>Ga0335080_10006347_pt1 | contig 12214 bp, 6 predicted proteins | sample Lox_Sample_34_FD_206720 | JGI IMG/M metagenome (GOLD analysis project Ga0335080, IMG submission 206720) | Soil microbial communities from Loxahatchee National Wildlife Refuge, Florida, United States - Lox_Sample_3.4 | ecosystem: Environmental > Terrestrial > Soil > Wetlands | place: USA: Florida...
ACGTTCGATGGAACCAGCCAATCGTAGGCTTGCAGGTTGCCGTTGAGACCACCGGCGATGGAGGTGGGGAATGTCTTGCCTCCGTCGGTGGAGAGGGCGATGTCGTGGGTGGAGACGCCGACGTTGTCGTCGCTCTGCCATTGAATGTGGAAGGTGGTCCCGCCGGGGAGCACTTCGCCGCCGGTGGGCTTCAGCAGCGTGATCACCGGGGCTTCGGTGTCGTTCACGTTGCAGGTGTTGGTGAGATCCTGGACGCTCGCGCGATAGCTGCCGAGATTGGTGGCGCCGCTATCGCGCACCAGCAGCGTGTACGGGCCGTCGGCCGGGAGGACTCGCTGGATCGTTCCGTTGGAGCTGGTGGTGAGCAGCGTTCCCGCGGCGGTGTACATTTCGGCGAACGGCGAGTAATTGCCGGAACGCGTGACCAGACGGACCGTGGTGAGGTCGCCGCCGGTGCCATTGAAGGTGAGGGTGTCGAGTTGGCCGGGCAGATTGACCTGGCGCAGGGTGGTCTGGCCGCAGGCGAGCGCAACGGGCGAGCAGGGATTGTTCGGACGCTGATAGGCGAGGGTGTAAGAGCCGCTGGTGAAGGAGGCGGTTGACGGGCTGACGACGACGAGGTACGTTCCGCCCGAGGAGGCCTTCTGGGTGACATCCGAACTTCCGGCGAGGCGCGCGCCGGTGGGGTCGAAGAGCTCGACCTGGGGCGAGAAGTTGTCGCTGGTTTTTGTGAAGAGCATGCGCAACGTGTCGCCGGCATTGGCGGAGACGGTGTAGTAGCGGAACTGGCCGGCACCGGCGAGCGACCCGCCGGTAGTGCCGCCGCAGGCGAGCGGGGAGGCGCCGGCGGGTTTGTTGAGGAGCTGCCACGCGAAGGCGTATCCGCCCGCGGTGCGCAAGGCCGATGCGCCGACGATCAGCGTGTAGGTGCCGGTGGCGGCGGCGGTGCGCGAGAGGCCGAAGACGCCTGAATCGAGCCGATTGCCGTCGGGGTCGTAGATTTCCATCTGGGCCGTGAATCCGGAGGTGGACGATGCGCTGCGGAGCGAGAGCATGTCGTTGGCCGAGGCGGAGATGGTGTAGGAAGTAAACGGTTCTGTGGCGGAGAGGATACCGGTCACGGCCTGGCCCTGTGGCGCCGGCTGGCCGCAGGCGGTGCGGGTGCGCAGGAGATCGAGCGTGAAGGCGCCGGTGCTCTGGCTCTTGTTGTTGTCCAGGGCGACGATGGTGTAGGCGCCGGCGGGCGGCTTGACGACATCGGTGGTGGTGAAGACGCCGGCAAGGGATTGGCCGGTGCGGTTACCCTGCGAATCGTAGATCTCGATGGACGGCTGAACGCTGCCGGCAGGAATCATGCGGACGCTGAAGCTGTCGGCATCCGCGGCGGTGTACTGGTATACGCCGCTGTCCAACGACCGGGTGAGATTGCCGGTGGCAGGGGCGCCGCAACTCAGGGTCCCCGGATTGCACGGGCGATTGAGGCGCAGCAACGACATGCTGTAGTTGCCGGACTGGGAGGCGTCGTAGCTGTCGGTGACGATGGCGGTATAGGTGCCGTCTGCGGGGGCGATGAAGTTGGCGCGCTGCAGGTCGCTGGAGGTAACGAACTGTACGGAGGTGCCCTTGGCATCGTAGACATCGACGCGCGGCCGGAAAAGCGAGGAGGGATTGGGCTGCAGGAGCCGGACCAGATAATTGTCGCCCGCGCTTGCGGGCAGCGAGTAGATATGGCTGCGCAGCAGGCCGCCGATGCTGCCGTCGACGATGGTGGAACAACCGAGGCCCTGCTCGGCACACGGCTTGGTGAGATTCGCGGCGGCCAGGGTGTATCCACCGGTGGAGCCATCGAGCGGGCCCTGCACGAGCACCGAGTAGGTTCCGGTAGAGGGGATGGTTACGTTGCCGGAGGCGGCGGCATGTCCGGAAGCGCTGACGGGACCGGCGGCGCCGACGCGGTTTCCCTGCGCGTCATAGACCTCGGCGAAGGGGGCGAACGTGCCTGAGGTATCGGAGCGCGCGACGCGGAATTGCCAGACGTCGCCCTGGACGGCATTCAGGGTGTAGGAGCCGATGGAGAGCGGCGTCGTGATCTGGCTGTCCTGGTAGGCGCCGCAGGTTACCGCGGGGCCGCCGCAGCCGCCGTTCACCTTTATGGTCGATATGAAATAGTTGCCGCCGTAGCCGCCGGTGGGCTCGAAGACGAGCGCCGTCAGGGTGCCGGCGACGGGGCTGGTGAGGTCTACGCGGGAGTAGACGTTGTTGATCGCAGTGTAGGACAGCCGGTTGGTCTTGGGATCGACATTGAGAGCGTGGCCATCCGGGCCGTAGATGGCGAGCGTCAAATAGGGCGCGAGACCGCTGAGGCGCAGCACCCGGAAGGAGAGCATGTCACCGGTCTGCGCGTTGAAGGTGTAGGTATCGATCTGGCCCGGATGAGCGGGCGGAGCGGTCCCGATGGGAGAGGAGATCGATCCGGCGGCGGAATGGCCGCAGGTGAGCGCGATGTTGTTGGGGCAGGGCCGGTTCAGCCGCACCATGATGACTTCGATTTCGCCGCCTGATGTAACACTAGGGTCCAACTGTAACTGCAAGGTAAAGAGGCTTGTAACCAGCAGGTCGTATTCGAAGCCCTGCGCCGCCATGTCGACGGGGGTGGAACCCGGATCGGTGGGCCGTTGCGAACGGAGCGTGGCGCTGGCGTTACCGAACTGGTCCACGACTCGCGGCGGCTGAAGCCCGAATCCAGTGGGCGCATTGATTCCGACGATCCGGAAGTAGACCGCTTCGCCCTGGCTTCCCTGAAACGTCAGGTTGACGCGCGGAGCGGCGAGGGTGAACGTGACGTCGGCCGGCAGGTTGCAATCGAGCGTGACCTGGGCCAACGCGGCCGCGGAGAAAAGAGCGAACAGGAGAGCGCCTCTGATCATTGCGCCCTCCGGCCGGTGGCGAACTGGCAATTGGCCACACCCTCGATGAAGCAGGCGGCCGCACCGGTAAATCGCGGAGCGAGATCCGGAGATGGAGGCGAGGGGTCGGCGGCGGCGGGAAGGGTCAGTCTAAGGTCGGGGAACTGGAAGGCGTCGCCGGTGAAGAGCAGGCCGTTGCCGTCGTCCACCCAGCCGGCTTCGCCGTGGGCGCGGAAGAGATTTTCGACGCCTTCGTTAGACGAGACGAGGCGGCCGAGCGCGTCGTAGCGATACTGATTGACTACTCCAGCGGTGGGATTCGACAGCGCCACGACGTTTCCATCGCCATCGAAGTGATAGAAGTAAGCGGCGCCGCCGGCGGTTACTTTCCACAGGAGGCCGAGACCGTAGATGTACCAGGCGATGGGATTGTTGGAGCCATCCAACTCGGCGACGATGCGCGGGCGCGCGCCGGAAAGGTCCCATACGTACCGGCGTCCGTTGCTGGCCGCGCGGAGGCCAGCGGAATCGTAGACGTAAGAGCCGCTGCTGTCGCCGGAGAGGCTGGTGAGGCGGCCGTAGGGATCGTAGCCGAACGTCAGGCTGCGCGAGCCCTGGACCGCGCCGAGCACGCCGAGCGGAGTGTAAGTGTAATTCTGGCCGTCTGTGCGCGTGACCGGACGATTGTCGGCGTCGTAAGTGGTGCTGTAAGTGGGAAAGGTAAAAGCAGAGGTATTGGGTTCCAGCGCGCTCACGCCGGTGCGGTTGCCCGCGCCGTCCACGGTATACCGGTAGCCGGCGACCGCGCTGCCATCCACGCCTGCGCTTACGATCGCACGCAGGTTCCGCGCGGTGTCGTACTGGTATACCGTGACGGGGCCGGACGCGCTGACGCTGAGGGGCCATCCCGCGGCGTCGTAGCGGTAGACGGCAAAGTTGCCGTTCCAATCGGAGACGCTGCTCAGGCGGTGCTGGTGATCGTACTGGTAAGTGACGGTATTGCCGCCGGGGAGGGTGATGGCGGTAAGCTGGCTCGCAGCGTCGTAGGCGTAAGTCAGCTGGTTCCCGAAGGAATCGGTGTACGCCGTGATCCGGCCCAGCGCATCGAGCCGGATACCGGAGTAATCGAACGTGGTGCGATTGTTGCCGGCGGTGAGCGCGCTGATGCGGTTGCGCGCGGTGTACTCGGTCTTCAGGGTGCCAGCGGAGGGATCGGTGCGGGTTGCCGGGCGCGCGGCGCCGTCGTAATCATAGGCCCACTGGTTGCCCATGGCGTCGGTGAAGCCGGTGAGAAGGTTGTCGGCGCTGTACTGATAGATGCTCTTGTTGCCCTTGGGATCGGCGAGAGCGGTGATGAGGCCCGCGGCGCTGCGCGTGGCCGTTGTGGCGCCGGAGGTGGGATCGGTGACCGAAATCAGGTTACCGGAGGCATCGTAATTCAGAGTCCACACATTCCTGTTGGGATTGGCGATGCGAACGGTTCCGGCCGTGGAATAATCGGCCGACCACTTGTTGTTGGCGCCGTCGGTGACGCCGGTCAGACGGCCGGAGGAATCGTAAGTGAACGAAGACGTCTCACCGGAGGCATTTACTACTTTGATGCGATTGCCCGATGCGTCGTAGCTGTATTGGAGGGTATTGCCTGCCGAGTCCGTGATGGACTGCAGCAGGCCGGACGCGCTGGAGACGTAGAAGGTCGGGTCGCCATTGCCATCGGTCAGACGGATTTCGGAGGGCGTGTGCGGCGTGTCGTACTGGCGGACGGCGCCATCGGGCGTGGTGATGGCGGCCACGCTGATATTGGCCGCGCTGCCGGCGTACGCGACTGCGATCTTACCGCCGGCGTAAGTCAACGAAGTGAGATTGCCATTGGCGTCGTAGGCATAAGAAACCGAGCTGCCATCGGCATTGGCTTGCTGCGCGAGGCGCCCATCGGCGGAGTAAGTGAAACTTGCCGAGCGGCCCGCCGCGTCGGCGAGGGACGTAATGCGGCCGTTGGAATCGGTGGCGACCTGGATCGTGCGGCCGCGATAATGGGCCGCGGTCAGCACTCCGGCGTCCGAGTAATCGAGCGTCACGGCGCCGGTGGAGAGCAGGCGGCCATCGCTGGAAAACGTGCGCGTGCCGGAGGCGCTGGAGAGCGTGTAGGTACCGTCGGGATTCTGCACCAGCGTGTCGCGGGTGCTGGTGACGGCGAAGAGCGCGGAGGAACCGGCGGCTGAGGTAAAACGGTCGATGCGTCCGCTGCCGCGACGCAGGACGAGGCTGCCATCGGTATCGGCGGTGAGGCTCTCGCCGAGGCTGAACGACCAGCCCGGTCCAAAGCCGGAGGATCGGGGATCGTCCTGATTGAACGAGCGGTCGATGGTGAATCCGCCGCCGAATGCCAGGTCGGTAACTTTGATGTAGAGCGTGAGGTTGGAAAGATTGACGGAGACTTGCGGCGTTCCGGAATCGCGGCAGGCGGCCGTGCGGCAAAGCGCGTCGTAAGCAGTGAAGGGGTTCTCGGCCGGCCCGCCGAGGCCCGGCTGGGCGCAATACTGGCACGCAGTGAAGGCGGCGTGCGGGAGAACTGTCAGGATACCCAACTGCAAGAATCTACGAAAGATAGTAAACTCCCTAGTCTTGTCCCGCAACGCCGGGAACGACCCCGCGACACGAGACACTCTAATCCCGTGCTTGCGGGGAGCAACTACTGAGTCTACCAGATCGTCTGTGGGACGCTACAATGGATCATCACGCCGGAGCGGCCTGCTCCACACAAATGCCGAAGCGTATCGCCATCGTGGAAGACGAATCCGAACTGGCGTCTCTCATCGAATACAACCTGGGCCGTCACGGCTACGACACGCAGGTGCTGGGCGGCTCGCAAGGCACGCTGCGCGCGCTGGAACAATCGAAGCCGGATTTGATTTTGCTGGACGTGATGCTGCCGGATGTGGACGGGTTCGAGCTGTGCCGGCAGATCCGGCAATCGCAGGTGCTGGGGCGGACGCCGGTGCTATTTCTTACGGCACGGTCCGACGAGGTGGATCGGGTGCTGGGGCTGGAGATCGGCGGCGACGATTACATGACCAAGCCTTTCAGCCCGCGCGAGTTGATTGCGCGGGTGAAGGCGCACCTGCGGCGCGAGGACATGGACGCGGAGCCGCCAACTTTGAATCTCGGGCCGTTCCGCCTGGACCGGACCGGGCACCGCGTGTTTCTGCGCGACCGGGAGATCGAGCTGACCTCGACCGAATTCAACCTGCTGGAGTTCTTCCTCACCCATCCAGGGCGCGCGTACAGCCGCGATCAACTTCTGGAATCGGTGTGGGGGCACCAGCGGTATGTGACACCGAGAACGGTGGATGTTCACGTGCGCCGGCTGCGCGAACAGATCGAGGAACAGCCCGACTCGCCGAAGTACCTGACCACGGTGCGCGGGTTCGGGTACCGGTTCGAAGAAGCGACATGACCGGGAAGATCTTTCTCAAGCTGATTGCGGGCGTGCTGGGCCTGCTGCTAGGGGCGCTGGCCGCGGTGGATTATTTCGCGATCGGCGTGGCCAGGGAGAACTATCTGCAGAATCTGAAGGACCAGTTGGCCGGCAAGTGCCGGATGCTGGCGCTGTCGCTGCCGGCAGCGGAGAGCCTGGACGCGGCCCCGGCGAAACGGATGGCGGCTGCCGCGGGGGGACGGATCACGATCATTCGCGCCGACGGCAAGGTACTGGTGGATTCGGAGGCCAACGCCGCGCAGATGGAGAACCACGGCACGCGTCCCGAGGTGGTGGACGCCTTTGCGCACGGCGTGGGATCGAACAGCCGGTTGAGCGCGACTCTGGGCGATCCTTTCCTGTACGTGGCGGTGCGCAGCGCGGACGGCGCAGCGGCGATCCGCATCGCCGTGCCACTCTCCGAAATCGACCGGCAGGTGGGCCTGATCCGCCGCAAGCTTCTGGTTAGCACGGCGGTGGCGTTCCTGCCGGCGATCCTGATCGCGGCGATTCTGGCGCGGCTGATTTCGCGGCGGCTGGCGCAGATCATGGCGCACGCGGGCGAACTGGCGCGCGGCAACTTCCGGGCGCGCCTGTCACAGGGCGGATCGAGCGAGTTCGGACAGCTTGCGAGCACGTTGAACGAGACGGCGGAGAAACTGCAAAAGACGGTTTCGCAGTTGCAGCGCGAGCATGCGGAACTGGAGAGAGTGGAGCGCATCCGAAAGGATTTCGTGATCAACGTTTCGCACGAGCTGCGAACGCCGCTGGCTTCGATCCAGGGGTACACGGAGACGCTGATCGACGGCGCGCTCCACGATCCGGAGCACAACATGCGCTTTCTCGGCATCATCCGGCACAATGCCGAACGCCTGGCGCGCCTGACCGAGGACCTGCTGACGCTGTCGCGGATCGAACAGAAGCGCAAGAAATTCGAATTTGAGCCGCGGCTGGCGAACAGCCTGATTCACGACGCGCTGGAGGTGGTGCGGCCGATTGCGGAGAAGACCGACCTCCGGCTGCGCGCGGAGCCTGCTCCGGACAATGCGGTGGTGTGGTGCGATAACGAGGCGGTTTCGCAGGTGATGAGCAATCTGCTGGATAACGCGATCAAGTACACACCCTCGGGCGGCGAGATTACGGTGGGCGCGCACGAAGCGAACGGCATGATCGAGTTTTTCGTGCGCGACACGGGGATCGGGATTCCGGGGGAGGATTTGCCGCGGCTCTTCGAGCGTTTCTACCGTGTGGACAAGGCGCGGTCGCGCGAGCTTGGCGGGACGGGGCTGGGGCTTTCGATCGTCAAGCACCTGGTGGCGGCGCACGGCGGAACGACACGTGTGGAAAGCACCGTCGGGCGGGGCTCGACGTTCTATTTCACACTTCCGGTGCAGCCCGCCGAGTTGGACGGGGCGGCGCTTAATCCCGAATTCACAGCATCTTAACTATCCCGTAACCGGACCGCTGTTACGTTGTTCCTGATGAAAAAGATTCTCCTCATCGAAGACGACGTCGATCTTTATTCGCTCTTAAAGTACAACCTGGAGAAAGAAGGCTTTACGCTTACCGGATTGCAGACCGGCCGCGGCGCCCTGGAGCTGTGCCGGCAGGTGAGGCCCGACCTGATTCTGCTGGACATCATGCTTCCCGATTCCGACGGTCTCGACATCTGCAAAGGAATCCGCAAAGACCCGGACCTGGCGCAGACGCCGGTGATCTTTCTGACGGCGCGCGCCAGCGAGACGGACCGCATCGTGGGCCTGGAACTGGGCGCGAACGACTACGTGGTGAAACCGTTCTTCGTGCGCGAGCTGATCGCGCGCATCAAGCTGCAGTTCCGCAACCAGGCGGCGCCGGCGCGAATTCTGGAGGCAGGCGGCGTGGAACTGGACCGCACGAGCTGCCAGGTGCGGCTCGACGGGCAGCCGCTATCGCTGACGGCGACGGAGTTCCGGCTGCTGGAGTTCCTGATGAGCCGGCCGGGGGTGGTGTTCAGCCGCGAGCAGCTTCTGAACGCCGTGTGGGGCCAGGACCGGGCGATCACCGACCGCGCCGTGGATGTCTATGTTCTGCGCCTGCGGCAGAAGGTGGAGAAAGATCCGGCCAATCCGGTGCTGATTCACTCGGTGCGGGGGTTCGGGTACACGTTCGAGCCGCGGCGGGCGATGGCGGCGGTGTAGTGGTGGGCGGGCGATCGCCAGCCGCCGCCCGCGCACGATGTGAATCCCCGGGGAGACCTGATACTATGCCGTTGGTTTCCCCATGCCCATTCGACGGCTGTACGGCCCGCTCACCATCGCGTGGAGTGCGGCGCTGTTGTTCCTGATCCAGCCCATCATGGCGAAGGCTCTGCTGCCGCGATTCGGCGGGTCTGCTGGGGTGTGGGTCACGTGCATGATGCTCTTCCAGGTCGTGCTGCTCCTGGGATACCTGTACTCGTTCTGGATCACGCGGTACGCGAGCCCCGCGGTCCGGACGGCGGTTCATCTCGGCCTGCTGGCGGCGAGTTTGCTAGTGCTGCCCGTGCGCGCGCCCGCCGAATGGGTCTTTGGAAGTCCGGTGCTGGCGATTCCCGGGATACTGGCTGCGTCCGCCGGCCTGCCGTTCTTCATGCTCTCCACGACGACCACCCTGGTGCAATGCTGGCACTCGGAGAAACGCGCGGTACAGCTTCCTTACTGGTTGTTCGCCGTCTCCAACAGTGCGTGCGTGCTCGCGCTGCTTTCGTACCCGCTGGCGATCGAGCCCGGCCTGGCGACTTCGACGCAGTTGCGCTGGTGGTCGGCGGGGTACCTGATCTTCGTGGCGCTGTCAGGTATCGGGGTTGTCTCGAACCGCGGGTGGAGGCCGGAGGAGGAACCCGGCACGGCGGGCGCCGATACTCTCCGGCCAACGCTCTGGATCGCGCTCAGCGCTACGGCGTCGGCACTGTGGCTCGCGGTGGCCAACTACCTCAGCCAGGAAGTTGCGGCCATACCGCTGCTGTGGGTGCTGCCACTGGCGCTGTATCTGCTCAGCTTTGTCCTGTGCTTCGCGTCGGACGGATTCTACCGGCCGGCGTGGTTCCGCTGGCTGCTGCCGGCGTGCTGGGTCGCGATTGGCTCGCGCATCGGGTTGGCCGGCACGGTTACGGACCTGCGGGTGGACATCCTGATTCTGTTGGGGGCGCTATTCGTTCTGTGCCTGTTTTGCCATGGGGAACTGGCGCGCACGCGACCGCCTTCCCGCCGCGACCTGCCCTTCTTCTATCTGATGGCCGCGACGGGCGGCGCGCTGGGCGGGATTTTTGTTGCGGTGGCCGCGCCGGCGATGTTCAATTCCTACCTGGAACTGCCGGTGGCGATCGCGGCCACGATGCTGCTGTCGATGGTGCTGATCTATGGAGTCACCTCGCGCGGGCGACTGATCCGGCTGGGGACTCTGTCGATCGCGGCCCTGGTCGTGGCGTCGAGTTTCCAAAACGGGGCGACGCGGGTGGCCGCCGGACGGAACTTCTACGGGGCACTGCAGATCCGCGACAGCGGCGAGGGCGAGCGAGCGGTGCGAACGCTTTACAGCGGCCGCACCATCCACGGCGCGCAGTTCCTCGCGCCGGCGCGCAGCCGCATTCCGACGGCGTACTACGGGATGCAATCCGGCATCGGACTCTTGCTGGGCGGGCAGGGCGACACGAACCGCCGCGTCGCGATGGTCGGGCTGGGCGCCGGGACGCTGGCGGCCTACGGACGAAAGGGCGACCTCTTCCGGTTCTACGAGATCAACCCTGCTGTTATCGAAGCAGCGGCGAAGCAGTTCCGCTTTGTGGCCGATTCCGCGGCGGAGGTCAGCGTGGTGCAGGGCGACGGCAGGCTGCGGCTGGAGCAGGAGCCTCCGGGGAGCTTCGACGTGATCGTTTTGGACGCATTCTCCGACGATGCCATCCCGGTTCACCTGCTGACCCGCGAGGCATTCCAGGCTTACTTTGCGCGGCTTCGGGGACGCGGCGTCGTGGCCATCCACGTTACGAACCGGTATCTCGACCTGCGGCCGGTGCTGGAATCCGTGGCCGCCACGCTACAAAAGAAGGCGGTGTGGATTGCGAGCCCGGCCGATCCCGAGCAGCAGGTTCTGGGCGCGGACTGGGTCGTGGTATCGAACTCCGACGCGATTCCCGAGACACTGCGGCGGCGCGCCGATCCCGCACCGGTCAAGCACGGACCGGTGTGGACCGACGAGTACAGCAACCTGATTCAGGTGTGGAGATAGCGGCAAAGGCGATCGTCCGCCCCACATTGCGGAGAGCCAGGCCGGGTGGTAGTCTGCACACCATGAAAACACTGCTTCTCGTTTGGTTTTCGGCGGCCGCCCTCCAGGCGCAGGCGCTCAACATTATTGTCTTCGGGGCACATCCGGATGACGCGGAATATCGCGGTGCGGGTGTCGCGATGAAGTGGGCCAAGGCAGGGAATCACGTGAAGTTTGTCGCCGCGACGAACGGCGATATCGGACACTGGCAGATGGCCGGGGGACCGCTGGCGCAGCGGCGCAAGAAAGAAGTGTTGGAGGTGGCCCGGCGGCTGGGAGTCACGACGGAGGTGCTGGACATCCACGACGGCGAGATTCTGCCGACGATCGAGAACCGGCGGACGTTTACCCGGCTGATCCGGGAGTGGAACGCGGACATCGTGATCAGCAATCGGCCGAACGACTATCACCCGGACCACCGGTACACGGCGATCCTGGTGCAGGACTCGGCGTACATGGTGACGGTGCCGTTCTTCTGCCCGGATGTGCCGTTCCTGAAGAAGAACCCGATTTTTCTGTACGCTTCGGACAGTTTCCAGAAACCGAATCCGTTCCATGCGGACGTGGCGGTGGCGATCGACGACGTAATGGATCAGACGCTGGACGCGCTCTTGGTGATGGAATCGCAGATCCACGAGGGCGGGGCGAACGGATACGAGGGATTGTTTCCGGCGACCGAGCCGGGGCGGCAGCAACGCCGCGACCAGGTGCGCAAAGAACTGGCGGCGCGGTACGCGGGATACGCGAATCGCTACCGGGATGCGCTGGTCGCGATGTACGGGGAGGAGCGGGCGCGGCAGGTGAAGTACGCCCAGGCGTTCGAGGTCTGCGAGTACGGCCGGAGACCATCGGCGGAGGAGCTGAAGAAGCTGTTTCCGCGCTGAAACCGTGCGACGGACACGTGATATTCTGTTCTTGCTTTTGAATCCTACATAGATAAAGGAGATTCCCCGTGAGAGTCGGTGTTTTTACTCCGCTGCTGTCGCAGTTGCCGTTTGAAGACGTTCTCAAAAAGCTGAAAGGCTACAACATCGATACCGTGGAACTCGGTACCGGCAATTATCCCGGCGACGCGCACTGCAAGCTCTCGATGCTCGAGAATAGGAGCGAGCTCAACGATTTCAAGCAGAAACTCGCGGACAACGGATTCAGCATCAGCGCGTTGAGCTGTCACGGCAATCCGCTGCATCCCGACAAGGCACGAGCGAAGCACGATCAGGAGGTGAGCCGGAAGACCATCCGGCTGGCGGAGAAGCTGGGCGTACCGGTGGTGATCGATTTCAGCGGCTGCCCGGGTGATGGGCCGAAAGCGAAGTATCCGAACTGGGTGACGTGTCCGTGGCCGCCGGAATACCTGGACGTGCTGGCCTGGCAGTGGGAAAAGGTGGTTACGCCTTATTGGACGCGGCAGGCGAAGTTCGCCGACGATCACGGGGTAAAGATCGCCATCGAGATGCACCCGGGGTTCGTCGCGTACAGCCCGGAGACGATGCTCAAACTGCGGAAAATCGCGGGCAAGGCGATCGGGTGCAACTACGATCCGAGC
>Ga0335080_10006348_pt1 | contig 12214 bp, 9 predicted proteins | sample Lox_Sample_34_FD_206720 | JGI IMG/M metagenome (GOLD analysis project Ga0335080, IMG submission 206720) | Soil microbial communities from Loxahatchee National Wildlife Refuge, Florida, United States - Lox_Sample_3.4 | ecosystem: Environmental > Terrestrial > Soil > Wetlands | place: USA: Florida...
AAACTTGGAGGAAGTTATCATGAACAACCGTCTCGTCATTGCCCTGCCTTTGGCCGCGCTGCTTGCCATGCCGGTCGTAGCGCAGACCACCTCGTCCGATCAAAGCGCGCCGGCAGCGACACAGCAGACCACCGACCAGAGCACTGGCAACGCCACCGGCAAGGCTCCTCTGGCCGCTCCATCGCGTGAAGGCTTCTGGGGACGCATCAATCCCTTCGCCCGCAAGAACTACGTAAAGCGCCAGACCGAACCGATTCGCGACCGCGTCAACGAACTCGATGAGCTGACTTCCGCGAACACCAAGAACATTAAAGACGTCGATTCCCGCGCCCAGGCCGGTATCAAGCTCGCCTCCGACAAGGCCAGCGAAGCCGACCAGCATGCCGTCGACGCCGGCAACAAGGCCACCGCCGCGCAGAATAGCGCGCAGCAGGTCACCACTCGCGTCCAGAACGTCGAGAACGTGGTCAGCAACATCGACCAGTACAAGGCGTCGAACCAGACCGAAATCCGCTTCCGCCCCGGCCAGACCGTCCTGAGCAAGAACGCCAAGGACGCTCTTGACCAGATGGCTACCGCCGTTAAGGGACAGCGCGGCTACATCATCGAAGTGCAGGGCTTCTCGTCCGGCAAGGCACAGACCGCCATCACCAATTCGCAGAAGATGGCCGAGTCCGTCGTCCGCTACCTCGTGTTGACGCACGAAATCCCGGTCTACCGCATCTACCTCGTCGGAATGGGCAATGCTCCTGCTCCGTCGACCGATGAAACCGCAAAGGCGAAGCGTATGACCGGCGGCCGCGTCGAAGTCAGCCTGCTCAAGAACGACCTCGAGCAGCTCTCTTCGAACGCCGGAGCACCCGCGATGAGCGGCGACCAGGCCCAGCAGCCGAAATAACGATTGCCTCGGACGGGGCGGGCGTTAGGCCCGTCCCTCTGAGCAGGCGTTTGGGACCCATGGGCAGCTAGCCCAAAGTCCCTCCCCCAGAAAAGCCTCCTGCTCGGAGGCTTTTTCGTTTTGTGATTCCGAATCCCCAAGCCTTTAGCTTTGTCATTCCGAATCGCGAAGCGACGAGGAATCTGCTTCCCCCCGCTCCTTTCCCCCGTCCAACCAAGAGTCATGTCGAACCTGAAATTTGCCCTCCGCCAGTTCCAGAAGTCCCCCGGATTCGCCGCCACCGTCATCCTGACGATCGCTCTCGGCATCGGCGCGAACACCGCCATCTTCACGCTGGTGAACGCCATCCTGCTGCAGTCGCTGCCGGTCCAGCATCCAGCGAGCCTTTACCGAATCGGGGATCTCGACGACTGCTGCGTCAACGGCGGCTACGAGAACGACAACGGCGATTTCGACCTCTTCTCCTACGATCTCTATCGCCAGTTCCAAGACACCACTCCCGAATTCGAGCAGCTCGCCGCCTTTCAATCCGGGCAGAACATGATGAATGTCCGTATCGGTGACTCCGCCGCCAAGTCCGAGCGCACCGAATATGTCTCCGGCAACTATTTCACGACATTCGGGCTCGGCGCTTATGCCGGACGGTTGCTTCAGGCGTCCGATGACGTTCCCGGAGCCGCTCCGGTCGCGGTTCTCAGCTATGCGGCATGGAAAGCCGACCACGCAGCGGACCGTAACATCGTCGGCCAGACTTTCTTCATTCAGAGCCACCCGGTCACAATCGTGGGGATTTCTCCTCCCGGCTTTTTCGGTGATCGAATCAACGACAGCCCGCCCGCTTACTGGATTCCTCTCAATGCCGAGCCCATCCTCGAAGGAGCAACCAGCATCCTGAAGCAGCCGGGCTCGAACTGGCTGTACGCGCTCGGCCGCCTGAAGCCCGGTGTCTCGACCAAAGCGCTTGAATCCAAGATCTCAGCCACTTTGCGTCAATGGCTGGCAACGCAACCGATCTACACGTCGAACGGTGGTGACAAAGAGATTCCCAAGCAGCATGTCGTCATCGTGCCTGGTGGACGGGGAATTCAGAACCTTCAGCAGGAAGCCGGGGACGGCCTCCGCCTGCTCACATGGATCTCGGCCCTCGTCCTTCTAATCGCGTGTGCCAACATCGCCAACCTGCTGCTGGCCCGCGGTACCGCCCGTCGGGCGGAGACCTCGATCCGCACCGCGCTCGGCGCCGCGCGCTCCGTCCTCATCCGACAGTTACTTATCGAGAGCGTGATTCTTGCCGTGACCGGAGGAATCATCGGAATCGCGATCGCATACCTCGGCGCCAGGACGATCCTCAACCTTGCGTTTCCAGATGCCACCCAGCTTCCCATTCATGCCAGCCCGTCACCCGTAGTCCTCGGCTTCGCGTTCCTGCTGTCGCTCATCACTGGAGTCATCTTCGGCATCGTTCCTGCGTGGATCTCCTCGCATTCCGATCCCGCCGAGGCCTTGCGCGGCCTGAATCGTTCCACCGGAGACCGCTCGCACTTGCCGCAGAAGGCGCTGATCGTTTTCCAGGCTGCCCTTTCCCTGGTTCTTCTTGTCGGCGCCGGCTTGATGACGCAGACCCTTCGCAACTTGGAGAAACAGAATTTCGGCATCGTCACCGCGAACCGCTACGTCATCCACATCGATCCCATGGGCGCCGGATATAACCTCAATACCATCGGCGCGTTCAACCAGCGCCTCGAGCAGGAATTTTCGGCTCTCCCGGGAGTGAAGAATGTGGGAATCGCGCTCTACAGCACGCTCGAGGGGAATAACTGGGGCGAGGGTGTACAAGTGGAAGGCAGCCCGGAGCCGGGCCCCGATGCGCACAACGGCTCATCCTGGGATCGTGTGAGTCCGCATTTCTTTGAGACCATCGGACAACCTGTCATTCGCGGCCGCGGCTTTACCGACCAAGATACGGCGACCTCGCGTTGGGTCGCGGTCGTCAATCAGGCGTTTGTAAAGAAGTTCTTTCCCAAAGACGATCCCATCGGCCGCCACTTCGGAAACTTCGATCATAGCCATGCCAGCGATTACGAGATCGTTGGGGTCGTTGCCGACGCCAAATACAACAATCCTCGAGACCCCTATCGGCCGATGTATTTTCGGCCCATGACTCAGCTCAATGAGACGTACAAAGTGCAGCAAATGCAGATCGCCGAAAACCGTTCCCTTTATCCCAATTCGATCACGGTTCAATTCGTGGGAGACGCGGCGGCGCTTGAATCGTTGGCCCGGCGAACGCTCGCCAATGTCAATCCCGATCTCACCATCGTGAACTTCAAGTCGCTCGATTATCAAGTGGCGGATAACTTCAACGGAGAGCGCCTGATCGCGCGGCTCACCGGACTTTTCGGCCTCCTCGCGCTCGTGCTGGCCTCCGTCGGCCTCTACGGGATCACGGCGTACTCCGTGGCTCGCCGCACCGGCGAAATCGGGCTGCGCATGGCCCTGGGGGCGAATCGCAGTAACGTGCTGGCAATGGTAATGCGCCGATCGTTGTTGCTTGTAGCGTTAGGCCTCGCCCTGGGCATTCCTATCGCCCTGCTTGGTGGGCGCCTCATGTCCACGCAACTCTACGGTGTCAAAACCTACGATCCCTTGACGATGATTGGAGCCATTGCTGTGCTGTCCGCCGCCGCTATCCTCGCAGGATTCATTCCGGCAAGACGCGCCTCCACCATCGAACCCATGAACGCATTGCGTATCGAATAACGGAAAATAGAAGTTCGCGCACCGGTTCCGGAATTGCAACAACTCCTTGTCATCCTGAGGCGCGCGTTTTGTGCGCGTCTCAGGATCTGTGCATCTCGACTGCATCGTTGAGAATGCGATCGAACGCATAGATCCTGAGCGCAGAAAGCCACTCAGGATGACAGCTGATTCCCCGTTCGGTGGCATGTCATTCCGACGCGCGAGCGGCAGCGAGCAAGGAAGAATCTGCTTCCGGGGTCTATACTTTCCCCGAATCACGAGGAGCCCAGACCGCGTGGATCTCTACCATCTTCTGCCACCTGACGCATTCAAAATCGTCCTTGTCCTGTTCCTGTCATTCCTCGTCGGCCTGGAGCGCGAAGAACATAAAACCGCCGCCGGAGCTTACTCCTTCGGTGGGGTCCGCACCTTCCCGCTGATCGCGCTGCTCGGATATTCCATTGCCCTGCTTTCCGGACCTCAGCTTTTGCCAGTCACGATCGGCTTTCTCGTAGTTGGCGGTTTCCTGCTGCTCTCGTACTGGCACAAGCTCTCGCGCGCCGAAGCGGCCGGAATCACTTCCGAGATGTCGGGCCTGACGATGTACCTCGTGGGTGCGCTGGTGAACTACGATCACCTTTGGATCGCCACGGCCCTCGGCGTCATCAGCCTGCTGTTACTCGAGTTGAAGACATTCCTCGAGCATTTCGCGACACGCACTTCTCCGCAGGAAATTCTCACGTTCGCCAAATTCCTGCTTCTGACCGCCGTCATTCTGCCCATTCTTCCCAACCAGCAATTCGGACGCTTCCAGATCAATCCGTTCAAGACCTGGCTCGTGGTGGTAGCGGTCAGCGCTATCTCGTACGGCAGCTACCTTCTGCAGAAGTTCACCAAGGAGCGGCAAAGAGGAGGAGTCATCCTCACTGCTTTCCTCGGAGGCGCTTACTCGTCCACGGTGACAACGGTTGCCATGTCGCGCCGTGCGGCACGCGAGCAGCGCCCGCACCTGTTTGCGGGAGGGATTCTGCTCGCCTCCGGCGTCATGTATCTCCGCCTCGTGGCGCTCGTGTTGCTGTTCAATCGCCAGCTCGGCGAACTGCTTGCTCCAGCATTTCTTTCCCTCGCCGTCGCGGCGATCACTGCGGGATGGCTCTGGTCACGCCGTCCCGACGCTGTCCAATCACAAATCAAGCGCGAATTTGAACCCGGCAATCCATTGGAGTTGGGAGCCGCGTTCCTGTTTGCCGGACTTTTTATTGCCATGTTGATCGCAACTCACCTCGCGGTGACATATCTGGGCCATGCTGGCGTCAACATCCTGGCAGCCATCATGGGAGTTACCGACGTCGACCCGTTCATCATGGGAATGACGCAATCCGCCGGAACGCTCACGCCGCTCACCGCAGCAGCCAGCGCCGTCCTCATTGCTGCTGCCAGCAACAACCTGGTGAAGGGGATCTATTCGTACAGCCTTGCGGACCGCCAGACCGGTAAACAGAGCCTGACACTCCTGATTGCTCTCACGGCTGCCGGACTGTTGCCCCTCATTTGGATCCGTTAACGGCACATCCCCAAGGGTGATATGCTGATCGCTCGCGCGGCCGGAACCGAACGTTACGCGCGAACGTGAATCCCCGTATTGCTGGGCCCTCACTCCCCCTGCGTTTCACTCCCTGGGAATTTTTTCTGCGTCTGAGGCGGCCTGAGCGCCCCGGACTTCGAACAGAGGAACCGAGGAAAGGGTCATGAAATCCAAATTGCTGGTTTTGTCCTTCCTGTTTTCAGGGCTGGCGTTTGCCCAGACCTACACATTTTCGACTCTGGTCAACTTTCCCAATTCATCAAAGCAAAGTGCGGTGAACCCTTGGCCTCCGGTTGTCGATGCTGCAGGAAACATCTACGGTAGCTCGTTCTACGGCGGAAAGTTCAATTCCGGATCGATTTTCAAGGTAACCCCCAGTGGGGCTCTCTCGGTCCTGTACAGCTTTGGCAGCACCCCAAACGATGGAGGGCTGCCTCAGGGAGCCCTCATTCGTGATGCCGCCGGCAATCTTTACGGAGAAGCCTACGAAGGAGGAGCCAAGGGATTCGGCATTATCTTCAAAGTCAGTCCCACGGGAAAAGAGACGATTCTCTACAGCTTTACGGACGAATCGGCGGTCAGTGCCATCCCCTCACTGGCGCGCGACTCCTCTGGAAATTTGTATGGCTACAATGCCGCGGCCAACAATGAAAATGGTAGCGTGTTTAAACTCGCTCCGAACGGCACCTACACGACGCTTTACACCTTCTGCTCGCTTGCGAATTGTGCCGACGGCCAAAAGCCGGTTGGCGGGCCCATTATGAAGCCCGATGGAAAACTTTATGGTGTCACCGCGGGCGGTGGAACTGGCACCTGCCCTCCAGTGACAAGCTGCGGGATCGTCTTTCAACTCGATCTGAATGGCAATGAAACGGTCCTTCACGATTTTTCCGCCGGTGGCGACGGCTTTGTCCCGTCTGCTCACTTGACGCAGGACTCTGCTGGAAACCTATACGGAGTCACGGCGGGAGGCGGCCTGTTTCTCTCAGGCACCATCTTTAAAGTGGACCCATCCGGCCGGGAGTCCATCGTCTATAACTTCTGTCCGCAGATCAATTGTCCGGATGGTGGTGGTCCAAGTGCTCTCCTGCGTGATGCTGCCGGCGACTTTTTCGGAATTTCGCTCTCCGCGGTTTTCGAACTTACATCTTCAGGAACCGAAACCGTGTTACACCCCTCCGGTCCGGGCGGCCTCGGCTACGGGTTGGCTATCGACAGCAAGGGCAATCTCTATGGCACCACTTGGGACGGTGGCCCTGCCCATGCAGGATCCGTCTACAAGTTGACGAAACACTAGGACGGCAACGCCGGACGAATTGGGGAAGTCGCAGCGCAGCGGATCGGGCCGGATTATTTCTCAAAAAGGAGTTTTCCACAGCAAAAACGCCGATTCGTGTGACGGATGACCTTTACTCAGGAAATACGAAGCGCTCACAATTGAGGTGTGATCGCGAACCAGACTTCAGCGAGCAAGACTAAAACGGGTGCTTCATTTCCCGCGCAGGGTATGCGCAGCGGAATCGGAGTATTGCGGTTATCTGAGAGCGCTAAGTCCTTATTTCGGAATATTTTGCGTATAACTCATGCATTTGCAATAATTTGCAAGCGGAAAATGGTGACATCATAAGCTAAGTCACGTATTTGGAATATTTTGCGGATGAGATCCGAAAAGATGAACACGGTGTATCTGCCGGGCCTACCTTCATGAACTTTGGGTCCTTTGTGGATCGTCCTTATTTGGAGAGCCACACAATCTTGCCGACGAGTACGGCGACGACGGCGATGGCACCTAGCAACGCATTCCACTCACGGTGCTTCAGGTATAGCTCCATCGAAAATCCGCCTGATTGCTCGCGGGAAGCCGGCGTAAGGCGTGGCAGCATGCGCGGAACGCGGCGCGCGTACTCTTCGAACTCCGGGAACTTCTCCCGCAGGAATTTTTCTTCGCCGCGAATTACTGGGATGTAGATGGCGAAGAACATCACGACCAGCACGGCGCCTACCCACCAACTCCGCGAGGCCACGGCGAAGCCGATTCCGATCAGCAGCGAGCCGAGGTACAGCGGATTGCGTGTGTACGCATACGGTCCGGAAGTCGCGAGCGCTTCGTTCTTGCGCACATGCCCCGAGGCTAGCGCGCGGATAATCAATCCCGGAGCGATGAGGATCGCGCCGAAAGCGAGGAACCGCCAAGTCGGATGCGCCAGCCAGAAGTACAGCAAAGCGAACGCGAACCCGAGCGGCACGCGGATGCGCCGGGCAACTCGCGACCACTCAGCCATGGGTACCACCCAGTCTGGCGCGGGCACTCTCAGACTCGCCCAGCAACCTGCTTGCCGCATCGACCACAGCCTCGACGCTGATCTCCAGCATGCCCTCGTCGGGCTGCGCACGCCTCGCGTGCGAAGTCTCGCTCCCCGGATTGCGCAGCACCACGCTCCGCGTTTCAAAAGGCCCATTCCGTGCCGGATCGGTCGGACCGAAGATCGCCACCACGGGCACACCCAGCGCAGCTGCGAGGTGCAGCGGCCCCGTGTCTCCACCGATGAAAAGCTTCGCCCGACGCGTCAGCGCGATCAGTTCGCTGATGGTGAATCGCAGCGCCTTGGCAGACCCTCCGCTCGCCGCCTCAGCCTCGCGCGCCAGTTCTTCTTCTCCCGGACCGTAGTTAATGATCGATTGCACGCCGCAATCTGCCAAGGCGCGCGCGACTTGACCATAGCGGTCGGCGGGCCAGCGTTTCGCACCCCATCCCGCGCCGGGATTCAGGATCGCAAAGCTGTCTGTTGGAACCTGCGCGGCAGTTCGCGCTCGCACCAGGGAGTCCTCAGGCAGTGCAATCGCAGGTGCGCTACGTTCTTTCCCAACGATGGCTTCAACGATCGAGAGATTTTGCTCGATCACATGCCGGCCGCGAGGAATCACCGGATGCGTGTACCACATGCTCGCCGGCGCTTCCCTCGGCTGCGCCGATCCGTAAATGACCGGAGTTCCAGACCACCTTGCCAGCACAGCCGAGCGGATTGCACCTTGCAGATCGATGGCAATGTCATACTTCACGGACCGCACATCATTCCACGCCCGCGCAATCTGCTCTGCTGTATTCAGCGAGAACAGAGATTTGCGCCAGCCGACGAGGTTGACTGTGTGCACCCAATCCAACAGTGGGCGATGCGCCGAGCGATGGCCGCGGCGCTGCGTTCCGGGCGCGCACAAGAGTTCGGCCCAGCGTTCTTCGATGAGCCATCCGATCATGGCGTCAGGAAAGGAATCGCGCAATGCCTGGGCTGCGGGCAGAGTGTGAATCACATCGCCCATCGCGCTCAGCCGTACGATGAGAATCTTCTCGATGCCGGATCTTCCGCCGTCGTTTGCGCTCAAGGCTTCCTCGGAGAAAGCCGCGAGCGGATGATCTCGCTGGTGGAGTGGTCTTTGGGGTCGCCGACGATGGCGACGCGTCCGCCATACTCCGCGACGGCGTCGCGCTCAGGAACAGAATCGGCCGTGTAGTCGGTTCCTTTGGCCTGCACATCAGGGCGAATCTCGCGGATGATCGCACGCACGTCGAGTTCAGGAAAGACGACGACAGCGTCGACATCAGCCAGCGCCGCAACGATCTCAGCCCGTTCGTTTTCCGGCATGATCGGGCGCCCCTCGCCCTTCAACGCGCGCACCGACGAGTCGGAGTTGATCGCGACTACAAGCTTGCCGCCGAGGGCCTTTGCTCCGCGCAGGTATCGCACATGGCCAACGTGAAGGAGATCGAAGTTGCCGTTGGCAAGCGTGACGCGCTCTCCGGCGCGCCGCCATTCGTTCACGCGCATCCGCAGTTCGTCGCGGCTCAGGATTTTTTCTTGTGCGCTCAATGAGGTCTTGTGGCCGGAGGCGTTTGCTCGATCGCGTGCAGCAACTCTTGCTGCGAAACCGTCGCCGTTCCCCGCTTCATCACTACGATTCCGCCGGCGTAGTTCGCAAGGTGCGCAGCCTCTTCGGTGGTCGCGCCCCCTGCGAGCGCTGCGGTGAACGCTGCGATCACAGTGTCACCCGCGCCCGTCACATCGGCGACTTGATCCGAGCCGAAGATCGGGATATCCAAAGGCTTGTGCTTCTGATCAAAGGCGACCATGCCATCGCGCCCGCGCGTGATGACCAGCGACTGCAGTTTCATCTGGCGCATCAGCTTGTCGCCGGCATTCAGCAGCTTATTCCAATCCTGTCCGATGTTCATCCGCAGCGCTTCTTCCACTTCAGGCTCATTCGGGGTAGCCGCGGTTACGCCAGCGTATTGCAGCATGCGGTAGCGCGAGTCCAGGATGATCGGAACCGAACCTATCTTTCCCTTCTCCCGCAGCGTGCTCACTATCGCCGGGGTTGCAGCACCGTAGCCATAATCGGAAACGAGTAAGGCATCGGAGGCGTGAACGTAGTTGCGCGTAGCGAGATAAAGTTCCCGGGTGAGGTGCGCGGTCGGAACTTCCTGGGGTTCGCGGTCGACGCGCACGACCTGCTGCCGAGCCGTGTGCGTCATACCCGCCAGGATGCGCGTCTTGGTCACGGTGGTGTAGCTCTTGTCTTTCAACACTCCGCTGATCGCGATCTTCTTGTGGCGGAAATGCTTGAGCAGCAGGCGACCGGGTTCGTCGTCGCCGACAATTCCGACTGGCAGGACGTTGACGCCGAGATCCGCAAGATTGTTGGCGGCATTGGCCGCTCCGCCGGGTACGACCGTGCGCTCGCGGTGTTTCAGAATCAGCACGGGCGCTTCGCGGGAGACGCGCGAAATTTCACCGAAAACAAACTCGTCGGCGACGAGATCGCCCAGCACCGTGACGGTGATATTCGGGAAATTCTCGACGATCTTCTTGAGACGGTCGGACTCTTTGGGATGCTTGGTCATGCCTTGCTCGAACCGCGGCGGCGAGACGGCGGCGCTACGAAATTCTACCCCTTCGTTCGTCGATCTTGCGCAACATGGTATCCACGACGTTAGCCGAGTCGGCCAGTTCCATTTTTACCGGAACCACCGCCAGCGGTTCGAGCGCGGATAGGTATGGGCCGAGATTCACGGCATCTTTTTCGGTGGTGACGAAGCCTCCGGCTTCGCTGCGCTGCTTCAGTGCAAGTAGCTCGCGAATGTCTTTGTCCGTGTATGCATGGTGATCGCGGTAAAAGGCTTCGGCGACCGGGTCGATACACGCGGCGCGAAGTTGCAGGACGAAACTCTGCGGGCGAGCAATGCCGCAAAAAACTACCGGGCGCGGCGGAACATCCTTGGGCAGAATTCCCCGGCGGACTTTCCATACTGCCGTGTCGCCAATCGGGAAGGCATCGGGTGTCGCGCCAGCTGAAAGGACGACGGCGTCGGCCCGCCGCAACGATCGCAGCGGTTCACGCAATCGTCCGGCGGGTAGCAGTTTGTCGGTTGCATCCTGGGGAGTGACGAGAACGATATCGAAGTCCCGAGCCAAACCGCGATGCTGAAATCCGTCATCGAGAATGTGCAGCTGCGGGCCGAACTTCGATTCCGCGAACTTGCCTGCATTGTAGCGATCTTCTCCGACGATAACTGGGACTTGCAGCTTGCGAGCGATGAGAAGCGGCTCGTCGCCGAACTGGTGGGGAAGTCCAGCGGGGTCGACTAGGAGCACGCCGCGTGTGTGGCGCCCGTAGCCGCGCGAGAGCACATCGAATTTCACTCCGCGCGTTTTGAGCAACTCGCCGAACAGCATGACAAAAGGAGTCTTGCCTGCGCCGCCAGCCGAAATATTGCCTACGCTCACAACTGGCCCTTCGAGCTGCTTGACGGGCACGACACCTCTATCGTAGAGCGCGTTGCGCACTCGGACAGCGCTGCCGTAGATGAATGAGAGTGGGTTCAAGGGTTGCTGTGGGGCGGAACTCGCTCAAGCAAAGTCTTGACAGCATCAAGGGTTCGCTGCGTCGCGCCCGTCTGCGATTCGATTGTTTCTTTTGCCCTGCGTCCAAGCGCCAGCCTCTCCGCCTCGTTGTCGAGCAAGTGCATCAGCGTGAGAGGAAGTTCCGCTAGTCCGACGATGCGAACTGCGTCCCGGCTCTGGAAAAGCCAGACGATGTCGCGGAAATTTTCCGTGTGATTGCCGGTAACAATCGCGACTCCATGCTGAGCCGGTTCGATGATATTGTGCCCGCCGCGAGGAACAAGGCTTCCGCCAACGAATGCGACGTCAGCCAATCCATAGAGTGAGGCGAGTTCGCCGATCGTGTCGACCAGTAAGACAGCTCCAGCCAGGGGCTCGCCGTTCCATTTGGAGCGGCGGCGCGATGAGATGCCCATTTGCTGAATCAACGCGGCAACGGTTTCGAAACGCTCGGGATGGCGCGGCGCCAGAATCATCACCGCACGCGGGTGGCTCACGCGCAGATTCTCGAACGCCTTAAGCAAGGGCGCTTCTTCATCTTCGACAGTGCTGCCGCAAACCAGGATCGGCCCGGCTCCTTCTGCAGTAAACGATTTTCGAAGGTTGTTAACGATAGGAGGCGATGCGGGCAGGCTCACGTCAAACTTGAGGTTACCCGTTACCTGGACTCGCGCCGGATCGGCTCCGATGGATATCAGGCGAGCACGGTCCTGATCTGTCTGGGCCAGAAAAGCATCGATAGGCGCCAGCATTTTGCGGAGTGCCCACCTATAGCGCTGGTAGCGCGGCCATGACCGGTCCGAGATGCGAGCGTTGACGACGGCGAGGCGCGCTCCACTGGCTCCAACCAGGCGCAGGAAGTTTGGCCAGAATTCTGTCTCGGCGAGCACCACCAGTCCCGGACGGAGCGTCCGCAGATAGGAACGGATCGCGAAGGCGAAATCCATCGGGAAGTAGAAGACGTTTTCAGGGCCGAAACGCTTCCGGGCGAGGTCTTGACCAGTGTCGGTGGTCGTTGAAATCAGGACGCGATGTTGCGGGAGCGTTTGCCTGATCCGTTCGACGAGACCCGCGACCGCCAGGACCTCGCCAACC
>Ga0335080_10006349_pt1 | contig 12212 bp, 12 predicted proteins | sample Lox_Sample_34_FD_206720 | JGI IMG/M metagenome (GOLD analysis project Ga0335080, IMG submission 206720) | Soil microbial communities from Loxahatchee National Wildlife Refuge, Florida, United States - Lox_Sample_3.4 | ecosystem: Environmental > Terrestrial > Soil > Wetlands | place: USA...
CCCGGGGCCTCGGGCACCGGCCCCCCTCCCCCGGCCCCGCGCCCCCGCGCCCCTGCCCTAACCCGCCGCGGGGGGGCCGCGCGCCACGACTCTCCGATCAGCGCCCTCGCTGCTCGGCCGAGCGATCGTGCTCGCCGCGGGCAGGGCCGGAGGTTCGAGCCCTCCGGAGGGCCTCGCATGGACACGACCATGAACATCACGAATCCGGATCTTCGGCCGGCGCCGAGTGGCGCGCGGCAAGCACCGCATGCCATTCGGCCGGACGTCCTTCCGCGCGGACTGTTTGTCGCCGAGCTGCTCGCCCGGCGCCTTCCGCACATCGCCCGCGACGCGTTCCGCGGCGACTGCGGCCCGGTCCGGCTGTCGCGGCTGGGGACGCCCGTGCTCGTCAGGTCCGATCCCGAAGGCGACGAGGTCGAGGCGTTTCTGCGCGTGCCGGGCGGCGAGATCGCCTTGCTGGACGCCGGACACGGCCACGTCCGCGTCGAAGCCGCCGGCGAGTCGATGCGGGCGGCAACCCGGGTGGCGGCGGCGTTGCGTGCGGCGCTGGCGAGTGAGAAGCCCGCGGTCGAGCGAGTGTCGATCGCATTCTGGATGCGAGGGGAATGGGGTGGCGATGTGCGCCACCGCGAGATCGACGCCGAGAGCTTCGAGGAGATCGCCGGCAACTACTCCGCTGCGGTCCGCGAGGCGCTCGAGCGCCTGATCGCAAGGCAGGCCCCCGATCGCGGTCGCCTGATCCTGTGGCGGGGCGACCCGGGCACCGGGAAGTCGCACGCCCTGCGGGCGCTGGTGCGGGCCTGGACCCCGTGGTGCTCGGCCCACTTCATCATCGATCCCGAGGAGCTGCTCGGGGGTAGCGGCGCCTACATGCTCGACGTGCTGACCTGGGACGGCGCCGACGAGGACCGGTGGCGGCTGCTGATCCTCGAGGACGCCGGCGAGCTGATCGCCGCCGACGCCCGCGCGATGACCGGCCGCGCGCTGTCGAGGCTGCTGAACGTCACCGACGGGCTGCTCGGACAGGGCACGCGGACGATGCTGCTGATCACCACCAACGAACCGGTCGGACGACTCCACCCGGCCACGCGCCGCCCGGGTCGCTGCCTGGCCGACGTCGAGTTCACCCCGCTGGCGCGCGACGAGGCCAACGCGTGGCTGTCGGCGCGCGGGCACGAGCGGCGCGTCGAGGGGCCCACATCGCTGGCCGAGCTGTTCTGCGGGGCGGGCGAGCGCCCGGTCGAGGCGCGGTGGGCGGCGCCCGCGTTCGGGTTCGCTCGAGCGCTGGCCGAGGACGGGCGGTAACCCGCTACCAGTTCGCCATCGACGCCGTGATGATGTGCCGCAGGTCGTCGTCGGTCACGGGCTTGGGGGCGACCGCGAGCAGGCGCTGTTGCTTGAGGGCGCCGGCGACGAGGTCGGGAATATCGTCCTCGGTGTAGCCGAACTCGGCGACGCCACGCGGCGCCTGAATGTCTCTCATGAGTTCGCGCAGGACATCCGGGAGCGTGTCGGGGCCGGGATCGGCGCTCGGCCGTCCCGCGAGCAGGTCGGCGACGTGCGCGTGGCGCTCGGGCATCGCGTCGTGGGTGAAGCGGAACGCGGCCGGGGCGGTGACGATCACGGAATGGCCGTGCGGCACGAACGGATGGTCGTCCGGGTATCCGCGCGGCTGGTATTCGTGCTTGACCGAGGCGATCGGGTAGGCGCAGGCGTGCGGAATGTGGACGCCGGCGGAGCCGAAGCCGACGCCGGCCATCGTCGCCGCCAGCATCATGAACCCGCGCGCCTCGACGTCGTCGCCGTCGGCGACCGCGCGCCGCAGGTAGCGCCCTCCGAACTCGAGCGCCTTCGCGGACCACACGTCGGCGACCGGGTTCGAACCCTGATACGGAGGCCGGTCGTCGGGCGAGTCCGGTCGCGCGCGGGTCTCAAAGGGCTTCGACAAGAACGACTCGGCCGCGTGGCAGACCACGTCGAGCCCCGTCGAGGACGTCACCTCGGGTGCCAGCGAGCGCGACAGATCCGGGTCGACAATCGCCTGCGTCGGGCGCAGGTAGCGGTGCGATATGCCCGTCTTGACCTTCAGGTCGGGGATGTCGAGGACCGCGACGGTCGTCGCCTCGGAGCCCGTGCCGGACGTGGTCGGGATCGCGAGGTGGGGTTTGAGCGGCGCCGGCGGTTTCTTCCCGGCCCCGACGGGGGCGTTGACGTAGTCCATCAGCGGCGCGGGGTGGGTCAGCACGAGGTTCGCGACCTTCGCGGTGTCGATGCTCGAGCCGCCGCCCACCGACACGAACCCATCGACCTCGTGCTCGAGCGCAAAATCGACCCCGTTCTGTAGCGATTCGATCGTCGGCTCGACCCGGGCGCGGTCGTACAGGACCACATCGATGCCCTCGGCCTCGATCAGCCCCTTGATCCGCTCCGGGTGCCCGAGCGCGGCGATGCCGCGATCGGTGACCAGCATCACGCGGCGCACGCCGAGGCGCCCCAGCTCCCATCCCGCCTCCGCGGACGCTCCCCGGCCGAACTTCACCGGCGTCGCCTCCATCGTGAAGATCGTCTCGTGCTCGAACGCCATCGCTCTCCCTCTGCTTGCCGTGCTACCCGTCTGCCGACGGATGAAATGGCCGGCGGCGCCTTGGTGAAGTGGTCGGCGGCGCCTGCCGGCGGCGCCCTGGTGAAGTGGTCGGCGGCGCCTGCCGGCGGCGCCCTGGGCCCGGCTTCATGCGTCCTCCGGCAATCGCCACGGCTCGAGCCCCTGCCGCACCCAGTCGGGGATCGGCACCTTCTCGAGCGTCTGGAGGTCGACCAGCACGTGGCGCAGGCCACCCTCGGCCACCACCTCCCCGCCACAGCGGGCGGCGTGGCTGGTCAGGACGCTGGTGTTGCCCATGTGCGTGACCCATACCGACAGGGCCAGTTCGTCGTCGAACCGCGCGGGCTTGCGGAACCGCACATGCGCCTCGGCGAGAACCATGTCGATTCCGTGGTCGAGCATCTCCTGGTAGCCGCCGTACGCGGCGCGCCACAGCTCGGTCATGCTCGTATCGAAGTAGTTGAGGTAGTGGGCGTTGAACACGATCCCCTGGAGGTCGCATTCGCTATAGCGAACCCGCAGTGTGTGGACGAGCGACTGACTCATCGGCTCCGTCAGCTGCCGCGCCTGAGCACGAAGCCGCGCTCGGCCAGCCCGCCGAGCGCGCTCTCGAATGCGCCGAAGTCGCGCCGCAGGAGCGCGTCGATCGGCCTTCCGGACGGGGCCGCCGTCCGCACCCAGCGCCTCAGCACCGACGGCCCTGCCTGCTCGGCTGCCTCGTCGAGCAGGTCGACCAGGATCGGCAGCTCACCCCGGTGGTCGAGCTGGCCGGATAGGAGCGAGAGCGCGTCGACGTCGAGCACCCGGCAGAGCTCCTCCTCGCTCAGCCCGAGCAGCTCCATCAGGCGGACGGCCCGGCCGCTCTGGGCACGCCACCCGAGCTGCGGATCATCGCGCTGTCCCATGTCGCCGCCAGGGCAGGGCGCGTCAGAACAGCTGGTTCTCGCCGCCGAACACGTCGCTCACGGATCCGTCCGTGAAGATCTGGCGGATCGAGCTCGTGAGCAGGTCCGCGCACGAGAGGACGCGCACGTTGTCGGGCGCGCCCGCCGGGAGCGGAATCGTGTCGGTCACGACGATCTCCTCGAGCCGGGCCGCATCGAGCTGGCCCCACGGATGCCCCGAGAACACGCCGTGTGTGGCGGCGGCGTACACGCGTTTGGCGCCGGCCTTGTACACGGCCTCGGCGGCCGCCCGCAGCGTCCCGGCGGTGTCGATGATGTCGTCGACGAGCACGGCGTTCTTGCCGGCCACGTCGCCGATCACGTAGCCGATCTCCGCGACCTGCTGGTTGGGGCGTTCCTTGTTGAGGATCGCCAGGTCGGCGCCGATCTTTGACGCGAACTGTTTGTTCAGCTTGACTCTGCCGGCGTCGGGCGCGACGACCACGAGGTCCTCGAGTCCGAGATCCTGGAAGTACTGCGTGAGCATGAACAGCGCGGTCATGTGATCGCAGGGCTTCTGGAAGAACCCCTGGATCTGGCCCTGGTGCAGATCCATGGTGAGGATCCGGTCGATCCCCGCGGACTCGAGCATCCGCGCGACCATCCGGGCGCTGATCGGTTCGCGCGGGGCCGACTTCTTGTCCTGGCGCGAGTACCCGTACCAGGGGGTCACGGCGATCACGCGGTGCGCCGAGCCCCCGACGGCCGCGTCGACCATCACCATCAGCTCCATCAGGGCGTCATTCGCGCTGAGGCCGGTGTCGGCGTTACCGCAGGTCGGCTGGACGATGAACACGTCCGCGCCCCGCACCGACTCCTCGTAGCGGCAGTACACCTCGCCGTTGGTGAACGTCCTGAGCGTGATCCCGGCGAGCTCGACGCCCAGCTTGGCGGCGATCTTGGCGGCCAGATTCGGGTTCGCCCGGCCCGAGACCAGCATCAGCCGCTTGCTGTAGTCGAGTACCAGCTCGGTCCGTGGCAGAGGCGTCTCGAGCAGGCTCATCGTGGGATCGAGTGTAGGGTCGAGGGGGGACGGATCGTCGTCTCGGAGCTACTAAGTCGAGGGGGCAGATTCTCGCGTATCGCCGCTGTCCGAACCGCTGTCTTGCGGCACATTCTTATCGCTCCCGCCGGCCGGCCGCGACTCCGAATTCCGCTGCTTGCGACGTTCGCCGTAGCCCGCGACGTTCGTCTGGCGCGCGCGAGCGATGCCAAGCGCGCCCGGCGGGACGTCGTCGGTGATCACCGAGCCGGCGCCCGTGTAGGCGCCGTCGCCGAGGCTGACGGGCGCGACGAACATCGTGTCGACGCTCACGAACGCGCCGGCGCCGATCGAGGTGCGGTTCTTGTTGTGGCCGTCGTAGTTGGCGGTGATCGTCCCGGCCCCGATGTTGGTCCGCTCGCCGATGTCGGTGTCGCCGATGTACGACAGGTGAGGCACCTTCGCGCCGGCCCCGATGTCCGAGTTCTTGATCTCGACGAACGCGCCCGCCTTCGACCCCTCGCGCAGAACCGCCCCCGGCCGCAGGTAGGCGAACGGCCCGACGCTGGCGCGGTCGCCGACGTCGGCGCCAGTCAGGTAGGAGTGGACCACGGCTGCCTGCGCGCCGACCCGGCTGTCGATCACGGTCGACAGCGGGCCGACGGTGGCGCCGGCGCCGATCTCGGTGGCGCCCTGGAGGCTCGAGAACGGGGCGATCACGCTGTCCTGGCCGATTCGCACGTCGACGTCGATCACGGTCGTGGCCGGGTCGACGATCGTGACCCCGGCGCGCATGTGACGTTCGTGGATCCGGCGCTGCGCCACCGCCCTGACCGCCGCCAGACCGACCCGGTCGTTGACGCCGAGCTCGCTCGCGTCCTCGATCTCGTACGCGAGCACGCTCCGCTCGCGCGAGCGCATGATCGGCACCACGTCGGGCAGGTACAGCTCGCCCTGCGCGTTGTCGCTGCGCACCTCGTCCAGCGCAGCGAGCAGCGCCGCGCCCTCGAACGCGTAAATGCCGGTGCTGATCTCGCGGATCCGCAATTCGAGCTCGGTGGCGTCGCCGGGGGCCTTGGTCTCGACCACGCGCTCGACCGTCCCGTCCGGCGCCCGCACCACCCGCCCGTAGCCACTCGGGTCGTCGAGCACCGCGGTGGCGAGCGTCGCAGCCGCGCCCGACCGCGCGTGCGCCTGCGCCAGGCCCGCCAGCGTGTCCGCCGTGATCAGCGGGTGATCGCCGTTCAGCACGATCACGATGTCACTCGGGCCAATGTGCGCCGCCGCCGCCTTGACCGCATCGGCCGTGCCGCGCGGCTCCTGCTGCACCGCCATGGTCACCTCGCCGTCCAGCGACGCCTGCAGCGGCCGGTCGGGGCCCTCGACCACGACCACCTTGCTGGCGCCGGCCGCCCGCGCAGCCGCCACCGGCCAGGCGATCATCGCCCGACCACATACCTCGTGCAGCAGCTTGGGCGTCGCGGAACGCATCCGCGTGCCCTGCCCGGCGGCGAGGATCACGACGACAGGCGCGGCCACGCCATGATCGTAAGGGATCGGCGGGGAAGCATGGACCCGGCGGCCCGATTCGCGTGGCGTCCGCGCTCTATTGGCGCGACGTTGGCTAGGGAGTTATGCGGCCTATTCGTCCGGCATCACCTCCTTGGCTTCGTTCTCCTCGCCGGACCTCCCGTCCTCGGCCGCGGCGTGTTCTCGCTCGTACTCGTACCAGCGGATCCACTTGCGGACAGCATTGTCCGAGACCCCATACTTCCGCCCGATGGCGAGGAAGCTCATGGACGCGACGTCGGCCATCAGCTGCTCGTACGAGGGGCGGTCGACCTTGCGGTTCGTGATCTTTGGCATCCGCCGCCCATTCCTGTGCCTCATCCCGCACGCTTGGGAGCAGTACCGCTGTTTCCGAGTTCGAGGGATGAAGGTTGCTCCGCACAACGCGCAGTCCCGCTCGACAAGCCTGTTCTTGCGTCCGCAATGCGTTTCCAAGGTGGCGGCGCAGTTAGGGCAAACGATGCGGAGGTTCTCGAGCCGATTGTCGTCGGGAACGCCGTTGATGTGGTCCAAGATGAGCGACAACAGCATGCCCCGCCACGCCTCGCCCTGACCGCAGAGCTCGCAGTGTCGATCCTTGAGTCCAGCGGCGAAAAGCCGCCGCTTAAGCGCGCCCCGCTTGTAGTTCGAATTGCTCGTCAAGACCTGATCGAGCGGAATCGGCCGATGACGCTTCAGCTTGGCTACACGGAACCGGTTCGGATCGAAGTGATCCGTTGGGATACACCAGACCTCGTCGACGTATTTGCGGAACAGCCGGTGATTGCCACCCGCGGGCCTGAGGCCAAGTTTTTGCAGAGCCTCGGAGTAACAGAACGACAACGCAACGGCTTCCCTGGCTTCTGATTCGGAATAACGAGGCACGAACGTATGTTCGCATTTCGGTCGGACGGAATCGCGTCGAAAAGGCCGTACCGTCACTGCTAGATTCGTCGCTCTGGAAACCCCAATGGGGGGTCGTCCAAGCGGCTAGAGACGCCGGGTTTTGGTCCCGGAGATCGGGGTTCGAGTCCCTGCCCCCCAGCTGGCTTACCTACGTCATGCGCTGGCCGATGGACGTATCTGATCGGGTATTGATTCAGCGTCTGAGCAGGGGTTATGTGAACGGGGCGAACTTGGCGGGCGATGGTCGCGCTTGCCGCCGCCGGCATCGTCCCGTTGCGGGCCGGTTCGGTTGACGAGGGGGTGTTTGCCGCTTGAAGAGTTGTGCGTTGGCCTGTTGGCCGAGAATGACCGGCTCTTGGATGAGAACGGGAGGCCTGCGCGGCGAGCGCGATCTGCCGAAGGCCCGGGTCAAGGAACTGGATGGCCGGGTCGAAGAGCTGCGCCGCGCCTCGAAGCGTCAGGCGGCGCCATTCTCGCGCGGGGAGCCGTCCGCGGTGGGGCTCTCGCGGCAGAAGACCCCCAACGCGCTGGCAAGGTTCGGGATCCAGATCACGCCGAGCGCGGTGGTGCAGGCGATCGCCCACCAGGCGCGCCGCCTGGAGCCGACGTATGAGGCGCTGACCGAACGAGTCCGCTCGAGCCACGCGGTCGCGCCGGATGAGACCGGCGGGCAGAAGGCGTGGCTGTGGGCGTTCGCCGGCGAGGGTGTGACTGTGTATCTGATTGCTTGGGGCCGCGGGTACGAGCACGCCGCGCAGATCCTTGGCGATGACTACTCGGGGTGCTGGAGCGCGACGGGTGGGCGCCCTCCCGCCAGTTCACCGCCGCCCGCCACCAAACCCGCCATAAGCACCTGCTCATGGCGGCCGGCGAGCAGATCGGTGACTCGGTCGCTACAGGATCGTCTGCTACGAGCTCGACGGCGAGAACGAGACCGTGATCCTCGACACCACCGCCCGCGCCTTCATCGCCGTCACCGGCAGGCTCGACGAAAACGGCATGATGCACGGCTCAGGGACCGATGCGGGACCGCCCCGCTGCTGAAACGCACCGCCAGGCTGATCGCCGACGACGAGCAACTCGCCAGCTGATCCAACCGCAGCTCGGACGCGCCTGACCGTGGATCGTGGCAGCGTCCGCCTGTCCGCCTACCGTTCCCGGCAACCGGACCAGCGATCACCGGAGGCAGCCGATGAGCCAGCACACCCCTGCCCACAACGTCATCGTGCAGATCAAGATCAAGCTGCTGGGCGTGACCAAGCCGCCCGTCTGGCGGCGAGTTCGGCTACGCGCCGACACCCGCCTGGACCAGCTGCACGAGATCCTCCAAGCCGCGCTCGGCTGGGAGAACTACCACCTCCACGCCTTCTCCTTCGACGAACAGGAATTCGGACCCCGCGATCCCGAGCTCGCGCTCGACTTCAGCGACGAGCGCCGCGTCACACTAGGACAGCTCACCGACATCGGCACTCGCTTCCGCTACACCTACGACTTCGGCGACAACTGGGAGCACGAGATCGTCGTCGAGGACCTGCTCGACCCCGACCCCGACACCCACTACCCGATCCTCGTGGCCGCCAAGGGAGCCTGCCCGCCAGAGGACTGCGGCGGCCCCTGGGGCTACACCGATCTCAAGGCCATCCTCGCCGACCCCAACGACGAGCAGCACCAAGAGATGCTCGAATGGCTCAGCCTGGAAAACGGCATCGAGTTCGATCCCAACGCCGTCCCCAACGACGACATCACCTACGAACTCGCACTCACCGGCGCCAGCCGATGAACCCAGAGCCGCACCCGCTGACTCAATACCTAATCGGATCGGTTACCAGCCAAGCCACGCCACGTCTTCCCCTCGACCATGAGGTCTCGCGAGGCGATGTGCCGGCTCGATTCTGAACTTTGCGGCGTCAGGGTGTTCGCCAGCGGCGGCAGCGATGACCGATCCGCCACGACCACCGGTGCCGAGGCTTAGGTCCCTTGATACGCACAGCTTGCCGTGTTCGTGGTGCTCGTGCTCGGCGTGCAGAGCGTCTCCCGCGACACCTGCCACCCGGCCGTCGAGAGCGAGAACAGGTACGGCGGCAGGAGCACCTTCAGCCGGTCGTCGTACGAGTAGTTCTTGAGGTAGCCGGTGCTGCCGACCTGTCCGACGATCCCTCGATAGCGCTGGGCGATCGCGCCGTGGACGGTCAGCTGGGGCTGGGGGTTGTTGGAGCCGCTCGAATAGTTGTCGACCATGAACGAGTGCGACAGGGTAAGGATGGCCGCGTCGATCGTGATCGGCTGGGGGGTGTTGATGCCGGTGGTGCTCGGATGCATGACGCGTACGAAGTCGCCCGCCACCAGGCCGAGCGTGGCGCTGCCGGTCGGGTTGCCGCTGCCGTCGGTCGTAGTGGTCAAACCGGGGTTGGCCGTGCACGCCGTCGTGGGCGTGTAGCAGACCGACGTCGACGCATTCCCGATGACGATGATGTCGTGATCGGAGACGATCGTGAGCGGCTGGCTGTAGGTACCGTGGACGTACACATCGCCGCACGCCCCGTAATACTGGCCACTCGAGTTCGTCGCGTAGGTCGAGGCGGAATATGCCGACGGGCAGCTCGAGCCGCTCTGCACGTAGATGATCGGCGGCAACGTCGCAATCGTTTTGTTCAGCCACGTGCCTTGCGAACCCGTGCTGCAGGATGCCGTCGAGGTCGTGCCCGGGCAATTGGAGATAGTGGCCCCGGCGCCACTGAGGTTAATCGTCGTCGTGCCGGTGAAGACACTGTCGCCAGCACCGTTGTTGGCGTTCGCGTCGGCCAGAAGCTGGGTGCTCGACACGCTCTGCGGGAGCGGCACAGGCTCGGCTCCGGCCACCGCACCGTCGCCGTAGAACTTCGCCTTCTGGCAGTTGTTGCTGACGCATACGCTCGCCGTCGGTGCGCTGCTCTCGATCTGGTCGCTAGTGCCTTGGCGACCGAAAATCGGCGAGTTGCCCGAGTAGATCAGGTACTGGTCGTTCGTGTACAGCGGGCCGCTCATCGTGTCGCCGCTGACCCAGTTGATCTCACAGTTGTTGGCGATCGTGGAGGGTACGGTGGTGTACTGGTAGTAGTACTTCTCACCGGTGCAGTCTTTTGAGTCGAGCACGGGGTCTTTCATCTCGTGATCGGTATACCAGAGGAAGTCGAGCGGGCTTGGCTTGCGGAAGCTCGCGACGAGTGTGCGCTTGACGCTGGGCGTGCCCGCCGCGTTGTTCGGCCCGGCGTATCCGGTGAACTCCATGCGCAAAGTTCCCGTGTTCGGGTCGATCAGGGCGGATATCGCGTTGGTGGAGGTGCAGTTGGAGTTGCTGTAGCCCGAGTTGTAGACCGGAACGTACGAATACTTTCCGCCGGTGCTCGATCCGGGGACCGTCGTCGCGGTCGGCTGGTAGTCGGTCGAGCAGGTGGACCAGTAGTTCGGATTCTGATTGAGCTGATACAGGAACGCGTTCTCCCCGGCGCGGGCGTTGTAGTACGCGCGCTGCCCGTTCAGATCGCGTTGGCTCAGCTGGACGCCCCCGTCGACCGCCACGTAGACCGCGCCGATCAGAAGGCTCGTGACCATCAGCACCCCGAGCGCGACGACCATCGTGAAGCCGTCCTCCGATGCCAGACGCCGCCGGACCGCGCGCCAGAAAGTGACTATCGAGCGAGCTGAGGTCATGAGCATGGTCCAAAGGTCGTGCCTGACCCAGACTCGTCTGCGGCGGGCGTGAATCTCAACACGACCGAATCGGTGACCGGCGTAGCGGTCCCGAGGATGCCCGTGTTCTCATGGTCGTGGCCGGCGGCTCCGGCGATGAAGTTGATCAACACTTCCGCGGTCGAGACCGCGTCGGTGGCCGACAGACCGCTGGCGTCCGACAATGGATCGGGATTGGGTAGCGCCGAGGTGCCCGGCACGGCGGCGCTTCCGTCCATCAGCATCATGTCCGTGTTGCCGTTGGCGTCCGTGTACGGCTCGTACGCGAAGTACTGGAAGATAGGCGTGGACCCGTTCTGGGTCACGTTGGTGAGCAGTACCTTGCTGCTCGACGCCGTCGAGCCAAATGTCCAGTTAGGGGCCTGGCCGCCGGTGGTCGTGTAAGTGTAATCGGTGAGCTTCTTGGTGGTCGCGCTGTAGGCGATCTTATGCTCGACCGGGGTGGGGCTGGCCGACGTCCCGTACTGGCTTAGGAACACGAGGTCGTTGGCGTCGCTGTCCTGGGTCCCGTTGGCGCCGCCCTGGACCGGGGTCTCGCCGGTGGCCACGCATGCGGAGTGCAACTCGTTCTCGATCCCCGCCAGAATGGAATTGGCGGTTGCGGTCGAGTCGAGCCGCGTGAACGTGTTCGAGGTCTGGCGTAGCGTGACGTCCAGGATCGTGTACAGAGCCGACAGGACCACGATCCCGGCCACCATCGTCACCAGCAGTTCGATCAGGGTGAACCCTGCCTCCTGCCGGACCCGCGCACCGACTCGCCTAAGTATCGCGCTCAGGTGCATGGCCCGCTCGCCCCGGTCGAATTGAGATCCCAGACCGGTATCGGTGTCGGCGCGGTGAAGTTCGTGTTCGTCATCGCGCTCGTCGACTGGTGCTTCGTCGTGCTTCCAGTCGTGTACTGCACGCATACGGAGATCGTGCCCGGATCACCCGTCGCGCTCGCGTTCGATGCGCCCACCGGCGCATTGCTGGCGAAAGGGGCGGGATAGATGTAGTTTGTCACCCCCGAGACCACTTCGGTTCCGGCTGAGGGGATGTTCTGCCACTTATCGGAGCAGGCTCCGCCGGAGCCACCGCCCGTGAAAGTCACCCACACCTGGCCCGGCGCCACGTATTGGCCGTTGTACTTCACAGCCACATCGATCGCCGGCTCCGCGACGCTCGGAGTACCGCCCGCTGGCGCCACAACGGTCGCGCCCGGCCCCACCGTCGCGGTGCCGGTCCCCGTCGGCGGCTGCAGCGGCTGCTCCTGCTCGCATGCGCCCCCCCACAACTGGTAGTTGTTGGTGTAGGTCGTCGACGGCGACCAGAACGGGAAGAGGCTCGTCGCGGTCAACGGTGCCGTCGACGATGCCGGAGCGGTCTGAGAACCCACGGTTTTCGCGGCCGACATCTTGTTGCCGTTACCGCTCCCGTAGTAAGAGAGCTCGTATCCCCCGGAGAGCGGAATAGCGGTGTGGGCCGAGTTCACGGTGTAGAAGCTCGGCTGGACGCTCCCGGC
>Ga0335080_10006350_pt1 | contig 12211 bp, 10 predicted proteins | sample Lox_Sample_34_FD_206720 | JGI IMG/M metagenome (GOLD analysis project Ga0335080, IMG submission 206720) | Soil microbial communities from Loxahatchee National Wildlife Refuge, Florida, United States - Lox_Sample_3.4 | ecosystem: Environmental > Terrestrial > Soil > Wetlands | place: USA...
CGCGGGGATCGAGTCCGCCGTCCGAGGCATGACCGGCGACGAGTAGCCCGTGCTCTCGACGAGGCCCTGTGCTCGCTGCGCTTGATTCTCCCCTTGTGGCTGGGCGAGAATCGGGGTGCGCGAACCCGCAGTGGAAAGGGGGCCTGAGAGATGGTGAGTGCGAGAGCCCAGTATGCGGTCGACCGCGTCGACGCGGAAGGCTACGAACCGGACGTGATTGATGGAGTCCAGGTGGGAGAGTTTCATCAGATCGAGCCGGTGGACTCAGCCGACAAGCTCGACGTGTGTCTTTGGCGCGCTGACCCGGCGACATACGACTATCTATTCGAGAATGACGAGGCGTTCCATGTCGTCGAGGGTGCGGCCACCGTTGAGCTCCCCGACATTGGCGAGAGGATTGACCTCCGGGCGGGGGACGTTGGGTACTTCCGTGCTGGCACACGATCCATCTGGACGATCACGCAATCATTCAAGAAGTTCACCGTGATCGCGAACTAGGCTGAGAGGACCCGCCCGCTCGGCGGGGTCTCAGCAAAACGTGGCGACGATCCGGACCACACGCAGGTGATCGAGTGTGGCTGGAGCGCCGACTACCCGACCGCGAACGACTTCATCGGCAAAGCTCGCCTGCACCTACTTCGTCCCAGGCTCATCGACCGTCGACTCAAGCGAGTTCTGCGATCCCGCCTTCGACCACACCGTCACACACGCGGCTGCGCTGCAGGCGACCAATCCGCCCGCCGCCGGCCGCCTCTGGGCCCGGCTCGACGGAGAACTCACCGACCGCGCCGTCCTTCTGCCGACAGTCACGCTCAACACGACCGACCTCCTGTCGACCCGGGTCGGCAACTACCGATACAACCCGGTCTGGGGCGCGCTGATCGACCAACTCTGGGTTCAGTAGCAGCGACGGTCCCGCCAGCCACACCCCCGGGTCGGGCTCTCCTTCACGCGATACCTCATCACCGCGCGCCGTCAGACTCCCGGCGCGCGCCGGGAGTCATCGGCGCACCCGGGCTCGCGCCTGCTCCGGTGCCGAGGAGTGCCTCGCGGCCTGCCCCAAAGGGGCGGGTCGTCCGAGATCTCGATCACGCGTGGCGGGCAAGTCCCCGAATGCGCTGCTGTTCCGTGACCAAAGGAGCCACGACGCGGGCTATCGCCGTTCGTCCCGAGCGGGAGCGCGTCGGTCGGTGGCAGTGATGCTCCCCGATTGGACGGGGGAGCGCCGTTGTCTGCACTGATGAGGCCGCGGCCGCTACGGCATTCTGGCGAACCAACAGTCTGGCTGCGGCCCGAGCCCGGGTAGTGCCGCCGTTTGTCTCTAGAGCGCTCGTCTAGGGTCGTTGCACTTTCCGTTTCGCAGGCGGAGTGGAGGTAGCGGGCCCGGGTGCTTCGCCGTGGCGTTCGGACTGGGCGTTTGTCGGGTGTCTCGATGGCACTCGATTACAAGTTCACCGCCGTCAACGGACGCCGCGCTCGAGGAGGCGACGGTCGCAGACGACTACGCAAAGCCGCCCTGGCCGCGCAGGCGCATCGCCTCCAGCACTCGCTCGATGGCAAGCTGATACGCCGCCAACCGCGGCGTAACCTCTTGGCGGCGTGCTCGTTCCTCGACCCCGCGGTACGCGCTCCGCATCCTCGCTCCGAGCTTGTTGTTGACCTCGTGCTCGTCCCAGCCCACGTGCTGGAGGTTCTGCACCCACTCGAAGTAGGACACGACCACCCCGCCGGCGTTGGCGAGGATGTCCGGGACGATCAGCACCCTCTTGTGGGCGAGGATTTCGTCCGCTGCGGGCGTGGTCGGGTTGTTTGCGCCCTCGATCACGATCCGGGCCCGAACCGAGTCCGCGTTTCCCGCGTGGATCGCGCCGCCCAGAGCCGCTGGGATGAACACTTCGCAGTCGAGCGCCATCAGCTCCTCATCAGCGATCGGTTCGGCGGCCGGATATTCCACGAGCTTTCCGTCCTCGGCGAGGTGCCGGGCGAGGGCGTCGAGGTCGATGCCCTCCTCGGAGTGGATCGCCCCGCTCGTGTTAGAGAGGCCCACGAGCTTGCAGCCGAGCTGCGTCATGATCCGCGCCGTCCAGGAGCCGACATTGCCGAAGCCCTGGATCGCCACGCGTGTCGAATCTGGGCGCAGCCCGAGCGCACGTGCGGCTTCTCGGTAGACGTAGACGACCCCGCGCCCAGTCGCTGCCTCTCTGCCTGGCGAGCCACCGAGCGAGATCGGCTTGCCGGTGACGACCGCCGGCGTGTCGCCGTGCAGCTTGGCGTACTCGTCCATCATCCATGCCATCACCTGCGCGTTGGTGCCCGCGTCCGGCGCCGGGATGTCGCGCGCCGGCCCCAGAATCCCCGCGATCTTGTCTGTGAATGACCGCGTGATCCGCTCGAGCTCGCCCTGGTCGAGGTCGCGCGCCGGGCAGTTGACACCCCCCTTTGCGCCGCCGAATGGGACGTCGAGCAGCGCCGTCTTCAGGGTCATCAGCGCCGCGAGCGCACGCACCTCGTCCAGGTTGACCCGCTCGTGGTAGCGGATGCCGCCCTTGAATGGCCCACGCGCGCGGTTGTGCTGTACCCGGTAGCCGGAGAAGACGTGGATCCCGGCGTCCCGCAGCCTAACGGGAACCTGCACCTGCACCTCGCGGTAGGCAGTGCGAATTACCGCGCGCAGGTCCTCGGCAACGCCAAGCCGATCAGCGGCGGCGTCGAAGTAGTCCGAGACCGTGTCGAAGCTCGAGGTCTCCGCCGGGCCGGGGTGCGGTGCCTTGTTGGCAACCCGCGGCGACTTGTCGGGATGGGCGAGCCGGCCGACAGCGGTGTGCGGCACGGGATCCGCTATGTCTGCCATCGTCGCGCCGACGTCATGCGCAGGTCCAGCGGCATCATCCCCGCCGCCTGGCCGGAGCGGGCCCAGATGTCGGTCCGACACTCATACGACCAGGGATCTTGGCATGGCCGCGCATATCTTTCTGATGAGGGACGTATGGCGACCCCCGAGCGTCCGCGTTAGTCGCGCTGTCGCTCGGCAACGGGATTGCGGGAGTGGCTGACATCCAGGTCGGCGTAGATGATGGCGCTTCCGTATCAAATTGAAGAGCATCGTTGCCGATGACGGTGACGCCAGCTCTCGTTCGTGACGAATCGCGGTCGTCTCGGTACCAGCTCGCTCGCGGTGGCGCAGGACGAGCGGATTTGTTCCGAAGCGGCAGCCAACGGGACGACCGGTGGCGTTTCGGATTCGCCAGATGCGTCACCGTTGTGTGCGGTTGCCTAATGCACGCGATGCAGTGGCGCGATCAGCTGCGCGTCGGGGACCACGTTCGTCGCGAACTTGGCGTTGAGCCGAGAGGTTGCGGCCGTGATCGTCGCGAGCGCGCGCGACCTCTGATGCTTTTACCCATTCTGGATGTGATCGACGTCACGGTTTTGTTGTCCGCGATTTCACAGTGGTTATTCGGTTTCGGGGCGAGAATGATCTTGTGGAGATCTGCTTACGAGAGACCGGAGGCGAAACAAGGGGGTGAGGATTTGGCTGGGGGCCATGCCGCCCTGAGCCCGGCGTGGGGGCGCGTGCCGGGCTCAGCAGCGGCTGCTGTATTGGGCCAAACGATGCATGCCTTCTCCCGGGGGTCGCCCCGCCTCCGCTCGCAGCAGCTAGCCTCCTGCGCCAATGGCGGATCCCTTCGATCGGGCGTTCGCGGCGCTCGAGCCGCGCGAGCGTGACTCGCTACGTGCGATATCGATCGTGCGTAGCTATGACCGGGGCGACGCGCTGTTTCACCAGGGCGACGATCCCGGCGCGTTGCACGCGATTATGCGTGGTCGTGTCAAGGTCTCGGCAGTGACCGACGATGGCCACGAAGTCCTGTTCTCGCTGGCAGGCCCCGGCGACCTGGTCGGCGAGATCTCCGCCCTCGCGGGGCGCCAGCGCACCGCGACCGTGCGAGCGCTCGAGCCGATCAGCTCACTCGCGATTCCGGGCGATGCGCTCCGGGCGGCGGTCAGCGGCTCCACCCGGCTGGCGATCTTCTTCCTCGAGATCGCCGCCGACCGGCTGCAGTCGGCCGATCTCCAGCGCCTCGAGTTCGCCGGCCACGACGTGCTCGGACGCGTCGCTCGGCGCCTGAACTCGCTGGTGCAGGAGTCGGGGCGACCCGTCCGCGACGGGGTCATGGTCGACGTGTTCCTCAGTCAGGAGGAGCTTGCCGGCTGGACCGCCGCATCGCGCGAGGCGGTGAACCGCGCGTTGCATCAGCTGCGGGCGGTCGGATGCCTGCGGTCCGAGCGGCGCCGGATGATCGTCGTTGATCTCGATGCGCTGCGCCGTTACGCGGGTGTCCCGGGACAGGCTCCTCAGGCACATCGAGCAAAGGAGCCGTAGAAGCCCCGCATGGGCTCCCGGAGCCGAGCCGCAGTCATGCCCCTTCCAGTGGCCCATTGGACGCCCCGGGCCACACGATGGCAGATCAGCCCAGAGACGGTCCGTGGCTCGGCGCTTCGTCCGCTCGCCAACAGAGGTCGCGACGAACGCCGCGCTTTCCGAACGCAATCGTCCGCCGGGCGCTCCGCCGGACCAGTACGTTGGCGGCGAAGGAACAGCGCCGATCCGCACCGTCGGCGCCCGGGGTGGACGACCGCCTTTGCCCAGAACCATTTTCGGAGCCCGCCGCGCCGGACGCTCCAGATCACCGGAGGACATCCGGGACGACTCGCCCAGGCCGACACTTCCGCGGAAGGGTCGCACCGCCGGTGCCGGAGCTCGTCGCGCTGCCAGTCCGCCACGACGGAGCGGGCGTATGAATCGTGCTCCGGCCAGGTGCTCGCTCGTGAGCGGAGGAGCAGTCCATGCCCCGGCCGTAGCCACACCGTCGGTCCGCGAGAATGTGACAGCGGCCGCCGTCCGTGACGGCATGGGAGACAGCGCTTCCGCGTCCAAATTCGGCAGCACTAGCGCCACCCGTGGTGAGCCGCGCTTCCGGATCGGACGACATGGATTCGTCGTCTATCGCTGCTGCTGCGCTGGAATGCAGAAGTCCGCGGGCCGTCAGGATCTGGGCAAGCCGCGCCGTTTTCCAGCGGCGTGGAAGTCGGCCGCTGTCCCCAGCAACGAGTAGTGCCGCCCCAAGGCTGCTGCTCGTCCTGAGCGGCAGTCGACGGGTTTTGGCGCCTGCTTCCGTCTGACGGCGTCAGCGTAGCGCCGACACCGAGTGATCGTGAGCCGCGTCAGCGTGCAACGGCGGTTACCTTCAGGAGACTGGCAGACGCGCTCGGAGGATCGTACCGGCGCCCGGCTGGCTGTCGATGGTCAGTGTGCCGTTGACGGCGGCGATGCGGTCACGCAGCCCCTGAAGCCCCGACCCGGGTCGTACGTCCGCACCACCGGCGCCGTCGTCGCCGATCTCGACGCACAGGTAGCCCTCGCGCTGACCAACTTCAACCCAGGCCCGATTTGCGCGGGCGTACTTGGCGACGTTCGTGAGCGCTTCGGCGATGGTGAAGTACGCGGCGGCTTCGATCGGTGTCGCGAGCCGCTCCGGGAGCTCGGTGCGAATGTCAACAGGGATGGGGGCGTGGTCCGCGAGGCTTGAGAGTGCGCGCTCGAGGCCCCGGTCGCTCAACACCGCCGGATGCAAGCCGTGGGCGAGCTCGCGCAGTTCTGCGAGGCCCGCGCGCAGCTCTGCGAGGACCTCGTCGAGTTCCGCCCGGGCCGTCTCGGGCACATCGTCGTGGCCTGCGCGCCAGACCTGGAGTTGGAGTGTGGCCGACACGAACCGTTGCTGGGCGCCGTCGTGAAGGTTACGCTCGATCTCCCGGCGAGCCCGGTCGGCCGCGTCGACAATCCGAGCGCGTGAGGCGCGAACCTCGGCGAGCTGGGCCTGGACGACCTCTCGCTCGCGAAGGGCCTGTTCGGCGGCACGGCGAGCGGTGATGTCGAAGATCGCGCCATGGAGCCGGCGGCGCGCGTCACGGCGATCCTGAGCTTGCCCGCGTTCCAACACCCACCGCACCTCACCGTCGCGCCGCACGATGCGGTACTCCAGGTTGAACGGCCGGTCGGCGTCCACCGCCTCCGCGACCGATCGCTCGACGTAGTCGCGATCATCCGGGTGGATGACGCTGGCAAACGTCCGCACCGAGTTGTCGATGAAGTCAGTGGCGGGATAGCCCGTGATCGTCTCGACCTCGTCGCTGATCCACCACATCGTCCAATCGCGGTCCCACGCGCCGCGATAGAGGGCACCAGGGATGTTGTCCACCATCGAGCGCAGCAGCGCCTCGTTGGTGCGCAGGCGCGCGGCGCGCAGGCCCGCCGCGACGCGCGCCACCAGGACCTCGGGCTCGAACGGCACGCGCATCACGTCGTCGGCCCCGGTGTCGAGCGCGGCCCGCAGCTCACCGGGCGAATCGAGTTCGGCTCCCACGACGACGTGGGTCGAGGCCATGTCCGGTTGGCGGCGGAGCGCGGGCATCAGTGACTGCGCCGTTGGCGTCCCGGCGATCACCACCGGGATCTGGCGGGCGGACAGGGCGCGCAGGGCGCCGTCGACGTCGTCCACGTGCTCGAGCCGGATCCCTGCGTCTACCAGGACGGTCCAGCAGTCCTCATGAACTTCCTCCAGGCCGACGACCAGCACTCTGGCGGCCTTCACTCCCGTGTCCTTGAGCGCGCGAGCGGGGTCCCGGCGGTTACTGCCCCCTCGATGCGATCCGTTGGGTCGCGGCGCCGTGTCCCGAGCGTCAGACATGGCAGGTTCAGCCTACAGGCCGCCACGGCCGATAGCCAGTGCCGCCACTTCGTCGCCCTTAAACGACGGGATCCGGGCCGCGTCGAGCGGCCCGGATCCCGGTTGTGGTTGGGATGGTGGTCCTCAGGCAGCAGCCGGCGCCGGTTGGATCGTCGGCGCGGCGTGGTGCTCGAGCTTGGGCAGCCAGTGCAGCCATTGCGGCAGGTACCAGTTCCAGTCACCCAGCAGCTTCATGCTCGCTGGGAGCAGGACGCCGCGGACGATCGTCGCGTCGATCAGCACGGCGCTCGCCAGCCCGATGCCCATCTCCTTCATGTCGAGGATCGGGAGGGTGGCGAAGATCGAGAACACGCCGACCATCACGATCGCGGCACTGGTCACCGTTCCCGCGGTGGTCTTGATGCCGTGGGCGATCGCGTCCTCGGTGCTCATGCCGCGGTCATGCGCCTCCCGGATCCGGCTGAGGATGAACACGTGGTAGTCCATCGACAGCCCGAACAGGATCACGAACAGGAACAGCGGCAGCCAGGGCGCAACCGAGTGGTTGGAGGTGAAGCCGAGGACGTTGGTGCCCCAGCCGAACTGGAAGACGGCCACGACCACGCCGTACGCCGCGGCGACAGACAGCAGGTTGAGAATCACGGCCTTGGCCGCGATCACCAGCGAGCGGAACGACGCCAGCAGCAGGAGGAACGCGAACGTGAGCACGAAGCCGAAGACCAGCGGCAGCGAGCTCTTCATCATCTCGTTCCAGTCATAGGACTGGGCGGTGGTACCGGTAACCCCGTACGTGACGTTCGGGAGCTTGCCGATCGTCCCTGGCAGCAGCTGCTCCCGCAGGGTCAGGAGGGCGCGGTTCGAGACTCCGTCCGTGCCATTGCCGGGCAGCGGCATCGCGATCCGTCCGACCGTATGGGACCGGTTGGAGTCGACGCTGACGGCGCCGTAGCCCTGGTGGGTCGCCGCTGCCGCCGACTGCAGCCCGGCGACTGCGGCCTCGAAGGCCGGCGTATTCGTGTTGGCCTTGACCGCGATCACTGCCGGGGCCGCCTGTCCCGGGAATGCCTTCTGGATGCGGTTGAGCGTCTCCACCGTCGGCGCGTTGCGGGGCAGGGTGTTCAGGGAAGACGCCGCGGTGTGGATCTGCAGGGCGGGCATCGCCAGGGTGACCAGCAGCGCCACGCTGAGCGCCGCGGAGATCGCGGGCCGGCGGAGCACCGGGTTCAGGATTCGCGACCAGATCCGGCCTTCGCCAACGGGAGCACGGAATCGGCCGAGCAGCGGGATGCGTCCCTTCTCGACCCGGTCGCCGAGCTTCGAGAGCACCGCGGGCAGGACGGTCAGCGAACCGATCATGGCCACGGCGACGACCATCATCGTCCCGATCGACATCGAGACGAACGTCTTGTCGCCGGAGAACAGCATCCCGGCCATGGCGATCAGCACGGTGATTCCGGAGACCAGGACCGACCGTCCGGAGGTTGCCGCCGCCGCCTCGAGTGCCGCGCGCTCGCTCCGGCCGGCCGCCCGCTCCTCGCGCTCGCGGCGGAGGTAGAACAGCGTGTAGTCGACGCCCACGGCCAGCCCGACGAGCATGACCACGGCGGACACGTTCGGGTCCATCGGGGTGACGTGGCTGACGATCGCGGTCAGGCCGACGGTGGCGATGACGGCCTGCAAGCCGAGCATCAGCGGGATCCAGGCAGCCAGCAACGACCCGAACACGAGCACGAGGATCAACAGCGTGAGCGGAACCGAGCGCTCACCCGCCTGCCCGAGCTGCTCGCTGAACAGTTTGGTCAGTGCCTTGTCCGAGCTCGCCGCACCAGCCTCACCGATGTAGAAGTCCGGGTGGCGGGCGGCGACCGAGCCGACCGCCGCCGTCAGCGGGTCGATCTGCTTCTCGGCTGCCTTGAGCTTGCCGCTCATGTCCCATTCGACGAGGGCCGTGTGGCCGTCGCGCGATACCTGTTCCCGGCTAGCTTGGCCGTGCGGCCAGCGCAGGTTGTGGACATTCGCGCGCGGAGCCACCGTCCGCGCGACGTCGTCTATCGCCGCTTGGAATGCGTGGTCGGCGGTCGTCAAGTGCTTGCTCTGGACGACGGCGATCTCGGTCAGCGGCCCGGACTGGGAAAACCCGCCCCGCTTGAGGATCTGGTCGGCGCGCTGCGACGGTCCGACGCCGTTGTAGTTGTTGTTGTCGATTGTCTTCGTACCGACGGCCGTGCCGATGACGATCGCGGCGATGACGAAGGCGAGCCAGCCGAAGATCGCCAGCTTGCGATGGCTCGCGCTCCAGTGGCCCATCCGGGCCGCCAGATGGCGAGCGGGGTTGCGGGGTGGATGTTGCATGGCATGTCCTCCGTTGGGGTGGGTCTTGAGCACGGCGCCAAGATCCCACCCGCCCGGCCGGCTGTCTGTGCGGGGGGCTGGTGTCTGGCCGTTCGGATTGCTCACGCCGGACGTGCGGTTAGCCGTACTGTGCGTGCGTGGGGTTGCACCGGGCGTGCCGAGCCGCGAGGCTCTTACTCAGTGCGCGTAGTGCTGGCTGAAGATTCGCTTCTGCTCCGGGCGGGAGTCGCCCGCCTGCTCCAGGACGCGGGCTTCGAGGTCGTGGCCGAAGCCGGGGACCTCGATGACCTGCTGCGCAAGGCGCGCGCGCACAAGCCCGATGTCGCGATCGTCGACATCAAGATGCCGCCGACTCACACCGACGAGGGCCTGAAGGCGGCGCGGATCATCCGATCGGAGCTTCCGGGCACCGGGGTGCTCGTGCTCTCTCAGTACGTGGAGAAGGAGTACGCGGCCGAGCTACTGGCCGAGAGCGCGGAGGGCGTCGGTTACCTGCTCAAGGACCGGGTGACCGATCTCGAGCGGTTCATCGACGCAGTTCGCCGCGTTGCCGAAGGCGGGTCCGTGCTCGACCCCGAGGTGGTGTCCCGAATGCTCGCCCGCCGGTCGTCCGGGCCGTTGGATCAACTCACCGCTCGGGAGCGGGAGGTCCTGGCCCTGATGGCAGAAGGACGCTCGAACTCGTCGATCGCCACGGAGCTGGTCGTCACCGAACGCGCGGTCGAGAAGCACGTCACGAGCATCTTCGGCAAGCTCGATCTGCCGGCGACGCCCGAAGGCCACCGCCGGGTCCTTGCCGTGCTCGCATACCTGAATTCGTGACCGCGGATCCTGACGTCGGCTCGATCTGGCCGAATGGTGTGGCTAGCCGTATGTACCTAGGCCACGCGCTCGATGAAAATCCATCTCGTGATGAGTGTCTTGATCGTCGATGACCATCCGTCCTTCCGCGCAAGCGCACGGCGCTTGCTCGAGGCGGAGGGCTTCGACGTCATCGGCGAGGCCGGCGACGGGCACGCGGGAATTGCGGCCGCGCAGCAGCTCCAGCCCGACCTGGTGCTGCTCGACGTGCAACTGCCCGACCTCAACGGCTTCGAGGTCGCAGCACGCCTGGCCGCGCTCGGACTGCCCTTAGCTGTCGTCCTGACCTCCAGTCGCAACCCAGCCGAGTACGGGCGCCTGGTGACCAACACTACGGTGCGCGGGTTCGTACCCAAGGCGGAGCTTTCGGGAGCTGTTCTCACGGGTCTACTGGCTTCATAAGTTGAGATGAATCGCCACGTGCGCTACGTGGTCGCTGTCGCTGGGGTGGGCGCGATCTATTGGCTTGCTGCCAGAGCCGGGCTGCAACTGGCGTATTTGCATGGAACTGTGGCGGCGCTGTGGCCGCCGGTGGGCGTGGGAATGGCCCTGCTGATCCTCTACGGCCTTTCGCTCTGGCCGGGGATCGTCCTAGGGGATCCTGCCGTGGCCGAGTTCTCTCAACCTCCCGGCACCGTGCTCGGACAGACGGCGGGTAACACGCTCGAGATTTTGATCGCCGCGATCCTCTTCCTCCGGCTGGCCGAAGGTCGTACGCAGTTCGGACGCGTCCGCGACGTCGCCGCGCTGGTCGCGGCAGCCGCCGCCGGAACGGCCGTGAGCGCGGTGTTCGGTGCGGCTTCGCTCAGGCTCGGCGGACTGATCTCGACCGCGGAGGTAGGGACGGTTTGGCGGACCTGGTTCGTGGGCGACCTATCCGGTGCGCTGGTCTTCGCCCCACTGTTGCTGTGCTGGGTGGGCATCCGCGTCGATGCGATATCCCCGCGCCACGCACTCGAGGGCGCTGTCATCGCGACGCTGATCGTCGTGCTCGCGCTACTTCCGTCCCAGCGCGACGTCCCCTACATCGTGTTTCCCGTGCTGATCTGGGCGGCCCTTCGCGGCGGCCCCCGTGGAGCGGCGGGCGCGGTGGCACTCGCCACCACGCTCACCGTCTACAACACCGCGCACCATGCCGGGCCCTTCGTCCGGGCCACGATCGACCAAAGCGTGCTCGCCACACAGTTGTTCGTAGCGGCGGCAGCCGTGACCTCGCTGGTGCTCGGCGCGGTAATCGGGGAGCGCCACGCCGCGCTCGAGGCACTACAGGAGAACGAGCGGCGACTTCGCGACTCCCGCGCCCGGATCGTCAAAGCCGGCGACGCAGCCAGGCGCCGACTCGAGCGCAACCTTCATGACGGCGCCCAGCAGCGCCTGGTCTCACTCGCGCTGACCCTCAGGCTGGCGAGGCTCCAGCTCCAGGAGAACCCCGCCGGGACGGATCACCTGCTGGGCGAGGCATCGGATGAGCTCCAGAGCGCCATCGACGAGCTCAGAGAACTTGCCCGCGGGATTCATCCCGTGGTGCTGACCGAGCGCGGGCTGGGCCCCGCGCTCGAGATGCTTGCGGACCACGCCCATCTGCCGGTTGACCTCACCGCCCACATCCCCGGTGGCCTGCCGTCGACCGTGGAGGCCGTCGTCTACTACGTCGCCGCCGAAGGGCTCACGAACATCGCCAAGTACAGCCACGCGACGGCAGCGACTCTGCGGCTCGAGGCGAAGAACAAGAACGTCGTCCTGAGTGTTCGCGACAACGGTGCCGGCGGTGCTGACCCGAATCGCGGGACCGGGCTCCGCGGACTCGCGGACCGGGTGGAGGCACTCGGCGGCAAGCTCGAGCTGCACAGCCCGCCCGGTCAGGGCACGCTGCTGACGGCCAGCATTCCCTGCGAGCGCTGACCCCGCCACGACGCGGGCCGCCACCGCCTCTAGGTACGGGCAGCCGCACCGCCGGAGGCGGTCGTCCGAACACCACGATTCATGCTCGCTCCACCGACATTCGCGCGGTGTAGTGGGACTCTGCACATGTGATTCAGACCACTTCGGGCCAATGTGGAGGAGGAACCGAAATGACCGCAACAGCACTCACCGATCGCCGCGAACTCGCTTACCGAACCATTGATGGGATCGACGTAACCCTGTTCTGGACGAAGCGCTCCGATCAGATCACGATCGCGGTCGTTGATACCCGGTCCGACGAGGCCCTCGAGTTCGACGTCGACGGCAGCGCCGCCCTCGACGCTTTC
>Ga0335080_10006351_pt1 | contig 12210 bp, 12 predicted proteins | sample Lox_Sample_34_FD_206720 | JGI IMG/M metagenome (GOLD analysis project Ga0335080, IMG submission 206720) | Soil microbial communities from Loxahatchee National Wildlife Refuge, Florida, United States - Lox_Sample_3.4 | ecosystem: Environmental > Terrestrial > Soil > Wetlands | place: USA...
TTCAAAGGGCAGTCACCGCACTTCTTTCAGGTGTTGCGCGACCTGGCGGAAGATGCGGACGCAGCCCAGCCTGAACGCTGATCTCAAACAAGTCTCTCTCCTGCTGAATTAGACGGGCGCTGTTTCCGGAATTCAGGCGCAGCGCCCGAATTTTCCGATTGGAGAGGGCGGGCAGTCCGCGCCGAAACTTGAGTTTTTACGCATGATCGATTTCCTTCGTGTACCTTCGTGAACCCTTCGTGTCCTTCGTGGTTGCTTTTGGCTTTTGTGCAGCAGAAGGCGAAAGGCAAACCACGCAGGACACGAAGGTACACGAAGGGCGGCTTGGAAATACATAAGGAGATTTTATGTTTGAAGGACTGTTTCAACCGATGCACTTGCTGGTTCTTTTCGGAATCGCCCTGCTGGTTTTTGGGCCGAAGAAACTTCCGGAGTTGGGTAAGGGAATTGGGGATGGGATTCGCGGTTTCAAAGCTGCGATGAACCCCAAAGAGGAAGAGGAAGTAAAGCCCTCCAGCCCGGCAGCCATCACGGCCGGCGAGCAGAGTTGAGCGAGGCTGCTATGGGAATGGATCTGCTCCTTGGGGTGGCGTTTGCCTTCGTAGTTCTGGGGCCCAAGCGCGTGCACTCGGTTCTTGGTCTTGTGGGACGCGCCAAAGCGGAGATCGACAAAGCGGCGGGATCTGTCAAGGCGCGGTTGGGGGAGGAGCTTGAGGGGCCGGGCGTGAACGAACCCTTTACCGCAGAGGACGCTGAGGGCGCTGAAGAATTCACTTCTTAGGGCATCTCGCTTTGGCTCGCTTGCTCGCTGGACGGGACAAGCCCCGTCCCAACATGGTTCGTTTAGCGCTGCTCCAGCGGGGCCCAGTGTTGGGGGTAGGCTGGACCGACGTAGTCGGCGCGGGGGCGGATCAGGCGGTTGTCGTCGAGCTGCTCGATTACGTGGGCGGTCCATCCGCTTACGCGGGAGACTGCGAAAACCGGGGTGAACAAATCCACGTCGATTCCGAGCGTGTGGTAGGTGGAAGCGGAATAAAAATCGACGTTGGCGTTGAGCTTCTTGTCGGCGCGCACGAACTCTTCGATAGCGTGGGAAATCTCGTACCACTTGCTTTGTCCGCTGGATTCGCCGAGATCATGTGACATCTTGCGCAGGTGCGTAGCGCGCGGGTCCTCGGCGTGATACACGCGGTGGCCGAAGCCGGGAATCTTTTTCTTTTGCGCCAGCATGCCTTGAATGTAATCCACGGGATTAGCGCCCGATTTGTCCACGGCCTGCAGGATATTGAATACCGCCTCGTTCGCTCCGCCATGCAGCGGCCCTTTGAGCGCGCCGATGGCGGCCGTGACTGCCGAATGCATGTCAGAAAGCGTGGCCGCGGTAACCCGAGCGGCAAACGTTGAGGCGTTCAGTTCGTGGTCGGCATGAAGAATCAGCGCAATGTCCAAGGCTCGCTCAGCGGTAGCCGAGGGCGGCGTGCCGTTCAGCATCAGCAAAAAATTGGCGGCGTGAGAAAGCGAGCGATCGGGCTCGATGACCTTCAGTCCTTTGCGGACGCGGTCATAAGCCGCAACGATCATCGCCACCTGTGAAGTGAGCCGCGTCGCTTTGTGGACGTTGGCCTGGCGGTCGTTGGATTTTTCTTCGGGATCGTAGAACGACAAAGCCGAAACCGCGGTGCGCAGCACATCCATGGGGAGGGCGTGCCGGGGCGCCGAGCGCAGCAGGTTGATGATGGAAGCGTCGAGCTTGCGCTCCTCCGCCAGCCGTTCGTGAAATTCCTTCAGTTCATAACGCTTGGGCAAGCGCCCGTTCCAGAGAAGGAAGCAGGTCTCTTCGAAATTGGAGTGCTCGGCCAGTTCATGAATATCGATGCCGCAGTAAGCCAGAACGCCGCGGTCTCCATCGATAAAGCAGATTCGGGATGTGGTGGCAACGACGCCCTCAAGGCCTTTTGGCGCGTGTAGTGTGGACGCAGTGGACATAGAATTTGGCTCGGACATGCAGGATTACGTTGCCGCGGCGCGCCCAGCGATTTGCGTGCCGAACCAATCTTTATACGCCAAACCCTTCCTCTTTCCAACCGGGGCGCGCGTTTCCAAGGTCGCTGACCCGCGGTGCGCGGCGCTTGTGGACTCCTGCGCACCGCGGACAATGGCCCAAAGGATTCATCCCGGAGGTACACAGGGGCCAGGAATCCGCTGGAACCGGCCTCGTTCAAGGTTACAATTCGGAAATGCGCCTGGGTTGGTTCGTCCCGGCAATCGCTGCTCTTTCCATTGCCTCCATCGCCGCGCCCGCCGTTGACCAACCGCCGGCGCCGGGAGTGGCCGTCCTGCCCTGTTCGCAGGCGGGGGGAAGCTCGGATTGCACGCCCTCGCCCAAAGACCTAAAGAAGGCTCGTGAGGCTTTTTCCAAAGGCGTGAAGTTGGAGCGCGAGAAACATCCGGAGGAAGCCCTCGAGGAATTTGAAAGTGCCGCCCGGCTGGCTCCGCGGGATATGGACTACCTCACCGCGCGCGAAGCCATCCGCCAGCAACTGGTCTTTGACCACATCCAGCGCGGCAATGAGGATCTGCTGCAGCGGCATTCGGTCGAGGCCCTGGGCGAGTTCCGGCACGCGCTGTTTCTCGATCCGGCCAATCAGTTTGCCCAGCAACGCCTGCAGGAGGCGATGGCGGAGTGGGCACCGGCGCCTGCTCCACAGGCACGGGTACTGGAGAGCGGAGGCGAGGTGCGAGCGCGGCCCGACCGGGTGCCGGCGGAATTCCATTACCGCGGCGACAGCCGTTCCCTGCTGCCCTTAGTGGCGCAAACCTATGGCCTGAAAGCCACGCTCGATGATTCGGTGACTTCGAAGCCGGTGAAATTCGAAGTGGGCGACGCCAACTTCTACCAAGCCATGGAGGCGGCGTGCGCCCTGAGCAAGACGTTCTGGATTCCGCTGGGGCCCAAGCAGATTCTGATAGCCGCCGACACCGCCGAGAACCACCGCAATTTCGACCAAATGTCGATGCGGACGTTTTACGTCCCGGACGCGACCACGGCGCAGCAGGTAACCGAGATCACCAACCTGCTGCGGACGGTCTTCGAAATCCGATTCATCAACGCTCAGCCGGAGAAACACACGATCGTGGTGCGGGCGCCACAGCGCGTACTCGACGCTGCCACCCGGCTGATGGAGGGGCTGGACAGCTCCCGCCCCCAGGTCATGCTGGACATCCGCGTGTACGAAATCAGCAGCACCGTGACCCGCAACATGGGCCTGCAGATCCCCAACCAGTTCAAGCTGTTCAACATTCCGATAACGGCGCTGGCCGCGCTGGGCGGCGAGAGCATTCAGGACCTGGTAAACCAGTTGGTCTCGAGCGGAGGAATCAACCAGGCGAGCAACTCGGCGGTCTCGGCGCTACTGGCGCAATTGCAGGGCCAGCAGAATTCCATCTTCAGCCAGCCGGTGGCAACCTTCGGCGGCGGGCTGACGTTCATGGGACTGTCGCTCGGCACCGGCACGGCACAACTGCAACTTAACCAGAGCACTGTCCGCAACCTGGAGCACGCCATCATGCGCGCCGGAGCGGGATCGGATACATCGTTCCGGCTGGGCACGCGCTATCCTGTGCTGAATGCCACGTTTGCGCCCGCCTTCAACTCGTCGGCCATCTCCCAGGTCTTGCAGAACCAGAGCTTCACCGCTCCCTTCCCTTCCTTCAATTATGAGGATCTTGGTCTCAGCCTGAAAGCCAAGACTCTTATCAGCGGGTCGTCCGACGTCACGCTGCAGCTGGAGATGCAGTTACGCACGCTGCAGGGCCAGAGCATCAACGGCGTGCCGATTATCTCCAACCGCGAGTACAAGGGCGGCATCACTCTGAAGGACGGGGAGCCTGCGGTAGTGGCGAGTTCCGTGTCACGCAATGAACAGAGAAGCATGAGCGGGCTGCCCGGATTCGGGTACGTTCCGGGACTGAACCAGATCATGACCGGCAACAGTAAAGAAGTGGACGACGACGAATTGCTGGTGGTAATTACGCCCCACGTGATCAGCCAGCCTGATCACGACCGGGCGGCGGAGATCTGGATGGCGAAGTAGCAGAAATCTCCCGCAAAACCTGCTGCGGCTAAGCCGCCTCCATCTTAGCGCTGAATTCCCTCCGGGAAATACACCGTCCATCCGCGTCCGCGGGCCACAGCCTCCAGGTCAGGGTTGGGATTTACGGCAAACGCGTGGCGGGCGATCTTCAACATGTCGGCGTCCCAGCGTGAATTGCCGAAAACAGCCTCGGGATCGCGCTTTACGACCTCGCGAATGGCTCGGGGTTTGCCTTCGCCCGAGGGGACGCGAATCAGGTGGTCGGTGACCACTCCATTCGCAACTTCGACCTTGGCCGCCAGAATTTTCTCGGGCGCGATCCCAAAGTGCTTCATGGCCGCCCGGATCACCCACTCGTTGGTGGAGGAAACCGCCCACACCTCGCAGCCTTGATCGAGCAGACTCCGCACCAGTTGCTGCATCTCGGGGAAAATCTGCCATGCAATATTGGCTTCGAAATACTCCCCCGCGGCAAGCAGTACGTCCGCCTCGCGCAGGCCGCGATGGATGGTGACCATCTCGCCGCACATGTCGTCCTCGCTCACTTTCCCCTCGCGGTAGGCGGCGTAGCGCCCCTGCACCCAGCGGGCGACATCCTCTGCAATCAGGCCTCGTGCCAACTCCCACTTGAAGAAGCCTTCGCCGGCATCGCCGGTCCAGAGGGTGCCGTCGCAATCGAAGGCGGCCAGCTTAGGCTGAAGACGGAGAACGGAGTCCACAAACGCGGCGGCGGGAGCGGAAATAGCGGTTTCTTTGGAATTCATGCCGGAGAAATCAGTCTATCCGGAGGAAGACAGATCGGCATAGTCCTGGGGCGTGTCCACATTGGTGCGGATGCCGGGATCATCCACCGTGACATACTGGATGCGGTCTTCATGCTGATGTTCGATTTCGCGGGCGGTGGCCGTCGGCGGCGCTTTCATGAAGGCATTCATCATCTCGCGGTCCAGAAGGATGGGGTGGCCATGCCTGCCGCCGGACTCGGGCACTACCGCCCACTTTTCGGCGACCAGAGCTGATTCGAAGGCATCGTGCAGTTGTTGGAGTGTGGCAGGACTCACGGGCGGGCGATCGACCAGCGTCACCATGGCGGCATCGCGCCCGCGGTTCAGCACCTCCTGCAATCCCACCTGCAAGGAGCTGAATTGGCCTCTCTCGGGCTCGGGATTGCGCACCAGAAAGGCGCCTTCGGCGTAAACGACGGGCGCGAGGTTCGCCTCGTTCTTGCCGGCGACCACGATGACCATATCCGAGAAGGGAGAAAGCGAGCGGATGCCGGCGGAGAGAAAAGTCCCGCCGGAAGCGGGATCGCCCGCACCCACCGGAGGCCAGGGCAGCAGAGCCTTGTCGCGCCCCATGCGGGTAGATTCGCCGGCAGCCAGGATGACGGCGCAGATGCTCGGAGCGCGGGCCATGGAGCGAAGATAGCAGAAAAAGGCGTTTCACCGCAGAGAGCGCGGAGGAACCAGAGAAGCCAAATCCTCTGGACAATCAGTTCCGGCCCGCAGAGCGAGGTCAAACGCCTATTGCTCTCTGCAATCTCAGCGCGCTCTGCGGTTAAAGCTCTCCCTCAGGATCGGATACGGATTCGACAATCTGGTTCGCGGACACCTCGGATTTGCGCGAGCGGAACCAGCTCATGTGCGGCAATTCGCGCTCCGAGTGGCGGCGGGCGGCGATCAACTCGGCGGTAATGGCAATCGCGATCTCCTCCGGCGTGACTGCACCGATATCCAGGCCCACCGGCGCGTGCACGCGATCGAACAGCTTGGCAGGAATGCCTTCCTGGGTAAGTTCGCGGAAAATCGCGATTGTCTTCCGCTTGGAGCCGATCATCCCCACATAGCGCGCCGGCGTCTGCACCGCCCAGCGCAGCACCCGCATGTCGTCGTGATGGCCGCGCGTCACGATTACGATGTAGGACGCCTCGGGCGGCGAAAGCCGCGCCATCGCCTGCTGGAAATCCTCGGCGATTACATCTTTCGCATCCGGGAAACGCTCGCGGTTGGCGTAGCTTTCGCGGTCGTCCACCACGGTGACATCGAACCCGGCGTTGAGCGCGGTTTTGTACAGGTTGAAGGCCACATGGCCGGCGCCGAAGATGTAGAGCGAAGCCGGAGGCATAATCGGTTCGAGGAAGATCTCCAGGGTACCGCCGCAGATGAGGCCGGTATCGTATTTCGGATTCTGGTTCAGATCGAAGCTCAACGTGCGGGGCTTCTCGCTCTCCATGACCTCGCGGGCGGCCTGCCAGACCTCGGCTTCCACGCAGCCTCCGCCGATGGTGCCGACAATAGAGCCATCGTCACGCACCAGCATTTTAGCGGTCTTGAAAGAAGGAATCGAACCGCGGGAGTTTACGATGGTGGCTACGGTGCCACGCCTTCCCTGCTGGCGAAGTTTGACGATTTCTTCGTAGATGTCCACGCTGGTGCGGCCTTTTCGCGGGCGAGGGCGCCCGCGCCCGTTATTTTACCCGGCCCATCTTGTCCATCGGCCAATAGCCGAAAACTGCCTTGCCGTAGATGTAGCGGGAGTCCACTGTTCCGAAGTCGCGGCTGTCGTTCGACATGTTGCGATGGTCGCCGAGCAGGAAGTAGGAACCGGGAGGAACATCCACTTCGCTCATCGATCTTTGGTCGGCGTAAACCTCCGACACGTAATCCTCCTGCAACGGCCGCCCATTCACGAATACCTGGCCCGCGACAATACGAATATGGTCGCCGGCAACCCCGATCACGCGTTTGATGAAGCTCTTCGAAGGATCGCGGGGGTAGCGAAATACCACGATATCGCCGCGCTCGATGGGCTCCAGCTTGTAGACGAATTTATTGACGAAGATGCGTTCCTGGTCATCGAGCGAGGGCATCATGCTGGTGCCCTCAACTTTTACCGGCTGGTAGAGAAAAACAATGATGAAAGAGGATATGGCCAGCGAGATAACCAGGTCCCGCAACCAGACGGCCAGGGCGGGTAAGGCTCGCCGGGTTCGCGGGATAGCAACGGGGGGCGCGGGCGCCGCCGCGGCCACAAGCGGAGCTGAATTCGAATCCTCTGCCATTCTCATCTCAATTCTATACGGAATGTCTACTCACCGCTGAAGGTTGCATGCATCTTGGGAAGGAGGCATAGGATGCACAGAAGTCACCGGCCTGCGACCCTGGTTTCGGTTACAATAGACCCCGAAAGAGCGAGCCTGGTCATGCTAAAGCGCGGATTTATCCTGTTTGGTCTGGCGGTTCTGACATTTGCCATTTCATCGCCCTGGGCTTCTTCCGAGCAAAGTGAAGCTCCTGTTCCGGCGTATAACGCCGGGCCGCCCGCCAAGGGCACGAAGCTGCCGCCCATCCTGACGCCTGACCAACTCTGGGGAGCGAATGCTCAGAGCCCGGTTCAGACACATGCCTACGAACTCGCGGCCAAGATTCCGGTGGTGCTGCACCAGCAGCCCTGCTATTGCTACTGTGACCGCATGGGCCACAACAGTCTGCATAGCTGCTTTGAGGGCACGCATGGGGCGCAATGCGACACCTGCCTGAAAGAGCTGTATTACTCCTACGTCATGCATAAGCAGGGTAAGACGGCTGCTCAAATACGCAAAGGAATCATTCGCGGGGATTGGAAAGAAGTGGATCTGACAACTGCGGCGTCCATCAACTGAGGACGGTCAGTGGCCCTGGACTGGCCCAGCCCGGGACGCCGTTTCGTCCAGGAAGAGGTCCGCCCTGACGGATTCCTGGATGGTCCGAGATCGTGAGAGGGGTGAAGTTGACGTTTTACCGACGCGGCGTATACCCTTGCTTTCGCCGCGGTTCACCCGGCACTTTTCCACAGGCCGTTTTTGGACGTTCTTTCTCCGCGGCCGAAGAGGGGCTACCGGAGATTGCCGAGGTTGCAGGTAAGTGTTTAAGAATCCCGAAGTAATATTCAGAAAACAGAGGCATTTACGAAGAATCGAGGACGTGTTTTACAGATGGCCCAAAAGACATCACCCAAGAAGGCCTTGACCGAGGACCCTCGTTTTTCACAGGCTGTGCAAAACTATGAGGCCGGCCTCCGCGCCATGCAGGAGCATAAGTTCGATAAGGCTCGCGGCTACCTGCTGAAGGTCGTACCCGGCCCCAGCAAGGAACTGGCGGATCGGGCCTCCGTCCACTTGAGCACCTGCAATCAGCACGCTGAGCGGGCGGCGGTGCAGTTCAAGACTTCAGAAGAACACTTCGACTACGCCGTCTCCCTGATGAACGTTGGAGACTACGTGGGCGCACGCGAACATTTAGAGAAGCTGGCCAAGCAGCCACCCAAGACGGACTATGTGTCGTATGGCTTGGCCGCCCTGGATTGCCTGACCGGCCATGTGGAGGATTCGCTGCGCCATCTCGACGAAGCCATCCGGCTTAATCCCACATTGCGCTTTCAAGCGCGGAATGACTCAGACTTTCACAATTTGGCGGAAGATCCCCGCTTTACCGAATTGCTTTATCCGGATCCCGGCGCGGAGATGGCATCCGAGGCTGGAGGTTCCGGCGAGGAGATGTAGGCAGGTCCGATGACATTCCCCCAGCGGCGCCCGGAATCGCCTGCCCGGGAAAAACCAGCGCGGCGTGGTCTGCGAGTGGTCGCAATTGGCGGAGGCACCGGTCTTTCCGCGGTGCTGAAGGGGCTAAAGCGCTACTCTCCGCATCCCGTCTCCGATCCCGAGTCGAATCACAAAGCTGCCAACGGCATTATCAGCGAACTCAGCGCGGTGGTGACAGTAAGCGATGACGGCGGCTCCAGCGGCCGCCTGCGCAAAGAACTGAACATGCTTCCTCCGGGCGACATTCGTAATTGCATCGTCGCCCTGTCGGAAGACGAAGCACTGCTTTCCCGCCTGTTTCAGCATCGCTTCCTGAAAGGCTCGGGCCTGGAAGGGCACAGTTTCGGAAATCTGTTCCTGGCCGCGCTCACATCCATTACCAGCGACTTCAGCGAGGCAGTACGGCTTTCGTCGGAGATTCTTCTTACCCGCGGCCACATTTATCCCTCCACCACTTCGCACATTGAACTGGAGGCGCAGTTTGAAGACGGCAGCCGGGTGCGGGGGGAAACCCGCATCAGCGCCAGCCCGGGAAGGATCTCAGAGCTGTTTCTGGTTCCGCCCGATCCCGAACCTTTGCCGCAGACCCTGGAAGCCATCGCCCGGGCCGACATTGTGACCATAGGGCCGGGCTCGCTGTTCACCAGCCTCATTCCCAATCTGCTGGTGCGCGGCATTTCACAGGCGATTGTCGAATCGGCCGCGGTCAAAGTCTACGTCTGCAATCTCATGACCCAGGCCAATGAGAGCCTCGGGCTCACTGCCGCGGATCATATTCGGGCGCTGAACTCTCATGCTGACGCCCAGCTATTCGACTTTGCCCTCATCAACCGCACTCCCGTACCGCCGGAGATGAAAGCGAAGTATGCCCTGGAGGGCGCCACCCAGATCGTCAACGATCTCGACGCCATCGAGGCGGTCGGGGTATGCCCGGTGCTGGGCGACTACCTGGACGATGCGCCGGTGGCGCGGCACAACACCGACCGTGTGGCGCGAGATCTGATCGAGTTGGTCACCCAGATGCCGTCTCTGGATCGGTCTAGTGAAGACCAGCCAAGCGAAAAGCGGGCCCACTGAACCTCGCCAGGTAGGAGCCGATCGAACCAGCCGAGGCACGTTACTCCGGTCACGCAGGCCGGGATTCCGCGCACAGCGGGCGGTATATTCTTTTGTCATGGCAAAACCCCCGAACTCACCCACCGCTCTTCGCACCGCGATCGCCGTTATGGCCGCGGGCAAAGGCACGCGACTGAAATCCAAGTTTCCCAAAGTGCTGCACGAAGCGGGTGGCAAGCCTCTGCTGGCGCACGTCATCGCCGCCGCCGCGGCGGTTGTGCCGGCGGCGGATGTCCATGTGATCATTGGCCACGAAGCGGAGCGCGTCCGCGCCGCCCTGGGCCACACCGGCGTGAATTTCGTATTGCAGAAGGAGCAGCACGGCACCGGCCACGCCCTGATGGTCGCTGGCGACGCCCTGGCTGCTTACGATCAGGTAATTGTGCTCTCCGGTGACGCTCCGCTGATTACGTCGCAGACCATCCAGAAACTGGTGGACTTTCACGCCGGGCAGCGTGCCGCCATGACTCTGCTCACCGCGCGGCTGGAAAATCCCACCGGCTACGGACGCGTAGTGCGCAAAAGTGCAGGCAGCGCCGAAGTGAAGGCCATCGTGGAGCAGAAAAAGCTCTCCCGCGCGCAGGAGAAGATTTCCGAGATCAACGCCGGTTTCTATGCTTTCGATGTGAAGAGACTTTACCGCTACATCGCCAAGATCAGCACCGATAATCCGCACGGCGAGTTCTATCTCACTGACATGGCCGAGATATTCGTGAAGGCCAAAGAAAAAGTCGTTGCTATCGAGGCTGCCGATGCCTACGAAGTGCTGGGCGGCAATACCCGCGCCGACTTGTCGGAGATCGACCAGCACATGCGGGCCGCCAAGTGCCGGCAGCTCATGGCCGACGGCGTATCGATTTTCTTTCCGCAAACCTGTGTGATCGATACCGACGTCGAAATTGGCGCCGATACCGTCATCGAGCCTTTCGTGCAGATTCTGGGCAATTCGCGCGTTGGCGCCGACTGCCGCATTCGCTCCTACAGCGTGATCCGCAACAGCCAACTCGGCGATGGCGTGCTGGTGCGTCCGGGATGCGTGATGGAGGAGGCGCACGTTAAGGCGGGCGCGCTGCTCGGCCCGTATTCGAACCTCCGGCCCGGCAGCGAGATCGGCGAAGGCGCGCACGTGGGCAATTTTGTAGAGACCAAGAAAGTGCGCCTGGGAAAAGGTTCCAAGGCGAACCACCTCACGTACCTGGGTGACGCCGAAATCGGCGACGGCGTGAACATCGGCGCCGGAACCATCACTTGCAATTACGACGGTGTGCACAAGCACAAAACCGTCATCGAAGATGGAGTATTTGTTGGCAGCGACTCAACGCTCGTGGCGCCAGTGAGGTTGGGCAAGGGAGCCTACGTGGCGGCGGCATCCTGCGTCACCGACGACGTACCTGCCGATTCTCTCGCCCTGGCCCGCGCGCGCCAAATTAATAAAGAAGGCTGGGTGAAACAGCGGCGCGAGGCCAAGCAGGCAAACGCCGCCACGGAGCGCAAGTAGCCACTAAGCTTGGAGCCTTCCGTGCATCGTCTGTGGTTAAATCTCTAACAGCATGAAGCTGCTGATGCTGGTCCATCACCGCCTGGATCTGTGGAAGACGCCTGCGTGGTTTCCCCAGAAACTGATGCATGACTTCCCCCAGGTCGAAGTGGTAAGTCTCGATAGCTACGATTCCGCCGATGAGCAACTGCGCGAGGCGGAGATCGTGATGACTTGGTCGCTGCGCCCCGAACAATTCGCAGCGGCCCATAAACTCCGCTGGGTACACTCTCCCGCCGCCGCTGTTCACCTTTTCATGTTTCCGGAGTTCATCGAGAGCGACGTGCTGCTCACCAATGCGCGCGAAGTTCACGGCCCGGTCGTGGCCGAACAAGTGATCGCCATGGTGCTGGCGCTGGCCAAGCTACTGCCGCAAGATGTGCGCTTTCAGTTGAAGCACGAGTGGGGGCAGGCAGCGGCATGGAGGGCAAAGCCGCGCATACGGGAAGTTGCCGGCGCCACCCTGGCCCTCATCGGGCTGGGCACCATCGGCCGGGAAACTGCGACGCGCGGGGCTGCGCTTGGGATGCGGGTGATAGGCGTGCGGGAGAATCCCCAAAAAGGCGCTCCTGCGGGCGTGCAGGAGGTTTTTCCGATCACACGGCTTGACGATGTTCTTTCGCAGTCAGATTACGTGGTGCTCAGTGTTCCGGTAACGCCGGAGACGCGCGGCCTGATGAATGCTGCGCGGCTGGCGCGCATGAAGCCCGACGCCTGCCTGATTAATGTCGGTCGCGGACCGGTAATCGAGGAAGCTGCTCTTGCGGAAGCGTTGCGAGAGCATAAGATCGGCGGCGCAGCCCTGGATGTGTTCGACGAGGAGCCGCTTCCGGCAGCCTCGCCGTTCTGGGACCTGGAGAATCTGCTGATCACGCCCCACACCG
>Ga0335080_10006352_pt1 | contig 12210 bp, 11 predicted proteins | sample Lox_Sample_34_FD_206720 | JGI IMG/M metagenome (GOLD analysis project Ga0335080, IMG submission 206720) | Soil microbial communities from Loxahatchee National Wildlife Refuge, Florida, United States - Lox_Sample_3.4 | ecosystem: Environmental > Terrestrial > Soil > Wetlands | place: USA...
CATTTTTCCGGGATTCTGTTTGCCGGGGCCATGGGCGTCTACTGTCTCATCCGCCAGTTTCGTGCTCGCGCCCCGCTCCGGCTGCTGGCCGCCTTGGCGGCAGGATTCGCGGGCGCGATGGCCGTGTTTCTTTTCTTTTATCGGACGCATATCGCAACCTTGAAGGGCAGCGACTCCGCCCGCCGCGAAGTCGAGCACTTGCTGGCGCGGTCTTATTTTCACTGGGGACACGATCATCTGCTCTTGTTCGCCCTGGCACGAACCTTCGGCGTATGCCAGTGGATTTTCGGCCAGCTTGTGATTGGAGACCTCGCCGGCCTGGCTCTCTTTGCCGGCATAGTCCTGCTATTCGTGGCCCGCTCCCGGCCAGAACGCACTCGGGGTTCGCTGCGCATGGTGGGTTGTTTACTTCTGCTTCCCTTTGTCTTCAATTGCGCGGCGGCGCTGGCTGACCTGTATCCCTATGGCGGGACGCGCCATTCGGCATTCATCACGCCGTTTGCTGTGGCCGGAATCAGCTTCTGTTTGAGTCGAATTGTGGGCGGGTCTCAGACTCGCGGCATAGCCCTTGCTGGAGTCCTCGTCATTCTCTGCCAGTGGCTTGGCGCGCCCCATCGGCCTTACATCCTGCGCTCCGACCAGAGAATTGACAACTTGAGGCAAGCGATTACAGTCTTGCAACACCAGGCCCCGCCAGGTGATCTGATCTTCGTTGATTTTCAGTCCTATTTCATGCTCCGCTACTATCTTTGTCCGGAAATCGGAACGCAATGGAACTCCTCTGTTTCCGGCTTTCGCTCCTTCCCCTGTAGCAATTACAGGGTCATCTCCACTGAGCCCGATATCAACATCTTTTCGGCGACGACTTTTTTGTCGAGCTGGCAAAGACTGGCAAGCGCATATCGGCTTACGCCCGGCCAGAGCGTATGGGTGTTTCAGGCCGGGTGGGACATCGCGCCGCTGGCGCAACAACTGCGGATGCAAGTGCCCGAGTTCAACAGCATCAGCCCGCAATCCTTTGGCCGTAACATCAGTTTGTTTCATCTCAAAGTAGGCCGGCAGTAAGGCGGGAAGGCACGTGGTTCCAACAAGTTGATCCGGCCTAAGCACCTTGTCATTCCGAGCCGTTCGCAGGCGCGAAGCGCTGAGAACGTGTGAGGAATCTGCTGTTCTGTTGTTGCTTTGTCGAAAAGCAGATTCCTCGTCGCTTCGCTCCTCGGAATGACAAGAACGCGAGGGCACGGCTTGAAGCCAAGCCCTCCCAAAACTCTTCCCGCCGCTGCAAGGTCGATTCCTCCCCCTGCTACACTTCTTTGATGCTGACCGGCTACGCCACTGCCGATGGCACAGCTCAGTACCGCGATCGTTTTCCGCACCTGCGCGATGCCGGCCATTTTCGCCATGTTGAGCAACTGCCGGAACGCGGTTTGTGGCTTTCCTCGATTGGCCTCGGCACCTATCTCGGCGACACCGACGACGCCGCGGACGCCGAATATGCCGAAGCTATCCACACGGCCCTTGCTTCCGGCATCAATGTCCTCGACACCGCGATCAATTACCGCCATCAGCGCTCCGAGCGCAATATCGGGGTTGCCCTCGCGGATCAGATCCGCAGCGGCAAATTGAGCCGCGACGAAATTTTCGTTTGCAGTAAAGCAGGATATCTGTCATTCGACGGCAATATGCCGGCCGACCCTCGCCGCTACTTCATGCAGGAATATGTAGAGACCGGCATTCTGGATCCCGCCGAGATTGCCGGAGGCATGCATTGCGTAGCGCCCGCCTATCTGGAAAACCAGATCGCGCGCTCCCGCCGCAATCTCGGGATTGAGACGATCGATTTGTTCTACATCCATAATCCCGAAACCCAGCTTGCCGAGGTGTCGCGCCCGGTCTTTCGCCAGCGCATCAAAGAGGCCTTCGCTCTGCTCGAAGGAGAGGTCAAGCACAATCGCATCCGGTTTTATGGCCTGGCAACCTGGGGCGCGTTTCGCGTCGGAGAAGATTCTCGCGAGTACATCGCTCTGCACGAGATGGTGGAAACCGCGCGCGATGTAGCGGGTGAGCATCACCATTTCCGCTTCATTCAGCTTCCTTTCAATCTGGCGATGCTTGAAGCTCACGTCCTGGCAAACCAAAGCACCGGCAAAGACAAAGAGAAGCTCTCGGCGTTCTCGGCTGCTGCCCGCCTGGGAATGACTGTGATCGTCAGCGGCACTCTTGCCCAGGGGCAGCTAACCCATGGCCTGCCGCAAGACCTGATGCGCAAATTGGGATTGAAGACGGCGGCGGAGAATGCGATCCAGTTTTCCCGTTCCGCTCCCGGCGTGACCACGGCCCTGGTCGGCATGGGGCACAAGGAGCACGTCGCCGCCAATCTCAAAACCGCGCTGGTTCCTCCCGTGCGGGAGACCGAATGGAAACAGCTTTTCAAATGAATAAAGCGCTATTTTAAAGCCTGGAGTTTTTCTGTTGCCAGCTGCGCGGGCGCGCTGTTTGCGGGATTTTCCTTCTGCATTTGCTGATAAATCCGCCGTGCTTCGCGCGGCTGGCCATCGGCTTCGTAAGTGGCCGCAAGTTCCACTTGCGCTGCCGCCTTGCTGACGGTCGCGGGTGGCTTTGAGATCAGGGTGTTGTAGAGATCCATGGCTCCCTTGTCGTTGTGCTGGTTGCGGTAGACCGCAGCCAGGCCGAACTTCGCGAGTCCGGAAAGATCGGCGTTGTGGCTCATGGCGACAGACTGCAATTCGCGCGCCGCGGCGGTGTTGTCGCCTAAGTCAGCCTCGGTCAGGCCCAGAAAGTAGCGTGCGAACTCGGCTGAGCGTGTGTGGGGATAATTCTGCACGATCGCCTGAAATTGTTTGCGAGCCTGAGTGGCGCGTTCCGCTGAGGATGTGAACGTCGGCTGGTCCGGCTCCGCCGGCGTACCCGGCTGCCGCAACGGGGTGTTGAGTGTCCGCAGCCCCTGGCCCAATTCGAGGCTCGCCTTTTGATCCTGCTGGCTGAGGTAGAACCACCCGCCCACCAACACGGCTAGAAGCACCGCCACGGCGGCCGAAAAAACTATCAGCTTGTTCTTGTGCTCGATGGACCAATCGACGGTCCGTCCCGCGGCCTCGAACGTGACTTTGCTGAAACGGTCCTGCTTTAGTTGATGGCGGACTTCTGCGCGCACACACTCCCCTTCCCAGGTGATCGCCTGGTCAGAATTCAAAGTTTATCAGGCTAATTGCGAAGCTCAAAGCAGCCGGTCAGGTGCAGTCCTGATTTCAGAAATCAGGGCGACGTGGAGAAAGCGAAGTCTATCTCTGCGCTTCCTCCAGCATTCCTTTTTCCAGCTTCTCCTGGCACTCAATGCAATGGCGCGTCCACGGCACCGCTTCGAGACGTTTGATATTGATCTCTTTGCCGCAGGAAATGCATTCGCCAAACTCTCCCTGGCGCATGCGTTCCAGCGCGCCCTCCACCATCGCCAGCAGCTGGCGGTCATTGTTGCTCTGATGAAACAGGAATTCCTTGTTGTAGGAACTCGCCGCGCGATCGGCAATGTCCTGGGCCGAATCCTCGTCGACGCTTCGCCCGTCCTGCTCGGTTCGCGAGACGGTGCGCCGCAGATCATGCTGCCGCGACTCCAGCCGCTTTTTGAAATATTCGATTTTCTTTTTGTCCATGGATAACAAATCGCGGCGCCAGCGCCGCCTTTCAGGGAAGTCTTCTCGCTTTTTGGCTAAACGCAAATGATATGCGCTCAAATTAAGATGCGTCAACCCGGCTTCCGGATTTCCGCGTGCGTTTTTCGGCCATCGGAAAGGGGGGAGTTGCTGCCCGCCGCGGCCCTTGAAAGGTCGTGGCAGTTTTCTTTGCCGGCAAAAAATGCGGCCTCATTTCTGAGGCCGCCGATTCAAAAGAGGCTGTGGAAGGAAGTCAGGAAAGGCGATGCAAGGGGCCGCTCCGTGTGCCAGAGCGGCTAGAAGATGTCGAGAGCGTTGGTGAGGTCATAGCTAGTGTGGCCTCTTTTCTTGCCTTCGTAAATGCACTTGCGCGGCCAAAACAAGAGGACGCTTCTTCACCGCTGCCGAAAACGCCGTAAATAATTGATAAAACATAGCTTAGATCGAAATCGCGGCGACTGGGTGGACCTCTGGGCAAAGACGGAAAGGGAGACCATACTGCAGAATCCTGCACATTGATTGCAGGGCATACGACAGAATTTGTTAGCCGGGCCCAGTCTAGGCCGACTGCCGTTTCATGAATTTCCCGCTACCGTGCGAAGCTTGCCCGGCATGAAGTGGTAGGGCGGCCAGGGGCCGCTGATTACAATTTCGCAGTTTTTCAGTTGCTTCGCGGCGCTGCTATAGCGGTTCTGATATTTCTCGACTGACTTCGAATCGATGAGGTGCGCGATGTCGATGAGCATTCCGTCCGTATCCACCCGCTTGCAGCTGATTTCTTCTTCTAGTGGATTGAATAACTTGTGGACCTGAACGGAAAGCGCGCGGGCTTTGGTCTGGCGTTCCCGGTCTTTGGAGGCTTTTTCTCTCAGTTTAGCGAGATATTCGCCCCCCACGGTGTCCGGCAGTACCACGTCCGCCATGGCGCCACGCAGCGAGCCGTCGCGCACCAACACTTTCAGGTGCATCTCGGACTTGCCCCGCAGCTTGGCGACGCTTTGCCCGAACGCCCGGCGGTTGGCGCGAACCGCCTGACGAAGCGCCTCATCACTGTCGAAAATGGTGCCGAAGCGGAACGGCAATACGGTGCCAGTACGGAAACACACGCTCACCACGCGGGCGTGCTCGAGCACATGCCTCTCCTCGAGCTTGTCACCGTTTCGTTCATACTCGGTGACAATGACCGCGAATTCGCCGCTGGGATAGCTGAAAACCGGCGCGCCGTTGATTCCCTGGATTCCATCCAGCAGGAAAGGACGCCGGGCACGTACACCATTTTTGAGGGTCTGCTGCTCAGTGATGCAGTACGCGTACCACGCCATAAGGTCTCTCCGAACTTGCGCCCAAGGCGAGACTCACCCACCCGGGGGATCCGTTACCGTTGGCTACGGCTCTTTGAACCTGGAAGAAAGGGCGGTACTACGGACGAGATGAACGCCTTACTGTCGCGTCCATGTAGGATATTACCTCTTTGGTACGGAAAATTGCAACCATTTCGTGGCATGTCGCATCGTTTCGGTCGGGTGTGGAAAAAAGAGCACCCGCCGCATGCGAGATTCACTGGCGCCAGAGGTGAGGGCTGAAATCACCGAAGTCTGCAGGGGCAGGTTGCTGAAACTACTTAACCTATTTTTTTCAGGGTTTTAGCCGCTTCTTTAGCTGCCGCTCGCTCCTGCAAAGCAAGTTGCACCACTCGCAGCATCTCATCCCAGGGCGCTGGCTTGCCTGTCCAAATTTCAAACTGTCGCGCAGCCTGATGCACGAACATCTCGATTCCGGGAATCGCCTCCGCGCCTCGTGCTGTGGCCATTCGTAGCAATCTGGTCTCGCGAGGGTCATAAACCATATCGAAGACGAAGCGCGCATTGATTTCGTCTTCGTTAAGAGGAGATTCGCGGGTATTCCCCATCCCCACTGGCGTAGCGTTGATAATTACATCGAAGGTCTGTTTCTTGAGTTCGGGCCGCTTCTGCAGACGGGCTCGGGCCTGGTGCGCCAGTTTCTGTGCAGGCGCAGCGCTGCGGTTGAGAATGTACACCTCGGCGCCCCGCTCCTTGAGTCCAAAGACCGCAGCGCGAGCGGCTCCCCCTGCGCCCAGAACCAGTATTTTCGCGTGCTCCAAGGCCAGGCGGCGCTCCAGCGGCCGGACTACTCCTGCCGCGTCGGTATTGAATCCATATAGCTTTCCGTCCTGCGCGCGCACCACGGTGTTGCAGGCGCCAATCTTCGTCGTATGGGAATCGGTGTTGTCGAGGTATTGAAGAATGGATTCCTTGTACGGCATGGTGATGGAAAGGCCGTGGATCGGAATTTCGCGCACACAGGCGATCAAATCCTTCAACGCCTTGGCGTGGAGAGCCACATACACGCCATTGACGTTTTCCCGGCGTATGGCAGCGTTCATGATGGCCGGAGAAAGCGAATGCGCCACCGGATCGCCAACCACGCCGTAGACGCGCGTGGCTGCGTCCACGTTTTCAATGCGGTAGGTCTGGCGCAACTCCTGAGCTGTAACCTGGCCCGGCGCTGTCTTTTGTTCGTCGCTCACGGAGGCAAAAGTGAAGGCGCTGCCCGCGCGCACCCCCAATACCCGGCTGATGATTCCCTGCTCTCCCATGCACATGCCGATGAGCGAGTGCTTGTCGCTTTCCTTCTCCAGGAACTTCATCATCACCACATTGTCGTAAAGCGTGGTGGCGGTGCCCACAATCTTGTAGTAATCAGCCGGGAAGGCCGCCAGCTTCGCTAACGTTTCCTCCAGTTTCCGGGTCGCGCGGAAGTCGTGGTGGGAGACGATTAGCGCGGTCCGCGATCGCAACCTCGCAAGCTGTTCCGCTTTGATCGCCGAGGCGCTTTCCAGTTCTACGTCAACAAGTTGACACCCTGCCGCCGCAGCTTTGCTCAGAATGTCAAGCTGGGAGGCCGCCGAGCCGCGAAACTTGCCCCCGTTTACCGCTCGCCGGCAGGTAGCGATCAGCACCACGTGGGGGTGGTACTGGGTGAAGCGCTTGATTCTGGGCAGCGCAAGCACAGGCTGGGAAAGATAGTCTAACCGTAACTCAATAAAGCTGTTATCCCGCGCCAGCGACTCTGCTTTCTCCATCAGATCATTGGCATCCGAGCCGATCACCGCTACACAGAGTCGGGGCAGACGGCCTGGAAGCAGCCGGGCCGGGTAGTGGTTAAAGGGTGCGGTCATAGGGAGAGTCGGCGCGATCTTACAAGCACCTAATTGCATATGCAACAAGGGATTATGTCTGGCCTCGGGGCAAAACTTTTTAGCGTACCTCGCATGACACCGGCGTAACTTGACCCTGAAAAAGGCGCTTGCTACTGTCCGAGCAGGGAAAGCCCTTGCTTTGTTGCGTTTAGCGGGCCTCGAGCCGGGTTTTTGACGGCCACTCACTCGGAGGTAACATGAAGAAAACAGTATTGTTGTTGGGGCTATGCCTGGCATCGGCGGGTTTTGCGCAGACGTCGGGTGCGGCGGCAGACTCGGACAGCCCCCAGGGAACACTCAATACCCGGGTGACCTTTCCCATCGAGCGCGTTCAAACGCCCACTTATGCCGACCTGTATTGCGCCGGCTTCATGAACAAACAACTCCTTCCCAACGCAAATTTTGTTGCCGGCGGACTTGGCACTCCAAGCATGACGAAGTTCGTCAATGGCGAGATGGTCTACCTGACCGGTGGTGGCTACCAGGTGGGGCAGCAGTACTCCATTATTCGCGAATTGCGCGATCCCAACCGCTATGAGCTGTTCCGAGGCCAGCACGCCATGATCAAAGAGACCGGCCAGCCTTATGCGGAATTGGGCCGCGTGCGAGTGGTCGATACCCGCAGCAAGACCGCTGTCGCGCAGGTGGAGTTCAGTTGCGATCCCATCAATCCTGGCGACATCGCGGTGCCTTTCGTCGAAAAAACGCCGATTTCGTTCCATCCGCCGCTGCGCTTCGACCGTTTCGTGCCCGCGAATCAGAAGGTGAGCGGCCGCATCGTGATGTCGCGAGATTTCGTCTACGAACTGGGAACCGGCACCAAGGTCTATATGAACGTGGGCGCAAGTCAGGGCTTAAAGGCTGGGGACTATCTGCGGGCGGTGCGTTCCTATACGGCGGACCTGAACGATCCGGTGGATTCGCTATCGTTCAAGGCCTCGGCAGCCGAGGATACCCAAATGAAGCCACCTTCGGTGGATGCGCGCATGTTTACCAGGACTTCCGGCCCGATGATTCATGTGGCTGATTTCCCCCGCCGCGCTGTGGGCGAAATCGTCATAATCAGCACGACTCCTACGACGTCGACCGGAATGATTGTTTTTGCCCTGGAAGATGTTCACGCAGGAGACCGCGTCGAGCTCGACGATCAGCAGCAATAGGCTTTCCTGAAATACCGCCTGGCGAATGGGACGCGAAAGCGTCCCATTTCTCATTCTCCAGTTCTTCAGTCGGAAATTTCCAATAGCGGCCGAAGGGCGACACGTCGACGCTGGTGGGGAAGGGGACTGCGGCCGACAACAGCCGGCCTACGTCTGCGTTCTGCGTGTGTTTCGAGCTGTCGAAGCCGCTAGCGCAACAGGATGTGCGGGTTTCCCCGTATTCGCGAGCCAAGCACAAGCAGGCCCAGGATCAGAACTGCCAACTCCATGGCGCAACCTCCATCGGCGCCCCAGCCGGCGCCTATTACTCCCGAACATACAAAAAAATTCCCTTTCTGCCAATCGCACATCGGTGCTAGGCAGCGGACTGTAAATCTAGCTTCGGCAAGCCTCAATTGGCGACGTCTGCGTCGCCAAAGACCTCTGCCGTGAACACTTCCAGCACCGCCCCCGCTTGCCAGGCGGTCGGCGGCAAACCGGCTTTGCGGCACGTCTGCTCCAGGAACGTGGTCCTGTCCCAGCCATGTTCCTGAGGGACCTGCGGCAACAGCAGCCCCCGCCGGCCTCCCGACCTGATCAGGAGGCCGTGGCGCCCGATTTCGATGTCTTCCGGACGTATAGGTTGCAGTGGCGAGAGGATGCTGAGAGAAATTTCAAGCGCAGGGATTTCCGCGCGAATCAGCGCGGGGAAGCGTATATCCTCGAAAGCCGCTGCCCTGGCGGTTTCCGCCACGGCGCGAAACAGGGACCCCGTCGGCAGAACGTAGCCTACGCAGCCGCGCAAAGAGTGATGGTGGTAGAGGGTCGTAAACACACCGCGCGGTTCTGCCAGGTGTGGCGATGGCGGCGTGAGATCCAGTTCGCGGCCCTCGGTCGCGGCCAGGATGGAATCGTGAGCAAGTTTCAGTAGGATGCGCCGTTCGTCGGGAGAAAATTCAGGCGAGTGCCCCGGAGCAGCTGAAAAACCCCGGCCCGAGGGATCGGCTTCGCTTTCAGGTGGCGGGAACATCGCGTTTCCTCCGCCGGCTAAGGACGAAGGCACGGCGGCGGCGTTTCACCACTCTGCGGTCGATCTGCGACCAGAAGGCGGCAAAATAGTCGATCGCCGATACCAGCGACAGGAAAACCATGAACCAGATCGCCAGATAGGCAATCCAATGCACGGGGAAAACATATGGGCCGTAAACCGGCCAATCTTTCCAGCGGTGATCGAGAATTACCGCCACCACGGAAACGATCTGCACCAGCATTTTGAACTTGCCCAGCTCACTGGCCTCGATGGTGAAGCCTTCCGAGGCCGCGATGGAGCGCAGGCCGCTGACCAGGAACTCACGGCCAATGATGACGACCGCGATCCAGGCGGGAACCAGGCTGGGATTGAACTGCACCAGGGTGACGAAGGCGGCCGCGATGAGCAGTTTATCCGCCAGGGGGTCGAGCAGCATTCCAATGGTCGTGATCTGCCCGCGTTTGCGGGCCAGATAACCATCGATTCCGTCGGTGATGGAGGCGGCGATGAACAGCGATGATGCCAGTAGCTCTTTTTCGCCGTTTCCGCTGGGAAAGCGGCTGGTGGAAAGAATCCACATCAGCAACGGGATGCTGAAGATACGCGTCAGCGTGATGGAGTTCGGAAGATTCACCGGGCGCACAGCCAGAGAAAACGGCTCTTGGCCGATTATCCTCCACTCAGCAAGCTGAAAGCAATGAAACTCAGGCCGCCGGCGTACTTTCCAGGGACTTCAGAATGCTCAGACCTGTTTCCAGCAGCGAACCGTGCTCGGGAATCGCGCCGTTGGGAGTCAGTTTATCCACCAGCGCAGGAAGCAGGGTGGAGAGTTGGGAACTGACTGCCTGCGGAGAAACTCCCACCCGGGCTGCCAGTTCCTGCACCTGCTGGCTGCCCAGGACCTGCTGAATCTGCTCCGCAGAAACCGGCAGGTTTTGCCCGGTGCTCACCCAGGAATTCACCACTTCTGCCAGACCCTTGTCGTGGAAAGCCTGAATCAGGCCGTTGATCCCGTCGGGCTGCCGGTTGATCCACTCGAGGGCGCCGGTTGCTACGGGATTTGAGCAGTGCGACAGCATGCTGCTGGCCCCGGTTGCAGCGAGATTCTCTAGAAAGCTCATGAATTTTCTCTCCTTGCCTGAAAATGCATGTGCACGCATTAGCGCACCGCTGAGGCAGTGCGCTAGCGCGGACTATTTTTGCTTGGCGATGATCATGTCCTTGATCTTCGCGTAGGTCGCCTGGGGAATGATTTTTTTCTGCACCAGATCGGTTTTCTTGGCGTAAGGCCGGCCGTCGATGATCTTCTGCGCGTACTTTTCTCCAATTCCCGGCAGGGCATCGAGCTGATCCTTGGCGGCGGAATTGATATCGAGCAGGTTGGCGCTGGCGCTCGCGGCAGAGGTTTTGGAAGCCTTGCTCATGGTGCCGCCGGTCTGCGCGGCCACCGCACCGCCCAGCAAGGCCAAAGACAACATCAGGACAAACAAGCGAGCCATCATGTTGTTTTTCTTCATCGCATCCTCTCCTATTCCTTTCCTATTCTTTTCCTATTCTTTCTGCGCAGCCTTGTAGCCGGCTGCCTTGGCATCAGCTTCGCTCATGAATTTACCGGACTTGGTCTTCCCAGCATGGGAACCTTTCTTGCTGCGAAGGATGGAGGTAGCCGCGGCAGAAAAGAACGCCGCCGAGCCCGGCGCTGCCGCGCGGCGAACAATCATGCCATCCGTGAACCACCTCGTCAAGGAAGTGTACTCGTGGGTGCAGGCGCGAGCATCCTCGCTCGTGCCGCGATTTGCCCGGCTCACGCCGAGACAACGGCTGCTTTTCTGCAATCAGATCTGCACGGGCGGGGACACCCGCGCCTGCATTGCCCTATGCGTAAATGCCGCGCTGACGGATGGTGTAAGCGACGCGATCAATGGCCAGCATGTAGGCGGCGATGCGGTTATTCACGTTGTGGGTCTTGGCATAACGGACTACATCATCGAACGCCATTTTCATCAATTCCTCCAGGCGTTCGTTGACCACGGCTTCGGTCCAGAAGTAGCCCTGACGATCCTGTACCCATTCAAAATAGGAGGTGGTAACGCCGCCCGCGTTGCAGAGAATGTCTGGGATGACGAAGACTCCCTTGTCTGCCAGAACCTCATCGGCCGCCGAGGTGGTGGGGCCATTGGCGCCCTCGGCCAGAATCCGGCATTTGACTTCATCAACGTTATGGCTGGTGATCTGGTTCTCGATGGCGGCGGGAATGAGAATCTCGCACTCGGTGGTGAGCAGTTCGGTTTCATCCGTTTTTTCGGCTCCGGGGAAACCGTGAATCGAGTTGTTGCGCTGGCGATGCTCCCACAGCGCCTCGACATCAATTCCGTTCCGGTTGTAGAGCCCGCCACCGACCTCGGCGATTCCGATGACTTTGTAGCCCATCTCAGACATGAGACGGGCTGCGTTCGATCCCACGTTTCCGAAGCCCTGCACAATCACGCGCGTGGAAGCAGGAGACAGGCCAAGCAGCTTGATGGCTTCATTGCACACAATCATGATGCCGCGGCCGGTGGCCTCGCGGCGTCCGCGCGAGCCGCCAATATTGATGGGCTTGCCGGTGACCACGGCGGTGACGGTCTGGCGCATGTGCATGGAATAGGTGTCCATCATCCATGCCATGATCTGCTCGTTGGTGTTGACGTCGGGCGCAGGGACGTCTTTTTCCGGGCCGATGAACTCGACCAGTTCGGCGGTGTAGCGGCGGGTCATGCGCTCGAGTTCTCCGCGCGACATCTTGGCAGGGTCGCAGATGACGCCGCCCTTGGCGCCGCCGAAGGGAATATTCACCACGGCGCATTTCCAGGTCATCCAGCTGGCCAGAGCGCGCACTTCGTCGAGCGTAACGTCCGGGCCGTAGCGAATGCCGCCCTTGGAAGGGCCGCGGGCAATGGAATGCTGCACACGGTAGCCGGTAAAGACCTCGAGCGTGCCGTTATCCATGGCCACGGGGATGTGCAGAATGACCTCGCGGTTGGGATAGCGCAGCACTTTCCAGAGTCCCTCGTCGAGATTCAGCTTCTGGGCGGCAAGATCGAAGCGGGCCGCCTGCTCCTCCCAGGGATTGAGCTCTTTTTCGGTGGGAATGGGCTTGGCGGCGATATC
>Ga0335080_10006355_pt1 | contig 12206 bp, 1 predicted proteins | sample Lox_Sample_34_FD_206720 | JGI IMG/M metagenome (GOLD analysis project Ga0335080, IMG submission 206720) | Soil microbial communities from Loxahatchee National Wildlife Refuge, Florida, United States - Lox_Sample_3.4 | ecosystem: Environmental > Terrestrial > Soil > Wetlands | place: USA: Florida...
TCACTGCGTTCCTGGAAACCCACCCGAGTTCGCCGTGGGCGGCGGCGCTGCTGACGGACCTGGGTCTGGAGTATTACCACACGGCCCATTATTCGCTGGCGCTCGAAGCCTGGGCCAAAGCCTGGGCGCTGGCCAGGAATGCTATGGAACCCAAAGCCCACGCGCTGGCGGATCGGGCCTTCGGGGAGCTGATTTACATGAATGCGCGCCTGGGCCGGATGGACCAGATACAGGCACTGCTCAAGGCCATCGAGCATCGGCCCGTCATGGGCCCCGCCGCTGGACGCGCCGACAACGCGCGGTCGGCGCTGTGGATGATGCAACACCGGCCCGAGATCTCCTTCCGCTGCGGGCCGCTGGCGCTGCGGAGCATCCGGCTGGCGCTGGGCCGGGATGGTTCGAGCGACGAAGAGGTTTTCAACTCAGCCTCGACGCAACAAGGCTGTTCGCTGCCGCAGGTGGCGGCGCTCTCCGCGAAGATGGGACTCAATTTGCAAATGGCGTTTCGGAATCCCGGGGCGGGGTTTGTCGTCCCGGCGGTGGTGCATTGGAAAGTGGGGCACTACGCGGCGATGGTCCGAGAGGAAGGCAACCTGTACTGTCTGCGCGACCCAACCTTTGGCAATACCACTTGGGCCACGAAAGAAGCGTTGGAGGCCGAAACCACGGGCTACTTTCTCGTGCCCGCGGGCAACTTGCCCGTGGGTTGGCGCGGTGTAGGCCAGCAGGAGGGCGCTGCCATTTGGGGCAAGGGCCAGACCGCCGCCAACGATCCCCAACACAATGCCTGCGGCGATGCCTCCACCCAACGCTGCACGGCCGGGCAGACGCGCACCGCCATGGCGACAGCGAAAATCCATCTCATGGACGTAAACCTGAACCTGAGCGATATGCCAATCGGCTACACACCGCCGGTCGGTCCGCCGGTGCGCCTGTCGGTCCGGTACAACGCGCGCGACATCTTCCAGCCTGCCAACTTCAACTACGTCAATTTCGGCCCACAATGGACGTGTGACTGGATTGCGTTCATCACAGACACCCCGAGCAATCGGCTGGCAGATGTGAACGAATACCTGCCGGGCGGCGGTCAGCGCACGTTCATCTCGTTCGATACCAACACCCAGACTTTCGCTTTCCAGCAATACGACCGCACCTTGCTGAAGCGCACCAGCACGAACAGCTACGAACTGCTTTACGGCGACGGCTCTAAGCTGATCTTTGATCGGCCCGACGGCTCGATCGGCAGCACACGGAACGTCTTCATGACGCAGATCGTGGACCCGCAGGGTAACGCTGTGACCCTGACCTATGACGCCAACCTCCGGGTCGTTGCCGTCACAGATGCGATTGGACAAGTCACCACCTTGAGCTACGACCTACCCAACGATATCTACAAGGTGACCAGGGTCACGGACCCGTTCGGGAGGTTCGCCACCTTCCAATATGGCCCAATGCCCATAGACTGGCACTTCGCTATTCTGGATAATTGTCCGGTACCGTCCGTGGTCGCAACTCCGACCCTGGCAACGTGGCTTCAAAGCATCACGGATGTCATTGGCCTTTCTTCCCAGTTCGCCTACTACTCTAATTCGGTAAGTGCCTGTGCTGTTTGTCCTACCAACAACGTCATGACATGTGTGGCCACCAATAAATATACCGATGCAATCGTTGCCCTCACCACGCCCTATGGGACCACGCATTTCGACGGCCAGGACAGTGGCAACGTCCGGTACATGAAAATCACTTACCCGGACAGCAGTTCCGAGATTGTGCAATACGATCAAACTAACAATGTGCCGCAATCCGAGCCGCCTTTGACCGTGCCCAGGGGCATGTTGACCGTCAATGACTACATGCCTTTCCGCAACTCCTATTACTGGGACCGCCTCGCGGCCCCAAGCTATCCCGACCACAGCAAGGCGCGCCTCTTCCATTGGCTGCACACCGAAGACCTGGGCAGCACTTCCGGCGCCCTGGAAAGCACCCGGCAGCCGCTCGAAAACCGCGTCTGGTACGATTATGCCGGCCAGGCCGAGGCGCCCCGCGGTTCCATCGTCATCACCGCGAGCACCCTGCCCGCCCATGTCGGCCGCGTATTGGATGATGGTTCGACCCAGCTTTTCAGCTACGCGTACGACGGCTTCGGCCATATCACCAATGCCATTGATCCGGTGGGGCGGACGGTGAGTTACCTTTACGACACCAACGGGATTGACCTGCTGGAGGTCCGCCAAACGCGGGGCACGAATAACGAATTGCTCCTCAAGACTACCTATAACTCGCAGCATCGTCCGCTGACTGTGACCGACGCCGCGGGCCAGACGAGCGTCTTTGCTTACAACCCGCGCGGACAATTGCTCAGCGCGACCGACGCCAAAGGCGAAAAGCTTATTTTCACTCGCGACGCAAACGGCTACCTGGTGGCGTTGGATGGCCCGCTGCCAGGGACCAGCGATGTGATCTCCGCCACGTACGACGCCTTTGGCCGGGCTCGGACCATTACTGACGTCAGCGGCTACACCTTCGCGCTGGATTATGATGCGCTGGATCGGCCCACGCGGATTACCTACCCCGACAGCACCTTCGTGCAATTCATCTACGACCGTTTGGATTGCGTCGCCTTCCAGGACCGCGCGGGCCGGCAAACATCCCTCGAGTATGACAATATGCGGCAACTGACGAAACGGACGGACCCGCTGGGGCGGGCGACCCTGTTTCAATGGTGCCGTTGTGGCGCGATCAAGAGCCTGACCGATCCCATGGGCCGGACCACGTCCTGGCTGACGGACGCCCAAAATCGCCGGATTGCGAAGCAATACAGCGACGGGTCCCAGGCTCGATACATCTATGAGAGCACCACTAGCCGGCTGCGGGCGTATGTGGACGAGCGTGGTCAGGCTACCTACTATGCGTATAATGCGGATGACACCCTTGACTCGATTGCCTACGGCAATGCCGCCGTCCCGACGCCTAACGTCAGGTTCACCTATGATCCGGGTTACCGTCGCATCCGTTCGATGACCGATGGCATTGGCATCACCAGCTACAACTACATCCCGGTTACCACCCATCCCAGCTTGGGGGCCGGCAGGCTGGGCAGCGTCCAAGGTCCCTTCCCGAACGAAAGCGTCACTTACGCCTACGATGAGCTGGGGCGCCTGACGCAGTATTCTCTCGACGGCTCCACAAGCACCCGGATCCTCGATCCGCTCGGACGCCCTACCACCATCTCGAACGCGCTCGGGGCCTTTACGTATACGTATGACGGCAGCTCCCGCCGAATCGTCTCCGAGACCTATCCCAACGGCCAGAGCGCCACCCTGACTTACGGCAACGTGCTGGAGGACTTCGCGCTCCAGCAACTCGCCTATTCCGTCGGAGCGACTCCGATCTCTGCTTTCACCTACGCGTACGACCGGCCCAGGGGACGGATCACCTCCTGGTCGCAGCAAGCCGGCGGCTCAGCAGCCTCGGTCTTCGGTTTTCAGTACGACGCCGCGGACCAGCTCGTTTCAGCCACAGTCACGAACGGAGCCTCCGTCGTCCAGACCTTCGGCTACCAATATGATCCTGCTGGCAATCGGCTCACTGAGCAGATCGGCGCCTCCAGGTACGAAGCCGCCTATAACACACTGAACCAACTCACGACCAGTGCCGCGCCTGGCGCCGTGCGCACCAATGAATGGGACGCCGCCCGCCGCCTGAGCGCCGTCAATGCCGGAGCCCAGCGCACCGAGTTCGGTTACGACGGCCTGGGCCAACTGGCTTCCGTCCGCCAACTGCAAAATGGGACGGAAGTGTCCCTGCGGCGATTTGCCTGGTGCAATGGACGCATCTGCGAAGAGCGGGATGCCTCGGGCGCGATCATCACCAAGCGGTTCTACCCTCAAGGGGTGACGCTGGCGACGGGTCCGAGCGCGGGCGCTTGCTATTACACGCGCGATCACCTGGGCTCCATTCGCGAGCTGACGGACAGATCCGGCAACGTGCGCGCACGCTACTCCTATGACCCCTTTGGCCGCCGCACCAAGCTGGCCGGCGATGTCGAGGCTGATTTCGGCTTCGCAGGAATGTTTTGGGCGCCTGAGGCCTCTTTGGCGCTGACTCGCTTTCGAGCTTACGACCCCCAACTCGGACGCTGGCTGTCTCGCGATCCGTTTACGGACGCCGAAATCAGGGAGGGTCCCAACCTTTATGCGTACGTCGCCAACGAGCCAGTCAATAACACCGACCCTCTGGGTCTTTGCACCGGCTCGAGTCTGTGCGCCTGTTATGCCAATGCCGCGAATGCGGCGGCCTGCGCGGAAGCCGGAATCTCAGGAGAGCAAGGGCTGGAGAAGGGCGGACCCCAACTCGCGCAAGGCGCACAGCAGCTTCTCCAAAAGGGCGCTGAGCTTTTTGAATCGGGAGGAGGTTCGGCGCCTCAGGCCGCCAATTGCACCGCGGCGGAAGCTCCCGCGATTCAAAGTACAGTCCAGTCAATCGCACCCGCAGCCAACCTTCCAAGCACCGTACCGTCCATCGCGCCTTCCGCCAACAATGCGGTGGATGCGCTTGCGAACACATTGCCCGCCTCGGAGTCGGCCGCGGTGCAGTTGTCCCAGGAAGCTCAGGAGGCTGCCGAAAACGAGGAATGGGCTGAGTTAGCAAACCGGGCATTGTGGCAGATGCGTGGTCCAGCTCCACTTGAGGATGAGGAGGCGATGGTGGCTTTCCGGCGGGGAATTGTCGAGGTATCGCAAATGATCGATCGAATCAGAAGAGGCTTGGGCCTTGATGACTTTTCGTGGTGATCTATCAAATGCGTATGCCAGGATTCCGAAATATGGTCCGAGTTGGCTTGCAAACCGTGGGTGTCTGCGCGGCCGTCGCATTTATAGTTTGCTGCCTGCCTCGCTCCAGCTCCGGACAGAACCTGCGGTACCTCTTTGATCCGAGCGGTGATCTGCAGGCGCAGACGACGGAAAGCCGGGGTGTCCCGCAAATCCTCGCCCAACCCCGGGACCAAACGCTGCTCCCGGGCGACTTGGGTTCCTTCTCCGTAGCCGTGGCCGATGCCGGCGGGCTTTCTTACCAGTGGCAGTTCAAAGGCGGCGACATCGTGGGGGCCACCGGCGACGCCCTTTTGCTCACAAATGTCACTGCCAGTAACGAGGGCGCCTACACGGTCGTGCTGGTCAACAGCTCCGGCAGCATCACCAGCGCGCCAGCCATGCTGTTCATTGATGCCAATGGCAACGGCATCCCCGATGCGTGGGAACTGGCCTATTTCGGCCACCTGGTGTCGGGCACCGGGGATTTTGACGGCGACGGCGTCTCGGATCTACAGGAGTATCTCGATGGCACCAACCCGACCAATGCCCTGTCCGCCTTGTATCGGCTCAACCTTGGCGGTGGCGGCACACTGGTGGTCGTGCCCAACCAGCCGGCCTATGCCAATGGCCAGATCGTCACCCTGACCGCGATTGCAACGAATGACGTGCCGTTTCATGCCTGGATTGGGGATGTCAACAGCCGGAGCAACACCGTCTCGCTGGTGATGAACGCGAACAAGTCGCTCTTCGCCTATTTCACCCCCATCACCTTCCAATGGACCAATGGCCTGAGCGGTGATTGGAACACCGCGGCCAATTGGCAGCCGAATCTTCCGCCGGGCTCGAATGACATCGCCATCTTGAACCAGGGGGTGGTTGTGACTCTGAGCAACGACCTCGAGCTGGTCGATCTGAGCATGGGAAGTCCCGGCTTTTTCCCAACGCTCGCCGGCCCCGGCGCTCTGACCATCAACGGAGCTTTCAACTGGGCCGGGGGCACATTGAGCGGCACCGGGCGCATCACCATCGCTCCGGGCGCTACGCTGAACCTGCCGGCCCTGTCTGGGGTCACGCTGACTGACCGCACACTCGAGAATAAGGGCGCCATCCTCTGGAGCGGCACAGGAAACTTCAACCTCGGCAATGCCATCATCACTAATGACGCCGGGTCGATCTTCGCGATGCAGAGCCCCCTCACGTTCAGGTATGGAGGTGGCGTACCTCGGTTCGACAACGCGGGGACCTTCATAGGCTACAACGGCAGCGTCATCGCGAGCATCGGTGCCGCTTTCAACAACTACGGCACGGCGCAGCTTCAGGGCGGCACGCTCGATCTTTTCGGAGGTGGCACTAACGCTGGGACCATCCTGGTGACCACGCTCAATCTGGCGGGCGGGGCGTTCGGTGCGGGGCCCGGGTCCGTCATTTCGGGCGACGGCTCGCTCCAAGTTAGCGGCGGAAACAGTACGCTGGCGGGCATGATCAACCTGCCCGGCCCGCCTCTTTTCAGCAGTGGCAGCGTCAACATCACGGGGGACTACACCTGCACCAACGACCTGACCATCACCGGGGGCAGCGTCAGCTTCAACGGGACCCGTACGGTGGCGCCCCCGACACTGACTCTGACCAGCGGGGCGCTCGACGGCGCCCAAACCGTCACGGTGGGCAATCTGATGAACTGGACCGGCGGCACGATGAGCGGCACCGGACGGACGGTCATTCCCGCCGACGCTACGCTCAACCTGGGCGGTCCCAACGCGCTGACGCTCGCCACGCGCACGCTGGAAAACGGCGGCACGGCGAATTGGACCGGGCTCGGCATCCTGGTCGATGGTGGAGTAATCACCAACCGGGCTGGGGCGCTGTTCATCGCCCACAGCGCCGCCAACATCAATTCCATCGGGGGCGTGCCACGCTTCGACAACGCCGGCATCTTCCGCACGACGGCCGTCGGCGCGACCAGCATTGGCTCCAGCCTGAACAATTTCAACATGGTGGAGATCCAGGCAGGCACGCTGGCTTTGTTCGGGGGCGGCACCAACGCCGCCACCATCTCGGTGCCCGCCGGCGCGGCGCTCAACCTCGCCGGCGGGGTCTTTGAAGCCGGACCTGCCTCGGTCATCTCGGGCGCCGGCTCGCTCCAGGTCAATGGCGGCAATAATTCTCTCGCCGGAACTGTCAACCTGGCCGGTCCGCATTCCTTCACCAACGGCACTGTCAACATGATTGGCAACTATACTTGTACCAGCCCCATGATCATCGCCGGAGCGATCGTCAGCTTCAACGGCACCGGCACGGTGGCGCCCGTCACCATCACCCTGACCGGCGGCATTCTAGACGGCGCCGAAACCGTGACGGTGGGCAGCCTGATGAATTGGGCGGGGGGCAGTATGACCGGCACCGGCCGCACCGTGATTCCCCCAGGCGCCGCCCTGAACCTCACCGCCGGCATCAACGGAGTTGGCCTCACGACCCGTACCTTGGAAAACGGCGGCACGATGACCTGGAGCGGGACCGGTTCCATTCTGGTCAACGGTGGCGTAATCACCAACCGGGCCGGGGCATTGTTCAACGTCCAAAACTCGGCTTCAATCACTTTCGACGGTGGCGCTCCGCGGTTCGATAACGCTGGCACCTTCCGGAAATCGCCCAGCACCGGCACGACCAGCATTAGTTCTAGCCTGAACAATTTCGGCTTGGTGGACATTCAGGCAGGCATGTTGGCGCTCTTTGGCGGCGGCACCAACGCCGGCACCATCTCGGTGCCTGCCGGCACAGCGCTCAACTTCGCGGGCGGGGTCTTCGGAGCCGGACCCGGCTCGGTCATCTCGGGCGCCGGCTCGCTCCAATTCAATGGGGGTTCAGCCACCCTGGCCGGAGCAGCGAATGTGTCCGGACCGCATCTTTTCACCAATGGAAACGTCAACATAACGGGCAATTACACGTGCACCAACGCCCTGACCATTGCGGGCGCGACTGCCAGCTTCAACGGCACCGGCACGGTAGCGCCCGTGACCATCACCCTGACCAGCGGCATTCTGGATGGCGCCCAAACCGTGACGGTGGGCAGCCTGATGAACTGGGCGGGAGGCGGTATGGCCGGCACCGGCCGCACCGTGATTTCCCCAGGCGCCACCCTGAACCTCATCGCCGGCATCAACGGGGTTGGCATCACGACCCGTACCCTGGAAAACGGCGGTACGACCACCTGGAGCGGGATCGGCTCGATTCTGGTCAATGGTGGCGTGATCACCAACCGTGCCGGGGCACTGTTCAACACCCAAAACTCGGCTTCAATCGCTTTCAGCGGTGGCGCTCCGCGGTTCGACAACGCCGGCACTTTCCGGAAATCGCTCGGCACCGGCACGACCCGCGTCGCTTTCCCCTTCACCAATTACGGGCTGATAGACCTTCAGAGTGGTTTTCTGGCGATGGATAGCAGCTTCGTCTCCGCATCCAATGCCGTCCTCAATTGCCTCCTCGCTGGCAGAATTCCCGGCACGAATTACGGCCAGCTCCAGGTTTTCAACACCCTCGCGCTCAAGGGCGGCCTGAACGTCAACTTCGCCAACGGCTATCTGCCCACCACCAACGACTCCTTCACTCTCCTGACCGCCGAGACGCGCAGCGGCACATTCGAGAGCTTCTCCTACCCCGCAACCCTGGTCACGATGCAGCTCAGCAACACGCCCACTTCCGTTGTGGCGCTGGTCTCGCGCATTGGCCCTGCGGACAAGGTCCTGGTGCCGCCGCAGATTTCCGGCACGAACATCACGCTCTGCTGGGGAGCGCTCCCGAACGTAACATATCGGGTCGAGGTCAATTCCACCCTCGACCCCGCCACCTGGACCGCGCTGCCCGGGGATATTAACAGCTCCAACGGCACTGCCTGCATCGCTGACGTTCTGACTTTGAGCAACCGCTTCTATCGCATCCGAGTCCTCCCGTGAGCCGGTGACTCCGAAGATCAACCGCAAACGAAATGCCTGAGTCTCAGGTCGTCGCGGCCGCTGGCGCGAGGGAGGGCTGCCTCCCTATTAGTCTGAGCTCAGCTAATGGGATAGGCGTCACCGTCAACTTGGACAACGATTTGGACCTGGGCGTCGTTGGTTGGTCCAGCCCCATCGCGCGTTCCTCACACCCCGGGGCAAGTTGTCGTGGAAGCAGGAAATGCTATATTGGCTGTAATATTTCCTGATGACACCGCGGACCTTCGAATCACGCTGCCCTCGTTGCAGACGCTCGCCACCTTCCCTCTGCCTTTCTTCCTGGCGTAAACCCGGCGCCGCCATAAAAGCACTGACCGGGATTTTGTCTCTTGTTTCCTTACAGCGGATCATGTTGATACTCGTGTGTGGGGCTTTCGTCCCTCGAATATCCGCCCAGGCTGCGGAGCCGCAGCAGGAGAGCCTGCGACTAGCACCCAATCGGATCGTCCCGCGAGTTGATCCTCCGAGAACCGGTCTCGAATTTCCCGCCGAGCCTGGAGTGCAGGACTTCTTCGGCGCGCGGGTTTTTGAGGAGCCGTTGATCCCGGTGGGGGGCGAACCGACCGCTGCCGAGAATAAGGAGCTGGCCTCGGCGCTGATCGGTTTCTCCCGACGCAGCGGGCCGGATGATTTCTCCAGCCTCACTGCGTTCCTGGAAACCCACCCGAGTTCGCCGTGGGCGGCGGCGCTGCTGACGGACCTGGGTCTGGAGTATTACCACACGGCCCATTATTCGCTGGCGCTGGAGGCGTGGAAGCAGGCTTGGTTATCGGGCAAGGATGCCACGGACCTCAAGGGCAAGGCGATTGCCGACCGCGCCGTGGGCGAACTGGCCTACATGTACGCGCGCCTGGGACGGATGAGCGAGTTGGAGGCCCTGCTGAAATCCGTAAAGAACCGGAGCGTTGTCGGCGCGGCGACGGAACGGCTCACCGGGGCTCGCGAGGGATTGTGGAACATGGAACACCGGCCGGAGATAGCGTTTCGTTGCGGCCCGCTGGCGCTGCGCTGCATTCGTTTGGCAACCCACGTGCGGAGCCCGGGCGACGTGGAGATTCTAAAATCAGCCTCAACCCAGAAAGGCTGTTCCTTGCCGCAGGTGGCCGACCTGTCGAAAAAGGTTGGGCTCAATTACCAGATGGCATTTCGCGGGCAGGGCGCCGTATTTGTGGTTCCGTCGGTGGTGCATTGGAAAGTCGGCCACTACGCGGCACTGTTGAGAAAGGAGGGCGACCGTTACCAGTTGCAGGACCCCACCTTCGGGGATGAAACGTGGGCGACCCAGGAGGCCCTGGAATCCGAAACCAGTGGCTACTTTCTCGTTCCGCCCGGGCCACTGCCCGCCGGCTGGCGAAAGGTGGCCGAGGACGAAGGGTCTTCGGTTTGGGGCAAGGGCAATACCGCGCACAACGACAAAAGGCGAATCGCGACCACGGACAAGAAAACCTCCAAACAAAAATGCAGAGCGATGGCAGTAGTCTCCATTCACCTCCTGGATGTCAATCTGAACCTGTCGGACGAGCCGGTCGGTTACTCCTCGCCGGTTGGCCCTCCGGTCCGCTTCACCGTCCGCTACAACTACCGCGATGCCTTTCAGCCGGCGAATTTCGACTACTCCAATCTCGGCTCGAAATGGACATCCGATTGGATTGCCTACATTACCGATAGTCCCTCAAACCGGCTGGCCAGTGTAAATCTTTATCTGCAAGGCGGAGGGCAACGGACCTTCGCCGGCTTCGATACCAACACCCAAACCTACGCCTACCAGTCATTCGACCAGACCCTGTTGCACCGCACCGGCCCGAGCAGCTATGAACTGCTTTCCGGCGATGGCTCCAAGCTGGTCTTCGGCCAGTCGGACGGCTCCCAAGGGGCTACGCGCAACCTCTGGCTGACCCAGGCCATCGACCCCGCTGGCAACGCCGTCACCTTGACGTATGACGACGACCTGCGCATCACCGCCATCACCGACGCCATCGGCCAGGTCACCACCCTGACTTACGGCCTGCCGGACGACCGATACAAGCTCACCCAGGTAACCGACCCCTTTGGACGATCCGCCACTTTCCAGTATGATGACCAGTTCCGTCTGGTCAAGATAACCGACGTCATCGGCCTTACGTCGCAATTCGTGTACCTCGACTATCCGGCGGCGCCGCCTCTGACCGGCACGGTCCACACCGACTTCATCCAGCAACTCGTCACGCCTTACGGCACGAATTCCTTCTTGAGCGCGGATGACGGCAATACCCGCTTTCTCGGAATTACCTACCCCGACAACAGCCGGGAGATCGTGGAATATACCCAAACCAATAGCGCCGAATTCGGCCCATTGGGCGCCGATCCGCTCCCAACCGTGCCGCTCGGCATGTCCACGTTCAATCAATACTTGAACGATCGCAACACCTATTACTGGAGCCGGACAGCCTGCGCCCTGGGTTACCCGGACTTTACCAAGGCAAGACTTTTCCACTGGCTACACACCGCGGATCTCGAGTCCTCCTCGGGGGATCTGGAGAGCGCCAAGGAACCGCTGGAAGGACGCGTCTGGTATGACTACCCGGGCCAGCCCGAGGCCTACGCCGAGGGCAGCGCGAACCGCCCTACCCACGTGGGCCGCGTCCTGGATGACGGATCGACGCAGCTTTTCACCTACGCGTACAATGCCTTCGGCCATGTAACCAACATGATTGACCCGGCCGGGAGGGCTTTCAGCTACCTTTACGCCAGCAACGGAGTCGATCTGCTCGAAGTCCGCCAGACCCGCGCGGGTAATAACCAATTGCTCTTCAAAGCGACTTACAACTCCCAACACCTGCCGCTGAGCAGAACCGATGCCTCCGGCCAGACGACCACTTATACATACAACCCGCGCGGCCAATTGCTCACTGAAACCGATCCCAAGAACCAAACCACCACCTACAGCTATGATACGAACGGCTATCGCCTGGCTGTGGTCGGGCCGCTGGGGGCCAACGACAGCATCATCGCCACGTACGACGCGTTCGGCCGCATGCGCACCAAGACCGACCAGAGCGGATACACGGTAACATTGGATTACGACGCGCTGGATCGGCTGACCACCGTCACCTTCCCTGATGGCACCTTCAGTCAAATCACTTATAACCGGCTGGACCCAGTCGTCCTTCGCGATCGCGCGGGCCGGCAGACGTTGCTCGATTATGACAACATGCGGCAGGTGCGGCGCCGCACCGATCCGCTAAACCGCACCACGTCGTTCCAATGGTGCTCGTGCGGCGATCTGAAGAGCGTGACCGACCCCATGGGCCGGGCTACGGCCTGGGACAAGGACGTGCAAGGCCGATTGACCAGCAAGAAGTTCGCTGACGGCTCCGCGATCACCTATCTCTACGAAAAGTCCACCAGCCGGGTGCAGCAAACC
>Ga0335080_10006356_pt1 | contig 12205 bp, 11 predicted proteins | sample Lox_Sample_34_FD_206720 | JGI IMG/M metagenome (GOLD analysis project Ga0335080, IMG submission 206720) | Soil microbial communities from Loxahatchee National Wildlife Refuge, Florida, United States - Lox_Sample_3.4 | ecosystem: Environmental > Terrestrial > Soil > Wetlands | place: USA...
AAAATGACCGCAAAGGCCCGTACGCGCCTAGGCTTTGCAAGAAAAATCGCACACACTCGCGAAGTGCGCCTGTATGACATCGCATAGGACGGCGATGCAGAACGGCGACGCTGGAGTTCACATCTCGCGAGAGCACCCCCGCCATGCAGTCCGATCTTCGAGCCGCCCTGGTCTTTATGTGCAGGAGAGTGCTGCAGCCGCTGGTGCGAGTGCTCATTCGATTCGGGATCAGTGCGGGTGAATTCAAGGCCATTGTCGACAGCGTCTACGCGCACACCGGCTCGGAATATCTGACATCGCAGGGCGAGCGCGTGACCTATTCGCGGCTTGCGGTGATCACCGGCATCAATCGCAGCGTCTTGCCGGGGATCCTGGCAACGCCGCAGGACCGGTTCCAGCCGCGCAGCGACACCCAGGTCCATCGTGCGGCGCGGGTGCTCACGGGTTGGCACGATGATGCCCACTTTCAGACACGGACAGGGGAGCCTGCTCTGCTGCCGATCCGCGGCGGCTCGCGCAGCTTTCAGGAGTTGGTCCACCGCTATAGCGGTGGCGTGTACTTTCAGACGCTACTCTCCGAGCTCATTCGCGTGGGCGCCGTCCGCCGCACTGGATCGCGAGTGCGTGCTCTGCGTCGCTCGCCGAACGTCAGTGGCGCGAACCCCGACTCGCTGTACGAAGCCGGCGAAGCGGCGGGTGACCTGCTGGCCACACTGGAATACAACCTGAACGCTCGGACGCATGAGCAATTGCCGGTGCGCTCGCTCAAGCTCCGGGTCGATGAGCGCACGCTGCCCCTGTTTCGGGCGCAGGTGGGTAAACGTGCTGATGGCATGCTGGAAGTCGTAGACGAATTCCTGCAATCGCATCAGGCGCGTGCGGCGCGGCGCGGAGCCGGCAATGTCACGCCCAGGATGCTGACGCTTGGCGCCACGATCTTCGCTGTCTGTCGGCCGGATGTTCAGCCGACGCGCCGTCCGACCTCCGTGCCGAGAGCTTCCGCTCGCTCCGCGGCGCGACGCTGATCGCAGAGGTCATTCCGCCGTTATTTAGGCAGTTCGTCGCGCAGAACGCGCCGCAGAATCTTTCCAACGTTGGACTTGGGGAGCTCGGAGCGGAAATAGATGTGCTTGGGGATCTTGTACCCGGCGAGCGATTTGCGACCGAATTCGATCAACTGCTGCGCCGTGAGATCGGGGTCCTTCTTCACGACATACAGGCAGACCACTTCACCTGAGTGCTCATCCGGCTGCGCGACCGCGGCCACTTCCAGCACTCCCGGATGGGCGGCGATCACCTCTTCGACTTCGTTGGGGTATACGTTGAACCCCGAAACGAGAATCATGTCCTTCTTTCGATCCTCGATGTAGACGTAACCGCGTGCGTCCATATGTCCGATGTCGCCGGTGCGCAGCCAGCCATCCGGCATGAGCACTTTGGCGGTCTCATCGGGACGATTCCAATAGCCGCGCATCACCTGCGGACCGCGCACGCAGATCTCGCCGGTCTCATTCAATGGAACGTCGGCACCAGCGTCGTTCTTGACGCTGATCTCGGTCGAAGAGATCGGCAGGCCGATCGAGCCGTTGAAATCCTCGTACGGCGGGTTGATGCACGCACCCGGAGAGGTCTCGGTAAGACCCCAGGCCTGGGTGATCGGATTGCCGGTCACGGACTTCCACTTCTGCGCCACCGCGCTCTGTACGGCCATGCCCCCACCCAGTGTGATCTTCAGATGCCGGAAATCGACGTTCTCAAACCCCGGCGTGTGCAGCAGTGCATTGAACAGCGTATTGACGCCGCTGATGAAGCTGAACGGATACTTCTTCAGTTCCGCGACGAAAGCCGGAAAATCCCGTGGATTGGTGATGAGAATGTTCTGCCATCCGAGGCGCAGGAACAGCATGCAGTTCGCCGTCAGCGCAAAGATGTGATACAGCGGCAGCGGCGTGAACAGGATGCCAGGCGACGCGGCATCGCGCGTCAGCACGTGGCTCACCCAGGCCTCAGCCTGCAGAACGTTGGCGCAGATGTTGCCGTGAGTGAGCACCGCACCCTTCGCGACGCCCGTGGTGCCGCCGGTGTACTGCAGGAACGCCGGATCATCGTGCGTGAGCTTCGGCGGCTCGAAGGTCAGCCTCCGGCCCAGATCGATCGCCGCCTTGAAGGACACGGAGCCGGGAATGCTCCAGGGCGGCACTTGCTTGCGAACGTGCCGCACGACGTAGTTGACGATCCAGGACTTCGGAAACCCCAGCAGCTCGCCGACGCCCGTCACGATCACGCGCCGGATCCTGGTGCGCGGCAGAACCTCCTGCAGGACATGCGCGAAATTCTCGAGAATGACGATCGCTTCGGCACCGGAGTCGGTGAGCTGGTGCTCGAGCTCGCGCGTCGTGTACAGCGGATTCGTATTGACCACAGCCACGCCGGCGCGCAATGCGCCGCACAGTGCAATCGGGTACTGCAGCACGTTGGGCAGCATGATGGCGAGCCGGCTGCCGCGGCTCAGTTGCGCGCTCTTCTGCAGCCACGAGGCGAACGCGCGCGATTGCTCATCGAGCTGTGCGTACGTGAGCGAGCGATCCATCTGCGTGAACGCCGGCCGCGAACCAAAGTCGGCGCAGCTGCGCTCGATCAGTTCGCGCAGGGAGCCGATGGAATCCGGATTGATGTCGGCGGGAACGCCGGGAGGGTAGGACTTCAGCCAGATGCGCTGCACGGCGTTATATAGCATCGCCGTGCGCGCAGCCGCAACGGATGCGCGGGCGAAGTGGAGCGCTCACCGCTTCAGCAGGGGCGTGAGGTGCGGCCAAACGGTCTCGAGTACGGCCGGCTCGCCCTGAGCATCGGGATGCAGGCCGTCCGCCTGCATCAGGTCCGCGTGCAGGGCTACCTTCTCGAGCAGAAACGGCACCAGCTCGAGACGGTAGCGCTGTGCAAGGTTCGCGTAGATGGCGGCAAAGTCCTCGCCATACCGCGCGCCGTAGTTCGGCGGCAGGCGGATGCCGACGAGCAGTACGTGCGCGCCGGCCTGATTTGCCTGCTGGATCATGCTCACCAGATTGTCACGGACTGTGTTGAGAGGCAGTCCGCGCAGTCCGTCATTGGCACCGAGCTCTAAGATCACGATCGACGGGTGGTGCACGCTCAGGGCCCGAGACAATCGCGCGAGTCCGCCGCTGGTGGTCTCACCGCTGACGCTGGCATTCACCGTCTCGTACTCGTACCCTTGATCGTGCAGCCGTTTCTGTAGCAAGGCGACCCATCCCTGCTCCGGCCGAAGGCCGTAAGCAGCGCTGAGGCTGTCGCCGAAGACCAGGATGGCGCGACTGTCCGCCGCCGCAGCGCCCTGGAGTCCGATGAGCAGCCAGCCGATAGCCGATGCGCAGAATCCTGCGACTCCCGAAATCGTTCTCAAAGCATCAAACCTCTGCAAGCAGGTTAGCAGCCCGGAAGGCGTGCTGACCATCGTGCAGGACGTGTCCGTGGAGATCGCGGCGGGCGAAGCCGTCGCGATCGTGGGACCTTCTGGCGCGGGCAAGTCCACGCTGCTCGCGCTGCTTGCCGGGCTGGATCAGCCCTCGTCGGGACACGTCTGGCTCGCTGGTGAGGATCTGACCGAGCTCGACGAGGACGGGCGTGCGCGCCTGCGCGCGCAGCGCGTCGGCTTTGTGTTCCAGGCCTTCCATCTGATCCCGGCACTGACCGCGCTGGAAAATGTGATGTTGCCGCTCGAGCTCGCCGGCCGCGGCGATGCCCGCAGGGCTGCGCTCGCGACGCTCGAGCAAGTCGGACTGCGCGATCGCACCGGGCACTATCCGCGCCAGCTCTCCGGCGGTGAGCAGCAGCGCGTCGCGCTGGCGCGTGCCTTCGTGACGCAGCCGGCCGTGCTGTTCGCCGATGAGCCGACCGGCAACCTCGATTCGGCCACGGGTCAGCGCATCGGAGAACTGATGTTCGAGCTCAACCGGCTCGCCCAGACGACGCTGGTGCTCGTGACGCACGAGCGCGAGCTCGCCTCCCGTTGCACCCGCATCCTGCAGATGGATGCGGGCCGGCTGGTGAGCTCGTGAACCGGGCTCTCGTGCTCGCCGTGCGCGGTCTGGGGCGGGAGTGGCGCTCCGGTGAGCTCGGAGTGCTCCTGCTTGCCCTCACCACCGCCGTTGCGGCGTTGACAGGTGTCGGATTCCTGGTCAATCGCATCGGCGCCGCCGTCGATGAGCAGGCCAATCAGGTGCTCGCGGCCGATATTCGTCTGGGCTCACCGGCGCCGCTCGCGCCCGCCTATCGCAGCGAGGCGGCGCGCCAGGGAGTGCAATCCGCCGAGACGATTTCGCTCCTGAGCGTGGTGTTCAACGGCGATTCAAGCCAGCTCACCAACGTGCACGCCGTATCGGCCGGCTATCCTCTGCGTGGGACCCTGCAGGTCGCAGGCGAGCCCTTTGCAACCGGAACGGCGATACACACGGTTCCGCCACCGGGCGAGGTATGGCCCGAATCGAAGCTGCTGGCGACACTCGGAGCCACGGTGGGCTCACGGCTCTCGATCGGTGCTGCGAGCTTTCGCGTCACGCGAGTCCTGATCTCCCGACCCGATCAGAGCGCGACCTTCGCCGAGCTCGCACCCAGCCTCATCATGAATGTGCAGGATCTGCCGCAGACGCAGCTCATCCAGCCCGGCAGCCGTGTGAGCTATGCGACTCTGTTTGCAGGCGAGCGTGCGCGCATCGGAACATTCAAGAGCTGGCTGCTCGACCACAAGCAGGCGCGCGAGCGCCTGCGCGATATCGATGAGACCAGCCCGCAGATCCGCTCGGCCGTCGACCGAGCGGGACGCTTCCTGACGCTCGCAAGCCTGGTCAGCGTGCTGTTGTGCTGTATCGCCGTGGCCATGTCCGCCCGGCAGTACGTACGGCGGCATCTCGACAGCGTGGCGCTATTGAAGACGCTCGGCGCCACGCGGGGATTCACGCTGAGTGTCAGCGTCGTGCAGCTGCTGCTCGTCGCGGTGCTCGCCTCACTCATCGGTGCGGCGCTCGGCTTTGTCGGGCAGGCCTGGCTGCTGCACGCCGTGCGCGGCCTGCTGACGACGGAGCTGCCGCCCCCGGACTTCACGCCGGTGGTCATGGGATTCATTGCGGCGATCGCCGTGCTCGCGGGCTTCGCGTTGCCGCCGCTGTTGCAGCTGTCGCGCGTGCCGCCGCTGCGCGTTCTGCGACGCGACGTGGGTCCGCCGCCGCCGCTCATCATCATGGCCTTCGGTCCGGCCGTCGCGGTGATCGCCGGACTCGTCTACTGGGCGGTGCGCGATGGCCGGCTGTTCTTCGATTTCGTCATCGGACTCAGTCTGTTCCTGCTGCTGCTCACGGGCGCCGGCGCAATTCTGGTCATGTTGGCCGGACGGCTGCGCGGCCGCGTCGGTGTCGCCTGGCGTTATGGCATCGCAAATTTAAGTCGCCGGCGCGCCGACAGCCTGATTCAGATCGTCGCCTTCGGTACCGGGCTGATGATTCTGCTGCTGCTCGGTGTGGTGCGCGGCGATCTGGAAAACGACTGGCGGCACGCACTGCCGGCGAACGCGCCGAACTACTTCTTCGTCAACATCCCGCCCTCGGATCGCGATGCGTTCGTGCAGTTTCTCGAAACCCGTGGCGCAAAGCTCTCGCGCGTCATGCCGATGCTGCGCGGACGACTGACCCTCATCAACGGTGAGGCGGTGGAGTCACGGCGCTCGCGGGCGGGCGAGCCGGAATTCTCAGGCCGCGAGCAGAACATCACCTGGGCGGCCGAACTCGGGGCCGACAATCGCATCGTCGCCGGACGCTGGTGGGGTGCGGAGGACAATGGCAAGTCGTTGCTGTCGTTATCCACGGAATTTCAGCAGTCGCTGGGCCTGAAGCTCGGCGATCGGCTTACGTTTGACGTAGGCGGTGAGAACTTCACCGCGACCATCGCCAACGTGCGCGAAGTGAAGTGGGACAGCTTCCAGCCGAATTTCTTCGTGGTGTTCTCCCCGGGGGTGCTGGATCGCGCGGCCGGAACGTACCTGACGAGCGCGTACTTTCATCCGACCGAGGGCCGCGCGCTCGCCCAGCTCGCCCGGCGCTTTCCGAGCGTCTCCATCTTCAACGTCGATGATCTGCTCGCGCAGGTGCGCTCCATCGTGGACAAGGCGGTGCTGGCGGTGCAGAGCGTGTTTGCCTTTACCTTGTTCGCCGGATTGACCGTGCTGCTCGCTGCGGTGCAATCGAGCCGAGAGGAAAGACGGTACGAGAGCGCCATGCTGCGCACCCTGGGCGCAAGTCGCGCGACGGTACTGCAGAGCACGCTCGCGGAGTTCACGACCCTGGGCGCGCTCGCAGGTCTGCTCGCCGCAGTGGGTGCCTCTTTTGCCGGGCATTTCGTCGCGGAGCGGGTGCTCGAGGTGCCGTACGGCTTCGACCTGAGCGTGCTGGTGGTGGGGATCGGCGGCGGCGCTCTGCTCGTGGGTGCGAGCGGCTGGCTCGCCACCCGCTCGGTCGTCAATCAGCCACCGCTCAGCACCTTGCGAGCGGAGTAGCCGCGCTCAGCGCTGCACGCCGATCGTGATCCAGGAATCCGGCTCCGGATCGCCGCGCCAGGTGAGCCCTTCGATCGTCAGCAGGTAGTTGCCGGGTCCCAGCGCGGAGCTGTTGAGCGCAAGGCGCAGGTGCCCGTTCGAGTCCTTGAGGAGATTGTGGATCACGGCGACCCGGCCCTGATCCACGCGGTCGATCGTGACGCGAAACTCGCGGTACGCCGAATGCGACACGTCGATCTTCAGATCCACGAGTTGCGCGGCGCCGCCGCCGATCGTCAGCGCCGGCGCGGATGATGCGCCGGAGCGGCTCGGCAGTAACCGGATGGTGCGGGTGCTGGTCGCCGGATCAAGCGGCTGCTGGCGTACCTGTTCGGTCAGCACGGCAATCTTGTGCGTCTTGCTGGCGTTCGTGCCCGCGAGGATGCCGCTCACGATGAGCAGCAGCAGCGCGAAACCGGCCAGACCCAGCGGCACGATCGGATTTTCCCAGAACTTCTTCGTCGGCTCCTGCCAGGGCTCGGGCTTACCGCTCGCCTCGAGCAGGCGCAGGCCCGCATGCACACGCTCGGGCAGACCGAGCTCATCGAGCATCTCGGGGTTGTCTTTGCAGAAGCGCTCGAAATCGGTGGCGCCCCGGATCGGGAGCTTGCCCGAGAGATAGCGCTCGACGATCTGATTCCGCGCGATGAAGTCGCGGTCCATGATGGGCGCGACGCTGGCGGGGGGATCGCGGACGACAGGTTTGGCTGGCGGCGCCGGTGCGCGTGGCGGCACGGTCGCAGCGGCAGCAGAGCTCGCGGGGATCGGATCCGCCGTCAGAGGCTCGAATTCAGAGCGAGACGCTGCTTCCATAGTTTCAATCCGACACTCACAGACTTACGCCGCTCCAGGGGCAGGGGCGCGGACGGCAGCTTCTGCCTGGTCAATACGCACGTCCGGCGCACAAACGCGGTTCTCCATTCCGGACGCAAGCCCATGAACCGTATCCTGCATCGCGGCGGTTTCATAACCTGCGTGCTGTCTCACAGATCTGGGTCTTCGGCCGAATGTGCGAACTGCTTCGCATTTAGCCGCGAGCGAGTTCGGCCTGGACCGCGTCACTCAGCGTGAGGCGCGTGGCGGCGCAGTTCTCCTCGAGATGCGCCATAGAGGCGGTGCCCGGAATCGGCACCATTACCGGGGAGCGCGCAAGCAGCCAGGCGAGCACGACCTGCGCCTGGGTGACGCCGAGGCGCGCCGCGACCCGTGCGGCGGCACGGCTGGCGCCTGCGATCGAGCCGCTGGCGAGCGGTGCCCAGGGGAGGAAGGCGATGTGGTCGCGCTGGCACACCTCGAGCACGTCGTCGTGGGTGCGCTCACCGAGGTTGTAGCGGTTCTGCACGGACACGACCTCGACGATCGCGCGGGCCTGCGCGAGCTGCGCGACATTCACGTTCGAGACGCCGATGTGGCGGATCTTGCCCTGACGCTGCAGCTGCAGGAGCGCACCAACGGATTCTGCGAATGGCACCTTGGGGTCGGGAGCGTGCAGCTGGTAGAGCTCGATGCACTCGAGCTTCAGACGTTTGAGGCTTCCTTCGCAGGCACTCACCAGGTGCTGTGGCCGCGCGTCCCGGTGCCAGTCGCCGGGCGAGGGGCGAGTGAGGCCGCCCTTGGTCGCGATGACGAGTCCGGCCGGATAGGGATGCAGCGCCTCAGCGATGAGCTCCTCGCTCACGTTCGGGCCGTACGAGTCGGCCGTGTCGATGAGCGAAACCCCAAGCTCCACGGCCCGCCGCAGCACGCGAATGGCGTTACCGCGGTTGCCTGGGGGACCCCAGATCGAACGCCCGGTGACGCGCATCGCGCCGAAGCCCAGGCGATTGATGCCCGTCGGGGGGCCGAAGCGAAAGATGCCGGAGGCGGAGGATGGACCTGTCACGCGATCAGCGTGGCGGGCCTGGCGCCGCAGTGCAAGCGCGGCGTCAGGTGGCTTCGGGTGCGGGAGTCGCGAGGCTCTCGATCGCAACGGGACTGGAGAACAGCGAGCCTTCGGCAAAATCGAATCCCGCGGCGGTGAACCAGCGGCGCGCCGTCTGATTGTCCACCTGCTTGGCGGCGCAGTGCACGCCAAGCACCTTGGCTGCCTGCGAGATTGCCACGACGCGGGCCTGAGCGAGCTTGTCGCGCAGCGCCGCCGCCGTCAGGCGCGCGTCGACTTTCACCATACGCAGCGCCTTCGAGCGCAGCAGCTCAAGCGCGCCGCTGTCGAAGGCGAAATCGTCCAGCACGATGAAGCTGCCGAGCTTGGCGCAGGCGGAAACGAAGTGCTCGGCGTACTGCGGATGCGCAACGCAGGCACTCTCGCTGATCACGAAGCCGATGCAATCCGGACGCACGCCGCCCGCGCGCACGCAGCCGGTCATCAGGTCCGCCAGCTTCTCATCCGCCAGCGCGCTCTCTGCCACACCGATGGCAAAGCTCATCGGAGTACGCTCGCGAACCTCCTTGTGATGCCTGAGCCAGGTCGTCAGCGCGCGCAGCTGCGTCGTGAAAGCGCTCACGCTGCCGTCGCCTGCTGCCATGAGGTGGAAGCGCCGCGTGCCGCCGCCGGGCCGCAGCTTGGAGAGCTCCTGGACCTGCAGCTCCGCAGGCGCCGCGGGAGTCGCGGCGATGGTCAGCATCGCGTCGACTTCCTTCGGTGCCAGCGCCTCGATCGTCAATTCCGTCGAAGAGATATCCACGCTCAGCGAGGACGTGGTCGAAGCTGTACGCGCGCCGGTCGTGATCGCCGAGGTCGACAGACTCATCGACGAAGTCGTCGTGCCCGACTCCGGAACGGTCCATTCGAGCGTGACGAGCTCGCGCGCTGGCACAGCCTGCTCGCGGGCGGGTGCCTTCGCCGCAGCCGGTGGGGGCGCAGCCGGCTTAAGCGGCGGTGCACGCCTTGGGGGTACAGCAGCAGCTCGCGCCTTCATGGCCGGGACCGGCCGTGCAGCCGGCGCAACGGGGGCGGTAGCGGCGCGAGCCGGGGGCGTTGCCGGGGCGGCCCGGGCTGCAGCGGCTGCTGCGACGGGTGGCGCCGATGCGGCAGGTGGCGGCGGGGCCGCTGCAGAATTCGGACGCAGCAAAATCGCCAGGCGCTGCAGGATCGAGCGCGCGGGCGGAGTGAGAATACGGCCGGCGAGGTCGCTCCCTGAGAGAATCTTGGCATCGACGAGGAGCATCACCAGACCGACGAGCTCGGCCTGGGGGGAGCGCACGGCGAGGAATATCGCACCGCGACCGTCGTTGAAATCACTCAGGCAATGCGCCCGCACGGGCTCACCGCCCAACTTGCCCAGCGCCTCTACGACGAAGCCATGCTCGTCGGGCCCCAGCGCACCTTCACTCAGCCACAGCACATCGCCCGTCTGATCGTAGACCGAGACGGAATGCAGGCGCAGAGGCGGAAGCAGGCCTCGCAGCTGGCGGCCGAGAGACTCGGCAGTCGCAAGCGGGTCGGCCGGCTCCCTGGCCGTTGCAGTTTTTGCACTGAGCGTAGGCAAGACAAACCCCGGATAGACGGGCCTAGCCTGTCAGGACCATCGCAGGGTCGCCGTGACCGCGCTCGCGTTCTCGAGCGCAGAAAAACGCCCGACCTCACGATCGGGCGTTTGTCATATTTTTCCTGAAGCGTTTCGGATCAGACGCGGTTCAGATAATCGCGCTTGCCGATGTCGACGCCGTTATGTCGGAGGATGTTGTAGGCGGTGACGACGTGGAAGTAGAAGTTCGGCAGCGCCCAGTCACGCAGGAACGGCAGTCCCTTCATCTCGAGGGTGTTGTTCCCGGGCAGCGGGATCTTGATGTCGCGATCTTCCGAACCTTCGAAGGCGGATGGCTTCAGGCCCTTCACGTAGTCCAGCGTGCGCGCAATGCGCGCCTTCAGCTGATCGAGTGTCTGCTCGTTATCCTCGAACTTCGGCGCCTCCTGACCCATCAAGCGGGCCGAGCCGTTCTTCGCCGCGTCGCAGGCGATCTGGATTTGCTTCACGAGCGTAAACATGTCAGGCGCGAGCCGTGAGTTCACGAGCACAGCCGTCTCAAATTTCTTTGCGGCTGCGTGCGCAGCGGCCTTGTCGAGGATCTTGGCCAGCGCCTCCAGCGTCGGCACGAACGCCTCCGCAGACATCGCGTACATCGAGATCTTCATGATCATCCCCCGGGGTTGGAGCTCAATTGACGGGCTGCGGATTTTACACGGGACCTCTGGCGCCCGCAGTTCTCAGATGAAACAATAGGGGCCTCGCAGCACAGGATTGATCAGGCCGTGACGCTAATCTGGGTGCCGGCGCAGCTCGCGGTTCTCGCGAAAGTGGTCGATCTCAACGGCTTCTCGGCAGCCGCGCGCTCCCTTGGCGTGCCCAAGGCCGCGGTCAGCCGGGCGGTCGCTGATCTGGAGCAACTGCTCGGAGTGCGGGTGCTGGAGCGCACGACACGCCGGGTCTCACTCACGAGTGCCGGCAAGCTCATCTATCCCCACGCCAAGCGGCTCATGGAAGAGGCCGAAATCGCGCGCGCGCAGATTGCGCGCCTGCGCAGCCCGCCCACGGGCCCGCTGCGGGTCGCGGCCGACCCGGCTTACGGTCGCGTACTGCTCGCCCCGCTCGTGCCCCGCTTTCTGGAGCGCTTTCCCCAGGTGCCGCTCGAGCTTGCGATGAACGCCACCGGGCTCGACGAGTCTTGCGATGTGGCGATCTGTGTCGCGCCCGCCCGATCGGAAGGCGTCACCCAGCGGCTGCTCGGGGCACCGCCCGCGGTGCTGTGCGCGACGCCCGCGTATCTGCAGGAGCGCGGCACGCCCTCGCGGCCGCAGGAGCTGGCCGGGCATGACCTGCTGGTGCCGGAAGCCGCAAGCGCTGAGTTTCGGCTGCTGCTGACCCGCGGCAACCAGCGCGCCGAGGTGCGGATCGTGCCCAAGCTCGCGGTCAGCGACCCGGCCGTGTTGCACGCCGCCACCGCCGCGGGACTCGGCATCGGACTGCTGCCAGAATTCCTCTGCCGGCAGGGGCTCGCCACGGGCAGGCTGCGGCGCGTGCTCGCAGAGTGGAACCTGCCGCCGGCGGCGGCGCTCAATGCCGTGTACCGGCAGGATCTCGAGGCGGACGCGCGCGTGCAGCAGTTCGTCGAGTTCGTGGCGGCGAATATTGTGCCCGCGCTCGCGCTCACATGAGCACAGGGATGAGGTGGCTCGTATGTATCAGGCGCCGCTGAAAGACATCGGTTTCGTGCTGCACGATCTGATCGGTGAGCGCGCGCTCGCCGACTGCCCGGCATTCGCGGACTATTCGGCCGAGCTGGCAGGATCGATTCTCGAGGAGGCGGCGCGCTTCGCCCAGGACGTGCTGGAGCCGCTCAATCAGCCCGGCGACCGCGAAGGCGCGCACTGGAGTGAAGCGGGCGTGACGGCGCCCAAGGGCTTCCGCGAGGCCTACCAGGCCTTCGTGGCCGGCGGCTGGCCGCAGCTCGGCTCGAGCCCCGAGTACGGCGGGCAGGCCGTCCCGCAGATGCTTGCGAGTGCGGTACAGGAGATCCTCGCGTCCGCCAATCTCGCCTTCAAGCTCTGTCCGATGCTCACCCATGGTGCGGTACACGCCCTCGAGCTTTGTGGGTCCGCCGAGC
>Ga0335080_10006357_pt1 | contig 12204 bp, 13 predicted proteins | sample Lox_Sample_34_FD_206720 | JGI IMG/M metagenome (GOLD analysis project Ga0335080, IMG submission 206720) | Soil microbial communities from Loxahatchee National Wildlife Refuge, Florida, United States - Lox_Sample_3.4 | ecosystem: Environmental > Terrestrial > Soil > Wetlands | place: USA...
GGTGACCTCGCTGCCGACCTCGACGAAGGCCTTCGCGCCCGGCGCCGGCGAGCCGTAGAACGTGCCGACCATCGGCGCCGTGACGGCGCTCTCGGCGCGCGCGGCGGCGCTGTCCTCGGCCGCCGCATTGGCGGCGGCCGGCGCCGCGGCCGGGGCCGGGGCGGCGGGTGCGGGCGCTGCGGGCGGGGCCGCGGCCGGAGCCTGCACGTAGGTCGTGACCGCGCCGCTTCCGTGGCGGCTGATGCGCACCGACTCCTCGCCTTCCTTGATCTCGATCTCGGCGACGCCGGACTCCTCGAGGAGCTCGATCAGCTTCTTGACCTTGCGTATGTCCATCTCAGCTCCCGTCGGTGTTCTTCAGCGCGCTGCGAGGCGCTTGAGCGCCGCCTCGAGTGCGAATTCATAACCCTGGGCCCCAAGCCCGACGATGACGCCTGCCGCGAGCGCCGACAGATAGGAGTGGTGCCGGAAGGGCTCGCGGGCGTAGACGTTCGACAGATGCACCTCGTAAAACGGCAGGCCCGACGCCGCGAACGCATCGCGCAGCGCGATCGAGGAGTGCGTGAAGGCCCCCGCATTGACGATGATCGCGTCGGTTCCCTGCGCCTTCGCCTGCTGGACCGCCGCGATCAGCTCATGCTCGGCGTTCGACTGCAACGCAGCGAGCGAGGCGCCGTGCGCGCTCGCGAGCCGCTCGAGCCTCGCGACGATCTGCGCGAGCGTCTCCGATCCGTACAGGTGGGGCTCGCGGGTGCCGAGCAGGTTCAGGTTTGGCCCGTTGAGGACCAGAATCCGCGGCATCGGCTCCCCTCTCGCCGTGTCGAGGCCGCGCAGTTTACCCGCAAACCGGCGTCCGGGCGCAAATTGAGGCCAATCTGCGTCGAACGGACGCCAAAATGCAGCAATTCACTTAGATCGGGTCAGCTTTCGCCGTGGGTCTTGCCCGACTCGGCGGGCTTTGGCAGGGCCTCGAGGGCTGCTTCGAGCTGGGCCCGCGCGGACTCGGGCGTGAGTTCGCCCGAGTCGATGCGCGCGATGATGCCAAGGATGGCCTCGGCTTGGCCCGGGTGCAATTCCCCGACGTGCAGCGTGATCAGCCGCCCGCGGCGGTCGGTGAACGCGGTGAACGGGAACGCGAGCGTCGCGACGCCGAACGCCCGCGCGGCCTCGAGGCCGTCCTCCTCCCCGACCAGCAGCGGGTAGCTGATCGGGAACTCCCTGGTGAATGCGCGCACGTCGTCGGCAAAATCGACGGCGATACCGACAACTTCGACGCTTTTAGCAGCGTAATCATGCTCTATCCGGTTGAGGAGCGGGATTTCCCGCCGGCACGGTGCGCACCAGGTCGCCCAGAAGTTGATCACGAGCGCCTTGCCCTTCCAGTCGGCGAGTGCGTGGCGCTTGCCGTCGAGATCCTTGAGCGTGACGGCGGGCGTCAGCGGCGGCACGACGGGTGCGATCGTCGCCGCGGTCGGTTCCGCCGTCCGAGCGACCGCGGCCGGCCGCGCGGCCGCCGGGTGGCGCAGGTCGTAGAGGTAGGCGCCGAGGACCGCGGAGCCGAGGAGCGCGAAGCCGAGGTAGGCGAGGCGAAGCGGCCTCGAGCTCAAGGCGCGGCCTCAAACCCGACGAGGTGCTGGCGGAAGTGGTCCGGCGGCACGTAGCCGACCAGCCGGTAGTCGGTGCGCTCGCGGCCGTCGGTCGCGAAGAACGCGGTCGTCGGCGGACCGATGATGTGGAAGCGCTTCAGGAGCGCCTGGTCCTCGTCGGAGTTCTGCGTCACGTCGGCGCGCAGCAGCACGTAGTTGCCGAGCTTGGCGCGCACCGCCGGGTCGCTGAACGTGTGCGTCTCCATCTCCTTGCACGACACGCACCAGTCGGCCGAGAAGTCGAGCATCACGCGCCGTCCGGCGGCGCTCGCGGCACCGAGCTCGCGGTCGAGGTCCGCGACGTTGTGAATGCTCTTCCAGGGCAGCGCCTCGGCGTGCGCCGCAGCGCCCAGGAGCCCGGTCCCGGTCAGCGGCCGCAGCGGGTCCGTGCCGCCGGTCGCGGCGCCGACGAGGAGCACGACGCCGTACACGGCGAGCAGCGCGCCCGCGATCCAGCGCGGCGGCGTGCGCAGCCCGCCCCGCAGCCCGATCGACAGCGCGACCCAGACGCCGACGAACGCGACGGCGGCCCAGGCCAGCAGCTCGACGCGCGCCGGCAGCACGCGGTCGAGCATCCACGCGGCGACGCCGAGGAACACGACGCCGAACACGGCCTTGACCGTGTCCATCCACGGGCCGGCCTTCGGCAGCAGCGTGCCCGCCGAGGCGCCGACGACGAGCAGCGGCGTGCCCATGCCGATCGAGAGCGCAAAGAGCGCGAGCGCGCCGCGCCCGACATCGCCCACCTGGCCGATCACCACGAGTGCCGCGACGAGCGGGGGCGCGACGCAGGCGGTGACGACGAGCGAGGACAGCGCGCCCATGATCGCCGTCGACAGGAACTTGCCGCCATGGATCCGGTTGCTCGCGTTCGCGAACCGGGTCTGCAGCGCCGAGGGCATCTGCAGCTCGTAGACGCCGAACATCGCGAGCGACAGCGCGACGAACAGCAGCGCAAACAGCACCAGGATCCAGGTCTTCTGGAAGAACGCCTGCGCCTGGCTGCCGGCGAGCGCGCACAGGATCGCCGCGATCGTGTAGGTGAGCGCCATGCCGAGCACGTAGGCGAGCGAGAGCGCGAAGCCGCGCCACGGCGTCGTCTTCTCGCCGTCGCCGGCGATGATGCCGGAGAGGATCGGCACCATCGGCAGCACGCACGGCGTGAAGGCGAGCAGCAGCCCGAGCCCGAAGAACGAGGCGATCACGACGAGGAGGTTCCCGTCGCGGATCAGGCGCGCGAGCCGGTCCTGCTCCGAGACCGGCGCGCCGGAGCCCAAGGACGCCGCGTCCCCGGCGCTGCCCGAGGGCAGCGCGATCGACAGCACGCGCGTCTGCGGCGGATAGCACAGGCCCTTGTCGGCGCAGCCCTGGTAGATGACCTTGAGCGCGAGCGAGCCCGGCTGCGGGCCCGAGCGCGCGTACGGCACCGGCAGCACCAGGTCGCCGCGGTAGATCTCCTGGTCGCCGAAGTAGTCGTCATGGTGCGGCAGGCCCGTCGGGAACGCCGGCGCGCCGAGCTCGGCGAGCGTGCTCTCGCCACTGACCTTGATCCGCGCGCGGTAGAGGTAGTAGCCCTTGGCGATCTTCCACTCGAGCCGCAGGCTGCTCGCGCCGTCGGCGCGTGCGTGGTACGCAAAGGCCTCGTCGACCGGCAGGAAGTCGTCATCGGCCGCCGGCGCGGCGGCCGCGGCGGCCGGGGCCACGAGCCGGCCGAGCAGCCCGCCGGGGCCGCCCGACACCGCCGTGTTCGCCGCCGCGAGCGGCACGTGCGCGGTCCACTGCTGCGGCGGGTAACACAGGCCCTTGTCGGCGCAGCCCTGCAGCTTGAGCTTGAGGTCGATCGCCGCCGGCGCGTGGCCGTCGAGCGCGTACGGCACGCGAAACGCCGCGGCCCCGCGGTAGACCTCCTGCTCGCCGAAGTAGTCGTCGTGGTGCGCAAGACCCTTCGGGTAGCCCGTCGCGCCGAGCGTGACGCCGGGCGTCTCGGTCGCGAATGCGATCCGCTTGCGATAGAGGTAGTAGCCGTCGCGGATGTTGTAGGACACGACGAGCGCGCCGGGCTGCACGCTGACGGCGTACTCGAAGGCCTGCTCGACCGGCAGGAAGTCCTCGTCGGTCGCGGCCGCCGCGGTGGCGACCGAGAACGCGGCGAGTGCGAGCGCGCCGAGGCGCGCGAGGATCCGAACATTCATGCGGGGCTCACCGATCGCTTGATCCAGTCCAGGTAGGGCGCGAAGCCGGCCGCGACCGGCACCGCGAGCATCTCGGGCATCTCGTAGGGGTGCAGCTCGCGTACGCGCCGCTCGAGCTCGCCGTAGCGCGCGACGGTCGTCTTCACGTAGAGCAGCGTCTCGTCGGCCTCCTCGACGCGGCCCGCCCAGGTGTATGTAGAGTGCACGGCCGGCAGCTGGTTCACACAGGCGGCGAGGCCGTCCTCGACGAGGCGGCGCGAGAGGCTCGCGGCCTGGGCCTCGGGAATCGTGATCAGCACGACGACGACAGCCGGGTCGGCGGCGCCGGGCGGGGGATCGGATGGCAGCACTCCGGCCACGGGTCAGTCATCCATAAATGTCAGCAAAAACAGACACTTCTACGCCAGCCCGTCCGGGCGGTACGGCCGCGCCGGGAGGATAGCCCCGCGAGGTCCCCCTGTCACGGCGGATGCGTCACGGTTGTAAGCGTCGGCTCGGCTTGAAAAGCCACCGCGTGCCGCTATAGTTAGCAGCCGCTTGGGGAGAGTGCTAACAGCGCCTCCTCGCCCGGAGCCCCCCGGAGGGGCCCGCCGTATTCGTCTATGAAGATCCTGAAGGAGGACAACGATGTCGACAAAGATCCGTCCGCTCCATGACCGAGTGATCGTCAAGCGCGAGGACGACGAGCGCAAATCGCCGGGCGGGATCGTGATCCCGGACACCGCGACCGAGAAGCCGATGAAGGGCCGGGTGCTCGCGGTCGGCAAGGGCAAGATCCTCGAGAGTGGTGAGATCCGTCCGCTCGACGTGAAGATCGGCGACAAGGTGCTGTTCGGCAAGTACAGCGGAACCGAAGTGAAGATGGATGGCGATGACGTCCTCGTGATGCGCGAGGAAGACATCATGGCCATCATCGAAGGCAAGTAAGCCGTCCGTCCGGACGCACTCCCGAATTCAGAGGAACGACACTATGGCAGCGAAAGAAGTCCGATTCAGCGACGACGCCCGTACCCGAATGGTCAAGGGCGTGAACATCCTGGCGAACGCCGTCAAGGTCACGCTCGGCCCGAAGGGCCGCAACGCCGTGCTCGAGAAGAGCTTCGGCGCCCCGACCGTCACCAAGGACGGCGTCAGCGTCGCCAAGGAAATCGAGCTCAAGGACAAGTTCGAGAACATGGGCGCGCAGATGGTCAAGGAAGTCGCGAGCGCGACCTCCGACGAGGCCGGTGACGGCACGACCACCGCGACCGTGCTCGCGCAGGCGATCGTCCGCGAGGGCCTGAAGGCCGTCGCCGCGGGCGTGAACCCGATGGACCTGAAGCGCGGCATCGACCACGCGGTCGAGGTCGCCATCGAGGACCTCAAGAAGCTCTCCAAGCCCTGCAAGGACACCAAGGCGATCGCCCAGGTCGGCACGATCTCGGCGAACTCCGACGAGAGCATCGGCAACACGATCGCCGAGGCGATGGAGAAGGTCGGCAAGGAAGGCGTGATCACCGTCGAGGAGGGCTCGGGCCTCAACAACGAGCTCGACGTCGTCGAGGGCATGCAGTTCGACCGCGGCTACCTGTCGCCGTACTTCATCAACAACCAGGCGAACCAGACGGCGGAGCTCGAGAAGCCGCTGATCCTGCTGTACGACAAGAAGATCTCCAACATCCGCGAGATGCTGCCGATCCTCGAGGGCATCGCCAAGGCCGGCCGCCCGCTGCTGATCATCGCCGAGGACGTCGAGGGCGAGGCGCTCGCGACGCTCGTCGTCAACACGATCCGCGGCATCGTCAAGGTCGCGGCCTGCAAGGCGCCGGGCTTCGGCGACCGCCGCAAGGCGATGCTGCAGGACATCGCGGTGCTGACCGGCGGCACGGTCATCTCGGACGAGGTCGGTCTCTCGCTCGAGAAGGCCTCGCTCAATGACCTCGGCGAGGCGAAGAAGATCATCGTCGAGAAGGAGAACACGACGATCATCGACGGCGCCGGCAAGCCCGCCGACATCAAGGCGCGGGTCGCGCAGATCCGCCAGCAGGCCGAGGAAGCGACCTCCGACTACGACAAGGAGAAGCTGCAGGAGCGCGTCGCGAAGCTCTCCGGCGGCGTCGCCGTGATCAAGGTCGGTGCCGCGACCGAGGTCGAGATGAAGGAGAAGAAGGCCCGCGTCGAGGACGCGCTGCACGCCACGCGCGCGGCGGTCGAGGAGGGCGTGGTCCCGGGCGGCGGCGTCGCGCTGCTGCGCGTCGTCAAGACGCTCGAGAAGCTCTCGCACGAGAACGAGGACCGCAATTTCGGCATCAAGATCCTCGCGCGCTCGATCGAGGAGCCGCTGCGGCAGATCGTCGCCAATGCCGGCGAAGACGCCGCGGTCGTGCTCAACAAGGTCAAGGAAGGCAAGGGCAACTACGGCTACAACGCCGCGACGGGCGAGTACGGTGACATGATCGAGATGGGCATCCTGGATCCCACCAAGGTCACGCGCCTTGCGCTGCAGAACGCGGCGTCGGTCGCCGGCCTGCTGCTGACCACCGAGGTCATGGTCGCCGAGGCTCCGAAGGACGAGGAGCACGCGCACCCGGGTCCGGGTGGCGGCATGGGCGGCATGGGCGGGATGGACATGTGATCCCGCGGCCGGCCGGACGCGGTCCGGCCGGCCACCGTCTGATCGAGACCACGAAGCCCCGCGCCAGCGGGGCTTCGTCGTTTCAGGGGGGTGTTACTGCGCACATGACAAAACCGTAGCCCGCTCGGGCCATTGGACGCGGCTGGAAATCCAGAGGCATCGAAAGTGCTCGGCTTTGAACGTCTGCGCTATCAGCCCCGCACTGTGCAGTGCTCGCCCGGGCCAATCGAGTCAGCGCAAGTGGCGGAAATACTCTTCGCGTACCCGCGTCGCCGCGGCGTCGACATCGTAACGCCCGAAGTCCGGCCGAAGCATCGTATCGATGTCCTTCCGAAATGCCTGGTTCTTCAGGCGCTCCTGCAGTAACTGTTCCGCTTCCTCCCGGCCCATCTGCGTGCCTTCATTTTCGAGATACCAATCGAACGCTTCGATTGCCCGCGCGCCATTGACCACGCCCGGCGGCACTGCTCTTGGCGCGTAAGACACGGCGTGGTAGAGATCAAAGAGATCCCGCCCAGCCTTCCTCTGCATCAGCGCCCGCAGCTTCGTTCCCAGCATCTCGTCGATGTCCTATGAGCGGGCGCGGCATTGTGTGAGATCTCCCTCGTCGTTGAGCAGAGCGACCGCGACGTCGACGAGCGCAAAGAGGGAAGCATTTTCGTTCAGGTTCACCTCGACCTTGATCTTCATCGGATACCGAAGCCCAAGCGGTACGTAGGTGTAGACGGTCCGGAGGAGCTTCGACGGCTTTACCACATTGCGCAGGGTCAGCCATGCGTCCGCTATGGCCGGCTCCGAAGGCTCGCCCAGTACCGGGGTCAGAACCCGACGCAATCGCGCGTCGAGGGCGTCCTTGTCCATGGGCTTGAGCAGCACGAGGTCGATGTCCTCGGAATATCGCGCCGCGGGTGCGAGATGCCCCTTGTGCAGCACGGTTCCGCCGCAATTGCGAGGCGAGTCGCCAGCACGTCGTCAGAGAAGATGGCTGCGACGCCTCGCGCGAGGCGAAGGTCCTGCTCGATCTTGCTTCGCTTGTCCCAGGGTGCGTGGAACTGCCACGCGGTCAGATGGGATTGCTGGATCACGCGCGCGATGGTTGTAACTGAGTGGGCCGCAGGACCCGGAAGACGTTGTCCTTCTCGATCGGCCCCGTCAGTCCGGGCACCAGTGGGATTGTCCGCTGCGGCGGGTGCTTGGCGAGCCAGGCCGCTATGGTGTCCGCGAGTGGGGAGCCCTGCAGGGCGAGGATTGCGCCGAGGCGCTGTGCGCTGGGGAGATCATCTGCTGCCTTCAGCGCGACCCTCAGACCGTCGGCGGTCGCCCGGGCCGTGAGCTCAGCGATGACTTCACTCACACGGCTTAATCCACCAACGATACCCTGGCGACGAACGAGGTCGAGCATGGTGAGTTCCGGAGTCGACACGAGGAAGCGGCCGTCCGGAGTCTCATGCCAGCGCGTGGGCAGCTCCTCGATATGTGCGCGAGTGTGAAACACGATGCGCTCGCGTCCCACGCGCATCGGTCGACGCTGCGCGGGCACGATGACCTGTGTAACGGTCGTGGCGTACGGCGACACTCCGTAAGTCTCGGCGGCGGACAACAAGCCGACGTAGTACGGACCCTTGACGGTCGCGGAAAGGAAGCGATGCAGCCAGGTTTCCAGCGGCGGCGCGCCGGAGGCCGCGTGGGCGAGCGGCACGATCGCCCACTGATTCGCGCCGCGTGCAAGGCGAACGAGCCGGCCGCGCCGCTGCTGGCGATGAAGCGCTTGGCGGAGTGCGTCAGCCGAAGCACCAGGCTTCAGCGCGGCGAGCTGTGCGGTGGTCACGCTCAGCCGGCCGGCGCGCTCCAGGTCGTCGAGAATATTCGACAGTCGTTGGGTCACGTGTGCCTCGCTGTTTCTATGCGAAATATATCATAAATAGTCATATAACGCATAGATACTGCAAAGGGCCCGATCGCCCCAGTCGCTCCGCGCCAAACGGGCGCCGACGCCGCCGGAGCTCGGCGCTGGGCGTCGGCGTCGCGCCGCTTTTCGGCGGTTTGGAGCGGGTTCGCCCATACGTACGGCGGAGAAGTCACGACACTACGTTCCTCGGCCGCCGTGTCGTGAGCGTCGTAACCCCTTTCAGGGCGCGCGACGCACCTGCTCGCGCCGAGCGGCGCGCCGCACCCCGGCGACCACGGCCCCGTCGCGACGCGACGTTGATGAGAGGGTTCCGGATTGACGGTCCAAGGCGTCGCGCCCAGCCTTGATCGGCGGACATCGCCCACCGCGGGCGCTGGTTCCAAGCCGTGCGCAGGAGGCCCCATGAAAACCAGACCCCATCCAAGCCCCCGCAAGCACCCCCTGCCGTCGCGCGCGCCCCAGCCGGCGCCCGAGGCGCTCGCGGCCGACGCGGTCGCGGAGGTACTCGAGATCCACGACGACGCGCCCGATGGACTCGCGACGGTCGACGAGGAGTTCCGGCGCGAGATGATCGCCACCGCCGCCTACCACATCGCCGAGCAGCGCGGCTTCGAGCCGGGCCACGAGCTGGACGACTGGATCGCGGCCGAAGCGGCGATCGACGCGATGCTGATTCGCGAACTCGTGCCGCAGCCGCGCAGCGCCTGACGTCAGGCGCGGCGCGCAGCGAAAGGAGATCTGCGCAATGCTGCTTCAAAAGGTATCCAAGGACGTGCGGTCCCCGGTCGCGACGCATGAGGCCATCTTCGAACGGTCCTCGGTGCGGAACTACACCGGCGTTCGCCTGAGCGAAGAGGCCCTGCAGGAGCTCTTGGCGGCCGCCGTGCGCGCCCCGACGGCGATGCACGAGGAGCCGTGGCAGTTCGTCATCGTGCAGGACCCGGCGACGCTGAACCGGTTGTCGGACCTCGCCAAGCGGCTCTTCACCGCGGAGCTCGCGCGACTGCACCCCGAGCGCGCCGCGAAGAGCCCGTTCACGCAGCGCGACTTCAACGTCTTCTACGACGCCGGCACGCTGATCGTGATCTGCGCCAGGGCGCCGGGACCGTTCGCGGCGGCGGACTGCTGGCTCGCGGCGGAGAACCTGATGCTCACGGCGCAGGCGATGGGCTTCGGTTCGTGCGTCATTGGCTCGGCGGTGTCGGCACTCAACACGCCCGAGGTGAAGCGCGAGCTCGGCATCCCGGCGACCAGCACCGCGGTCGCGCCGATCATCGTCGGCACGGCCAAGGGCGCCTGGCCGGCGACCGCCCGTAAGCCGCCCGAGGTCGTGGCGCGCCGCTGAGGGAGCGCGACCGGACGGGCGCGCGAAGCGCGACGACGATGGCGGGCGAGGCGCTAGCCCGCGCCGGCCGCGGCCAGCGCGGCGCCGAGGCGCGCGCCGAATTGCGCGTGGTTCTCGAGGAACCAGCGCCGCGCGGCGCCGCCGATGCGCTCGAGGTCGGGGGCCCCGAGGGCGAGCACCTCGGCCACGACGTGCTCGAGCGCGGCCTCGTCGAACGCATAGGTCGTCGCGAGGTGCTGCTGTCCCACCGCGCGGCACGCAACCAGGAAACCGCGCTCCGCCGTCACGTGCTCGTTCATGGGCGCCGCGTCGGTCGCGATGACCACCGCCCCGACGCTGAGCGCCTCCGGGATGTAGTGGCCCCAGCCCTCGGTCTCGGACAGGCACAGGTGGAAGCGGTGCCGGTTCTGCAGGTCCCTGAGCTCCTGATCGCTCAGGTAGCGCGTCAGGTAGCTGATGTTCGGCGCCGCGACGACGTCGAAGACCGCCTTGCGGCTGTGCACGACCGTCAGCCGCGGCCACTCGGGATGGCGCGCCCAGACCTCGACCAGGCGCTGCGTGCCCTTCATCCGGCTCTTGCCGGCGAGGTGGAAGAACGCCCGCTCGCGCGGCACGCCCGGGTCGTAGCGGTCCTCGCTGTCAAAGCCGATCAACGTCGGGTCCCGGCCGAGGCGGCGAAACGCCGCCACCGAATGCGCGGTCTTCGACCAGACGACGTCGGCCCGGGGCAGCAGCCGGCGGTCGCCACGGTCGAACCACTCGGGGTTCGGCACGACGATGTTGCGCGCCGCGACGTGCAGCGACTCGGGCCAGACATGCTCGAGCATCAGCGTGTAGTCGAAGGGTGCCGGCGCGCCCCGCCGCCACGCCCGGCGCGCGGCCCAGCGCCGCAGCGCCGCGACCGCCGCGACGATCCGCGAGCGCCGCCGCCGTCGCGCGCTCGCGCTCACGCTCGCGACGCTGACCGTGCAGCCGAGGTCCCGCAGCGTGCGCACGACGAGCGCGAGGTCGCGCGAGTTGCCGACGCCGTTCTCGAACGCGACGACGTTGACCGTCGTCATGCGAGCGCCGCCCGTGCGACCGCCTCGACCGAGGGCCAGCCCGAGCGATCGTGAAAGAGCTGCACCTGCGGGCCGCGCGGCGCCCACGCGGCGACCGATTGCGGGCCGTAGATGCTGACGAGCCGCGCGCCGACTGCCGCGGCGAGGTGCCCGGGACCCGTGTCGTTCGCAACCACCGCACGCGCCGACGACAGCAGCGCAGCGTAGACGCCGAGGTCGACGCCCGCCAGCAGCAGGGCGCCCGGCAGCGTCGCCGCGGCGAGCGCCTCCTCGCCGGGCCCGGGGCAGACGACGACGGCGATGCCCTCGGCCGCGAGGCGCCGCGCGAGCTCCGCGAACCCCGGCCACACCTTGCGCCGCTCGCGATCGTCGGCACCGGAGAACGGGCACAGCAGCACGTAACGGCCGGGCGCGAGCCCGCGCGCGGCGAGGAGCTGGGTCCCCGTGGCGCGCTGCGCCGCGTCCGCCCGCAGGTAGGCGCCCGCGGGGAACGTCACCTCGGTCCCGAGGAACAGGCTCGCGAGCCGGCAGTAGGAGTCCGCGGTGTGCACGTCGCGTGGCCGCGGATACGCGCGCTCGAGTAGCAGGCTGCGCCCGTCGTGCGCGTAGCCCGCCGCCGCGAGACCGGCGAGCCGCGCCTCGAGCGCCGAGGACAGCGACTTCGTGAAGAGCAGCGCGGGCGTGCGCCCTTCGCGCGGCGGCGCCGCGCCGCTGAGCGCGCGCAGCTGGCGGGCGGCGTTGAGCACGCCGCCGCGGCGCACGGTGACCGGCCAGCCGGCGCCCGCGAGAAGCGCCGGCGCCCACGCCTTGCCGAGGAGCTCGAGCGCGTAGCCGGCCGCCTCGAGCGCGCCGAGCGCCGGCACCGACAGCACGACCTCACCCACCCAGTTGCACAGCCGCACGATGAGCGTGCCGCGCGGCGCTGCTGCGGTGCTGTCGGGTCGGCGCGCGGTCGGCATTCGGCTAGAGTATAGCGCCGCCGAACTCACGGCCGGCGCAGCGAGGTTGCGTTGTCGAGAGTGTCTGTGCCGCTGTCGGCGGAGTCCGGCGCCGCCGCTGCGCGCTGGCTCGAGCGCCTCGCCGAGGCCGGTCGCGCGCCGAGCGCCGATCCCGCGGAACTCCGTCGCGTGCTGGCCGCGAGCGACTTCGTCGCCGGCGCGCTGATCGCGGACGAGGTGCTGTGCCGCGCGCCGGACGGCGTCGACCCCGATCCCTTCGCGCCGGCGCGCGCGGCGCCGGACGAGCCCTGCGCCAGCGCGGCGCTCAGGGTCGCGCGGCGCCGGGCGCTCGCGCGCATCGCGTGGCGCGACCTCACCGGCCGTGCCGACACCGCGGCGACGCTCGCGGCACTCTCGCTGCTCGCCGACCAGGCGATCGCGGCCGCGCTCGAGTGCGCGACGCGCGCGCTCGCGCCGCGCTACGGCACGCCGCGCGACG
>Ga0335080_10006359_pt1 | contig 12203 bp, 9 predicted proteins | sample Lox_Sample_34_FD_206720 | JGI IMG/M metagenome (GOLD analysis project Ga0335080, IMG submission 206720) | Soil microbial communities from Loxahatchee National Wildlife Refuge, Florida, United States - Lox_Sample_3.4 | ecosystem: Environmental > Terrestrial > Soil > Wetlands | place: USA: Florida...
TCGGTTGCGTTTTTTTGCTGCGCCTGGGGAGACGGAGGGGGAACGGGCAGCATGAGTAGTGGACGATCGGTCAGTAGTCAGAAGCCAGTTTGCGGCTCGTCTCGATCGCGGAATAAGTGATCCATGCCGCGAATATCCAGCCCCCTCCCCCTGGGCATTTGAAAATAAATCTCTTATTTTCAGTGGGGTACAGGAAGTGGTCTGCCGTAAATATTTGCAATCAAAGAAGTTAGTGTCCAAATATTTCTTACCAAACGACTTAGCGGACTTGTCGCGCCATGGTGGAGATCCCGGTCATTCCTTTGCCAAATTCATTTTGAAGAAGCCAAAGAAATAAACTGCAAAGAATCTTCAGGATTTTTGAGGGTTGGATTGCAGATTCGACCGCTCCGGCCATCATCTAGATTGAGACGTTTTGAGAGGAGTCGCAGCAGGACGTACACAGCCGCGGACCACTCTGGTTACTTTTCTCCGTTTTCGAACGAAAGAGATGGATGAATCGGGAAACACTTGAGAGAAATTGGGGTCAAAGAGAATGTTGCCCTATATGTCTCCTCACTCACGTTCGCCGCTGCTTGAACATTTGCTGGAGACGCTCTCATTGGCGGAGTGTCTTGAGCAGCAGGATCCTCCGAACCCGATTACGCGCGCCGCACTGCAACACTCGGTGCGTGACCTGCTTGCTGAAATTGATCCTGCCGGCGTCCGGCAAGAACAGGGGATGGGAGAATAAGGGAGTCTTGAACTTCAGGTGACAGCGGTTCTTTCTGCGTTGTCATCTTGCTCGGCCGAGCGGTACGGAGTGGGGCGTGATCTGTCCTCCGCGAGCGTCGAGGTTCAGAGCTCTTTGAGCGAGCCGACACCGCAGTCGTAGAACCTCGGACGCCGGGATTGTCAGCCGAAAGCAGTTTGGGACGCACTAGGGCGCGATCGGAAAACGATAAACATTAACGCTGACCGGAGCCACGGTGATCGCGTTGCCGGCTCGGCGCACCGGACTCTCTTCCACCACAACCTGAGCCGGCTGCCCGGCTCGGTTAACCGCATCGAGGCTCCTGGCGGTCAGCTTCCACAATGTCCCGGAATCCTCGAGCTTCGAGCCAGCGACATTCAGATCAAGTTTCTGATCCTTCTCCGTTGCATTCACGATGATGAGGTTCAGATACCTGTGATCGGGAGTGAGTGTGGCCAGCACATCCAGCGGATAGGTGGGACTGCCAGACCTAACCCTCGGTTCGTCGCCGTAATTCGGGTTTGTCGCGGGCTGTGGCGAGTTGCCTGAGACGGCAACCGGGATCGTTCCCGGAAGATGCTCGCCGTACAACTCGTAAAGAACCCCGACCGCATTGACTGCAGACGCAGTTGGCGAGATGTCGAGTGATGACGTGCCCATCGTGTGCGCGCCAATCGTCATGGAGTCGGTGTGCCGCAAAGTCTCGTTCAAAAGCATGCCGTAGGCAAGTGCCGTTTTCAGAGTCGGTCCGCTGAACCCACCACCTCCGCCGCCCAGGTTGATGTAGGCATATTCGTCCATCGAGAGAAAGATCTTCTTGTCGACCATCTTTGGAAACCGTTTCTGATATCCCAGCCACTCTTCGGCGTGACGGCGGATCACATCGCCGGCGTGGCGCGCGTACTCCAACGTTGTCGGCTCGTAGGTTACGTCCGCGGCCGAGTCCGGCGCGTCGATTGGCAGAGCCTTGGCCTTCGCAATATCGAAGTGACGGCCTGGTCCCTCGTACCAGTGCTGTGCGATGCCATCAAATGTTCCCCAGCATTTCTCCAGCAGACCGCCAGTCCAGTCGGAATCTGATCCGAACATCGGCTCGATATTGTCTACGTATTTCGCGCGATCCGTGCCCTTCAGCCACATGGGCTCCATCATCTTCGCCGAACCGATTAGCGTGATCTCTGGATCGGCTTTGCGCATTTCTCTAGCAAAATCGTTGTTCTTGATCACGAAGTACTTCAGATCGGTGTAGCCGATCTGGAACGTGCCCCACGGCTCGTTTCCGATATCCCAGTACTTGATGTGATATGGCTCCGGATGGCCATTCTTTGCCCGGATCGAACCCCAGTAAGTGTTTGCCCCGCCGTTAAGGTACTCGACCTCCTCCGCGGCAGAGTGAGCATCGCCAAGTCCCGCATTGACGGTGACGTAAGGTTCAACACCGATCAGCTTGCAGAGGGTCATGAACTCATCCATGCCTACATCGTTTACCTGCATGGCATTCCAGGCATGGTCAAACATGGGTCGACGCTTGTCTGGATCACCGATGGCGTCGTGCCAGTCCCAGTCGGAAAGGAAGTTGCCGCCGGGCAGGCGCCACATTCCGGAGTGAAGCTGCTTGAGCAGCGCGATGGTGTCGGGCCGGAATCCTTGCATATTGTCGGCGGGCATCAGTGAGACCGCTCCAATATGAAAGTCGCCCGAACCTGTGCCGGAAATTTCGAGAGCTGCGTCCGCGGAATCGGCCTTTGGATTAAAGCTGAGCGGGAACTTCCTGTAATCGCGGTCCAGCGTAAACGTGGCTATCTGCTTGTCGCTGTCACCGGTTCCCCAACTCAACGTGACACTCACCTTTGTGCCGGGAGTGCCGCGGAGATAAATGTGGCCGGTGTATTGCTTGCCGCCAAGGAGCGAAAATCCGCTCTGGCGTATTCCACGCGGAGTCGCAGCATCGAGCAGGATCCTGGGGCTGTGTTCCCCGACGAAAGGCTGAACGGTATCCATCAGCACCGCGTCTTCCGGACCCACTGGACGCCACTTGCGCAGCGGCTGGCGCAATGGATTCCTGCTTTGCGGCGGAGGCGTTTGCGCATCGGTGGATGTGATCGGGAAATAGAATTTCCGATCATCGAGCAATTCCGCCCATATGCTGCGATAGATCAACGTCCCGATGTGCTCGATGAAGCTTCCGAACACATACTTCGAAACCGCATCGGAGGTCTTCTGTGTATCGATTGTGACAACGAGCGGATCAGGTATTGTGGGTTGCGCTTGTTGCCCGGCAACTGAAAGACACCCGAGCAAGGCCAGAGTAGAGATCGCGCTGCTTCGCTTCATGAATGAACTCCCCGGTGCAAACAGTTTCGCAGTGTCGCGCCGCATGTTGAGTCAAATGCGCGGCCGCTTTCTGACGAAGACCAAATTCCGTCTTCGCGGAGTCCTCGACTATACATATGCGACATCGCTGACGACAAATGAAATAAATCGCTTTAGTGTCGACACGTCGGTTACCCTTCGCGAGGGTTCACACTCACGCCGCAGAAGATGCGGTCTGGATGGGCAATCGGCTCTGGATGCTCAGGTGCGGCCAGCGCATGCGGGCGCGCATGCGTTTTCGGAGTCGGCGGACCAGTATGCGTTCGAGTCGGATTGGAATGTTGTCTACTCAGAAGCTGACAAATTCGGAGCGCGAGAGGCAAACTGCAGGTTCCTCCATTCCGCTGCGCTGTAGTTGGAATGACAACCACCCCGGGAGCGATTTCGACTGTTACAGGTGTTGGGTCGTCGCCTATGAGGACCTCGGCAAGAAATTGCCTCGAGGTCACAGTTACCGGACGCGCAATCGCAACCGGGAGCGTGTACAATCGCACGCATAACCCATCCTGCTGCCTGTGCTGAGAAGTACCCCACGAACATCAAATCACAGCCTATGCAGGTCTCAGCCTCGAGATCCATCGTCGATCGCTGGCAGCACCATTTCAGTGGCCAACTGCTTGCGCCATCTCACAGTGACTTCAACGCAGCTCGCCAAATTTGGAACGGAATGATCGATCGCTCTCCGGCATTGATCGCCCGTTGCACCTCGGGCGCGGATGTGGCCGCGGCTGTGAGCCTTGCGCAATCGGAACATTTGCCCCTGAGTGTTCGTGGCGGGGGACACGGGGTTGCTGGTAACGCAATCTGCCAGGATGGTGTTGTCGTCGATCTCAGTGCGATGAAGGCGATTTCGGTCGATCCAGTGAAGCGCGAGATGGTTGCAGACGCGGGTGTACTTTGGCGCGAGTTCGATCAGGCCGCGGAAACTCATGAGCTCGCCACGACGGGCGGGCAGGTCTCGCATACAGGCATTGCCTGCCTCACTCTTGGCGGTGGTCTTGGCTATCTGATGGGCAAGCACGGAGCTGTCTGCGACAACCTTTTATCCGTCGAACTCGTTACTGCGGCAGGTGAAGTATTGACCGTCAGTGATGAAGCGTATCCCGATCTCTTCTGGGCGATACGCGGTGCTGGAGCGAACTTCGGCGTGGTTACACGGTTTCGCTACCGCGTTCATCCGCTCCCCGGAGTCCTCGCAGGGTTGCTTATCCATCCGCGTGCTCGTGCCGCCGAGTTCATTGACTTCTATCGTGATTTTCTGCCGGGTACTCCTGACGAACTCTACACAACTCTCGCTTTTCTTAACACTCCCGATGGAACACCGATTGTCGGTGTCATCGCGGTGTACAGCGGACCGATTGCTGAAGGCGAGCGCGTGCTCGCGCCTCTGCGCAAATTCGGTCCCCCGGTTGCCGATCTCATCCGGCCAATGCGTTACACGGAAGCGCAGCGCCTGGTTGATGATGCCGTTCCGATCGGCAACCGCTACTACTGGAAGTCCAGTTTCGCTCAGACCGTGAGCAAAGAACTCGCGAGCGTTCTGCATCGTGGTGCCGATGCGATGCCTTCGCGTCGATCGATGATTCTTCTGTTCGAAATGAAGGGGGCGATTCATCGGGTTCCAAGGGAAGCAATGGCATTCGACCACCGCGATGCGAACTTCGAGATGTCTATCATCGCGGAGTGGACCGATCCGGCTGATGATGCTGCAAATATCGGATGGGCCCGCGATCTCTGGGCAGTGACTCAGCCCTTTGTGATGACATCGGTTTATGCCAACCACATGACCGCAGACGAAACGCCCGATCGGGTGAGGGCGGCGTATGGGATCGCTAAATATGAACGATTGGCGGCGCTCAAAGCGCAGTGCGATCCCACAAACCTCTTTTGCATGAACCACAATATTGTTCCGACAGGTAAGAAGCTGTAGCTCTGCAGCACATCGCGATCCACGCTGACCTGCTGACGACGAGGATCTGAGATATACCTTGCGCTTCTGCATATGCCGGATGTATAAGGCGTGTATGTTTGCGGAGTTTCCGCGCTGCTGCTGTTATTGGCGCTCGCTGCCTGCTTGATTCCGGCACGACGCGCAGCGCGAATCGACCCAATTGTCGCGCTCCGCCAGGAATGAAAGATCGAGGCGATATTCGGATGCGCGCCAATCGGACCGACGGGTTACGCTTATTTCAACCGAGCCGCTCAACCACGACAACGCGCCTTTCAGGTTTCTTGCTCGCTCCGCTAGGTCTTCAACGCAGCGAGAACGTAGGCGGGTTTCATGGGTAGTCTTCGAATTGCTTTTCCGGTTGCATCGTGGAATGCTGTGGCGATTGCCGGCGCGGCGAGCGCATTTGCGGCCTCTGAACCGCCTCCATATTTGCCGACCTTTGGATTGTGGATCAATTCGACCCTGATTTCAGGGATGTCGGCCATGGTCAGGATGGGATAGCTGTTCCAGTCGTTTTGAGTGACGCCGCTCTCATCGATCATCACCTCTTCAAGAAGTGCGATACTGATTCCCATCATCGCGCCGCCCTGGACTTGGCGCTTGAGGTGCGCTGGGTTGATGACGACTCCGGGATCGACAGCCAGTGTGCACTTCTCGACCTTAATGACGCCGGTCGATGGCATGACGGCAATGTGACAAACACAGGCCCAGTAGGTTCCATCGCGGAGCATGAGCGAAACGCCGCGCCCGCGGATGGCCTCCTTTCCCGTTGTTGCCGCACCCGAACCGGGCGATGGCCGCGAATCCCAGCCTGAGGCTTCGCGCACAGCTTTCAGCGCTCCGATGGCGCGCTCCTCCTTCAGATTGTCGATGCGAAATTGGATTGCATCAACGCCCGCGAGCGCTGCTGCTTCGCTTATTGCCAATTCGCGCGGATAGTTCTGCTGGAATTGCCCAGGTGTGCGCATGCTGTGATCACGCAGGCCAACTGAAATGGGCGACGCCTTCTGGCCCAACTGGAAGGTGCCATGACCGCGTTCGATTACGTTCGGGGTTTGGGTGTAAAGCCAGTCGTCCGAGATATTGTTCATGGTTGCGGTGACAAAATCACCGTGAACATCGGGGGCGGGCATTGTGGGGAGACCTGCGAGCACAGCACCCACGAGGCGATCGTCCTGCATGGCGGGCATGTAGTGATCGATCTGGTAGGCGACGAGTTTGCCCTGATCGTCCACCGCCAGTTCGAGGTCAGAGAAGGCGGCCGGGGATTGCGTGGACCATTGCATGTCGTCAGCGCGCATCCATTGGACACGCACTGGCTTGCCGACAGCCTGCGACAGGAGCACCGCTTCGTCTTCGGCACCGGCGTTCCCGCCGTTCGATCTACCGTAGTGTCCGGGACCCGGGTAGATGTGCACGACGATCTTATCGATGGTGATGCCGAGCATAGTTGCAATCTCACCTCGCAGTTCCTGCGGATTCTGGTTGTGCGTGTGGATATGCACCATGCCATCCGAATGCACATCGCCGACTGCCATGGTTGGGCCAATAGGCGCGTGCTTCATGTAGGACATCTGGTATGTCGCAGAGAGCTTTTTCGTGGCGGATGCCAGCGCCGCGCCTGCATCGCCCTTGTTCGCGCCGCCCTTCATCACTGGTGTCGAATTCCAGTCGGACTCGTTTCTCAGAGACTCGTAGAGCTTTGCGCTGCCCGGAAGTCCCTTCCAGTCTGACCATTTGGTGTCGCCGGCGACTTGCTGGGCGGCCTGGATGGCTTCCCACTCGGTAGGCGCGACAACGCCGACGAGGTTCTGTTTCACGATGACTTGCGCATTCGGATATTTCGTTTTGTCGAGCTTGCCAGCGGAGACCAGCGTGGAGCCGAGTGTCTTGGGATGCACGACGCGTCCATGCAGCATTTCGGGCAGACGCACATCGGTTGCCCAATTCGCCCTGGCAGAGACTTTCTCCCTGATGGCGGAACTGGGGAATGACTTGCCGATTACTGTGTACTGGCTGACAGGTTTCATCGGCGGATTGCCGTCGACGCTCAACCCCATGATGCTGGTGAGATCGCCGCGGACAGGAATGGTGAGGTTCAACTGCTGGCCTTTGACCAGATCACCGAAGGAGACGCTCTTGCCCCCGCCGGAAAGCACACCATCTTTTACGGTCAGGCTGTCTTTCGCCACGCCCAGTCTTTTCGCTCCGAGATCAAGCAAGGCCTGGTAGGTGTAAGCGGCCACCTTGCGAAGATTGGGTGTACCGTCGTTCAGGAAGCCGAACGAGCCACCGCCGTCGGGAGTCTGGTGAGTCGATCCGGTCACTACGGTGGCGATCGCCTCGAAGGGCATACTGAGCTCTTCCGCCACAATCTGCCGGTATGACGTATAGACCGACCCCTGGCCGAAGTCGTTTTTGCCGGTGCGGATTGTCACCGTGTTGTCCGCATGGATTTCGAGCCACGAACCGGCAAGGGATGGGTCGAGCGAATTTTTCGCAACCGTCACTTTGGGTGTATCGCCTCGCAGAGGCGCGATGCCGACCGCGCCGATACCTACGGCGAGGATGCCGCTGGTCTTCACGAACTGTCGACGGGTGAGGGTCGCGCCAAAGACATCAATTGAATTGGTGGTGCTGGTCGACATTGCTTACCTCCCCTTCGCCATTATCGTGGCAGCGCTCTGTACGGACTCGATGATCGCCTGGTATGTTCCACAGCGGCAGAGAATCGGAGAGACGCCGGATGTGGTGAAAGCGGCTTTGATCTGCTCTGTTGAAGGGTTCGGAATGCTTTCGAGCAGTTCGGTAGCCTTGATCATCATTCCGTTCTGACAGAATCCGCATTGAGGAGTCTGCTCTTCAATCCAGGCTTGCTGCACGGGGTGAAGCGTGTTCTTTGCCTCTTCAGCGGAGAGGCCCTTTTGCTTCGCCCACCGGGCGGACAGGCCTTCGAGCGTGACGACTTCCTGGTCAGGAGTGACATCGGAGAGAGCAGTAATACAGGATCGAACTTCTTTACCGTCGATGAGAACCGAACAGGCGCCGCACTGTGCCAGTCCGCAGCCGAACTGCGGACCGGTAAGGAGGAGATCGTTGCGCAGGAAATAGAGAAGGGGCGTATCGCTCGGGACCTGGACCTCGTGTTTGACGCCGTTCACGGTAATCGTGGCCATAGGCTGCGTTCCCTCCAAGTTCGGGCAGAGAATCAGGCTCTGCGGAGTGAGAATACTGTACCTGCGGCGACCCAGACCGCGACAGTTCTTTCTTTTCTGGCAGCCGCTTAAATGTGAGGTGCAAGCGCACACGCGCTCATGGCAGGAGCCGTTGCGGTTGCAGGGCTGGACGCCTGTCTGCAGCTAGCGCATGCGGGCGCGCATGCGCTTTTCAGCGTCGGCGGACCAGTATTTGCAGTCGAGGCGGATGAAAACAGAGGAGTAAGGAATGGTCATTGTGGTTTTCAGGATGAGGACGTGGAATTCCTTGCTCGTCTCGTCGATCTGGTTGATGACGCGGTCGTGGGGAAGGGACTCGATCTTGTAGTCGGCGAGGATGTGCTGGACCTGGTTGCGATAGGCGGTGGCTCCGGGTGCGTCATCGTCGGGGACGAAAGGGAGTTCGGCGTCCATGTAGATGAGGGGGCGAACATGGATGGAGCTGTTGATGGCGCCGAGGACGTAGCGGAGGACGTCGAGGTGAGAGGAATTGGTTTCGATGGTTTCGACGCCGGGTGAGGACTGGAGCGGGTAGGCGGAGTCGACAATGAGGATCCAGTTGCGGTGGCCGAGGAGAGGCATCTGCTGAGTGACACGGGATTGCCAATCGGATTGCGAGGCAAGAGAGGCGCTGTAAAGGATGATGACCAGCACGGTGAGGGCAAGAAAGTATCTGCGCATTGGCAGCTCCTCTAAGGAAATCTGAGGGACAGGATCACTCTACTGCATCGGTTCGGGAGCGGGTTGGAACGTGAGTCGTCGAGCGATTTTATTCAACAGGGAACTAAAAATCCATGAGGCGCTTCATCCAGGCTGCGAGGGATTGCTGATCGGGGGTGCCGGAGGCATGGGCGGCCAGGACTGCGCGGCGATCGGTTTCGGGCCGATTCTGGCTAAGCTTGAATTTACCTTCGATGCGCGCAATGAGGATTCGAAAACCGACGATGCCTGCCAGCATTGTGCTGCGATAGCCATGGGGAAGGCTATGCCAATGTTCTGCGTAAGCAGGCTCGTTAGCCTCGATCAGGCCAGCGAGAAGAGCTTCCTTGCCGACGCTGTCTTCGATGAGCTGGAGCGTACCGAAGGCGTGGATGGCGATGTAGTTCCAGGTAGGAACGGAGAACTGCTCGGCATAGAGCGTGGGGCTGACGTAGCTGTGCGGACCGGGGAAGACGACAAGGGTCTCGTGGCCAGCGAGATCTGCCCAATGGGTGTTGGCCTTGGCGAAATGGCCTTCGAGGACGCCGTGCGGACCGTCATCTCTGACGACGAGGGGAAGATGCGTGGCTCGCATTTCGATTTCAGGCCGCGAGCCGTGGGGGCCGAAGAGAATGGCGAAAGAGTTTGCGCGCATCGCTTCGATTAGGATGGCGCGGTCAGTGAGCTGGTTGAATTTGGGCGTGTACATCAGACTCCGCTGAACGGATGGATGTTGGGCTTCGTATTCAACGTTAATGGTCCTGCCACGATGCCGCAACAGCAACGGTCGGAGACTCCGGTTTTGCTGTAATCTCTGAAGCGTTGACGGGAGTAACAATATTGGAGGATGAACATGGCGTCGCAGCACCCAGTGGTTGATGCGGTTGAGGTGCAGCATGCGAGAAGGCGCGGGATTTGGCCAGCGCTGGGGCTGTTTTTCACTGCCCCGCTGGTGGCTGAGTTTCTGATGGGGAATCTGCCGGTCAAGTTCCTTCCGGCGTTGATTGTGCTGGCGCCGATGTACGGGGGCGGAGCCCTGCTGATTCGTGAGGTGGTGAGGAGGACAGGCCGGGGCTGGCCGAGCATTCTGCTGTTGGGGATGGCGTACGCGATTTTCGAAGAAGCCTTCACGACGCAGTCGCTGTTCAATCCCAATTATCTGAAGCTGAACCTGGGATTGCTGGCGCCGGCGTATATCCCCGAGCTTGGCATCGGGGCGTGGTGGACGCTGTGGATGTTCAATGTGCACGCGGTCTGGAGTATGGCGACGCCGATTGCGCTGATCGAAGCATGTGTACCGGATCGCGCCCGGAGGCCGTGGCTCGGACGGGTGGGGCTGGCCGTGTTGGTCATCGTGTTTTTGTTTGGCGCGACGTCCACGACGGCGATGGGATACAGGCAGGATCATTACCTCGCTTCTCTGAGGCAATTTGTTGCGGCCGCGGCAGTGATCGTGGTGCTGACGGCGGCGGCGTTTGTGGTTCCGAAGGGAGGGCGCATCGCGGCTGTGGAGAAGGCACCCTCAGCGTGGATTGCGGGCGCGGTTGCGCTGTTGTTTGGGTCGGCGGCGTTGTTTGTGCCTAAAGAGTGGGGATGGGGTGCGGTAGCTGAGTTGCTGGGGCTGGATATTGTCATGCTTCTCGCCACACTGGTATGGTCGCGTCGCAGTGATTGGGGATTGAAACATCAACTGGCGCTGGGCGGGGGCGCGGCTCTGGCTTACGGCTGGCACGCGTTCCTGCAGCATCCTGCGGTAGGTGGAGTGGATGCGAGCGTGCGCGCGGGGAACGCGATCTTTCTTGCCGGGGCGATTGGATTGATATGGTTCGCAGCGCGGCGGATCGCAGCGGCGGATCGAAACGAGATCAGCGCCGGCGACTAGCGGAGAGTGAAACGATCTGGCAGCAGGCCGCGCGGTCAGGCAGTGACAGAACTGTCTGACTGCACGGGAAGGGATTCGCGTGCTGTCTGTTTCGCACTTGCGATCTTGTTAAGCGCGTACTGGAAGTAAACAAACGAAAAGAGAATTGTGAGGATGAAGTTCAAACGGAGATGCATCGGCTCGCGGCGGTTGTAATGCTCGAGGAGTTCCTCGCGGAGTTCAAAGATGACCACGATATACAGGAGCCAGGAGAAGAGAAAGCCGAAGCCGGTGACGAGGGATGCAATCGCCCAGTAAAGCGAACTGGCCCGGCTATCGATTTTGCGCACCCAGACGCAAAGGTAAGTAGGCCACGCGGCGGCGGCAACGAAGACAGCGAAATTGCGGTAAGGATCGGGGACAAGCCAGAAGACGAGCGCCTCGGCGGATACCAGCAGCAATAAGAGCAGGGCCCAATGAAGCCGGGGCGGCGCGGGATACGCGTAGCCGTTTTTCACAGCATCAGAATAGGGGGATTGCTGCATACCCTATCTTACCTTGAAATGAAAATCCCTAAAAGATGTCAGCCAGCTTTGGGAAGGCGTCAAGCTCAAAAAGGTACTGTCCTTCGGGGGCCGGAGAAATGGCCGCATGTTCAAGAACCCACGTGTCTTTATGGAAGAGAAAGACCGCATGGAGGCCGGCGGCGAGTGCGGGATTAATGTCACTTTTGGGGCTGTTGCCGATCATCCAACTGGTGTGCGGCGCGAGCTCATGGCGTGCGATCACTGCCTGGTACGTTGAAGGATCTTTTTCGGCAACGATCTCGATGGCGCAGAAATAGTGTTCCAGTCCGGAGCGGCGGATCTTGTCGACCTGCTCGGCATGGTCGCCCTTGGTCATCATGATGAGCTTGTGACGCGTTGAGAGATCGTGGAGAGTTTCCTCGACGTGAGGCAGAAGCTCGATTTCCTGTTCGGCAATGGAATTTGCAAATCCGACGACTCGTTTGCGCCGTTGCTCGTCGAGGGGATGGGGACTGAGGCGCTCGAAGCACGTGACCAGTGAACGTGTGAAGCTCGGCAGGCCGTAGCCGTGCGCGAGGATGGTTTCGCGTTCGACGGCGTTGAGTGACTGGCGGACCTCCGCGGGCGAGTACTCGTGATGATCGAGGTAGCTGATGAATGCGGCGATAGCACGTTCGAAGTAGACGTTGTTCTCCCAGAGGGTGTCGTCTGCGTCGATGAGCAGTGTCTGGCCTGGGGGGAATCGGGGCATGAATTGATGGTAGCGGGTTGCCGTGCGGTTCGGAGGTTCGTGCTTTCCCACCCAAAACACAGAAAGCGTGTTTTGGATGGGGCACCCAGGTCT
>Ga0335080_10006360_pt1 | contig 12203 bp, 10 predicted proteins | sample Lox_Sample_34_FD_206720 | JGI IMG/M metagenome (GOLD analysis project Ga0335080, IMG submission 206720) | Soil microbial communities from Loxahatchee National Wildlife Refuge, Florida, United States - Lox_Sample_3.4 | ecosystem: Environmental > Terrestrial > Soil > Wetlands | place: USA...
CCCGCCACCGGGCCGGATCCGGAAGGAGATTATGCGTGCTGGCAACTCTCGCACGCTCTTCGGACCGAGGTGCGCCGAATTCCACCGTTGATGCGTAACGTAATGCTGCTGCGCGATATCCAAGGACTGCCCATGCCCGATGTAGCCGTGCGACTGGGCATTACGGTTTCGGCGGCGAAGTCCCGGCTGGTCCGCGCCCGCAGCGAGATGCGTTCGCGTATGACGCAACGTTACAGCAGCATCCGCAAGTCGCCGCTGCTGGCGCGTGCGGCCGCACCCTTAAGCAGGGTTGGACGGCACTGCTCCGTTCCTGTGCCGTAGCGGTACACGCCGGAGATTAGGCCGGCGCCGGATCAGTGCGTGGAGATTTGCGGAATCGCGCCAAGCAGGTTCACCGGATGCACGCGAATAAGACCGCCGCGCGGGCTGTCGATGTCGGCGATGAGAAGAAACGAGACGGAGAGGATCAGGGGCAGTACGAAAAAGCTCTTGATCCTGGCGTGTGACTGGCGTGCATTATATCCCACGAGCACATTGGAGCAGATGGCAATCACGATCATGAGACCCCACCCCGCTGAGGGGATGTGATTCCGCCAGGCTGCCAGGGTGTATCCCTGAGAGTTAATGACATCGTTCATGCCGCCGGCGGCCAGTGCGAACGTGGGCACCGGCTGGACCGTGGCAGGCGCTTCGACCGCGGCCCACATATCCGCCTGCAGTTGAGAAGTGGCGCCCGCGATTTGCTCAAGCTGGCGCCCATCCCTCGTGGTGTAAAACAAGATCCGCTGCTGCAGATAGGCTCTCAGCAGGTCGCGGGCTTTCGCCGCGCTCGCGGACGGAAGCAAACCGACCCGAAGGTATTCCGTGCCGATCGCATTGGCCTCTTCCTCTTCGTATTGCTTGCGCTGATCGTAACGCGAGATCGCCATCGAGAAGGAGAATCCGATAATGAGACCCAGCAGGGTTAGGACCGCGCCAGCGATCACATTCAGATCCTCATGCTCGTTCTCGTTCAACTCGCGATGCCTTCTAATCCAGGCACCCAGTCGCGTGGAGAGCCAGAGTGTGACGAAACTAGCAGCGAAAACTAGCAGTGGACTGTTGGTTAAGCTTGCCATCTAAGGGTTCCGCGGCATGAATTTGCGCCGCGCAAAATGCCGATGTTATCATAGCGCCAGCGTCGCGGCTGGCGGGTAGGTTATGCGCTATGGCGCCTGATCGAGCTTTTCAAAGGGCACCCGTACCAGGAAGACGGGATCGCCGAAGGAGACTGCCCCACCACCGCCGTTGGTTTGTTTGGGGATGAACCAGACATTTCCGTTCCGGCGATCCATAACCAAAAGCCCCTGGTCGCCCTTGTAAAGAAACCCGGCGGAAGCGATGAAGACGTGATCGAATCGAGCTGCATCCGCCATCACGTTCGTTGTGGGTGAAACAAAGGGGCGCAGCGCGATCATCCCGAGGAATATGGCAATCAGGGCCAGAGTGATTCTTAAGGTGAAGTCCACTTTAGGCATACATCTCTCCTTTCGCTACAATTGGACGTCCAGCTCGAACGATGTGGCGACTTAGGTAACCTCGTCGTCCGTGAAGAGATTCGATCTGCACAGAAAGAGATCTAAATATTTTCTGATCTGGCCTCGGGCACGGCAAGCGATTGGGACATCTTATTGGATCGTGCGGGCTAGTTTTCGCAGGCAAATGTAATTAGTAGCAAGAACAACTCAGCATGGAATTGAAATAACTGTACAACGGCAAGACGATTGTAGGTCTGCGGTGGGAGTCTCCCACAGCCAGCGCCGCGCACTCGGCTGGGGCCAGCCGTATCCGCAGCCTGCTGGCGTGATGACCGTGGGCAGGCAAAGGATCCAGGCATGTTACTCGGTGACCTTAGTCTTGACAATGGAAATGTATTCGCGGTGTGGGGTCGAATCCTGCCGCCGAGACATGCGCCGACAGATTTGCCAATGTTGCACGTTACCGTGTGGTCCCGGTACAAGTGCACGCGATGCTGGTCGCGCTCACGGGCGGACCTGTGCTACCGTTCCAAACATGCTCTTCATGGTGATCGAGCGGTTCAAGGACCGCGACGCGAAGGCGATCTACCGCCGGCTGCGCGAAACCGGGCGCGCAATGCCCGACGGGCTGAAGTATGTCGACAGTTGGGTGGAGGCGGACCTGGACCGATGCTTTCAGGTCATGGAAACCGGCGACCCTTGCCTGTTCCAGAAGTGGGTGTCAGCCTGGAGCGATCTGATCGAGTTCGAGATCGTACCAGTGGTTCCTTCCAAAGACACGCGCGCGCTTTTCGATGGAGCCGGCGATAAAAAGTAGGCCTCAGCGCACTTCGCCGCGCTCGTCGAACCGCACGCCCGCGAATAAGGCGCCGGAAGCCAGTACCGCCCGCACGCGCTCGCGATTCGAGCCGGCCTTGTCGGTGGCTTCGGCCATTGCGCTGACCGCTTGCGCCACGGTCGCATCCGGCGGCAGGCGGAAAATCCACGGGATGTTGAGCGCGGTCAGGGACCGGTCAGCAGAGAGCGCAATCAGCGGCACGAACATTTTCACGGCGAGTTGTTCCGCCAGGTGGCTGGAGTTGCGGTCGGTCGAGATCAGGCCGATCAGCCGGTCTTGGCCCATCAACTCGACGAGCCCGGTTGAAGCCTTGCCCCAGGAGCCTTCCGACGCTACGCCGATCAGCTTGTGCTTCGCGCCGGCGGCGCGCATCAGGACGGGATCGGAGGCGAGTTTGTCGGCCTGCGGCCCGAAAATGCCGATGCGGACCTCGCCCGCGGGATTGTCGGGCAAGGGCGGACCGTTGTAGGCAACGGTTTCCGGTTCAATGCGCGCGTAGGCCTTCTGCATAGGCTCGCGGCGGAACTCCGCTTTGCCATTGCGAATCTTGCCCAAGTACAGCGAGGCGATGTTCTTGGCGTTGGGGTCGAAGATCATTTCGCCGGTCACGCCGCGATAGCGCTCCAGGCCGTAGAACACGTCGCGAATGCGGGCGCGATTCAGGCCGGCGCGGCACACGGCGTCGAGGAGGATGCGCATGCCGTCGTAACCGAGCGCGGCAAACACTTCGGGCTGCTTCTCAAAGCGCTTCGCGAAGCGTTGCTTGAAGCCGCTCCATAGCGGATCGTCGCGCGTGGGGTCGAACGGGAACACGACCTCCAGGCCTTCGGCGGCCGACCCGGCGATGCGCAGCATATCGTCGCCATAGACGCGGAACGCACCGAAGACGGGCTGTTTCATGCCCATTTCGCGCATCTGTTTCAGAATCGTGCCGGCGGGCGCCTGATCCGCCCAGAGCACGACGGCATCCACGTTGGAGTCTTGTATCACGCTGAGCTGATGCCGGAAGTCCATATCGCCTGGCATGAACTTCTGCTCGATCACAACCGGATGTCCCAGGCGGCGCGAAGCGTCGCGGAACTTGATCACGCCGAAGCGGCCGTATCGCTCGTTGACGCGCAGCAACGCCACGCGGCTCAGGCCAAGCTCCGTGTAGATGCGGCGCGCCAACGTGTAGCCTTGCACGCGATCGTCCTGGATGGCCTGCAACGACCACGGAATGATGGTTTCCGGAATGGTTGGGTCGGTGGCGGCGGTGTTGACGATGGGTAGTTCCGACTTGAGCGAGACACGCAGCGCGATGTGCGTAGTGTCGCCGCTGATGGAGCCCAGCATGGCCCAGACTTTCTCGTCGTAGGTCATCTTGACGATTTCGTTGCTGGATGCCCCCCAGATGGCCGAATCGTTGTGCAGCAGCAGTTTGAAGGGCTTGCCGCCGTAACCTCCGGCGGCATTGGCCTCTTCGATAGCCAGTTCCGCGCCGTGCAGCATCATCTGGCCCAGCGCCTCGTCCTTGTGCTCGTAGATCGGCCCCAGGAAGCCGATGCGCACCTCGGTCAGGTCTCTCAAGTTGGGCACGGGGACATCGCGCGCCGGACCGTTGTACTCCACGGTCTTGGTGTAATGCTCGAAGTAAGGTTTGGCGAAGTGTGCGTAGGGACGCATGTCGTCTGGTTCGTTGGCGTACGGCTCCATGGTGCGCACCGGCGGCGGTCCGGGCGGATTGAGGCCGCAGGAGCATGGGCCGAACGGCTGGGCCAGCGCCCCGCCGGCCAGCAGAAGCATGGCGAACAGACTACGCATCTTCTTTCTTGCGAAACATGGCGATGGCTTCGCCTTCCACCAATAACTCGGGACGGCAGAGCTTCGCCTGGATTCCAGTCGAAGCCGGCAGCGGATCCAGCCCCTGCGACTGATAGAACGCCGTGCGTTCTTCGTTGAACTCCCGGTAGTCACGGTCGATATCGCGCAGGTAGAAGGTAGTGCGCACCACGTCGTGCCAGGTGGCGCCTTCCGCGGCCAAGAGCCCGGTGATGTTGTGGAACGTGCGGCGGCACTGCGCACGGAAATCGCCGACGTGCACCGTCTGGCCATTCTCGTCGATGCTGGCGGTGCCGGAGATCAGAAGGATCACCAAGCCCTTCAGGTCAATACGCATGCCGCGCGAAAAAGAGCTGGGCCGCGTGTAGGCATACGCTTCGTTGAGCACGCGCGGCTCGCTAATAGCACGTTTTTCAACTGCCGCGCCGGCTACTTCATTGAGCATTTCTTCGAGTAACATTGGTGGTAACCTCGTTTTGTATTTGAATCCCGTGGCTGAGGCCTTTGGCCGTCGCCACCCATAAGTCGTTCCCCTGAAAATCCACACCAAAAACGTAGTTGTGAGCGGGCGCCGAATCGGTTTCCACCTGCTTCACATGGCCGGCGGCATCGCGCACCAGCATCTCTGGTTTGCCTGTCAGCAGCGACGGGCGATAGACCGCCCAGTTCTCGCCGTCGTAATAGGCCAATCCTTTATCCGTGGAGAACCAGGCGCGGTTGCCGTCCACGCCTTTCACCTGGTTCAGGAAATTGCTGGGCAGGCCACTGTCTTTTTCCAGAAAGTTCTTCCAATTGCGGCCGTCGTAGCGGCTGGCGCCGAAGTAAGTGGCCACCCAGAGAATCTTGTCCTGCTCCATCCAACTTACAGATGTAGTAATCTCGTGAATGAGCCCCTGGTCTTTGAAGAGCACTAACTCCGTCTCGCCATCCGGGTCGTTATAATCCTTCCAGCGCTCGGTCTTTACGTCGTATTCGAGTACTCCGCCGCCCCACACGGCGTAATACACCTTAGTGCTTCCGGGACTGACGCCGTAAGTCCAGATCTCGTACATGGGCGTGTTGCGTTCGTTGTAGAGGCTCCACTCGCCGGTCTTCGTGTTTAACCGGCTGGCGCCCGCAGCGGTGGCTACCCACACGAAGTTATCTTGTACGGCGACGCCATAGACCACGTCGTTGGAAAGGCCGCTATTCAACTGCGTGAAGGTGTCGATGCGGCCGGCGGAGCAGCGGCTCAGACCGCCCATGGTGGCGGCCCACACATCATGGGTTTTCTTGTCTACGGCCACGTAAAGCACCACCCGGTGGGCCAGTCCGTCTTCGGGCCGGAACACGCGCCACTTGCCGTTTTCGTACAGGCCGAGACCATTTTCGGTGGCGACCCAGATGCGCGACCCATCCACCGCCACGTTGAAGACACGATCGTCGGGAAGGCCGTCGGCTGTGGTGTAGTTTTGCCAGCGGTAGCGGGGCATGGATTGGCCGTACGAAGCCAGCGGCAGAAGGGCGAGGATGGCTAACCAGTGTTTCATAACGTTTTCAAGTACTCAATCAAGTCATTGAGTTCGTCTTTGGTCAGGTCATTACTTACCCCGTGGGTGTCCTTGGGGTTGAATACGGTCCAGATTTCTTCCAGGCTCCGCGCCGAACCGTCGTGCAGATACGGCGCGGTGAGGGCGATGTTTGTCAGTTGCGGGACGTCGATGACAGGCGAGCGGTCGGACCACTTACCGCTGCCCACGTCGACCTGTGTCTGATTGGTATAGTGCGGCCCCGAGTGGCAGACCGGGCACTGGTTCCCGGGCGGGATTGGTGTGCCATCTTTCTTTACGGTGCGCTCGAAGATGTCCTTGCCGCGGTCCTGGGCAGCGGTCAATTCGCCGTTCGGCATGCGGTAACGGTTGGGCCGCCGCGGCAGAGACTTGATATAGGCCACCAGGTCACTGAGCTCCTCGCGCGAGTAACTTTGGGATCGGTAGAAGAACTTCTCGGTGCGCGGCCCGCACTCGGTCTCCAGGTCCGGGTTGCCACCGTTCCACTTGAACGGCTCGGTGCCATCCACTGCTTCCAGCAGCCGGTTATCCACAATGTCTTTGCCGAATCCATCAGGTTCGAGATCCCATTGCAGGCCGTCGAAGGTGGATTCCAGGTGGCAGTTGGCGCAACTGAATCCGTCGTGTAAAGCGAAGCGGGCATCGAAGAAAAGCTGCTCGCCGCGGCGTTGCGGCGTCAGCTCCGCTGGGCCTCCGAGTTCGATGGTTCCGGCCACTTTGCGCGCCACCGTATCGATCACGGACACCGTGTCGTCCAGGCGGTTCGCGACGTAGAGCCGGGTGCCGTCCGGTGAGAGCACCATCCCTTTCGGGCAACGGCCAACCGGAATGCGGGCTATGACGAAGTGCGCCGAAGCCGAGAGATCGTTGCCCAAAGCACGCCGTTCACGGGGCGGCAGCGAGCGCACGAACTGGAGCAGCCGCGGAATGTCGACGACCGTGACGCTGTTGGCCCCACTGGTCGAGACATACGCCGCGCTCTTGTCCGGCGCGATCGCAACGGCGAACGGCATCGTGTAGTAGCGCTCGAGTTCATCGAGCAGCACCTCGACGGGTTCGCCCACATCGGCGCCGAAGAGCAAGAGCGAATCGCCGAATACCCAGCCGTGCTCCACGTGCGCGAGCGGGACCAGGTTCTTAGGACGCAACTGGCAGACGATGCCCAGTTTGCCATCATTCGAAAGTGCGGTGTGAAACACCCCTGCGACGTTGTGCAGGGGTTGCCGGCCGCAGACGATCTGGCGCTCGGCGTCGATTACCGTGATCTCCGAGTCAGGCGGCGCGCGATGACGGCCGATGTTCGGATAGATGTGGGTGCAGTAAATGGAGCGGCCGTCCGGCGAGGGAGTCAGGTAACTTGCGCCTCGTCCTCCCGCTAGGCGCCGAGTTTCGGCGCCGCTGGCGAGGTCTATCACGGAAATGTCGTTGCCGATGCGATTGGCGGTGAAGAGCGTGGCTCCTGCAGCATCCACGAAAACCGCGTTCGGTTCGAAGCCGGCACCGAGCGTGCGGGTAACGGCGAGGGAGCCGGTATCAACAACCGATATGGTGTCGCTCCAGGAGTTGGCCACGTAGGCATACCGCCTGCGAAGGTACAGGCCCTTGGGCACTTTGCCCACCGTTACCCGCCCCACGACTTTGCCCGACTGCGTGTCGACGGCGGCCAGCTCGCCGGTGCCTTCGCAGACCACAAACAGGCGCGCGCCATCCGCCGAGAGCGCCAGCTCAACCGGCGTCGGATAGCGCACGGCCGCGGCCCACAGGCTTCCTGCGAAGGCAATGGCCGACAGACAGGCGCGTCGGGTCATTTTTCCTCCACCGTCACGACGCGATCCGCCGCGACATTGCGCAGCGTCTGCACCTTGCCGCTAGGCCACGTAATGGTGACAGTCTCGGCCTGCGCCGCCGCACCTAAGCCGAAATGCACGCGCGCATCGTCCTGCGACAGGTAGCCCGAACTGCTGATCCGCTCGGCCTGCTGCTTGCGCCCGCCGGCGGTGGCCTCGATCTTCGCGCCGATTCCGTCGTGGTTGCTCTTGGTGCCCACCAGCTTGAACGCCAGCCAGTGGTTGGCTCCGGGCGATACATTGTGCAGCAGATAGCCCTGAAAGCCGAGGTTGACCAAGTACGCATCCACCTTGCCGTCGTTGTCGTAGTCGGCAAAGCACGCGCCGCGCGCCACCGTCTTTATTTCGAAGAACGGCCCAGCGCCGCTCGACACGTCCTCGAAATGTCCGCCGCCAAGATTGTGAAAGATTGAGTGTTCCTGCGGCACCATGTGGATCAGCCCGCCGTGGGCGATGAAGATGTCGCGCATTCCGTCGTTATCGAAGTCGTAGACGCCCGTGCCCCAACTCACATATTGCGCGGTCAACTGTGAGATCCCGGCGGCTTCGGTGATGTCGGTGAATTTCCCGCCAGTGTTGCGCAGCAATCGGTTGTAGCGGGAGTCGGTGACCCACAGCCCCATATGACCGTTATTCTCGAAATCCACAAACACCGGGCCCATGGCCGAGGTTGATTCGCCGTTCTGGCCGTAAGCCACCCCGGACTGCACGGCGATCTCGCTGAAGGTGCCGTTGCGGTTGTTGTGGAACAGGAAGTTCTCGGTCTTATCGTTGGCTACGTAGATATCCGGATATCCGTCGCCATCGTAATCGCCCGCTGTGACTCCCATGGTGCGGCCGACGTGGGCAGCAATACCTGACTTCTGGCTGACATCGGTGAACGTGCCGTTGCAGTTATTGTGAAACAGCATGTTGGTGGTGCCGGCGTAGTCGAGCGGCCCGGGATAGTTGTCCGCGGCGTAGTAACTGCGGTAACTCGGGTCGAACTTCACATACCGGCCGACGAACAAATCCACGCAGCCGTCGCGGTCGTAATCCAGAAAGGCGGAACTGATTGACCAGCCGGGCGCGTTCAAGCCAGCCTTGGTGGTCACGTCTTCGAATTTCCCGTTGCCCAGGTTGCGATATAGCGTGACATGGCCGTAGCCGGTGACCAGCAAGTCCACCAAGCCGTCGTTATCGAAGTCCGCAGCGATGGCCGCCATGCTGAACAAATCCGCGCCGACACCCGCTTCCTCCGTGACATCGGTGAACTTGCCGTGGCCGTCATTGCGATAGAGATGATTGTGAGGCGCGAAATCCGGCGGCTGGCGCAGCGGATAAGGGTGCATATTGCCGCCCAGCGGTTTGCCGGAAACCACGTACAGATCCGGGAGACCGTCGTTGTTGTAATCGAACCAGACGCAGCCCGCGCCCGTGCTTTCGAGCAACGATCCCAACTTGCGCGCGCCGAAGCTGTGCGTGAATTGAATGCCGGAGGCGGGCGTCGCGTCTTCGAAGCGGATGGGCGCGGGCTTGTTATCCGCGCCCACCGCAGCGAACACCACCATGGATATCAGAACGAATCTCACTAGTCCCCCCCCCCGGTCATCTTGACCGGTACATCCCCGCGCAGCAGGACCTTAGGCACGGCGTTATCCGGCGCTCGCCCGGGCCCGGCATGGCAGCCGACGCACACGCGCTGCTCGCCACTGCGCATCCAGAACCAGCCCTTCTCCGCCTGGATCATGCGGCCGCTGCGGTCACGCAGTTCCATGCGCAACGGCCGCTCGCTGGGCACGTGCAGAAAAAAAGAGCCGTCATTCTCCACCGCGGTCTCGCCGAGAATCGCGGGCTTGCCCATCGCGTCCTGTGCGTACAACCGCACGCTGCCGATGGCGCTTTCGGTGATGGAAACTTTGGCGGTATAGGCGTTGAGGCACAGAACATTGGCGCCCGGCCAGTCGTGCAGGCCGGAGGGGAAGCGCAGTGGTGTTTCGCGGGGAGCCAGCACTTCAGGCTGCACGCCGGGTCCCGCGGACAGCTTGCGCGGCGCGCCATTTTCGGGATCGAAGGAATAAATGCTGTAGGGCGTGCGGCTGCCTGGCCGGAAGGCCGCCAGCCATTCATCTGGCGCGACCTCGGCTACCGGGCCGACGAACTCCCCGCCGCGGTCTGGGACGATGTTCACCTGCACTGCCAGCGCCGAAGTGAACCTGGCCAAGCCGCCTGCCGCCGCGAACACGATATCCCGCGAAGCCACCTGCCGCGCCCCGTGCCGGCTCACTCCGTGATCGCAGCGGTAGGACTCCACGCCGCTGCCATCCGGATACACGGTGTACAATTCGCCATCGGCTTCGTAAAGCACGCGCCCGTCGTGCAGCACGTCGCAGGTGAGTTGATTGCCCGGCGCGTAGGTGATGCGCAGGGGCTGTCCTCCGCTCGGCGCCAGCACCTCCAGCCTGAAGCCCTGCGCGGTCTTGCGCGCGTAGACGATCTTGTTGTCGGGCAGGTACAGCGGGCGGATGGCATCTTCCGACCACGCCGCCACGCGCCGCGGTTCGCCGCCGGAAGCCGCCACTTCCCAGATCTGCCAGGGGTCTTCATGGTGCTGGCGGCCCGCGAACAGCACGCGCTCGCCGTCGAACGAGACCTCGGGATCGGCCGAGGCAAACAAACCCGGCGCGAGAGCCCGCGATCCACCCCCCGATACGACCCGAATTGTTGCGCCTTGCGGAAATCGCTCAAAGCCCCGCATCCAGGCTTCCAGATCGGCGTGGGGCGCGGCAGTATAAACGTAGGTTTCCTGGCGCGCCACTTCGCCCGACGCCGGCGCTAGCAAGGCTCCCGCCAGGGTCACCCACCACACCTTTCCGCATCCCCTTCTTTGTCGAGACAAGTATTAAAGGCCCTGTTATCCTGATCAGGAATTTAGAATGTAACCCTTCCGGCCGAATTTCACAATACGCTTTTCATATTAGTGGGTTGACGTTAAGTGCCGGCCGTGATCGGTGACCTGGTACCAACGGCGGTATTATCTTTAGTAATGGATTGCAGGAGCACGGCCGGGCTGCTGCTCTTCCTGGCCGCGGCGACGGCGCGTTCCGGCGACGACCTGCCACCCGAAGTGCTCCTGCTCTCGCGCTTCAAGCAAAGGATCCGCCAGGACCTCGCTCGCATCCCCAACTACACCTGCCTTGAAACCATGCAGCGCTTTCGCCGGTCGCCGCACAGCAACTCTTTCGAGCAACTCGACACGGTGCGCCTGGAAGTGTCCCAGGTGCGCGGCAAGGAGCTGTTCACCTATCCCGGTGCGCGCCGGTTCGAGGACCGCGACGTGGTTTCATTTGTTACCGGCGGCCTGATCGGCAACGGCACGTTCCGCAGTTTCGCCGGCAACTTGTTTGTCAGCGACACCGGCACCTTCCAGTACCACGGTGAAGAGGATCTGGACGGCCACCGTGCCACGCGTTTCGATTTTCGCGTCCCGCAATTCCGCAGCGGCTTCAATATACGAGTGGGTGGTGTCGCGGCCACCGTCGCCCAAAAGGGTTCGTTTTGGTTTGACACCGCGTCCCTCGATCTGCTGCGCCTGGATGTCTACGGTGACGAAATGCCCCCGGAACTGGGTGTCGCCGAATCGCTCAACCGGATCTACTACATGCGCGCCCGCATCGGCGATTCGGAGGCTTTGCTGCCGAAGAGCGCCGAGGTCCTTCTGGCCAGGTCCGGCGGCGACGCCAACCGCAATGCTGTCGAATTCTCGAACTGCCGCGAATATCAAACCGAATCCATAATCAGCTTCGGACCCATCCCGGAGACGACCGCCCAGCCCACCCCGATATCCCGCACAGTCGAACTGCCCGCCGGGCTAATCATCACCGTAGTCCTCGAAACTGCAATCGAATCGAAGACGAGTTCAGTAGGTGATCCCATCCGTGCGCGGGTGATCCGCGATGTCCGCCACCAGGGAGAAATAGCTCTGCCGAAAGGCGCCATGCTCTCCGGGCGCATTCTGCGATTGGACCGGCGCGCTGCGTCTTCACCTTTTGCAATAGGAATCGGATTTCACGAAGCCGAATGGGAGGGCAACAGCGCGGAGTTCCGTGGCGAACTCATCGAAATCAACAACAACATCGCCACCATGCAGCAAATGTTGACTTACTCCGACGAAGGGCGCAAGAGAGTCCTTATCCGGACGGAAGGCGACGGCGTAGGTATCTTCTATATACAGGGCAAACACTTCCGCATCGCGCCTGGGCTGACTATGCTCTGGCGCACCGTAGCGCCGGATTTAAAACACGAATCCGACGCGCCCCATTAGCGTGCGCGGCTGAAGGAAGTGCGTCCCGCTAAATGTCGACAGGAAATTGAACAGCGCAGCCTGGTTGGTCAGGTTCATCACCTCGAGCGATGCCGTCCAACGCCGCTTGCCCTCGCTGTGCAGCAGGTTGTCGGTTCCGACCCCAATATTAAATAGGTTGCGCGGCTTCACCCGGTCCGGACTGTGGTCGTCGTTCTCCTGGCTGGGGAACGGACCGTAACCGCCCTGCGGCAGGGTCAGTAGTTTCGACGTGACGCGGCCTTGGGTGCCGTCGGGGTTGACGCAGTTCGTGATCGGATTGGTCACCGTGGCTAACACCCCGTTGCA
>Ga0335080_10006362_pt1 | contig 12202 bp, 5 predicted proteins | sample Lox_Sample_34_FD_206720 | JGI IMG/M metagenome (GOLD analysis project Ga0335080, IMG submission 206720) | Soil microbial communities from Loxahatchee National Wildlife Refuge, Florida, United States - Lox_Sample_3.4 | ecosystem: Environmental > Terrestrial > Soil > Wetlands | place: USA: Florida...
GATCTCGCCCGCCAAGTCGGCGTCGAAGGCTATTACGTCCGGATTACGCCGCCTCCGGCCGCCGACAGTGCCGCTTCGCCACTGCAAGGGTTCGTTCCCATCAAGAACCGGGCTATGAATCGCGAAGCGCCGGCAGTCGAGATCGTCAGCCCGGATGCTCTGGCACTGGTTCGTTTTGGCTTGCGCAGGCCCGACGATCCCAGAATTCTCAACACCATCAGGGTCATCGATGCGCTGTTGCGCGTCAAACTGCCTTCCGGCCCCGGATGGTATCGCTACAACGGAGATGGTTATGGCGAGCACGAAGATGGATCGCCCTTCGATGGCTCGGGCGTTGGACGCCCCTGGCCGCTTCTGGCGGGGGAGCGCGCGCACTACGAATTGGCGGCCGGACGTCTCCCGAACGCCGAAGCCTTGCTCGCGGTGATGGAAAACTCCACTGGAACCACTCGCCTGATTCCCGAACAAGTCTGGGACCGCCCCGACATTGCCGACCGGGAACTGTTTGCCGGCAAGGCGTCCGGGTCCGCTTGTCCACTGGTTTGGGCGCACGCGGAGTACATCAAACTGCGACGTTCACTTTTCGATGGCAGAATCTTCGATCAGCCGTCTCAGACCGTGGAACGTTACCTGGTTCGAAAAGTATCCGCCGATTACTTTAACTGGCGTTTTAATAACAAGCCCCGCAGCATGCCGTGCGGGAAGAAATTGCGCATCCTGACCATGAAACCCGCAATGGTCCACTGGAGCTTCGATAACTGGCAAACGACACGTGACAGTTCGACAGAGGACAGTGGCTGGAATCTCGAGTATGTCGATCTGCCCACCGAAACACTTCGGCCCGGGCGCCAGGTCGTGTTCACACTTTTCTGGAAAGACACCAATCAATGGGAGGGACGCGATTTTTCAGTCGCGGTCGAGTAAGGGTCGCATAAAAATGAGGCGGGGCGCCCGGCCGCGCCCGTTTGCTAGACTTTCAACCGAGGAGACAGCATGCGCGTCCTTTTGTCTTTTGTTATGGTCGGTTTAATGACTGTCATATCCCAGGCCGCAAACTTGCCCGCGCCGCAGACCATCACCGATCCGAAGCTGATTACTTCCCGGGCTGACGCGAGGATAGAAAAGAGCTTAACCATTGAAAAGCTCTACATGACGCGTACGGTCAGTGATGCCACATGGTCCCCCGATGGCAAGTCAGTGGCATTCATTTGCAATCTCAGCGGCCGCAACAATCTGTGGCTCGTACCCGCCGAAGGTGGGTGGCCGACGCAACTCACCGTCAGCGATCAACGCCAGAACAGCCCCGCGTGGTCGCCCGATGGAAAGTGGATCGCCTACGCTTCCGATTACGATGGAGACGAACAATGGGATATTTTTCTCGTATCGCCAAAGACCGGCCACGTCGTCAACATCACGAACACGCGCGAAATCGCGGAACTCAGCCCTACATGGTCCCCTGATGGCCGCTACCTCGCCTACATGGTTAAACCGAAAACGTCCCCGGTTTTCGAGATCGACGTCTACGACACGGTGCTCCGCGAAGTGAAAAACATTACGACCGGCACGGCGGCAGATCTCATGAACTCGTCGCCGATCTGGTCGAAAGATGGCAAGTCGATTTTTTATACGCAGTCGCAGGCCAAAGGCACCGACAGCAACGTATTCGCCGCCGAGGTGGAAACCGCCAGGAGCACGCTGCTGACTCCCCACAAGGGCGAACTGCAGTATTCCGCCAGCGACGTTTCGCCCGACGGCAAGTTTCTCCTGATTACCTCGAACGCCGGCAACGGCTACGACAACGTCGGGTTGCTTGATGTGGCCACGAGGAAGATCCGCTGGGTCACCGAAGACAAGTGGGAAATCTCCGGCGTCACCTTCAGCCCGGATGGCAAATCGCTTCTCTATACCGCCAACGTGGATGGCAACGTCGACATCTACTTCTTCGAGATCGCCACCGCGAAATCCCGCGCCCTGCCCCTGCCCAAAGGTCTCAACTTCCCTGCCGGCAGCGACACTCCGTTTTCGCGCGACGGCGCGCGCCTGCTCTATTCCCACGCCGGCCCTACGGCGCCCGGTGACCTTTTTGTTTACGACACGGCCGACGGCAAATCGCACCAGCTCACGAACTCCCTCGTCGGAGGTGTGCGTGCCCAGGACATGGTCGAGCCTTACCTCGTCCACTATCCGAGCAAAGACGGCAAGTGGACGATTTCCGCCTTTGTCTACATGCCCTACAACCTTCCACACCAGGCTGAGCATCCCGCCATCGTGTACGTGCACGGCGGGCCCACGGCCCAAACCATGAACGGCTTCAACCGCTTCGTGCAATATATGGCGAGTCAAGGGTATCTCGTGATCGCGCCCAACTACCGCGGTTCAACCGGATACGGCAAGGAGTTTCAGCAGGCCAATCTCTTCGACATGGGCGGAGGCGATCTACAAGACGTTTTAGCCGCCGCCGACTGGATCAAGCAAACTGGCTACGTCGATCCCAAAAAAATCATCCTCATGGGCGGCAGCTATGGAGGCTACCTGACGATGATGGGCGTCACCAAAACCCCCGACATGTGGGCCGCAGGCGTCCCCATTGTGCCCTTCGTCAACTGGTTTACCGAGATTCAGAACGAAGACCCGGCGTTGCAGCAGAGCGACCTCGCCACCATGGGCGACCCGGTCAAGAACAAGGCGCTCTACGAAGACCGCTCGCCCATCAACTTTGTCGACAAAATTAAAGCTCCACTTTATCTATTAGCCGGAGGCAACGATCCCCGCTGCCCTAAAAGCGAAGCGCAGCAGGTGGTGGACGCGGTAAAAAAGCGCGGAGGCGTAGCCGAATACAAAGTCTACGAAGACGAAGGCCACGGCTTCGCGCGCGTAGAAAATCAGATCGACGCCTACAAGCGAGTCGCCGATTTCCTGAAGGCCAAGGTGCCACCGGCAGATTGCGGATGTGTGCTGGCGCAGTAGGTTCCAGGCTCTCAGGGGGCCGACGACGCGGCCGCCCCAGCATGAGCCGCGAGGGACTGGAACAATTTCTGAGCCCTCAGATAGGGGCTATCGTGGGCCGACCACGGCAAGAGCACGTCTGGGGTCACGCCGCCGTCCTCGTCGGCGCCACTTTTACGGAGGCGCACGCAGTCGGGCATTTTCACTGTGGCTTTTGAATTCTCAGAACCATGGGTATCCCGCCGTTGGTGTAGCCGCAACCGGCTCCGCCGGTGACTTCAACGAATATGGTGGCCACGCCGTTATCTTCGAGAACGGCGGCGAAATAATCTGCCGCCGACCAAGTGAATGCGTTCGGGCAGGCGGAGGGGCGTTGGGCTTGGCACAGCGCGAGCGGACTCGCGCCGAGCAGAAGACAAGCGAGACCCCCGGACCAAAACTATGAGTGCTCCTCAATAGAGTCATTCAACCTAATTTACTTGAAGCTCCGCGAGAATACCGGTTCCATGTCCTTACCCAGCCCGCGCCCGCTTATGCTCCGCGTGCCGCTTCTCCGCCGCCTGCACTCGCAGATGAAGCATGTAGAGCACCACCAGCAGGTTCACCACGATCACGGCCACGCGAAACGCCGTCGGCTTGCGGATCAAATCCACGGCCTCGAAGGGAATGTAGATTGCACCCGACAGGAAGGCCATCCACTCCGCCCAGGGCAGCGCATACCACAACCCGTAGGCCTCGATAAAACGCATGAGCGCGTAGACGCTGGCGACGACGGCAATCTTCCACAGCCGCACGTCGCTGAGCCGCGATACCAGATGGATGAAGACACCCACGTAGTGGTGGTAGGGGTTGACGTGGAAAAATTCGAGAAAACTCTCGGCGACCCCAAATATGTCTTTTTGGTGCCGCATGGAAAAAACTCCGAGGCCCGCGACCACCACGATCAGGCCCTTCCCAAACTCGACCGTCGCCACCGTGCGCACGCCCTTAATGTGTTCGGAATCGTGGATGACTGGGTGCATGAACGGTCCTTCCGGAGGCCGCCGTCAATTCAGCCGCGGACGCTGCCGCGCAGCTCCTGGACGATTTCTTCCGCCGCTTTGCGCGCCGCGGCGTGTTGCGTGACCTCGAACGAGATTGCGCCCACCCTTGCGTGGCCGCCACCTCCATAGCGTTCGCAGACCTTCGCAAGATTTACTGTTGGTTCGCGCCTTGACCATGGATTTGAACCAACGGAGACCTTCACGCGGAATGAGCTCTTGCTCAACCCAACGCTGTAGATTGATTCGGGATGCAGGTAATAGGGGACGAACTTGTTGTAGCCCTCCAGTTCCAGATCTGTGATGTCGAAGAAAATCGTTCCGTCCTTCTCTTCGCTGCGCTGGCGTAGAATTTCGATCGAGCGTTGGTGCCGCGCCAACAGAGGCGGGAGGATCTCCGCCACAAAAGGCTCGTCCAGAATCTCCCCGAGAGGCTTGTATGCCAACAGCGGAATGAGTTTCTTCACGAAAAGACGATCGCTTGAGGCCTCAATAGCCATCGTCAGCTTCATTGCAGGGGCCTTCATTTCCACCGCTGACTTTGCATCTTCATACATTGCGCCGTCGACAATATCGGTCCACTTCACCAGTTCGGCCACCGGACGCGGATTAAACCCAAAGCTCTGCTCTGCGACCAGAGCGACAAAACTCGTGCATGACTTGAAAGCCGGATCGTAAAACTTGCGGTTGCTTTCATCGTGCTCGAAATGTGCGGCATCGGCGGGCGAGAGGAACGCGCTTTCGTGGTGATCGAACCACCAGGTGATCTTGGGCGAACTCGAGTACTTAAAGTCGACGATAGCATTTTCGTCGCCATCAAACTGTGTTTCATCAAACAGTGACCCGGCGCGATGCAAAAGGCCCGAGTAGACGAACTCCACGTCGCTGCGGATGCGTTCCCGGTAGAAGCGCGAAAACAGCGCCGCCGAAGACGCTCCGTCAAAACACTTGTCGTGGTAGAAGACGCGAACTCTCAAAATGTTTCTTTAGACCCCTTTCCCGAGGGTGTAGTGAAAAACAAATAGGGTTGCTGGTTTGGACGCTTATGTCAAGGCGGATATTTGCTTGCGTCGTGTTGTGCTCGAGTCTTGCAAAAGTCTGAGCGCCTCTTGCCGGCCGGACACTCCCTCAGGCGAGCCTTTCCTGTGGATGGAGCCCGTCCTTGACTGGCCGGGAACTTGCGCGAAGGCCCGGTTATTTCCGGCGGCTTCGCATCCGCAAATCAAAACTTACCACGCCATTCTGGTCGCGCAGGGCCACGATCGACATGTTGCGCGTGATGTTGTACTCCCCTTGAATGATTTGTTGCGAAGACACGGAGACGTTGGTGCTGTAGGTGAGAGTGACATTGCTGGCAACCTGTTGCTCGATCGTAACCTGAGGCCCGCGAACAATGTTGGTTTCACTCGCCAGACCCTGCGGATCGATCTTGATGCGGCTCGCTCCAAACAGCTTTTGAAGACGGCTGTTGACGGTGCTATTGAGCGCTTCGTTGATCAGTAAATTCGACGCTTCCCCGCCCAGGCCGAGCGATCCGTTCGATTGGTTCGCGGCCGCCGCCGCTTCCTCCTGCGTGCGTCCCAGAGCCAACAGCGCAATCACGTCCCCTTCCGGCAGGCTGGGTTCAGACTGCCACGTGACCTTGAGTCGATCGGAGGCCGTTGCGTCTCCGCGAATCCGGATCGTTATGTCGTAGTCGCGTACGCGCGTCGTCGCTTGCAGATCCACGATCGGCTGCGTCTTGGCCGGGTTCGCGAATGTAACGTCGCCACGCTCCAGTCGATACTTGGTTCCGTTGAACGAAATGTCGCCTTCCAGCACTTCCGCTCGCCCCAGCATTACCGGCCGGTCCGCAGTCCCGCGAACCCGGAGATCGGCGTTCCCCGAAAGCCGCGCAACTGCCGTCTGCATCTGCAACTCGGGCGTTGTCACCACATGCATATCCAGCCGCAATCGGCTTTCCAGCGTGTCGGTTTGCGCAAATACCACCGCCTGGCGGCTCTTCTCTATGTAACCCCCAAAATCGAATCCGGGCGTCACGGCCAGCTTGGTCACCACCACGTCTCCGCTGAGTAACGCGGAATTCGACGTTCCAGTCAACCGGAGGTCGGCGTTGGCCGTCGAACTTACTCCCGGCGGATAGCGCAAACGCACTCCCTGCGCGGTCGCGCCCAGATCGAGCGAAATTGTCCTCTGCTGATAGCTGGCGGAGCCAGTCAACGCAATCGTTCCGCCGCCTGTGGTGCCACTCAGCTTTTCAATTTGAATGCGATTCCGGTCAAACAGCAGCGTGCCGTTCAAATCGCTTAAGCCGCTGGGAAAGTCATTGTGACTAAGGAATGTGTTCTTCACTTCCAGGCGACCTTGCAGAACCGGCTGGTCGAGACTGCCGGTGCCGCTAACGTTTACATCCAGCCGGCCGCGAGCCTGAATCTTCGGGTTGAGCGTCTGCAGCAGCGTCATGTTCACAGAACCGCCAACCTCCAGGTCCATATCCCGCGTGCCGCTTAGTTGCGCGCGTCCGTGCGCGCTGAAATCAGTTCCGCTGCCCGCCAGGTGGAAGCTCTCGACCAGAACGGTTTGGTTTGCGACTTCGAACCGGATGGGCTCCACGCTTGCAACTTGCACACGCGCGACTTCGGCGCTGAAGGACTTCAACTCGGCAAATGCCGTCAACTCGCGCGGCCGGCGCAGTGGGCCTCGAACCTGTATCGTTCCTTCTGCCGGAGTAAGGCCTGTGAGCGTGCCCGGCAAATAAATGCTGAGCAGCGACGCTACATTCAGGCGCTCGAAATAGAGGTTCAGGTCGGCGCGGAAGTCGTTTTCCATGTCGACGTTGCCTTGTATCTTCAAACTGGATTGCTCGAAATCCGAGTGACCCTTCAGCTCGAGCGTGCGTCCGTGGGTAACCGCATCGACGTAAAAATCACCGGTTCGTTCCTTGTCAAGCGTAAGGTCTTTGACGCGCACGTGCGCTTCCACCGCCGGTTCTTGCGGGGTGCCACTGACTTGCACCGTGAAACCAGCGATGCCGTCGGTGGCAAACCGGCTCGACTGTAACCAGGGGAACTTCGCAAGATCGATATTTCGTCCCTCGAGATTCGCCCGGACCGCGCGAGTCAACGTGTTCAGGCTGGCATCCCCTGCCAGGCTGGCGTTGTAAGCCTTCGCCTCGAAGTTCTTGAGCGTGAGTTCGTTGCTGGCCAATTGAAGATCGCCCTTAAGGAATGGAACGCTCGCGCCGTACACCGATCCCTCGTGAACTTCAAAATGGCCCTCGCCGTGCGGATGGGCGCGCGTTCCGGACAAGTTGATCGAAAGACCGAGTGTGCCCGCCAACGGCCGTTTGATTCTCGCCATTTGCAACGCCTCGGCAACGTCGGCGTTCAGAACGTCCATGTGCAGGCTAAAAGGCGCATTCTCCGCCAGCGTGCCCGCCGCCAAAGTACCGCGTGCGTCAAAGTGCGCCACCGTCCGACCATGAATCAAAGATCCGTTGTGAGCCGAGAAACTGTTGCGCGAATATTGAAGATCGGTGGAGAGCGCATCCCAGTGAATGGTCTGAACAACTGTCGCTGAAGTGGCAGGCACCGTCGTCTCGAAGTCGTACACTTCGAGGTTTCCATTGATCGCCAGGGTCGAGATGTGGCCGGTCGCACTTCCGGTGAAATTGGCCCACCCATGAATCGCAAAGGGCAGTTGCGAAGATCCATATGCCGTTTCCAATAGTGGAGCCCATTCCCTCAGGTTGTGAGACGTCGCCGTGAAATGCAGGGATGATGAAGGCGAGAGGCTTCCCGAGCCGGTTATCTCAGATGCATTTGTCGCAAGGTGCAGTGTGCTGACATCGAGTTCATCCCGCGCTCCGCGATAGACGGCCTCGATTTCGCCGCGCAGGGGAATCTCACCGGTCGCCGGATGCGGCGGTGGAACCAACCCAATCTTCAAGCGGGTCTCTGCAGCACGCATCGAGCCGGCCCAGATCATGTCCACGGTTCCGCTGGTATTACCAGATACATTAAGACGATCAAGTGGCAAGCGCCGGGAGCTCAGCAGATCGAGCACCGGCGTCAACGGGAACCCGGCGACTTGCAGGTGGACGGATCCGCGCTGGATATTTCCCGGCGCAACCCGGGCCGTTCCCCGATGCTGGGCCGGGTCGGTCGTCCCCTCTAAAGAACTTCGCCAGTTCGTCACGTCCACTTCGCCGGCCAACTCTCCGCCCATCAGGTTTGCCTTAATGGCACGCAACCGAAGGCGCGCCGGACTGACCGAGAACCCGGCGTCCGCCCGTCCTTTACGCATCAGTAATTTCTGCCCTGACCAGTCGACGTCTTTCGCCTGCACCGTTCCCTCGGTCAGGAAGTCCCGCAAGCTCCACGTCACTTTGCCCGCGACCGTCGCTGTTCCTTTGCGAATCTCGGCCCTCCGCAGCAAGGATGCCAATTGGCCGAGATCCGCCGTGCCGTGATATTCCCCGCTGATCTTCGGATCGTGAAAATCCTGCAATTGCCCCGTGAAATGAACCTCGGTTGCACCTGATTTCGCGGTCAAGCTGTTGATATCGGCGTGCCCGCGGGCCAGAACGAGCGATGCCTCCGCCCCCCAGACGAAACCCGGATACTGCTGCCAGCGCGTGTCAATGCTCCCCGCGCTCACGCGCGCTTCATAGCGCCGGTGCAACAGCGAATAGTGCAGCAGGAGAGCCAGATCCCGGGCCGCAAAGCTGAATGGAACCTTCTTGTCCTCCCATAACAGCTCTCCTTTTTGCACTCCAATTCGCGATACCGAGAGCGAGATCATTTCCTCGACCGGGCCCTGACCCGAGGAATAATGGACAGGCGGAGTTGGAACGTTGGTTGTGCCATCCGGATAGTCGATGATATGGACGACGGGATGCTCGAGAACCAACGAATGCAAACCGACGCTGGTACTCACCAGCGAAATGATTTTCAATTCCGCTTCAAGGCGCTCCACCTGAAAAAGTGGGGTTTGCTCTGAAGTCTCGCGGCCGTGAATGGTCAGGTTGCGAGCGTCCACCCGCAATCTGAACGGGATGGTATGCAATTCCCCGAGCTCGACCCGTCCCCCCGTCGCCTTCTCGATCTCCGCCACCACTTTCGCGCGCACTTTCTGCTGAAATGCATCCGTGCTCACATACCAGCCGAGTAGTCCAAATGCAACCAGGCTGAACAGGCAGAACCCCAGAAGGAGCTTTTGGAGAATACGGCGGCGAACCGGCGGAGGTGGCGCGTTCAACGGTTCCCTTCTCCCGCACTGGACTCGGGAGTGCGTATGTTGCCGCCGGAACGTAGACTGGCAAGCCAGCCGGAAAGCAGCTCGTTCATTTTTTTCTCGGCCAGCAAGACTTTGATTTTTGCGTAGACATCGGTCAGCGGCTTGACACTGGCGCTTCCCCCTGCCTTCCTTAATTCCGGCAGCAGTTGGTCATGATAGTAAGTTTCGACGGCTTTCTGATCGATCTGAATCGACGGCCGCAGACGATCCTCCACCAGTCTCATGAGCTGAATCTCATCGCTCATTCGTTTCTCGAGGGCGCTCTGCGTAAGGCCATAGCGCCGTAACGTCGCGTGCCAGCCCTCGTCTGTTGAACAATCCCGTTGCAGTTTTCGAACCTCCGCCACACGCGATGCGACTTCCTCGGAGGGTGCCTGCGGCGCAGGACGGACCTGCTCGCGCAGCAATTCCTGATCAATGAGGCGGTCGAGGGCCGCCGTGCGTTCGGCGGTCGTAAACGAATCCGGGTCGCGCCCATCCATAAGAGCCTCGAACGCGATTTCCTGCTCCCAATCGCTTTGCAGAACCACATGCCCGTTCACGCTTCGCACGACGCGATCCACGATCGGACCGGCCGCCGACCCGCCAGCCAGCCCCAGCATCAACGTCGCCACGACAGCGCATTGTTGCCACCGATTCATGGAAGCAATTCCATCAGAAAGATTGGCCTACACTGAAAGAGAAATTGAAATGCCCGGCGCGCTGCGATCCAAACTGTCCCGTCTCAACCGTATAGGGCGCTCCTACCGGAGGATAGACCGTATTGATTCTGATGTTCGTATAGCTCGGAAACGCCGGTGGGTTTAAATTGTATCCGAAGTCAAAGCGCAGTGGCCCGATGGGAGTCTGATAGCGCACTCCAATTCCGAGCGCATGCGAAACATAGTTGTAATTGCATTGCGAAACCTGTTGGGCCTGAGTCGGCGGCTCAAAGCAGACTTGGCGATTCGGCTGGTGCCAGCGCCCGATGCTGGGAAGCATCTCTTGCGGGCGGGCAAAAACGTTGCCCATATCGTGAAAAACCGAAAAACCGATTTTGTCCTCTAAGTAAGGCACGGTAACGTTTGGAAAACGCAGCTCCAGGCTGTTCAAAAACAGGGCGCTTCCTCCCACCGGAAATCCGGTTATGGGGTCGCGGGGCCCTGCCTGGTTTAACCCGAATCCGCGATTCGAGTTGCCTCCACCGCTGAAAAACCGCTCCGGCAAGGGGATCAAACTCGAGGTCGCCGATACGCAGTCCGAAGTGATGATAGGAGTGCAGAATCTCTGCGCGGGATCGAGAATTACCGTACTGCCAAAAGGATTTTCCACCCCGATGGTTGTCGATCGCGCAAATACGAACCTGCGTCCCGTCGCCCGGTTGCGCCCAAAGGCGTAATAGGACGAGTTCTTCACCAGTATCTTGCTGAAGTCTGCTTCGGACCCAAAGTATCCGGCGGCTACGGCTCCATCCACGCTCGTATAGTTGCCCCGTGTCGTCTCGAGGTCGTTATCGCGCCGGTTGCGGACGTACGTAAAAATTGGCGACCCAACCCGAGTTGGAGTCGACAATAAGGGGATCTGGTTACTCGATACCTCGATGTTGGAAGCCTTGACGCGACGGTAGCTGAACCCGTAGGAAAACGTCGTCACATCGCGATCGCCCTGTCGGTCCAGCACCATCAGATTCCGCAAGCTACCCTCCAGCCGCTGCGAGGTGAAGGTAGAAACATCTATGGTGTTGTCGTAAAAGAGGCTCGCGGTAAAGCGCAGGTTATCGCGGTTCAATAGTTTTGGAACGTCGAAGCTGGCGAGAGCCCGTTTCTGCAGCCGACCGTAGTTGCCCTTCAATGTCAGCGTCTGGTCGCGACCACCCAGATTGATCCGGTTTACGCCCAGCAACACACGAGGGCTCACGCCCGTCTGCCCCAGAGGCTGGTTCGTGCCGACCGCGGGCTGGCCTGTCTGGAACTCGATTCCGCCCCCGTAATCGAACGTGTAGCGTTTTGCCTCGCGTGCTGCAACTAGCACATTCTTCCGCGACTCCGTGCCGTCCGGATTCTGGATCGCCGTATCCACCTCGCTGAACAGTCCCAAATCGTAGAGGCGGCGCTGGCTCTCCAGCATATTGCGCTGGCTCAATGGTTCGCCCGAATGCACCCGCAATGCCCGCCGGCCTACGCCGGCGCGCGTGTAATGCAGCCCATTCAGATACACGTCGTTCACAAAGAACTGTTCGCCTTCATGAATCGTGAAAGTCACGTTGACCCGCGGCAACTCATCCGGTCCCGGGGAGGCCGCCACATAGGACACATCTACCGCCGCATTGGGGAAGCCGTTGTCGAAATATCTCCCCAGAATCGCGTCACGATCATCCGACAAACTCGCTTCGTCGAAGCCCTGCCCTTCAGCCGTAGAGACTTCCGGCAGTTGCTCCTGCGGAAGCGTGTAACTTCCCACGATTTGCACTGATGCCACCCGTGTCTGCGGGCCTTCCTTGATGTCGATCTGGATCGCCAGCAGTGACAGGTTGCCATGATATTTCGTCACCAGCTTCCCGTTCACTTCCGCTTGCCGAAAACCGCTCGCTCGATACATCCCCTGGATGTTCCTCACATCTTCTTCCAGCAGTACCTCGCTGTAACGCCCATGACTGAAAATCCGCCCGGCGGTCTGTTCCTCCATGCGCTGCTGGATCATCTCCTCAGGAAAATATCGATTTCCCGTGATTCGAATCGCCGCCAATTTGTGGCGTTCTCCCGGATCGATCGAATACATGATCTGCAATGTGTTGCCGCCCGGCACGCTATGCTGGCTCACGCTCGCCGTGGCTTCAAAATAGCCCAGCCCCTGCATGTGATTCTGGATGTTGCGGCGTCCTTCGTTCAGCAGATCATCGTCTACCGCTCCCTCCTCGTAGATCGGCACCAGGCGGCGCA
>Ga0335080_10006364_pt1 | contig 12201 bp, 14 predicted proteins | sample Lox_Sample_34_FD_206720 | JGI IMG/M metagenome (GOLD analysis project Ga0335080, IMG submission 206720) | Soil microbial communities from Loxahatchee National Wildlife Refuge, Florida, United States - Lox_Sample_3.4 | ecosystem: Environmental > Terrestrial > Soil > Wetlands | place: USA...
CACGTAGCGTCGACGGCGCCGACGTGCCCACCTTTGGCGACGAGCAGGGCGACCGCGGCCAGCCGCGCCGGGCCCTGCCTTCGCTCTCGCCGGGAATCCCTGGCCGGCTCCCCGGTAGCCCGTGTGTCCGGAACGGGTAGTCAGACCGAAGGAAGGCTTGCTGGTGGTTCATAGGTCATCCTGTTGTTTGCCTCGACCGCCGTCGGGAGAGGGCCGTCGTGGCTTGCCCGTGCGAGGGCCGAAAGCAGACCAGCCCCTCCCGGCGGAGGTGAGGTGCCGCGAAGCGGCAACAGGACGTAGCCCCGGTTGAGGGCCTGTCTATGAGCATCCGCAACGGTACCTCTTGGTCGGGGCGCTGTCGAGTTGACCCTGACCTGAGAGGTTGTCGTTACATATGGGAAATTACGCCGGCGTCGATTGGGCGTCGGAGAAGCACGATGTGCTCGTCGCCGATGCGGCGGGCGAGAAGTTGTTGGCGGCGACGTTCGCGCATGACGAGCAGGGGCTGCGGTCGCTGTGCCGCACGCTGGTGCGGTTGGGGGTCGAGCTGGTCGCGGTCGAGCGGCCGGATGGCTTGCTGGTCGAGCGGCTGTTGGACGGGGGGTTGCGGGTGCTGGCCTTGCATCCCAACCAGGTCGCGGCCACACGCGATCGGTTTCGCGTCTCGGGCGGCAAGTCCGACGGGTTTGACGCGTTCGTGTTGTGCGAGCTGGCGCGCACCGACCATCACCGGTTCCGGGTGCTCGAGCCCGACTCGGACGAGACGAAGGCGCTGCGGGCGTTGACCCGCGGGCGCGAGGATCTCGTCGGTACGCGGACCGCGCTGACCAACCAGCTGCGAGCGGAGCTCGAGCGGTTCTGGCCGGGGCCGCTTGGGCTGTTTAGCGATCTGCTAGCCGGATCTCGCTGGCGTTCCTTGAGCGCTACCCGAGCCCGGTCGATGCACGCGGGCTTGGCGAAGCGCGCCTGCGGGCGTTTCTCGAGCGAGAGCGCTATAGCGGCCGCAGACGCCGGTGCAGCTGCTGGCCAAACTCAGCTCAGGCGGGCAGCGCACGGCCGCGTCGGCGAGCTCGAGCTTGCCACCCGCCGCCAGCTCGTGCTGACGCTGGTCGCGACGATCAAGGCAGTCAATCAGCAGATCAAGGCGCTCGAGCGCCAGATCTCCACCGCGATCCGAGCGCATCCCGACGGCGCCATCTTCACCTCGCTGTTCAAAGGCACGGTGATCACCGCCGCCGAGCTGCTGGCCGAGATCGGCGACTGCCGCGGGCGCTACCCCTCCCGCGACGCGCTCGCCGGCGACGCCGGCCAGTCGGCGGTCGCGATCGAGTCGGGCAAACGCAAGGCGGCGAGCTTCCGCTGGGGATGCAACAAGCGCCTGCGCTCGGCCTTCTGCACGCTGGCCGATACCACCCGCCACCACAACCCGTGGGCGCAGGATCTGTACGCTGCCGCCTGCCAGCGCCGTCACGACCATCCCCGCGCGCTGCGCACCGTCGGCCGTGCCTGGTGCCGCATCGTGTGGCGCTGTTGGCAGGACGGCGTCCCGTATGACCCCGCGCGCCACGGCGCCCTTCAACGCCATGTCACTGTCACCATCCCCACCTCGTCGGGCCCCGTGCCCGACCTAGCCGCCACCCAGCGGATGGCCGGCGGCGCCGTCACCCGAAAGGGGGCCCGCAGGGCCGAGCGCGGAGCGCTTGACGGCAAGACGCAATCCGCTAAGCCGACCGCTCGAGCCGCCAAACGCAAAGGAGGTTGACACAGGACGGCTGCTTTCTCGCCGGGCAGAAGACCGTCGAGCTCGGCGACAGGCTTCTGCCATTCGCCCGCTGCGAGAGAGCGGCGACCCGGCTTCCGTTGGCTCTGAACTCGAGGGGTTGCGGCAGTGTGACCGCGAAACGTTCCTGAACGCCTGAGATCAGACGGGGACCGTCTCAGTGCTGCAGTTGGGCAGCGTGTTCGCGAGCTCCCGGCGGGAGCGGATCGCAAGCTTGGTGAACACGTGGCGCAGGTGCCACTCCACGGTGCGTGGGCTAAGGAACAGCCGCGCGCCAATCTCAGGGTTCGAGAGCCCGTCGCGGGCCAGCTCGGCGATCTGCCGCTCCTGCGCGGTCAGATCATCACGCGTCTGGACCGTGTGCGCGCGCACGTGCTCACCGGTCGCATGCAGCTCAGTCCGCGCGCGCTCGGCGAACGCCTGCATCCCGATGTTGATGAACAAGTTGTGCGCGATGCGCAGTTGCTCGCGCGCGTCAAGCCGGCGGTTCTCGCGGCGCAGCCACTCACCGTAAAGCAGGTGCGCCCGGGCGAGCTCGGGACGAAGCCGGGTGTGGCTCAACCGCTCGACCGCCTCGCGATAGCACTGCTCCGCGGGCTCGCCGTCGACGAGTAACGCCCGCGAGCGCGCGAGGATGCCCAACCCCCAGTCGCTGTCGCCAACGCTCGCCGCCTCGGCCAGCCGCTCCAGCGCCTCGCCGGCAAGCCGGGTCTTGCCTGTCCTCGCTGCCGCCTCGATCAACTCGGGAAGCGCCCATCCGGAGACCCAAAGCTCCGGCGCCTCGTCGCTGGCTCGCCGGGCTGCCGTCAGGGCCGCCTCGTAGCGGCCGAGAGCGTTGTATAGGATCGCGGATACCCACTGGCAATATTGGATCCCGAGGCCCCGTCCAGCAGCCGATGCCTTTGCCACTTCGTCCTGCGCTAGCCCCGTCGCCTTGGCTTCGTTTCCCCGCAAGCCGGCGAGAACCAGAGCCCCGTGGTGCGGGAAGCGCGTCCCGGTCGCCTCCGCGATCGCATCGGTCTCCGCGATCAGCGAATCCGCCGCTGCGAAATCCCCACAACGGAGGCTGTCGCAAAACTGTTGCGTGGGGGTGCTGTTGTGGTGGTCGGGTCAGCGAGGTGAGGTTGTTGAGCCGGGCGGGGGATGTTCGCGAGGATCGGTGCGGGTTCTCGGTTGGTTGTTGGCGGGGGTGGGGTGTGGCGTGTGCCGCGCCGCGGTGGCGGGTGTTGGTGTGGCCGGGGTTTCTTCTGGGTTAGGCGGTGGCTGTTGCGGTGCGGTGCTGGTGGAGCTTGAGTAGGTTGCCGGCGAGGTGGATGAACGCCCATTCGCTGCGGGCGGCGTTCAGTCCGCGGCGGCGGAAGCCGCGGAGCCCGCGGTTGTGTTTGTGGTCGCCGAAGATCGGTTCGATGAGGCCGGAGCGTTGGGTGTAGGCGGTGGTGCCTTGGGGGGTGCGTAGCAGGTGTTCCATCGCCTCGATGGGGGTCGCCTCGGGGGGTGGCGGGCCGGAGGTGTGGCCGAGTTCGCGGTTGGCGCGGCGTTGTTTGTGGTCGTTGGTGATTGCGATCAGTCGGTCCGGCCCGGGGGTGGTGAGGTTGGCCTCTGTGCAGTAGCCGGCGTCGGCGAGGACGAGCTCGACCTCGCGGTCGATCCCGGCGGCGGCGAGCGTCCGCGCGAGCGTGTGGGTCATCGGCTGGTAGAGCTCGGCGTCGCAGTGGTCCTGGCTGACCTCGCACGCGAGCACGATGTGCCGCGGGTTGACGATCGCTTGGCCGTTGTACCCCTGCACCCAGCCCTTCTGCGTCTTCATGATCCGGCTGTCGGGATCGGTGATGTTCGCGTGGCGCGGCGCGGGCGGGTGCTGCCGCGCGAGGGTTTCGCGGGCGGCGGCGAGCGCGGCCTCGGCCCGCTCGAGGGAGAGCCTGGCGCGCTCGATCCGGCACGGCGGCGGGCCCTTGACCTGCTCCCCGCGCGCGTCCGCGGCGAGCTTGCGTTCCCGCGCGGCGTGCATCCTCGCCAGCCGCTCGGACGCGGCCGCCCGGTCGATCTCCGCGCGCGCGAGCGCCGCGGCCGGCGCTTTGGGCTTTTGCCCTCGGAGCTTGCGGCCGTGCTCGGCCGCCGCCGCCGCCGCGGCCGTCTTCTCGGCGGCCTCAGCGGCCGCGGCCGCGTCCTCGGCCTCGATCACCGCAAGCGCCGCGCGCAGCCGGGCGACCCGGCCGGTCGCCGAGGAGATCTCGGCGGCCGCGTCCACCCCCGGCAGCCCCTCCGGGCCGGCGGCGGGCGGCTCGTCCTCGCCCGTCACCGCCATCAGCTTCGCGACCTCCCGCTCGATCCACACGGCGTCGCGGTTACGCGCCAGCGACGCGTCCGCCGCGACCTTCGTCCCATCCAACGCGACCACCGACAAATCCGCCAGCCCCGCCGCCGCGCACAACCGCAACCCCTCAACGAACAACCCCGCAAGCGCCCGCTCGTGATCGACCACGAACCGCGCGATCGTCGCGTGATCGGGCACCAGCCCCCCACAAATCACCCGAAACGCCGCGTCCGTCCGACACGCCGCCTCGATCCGCCGCGACGACCTGATCCCGCAGCAATACGCGTACAACAACAACGCCACCATCATCTCCGGCTCATACGGCGGACGACCCGCACAACCACCCGGACGCCGATGCAACCCAGCCGTGTCGAGCTCCCCAACCACGTCGAGCACGAACCACGCCACATGCCCCTCCTCCAACCAGTCACGCATACACACCGGCAACAAGAACAACTGATCCCGCTGCGGGCACGCATACACCCGAGTCGCGCCCGCCGACCGCTCACCAACCCCCGCGGCACCCCTGTCCCCCGCTTCCGCGCCTGCCATCATCAAACCACCTCCTGACGCAGGCCCCGGCTGCCCTAATCAGCCGTTAAAGCCCTGCTCAGGAGGTACTTTTAGCAAACCACCCGGACAGAAACCCGCCACTCAGACCGCCCACAAACTGGCCACATTCACGACACCCGACACACCCACCCAGAGTTTTGCGACAGCCTCCTGGTGTCGAGTTTCGGCACACTCGGCGCCGGCGCGCGGTCGAGTGGCGAGTTTCTCGGGGTAGCGACGCGTCGCGGTCGCGGCACGCTCCGGCTCGCCGCACACGGGTGCTCGCGGAACGCCGGGATCACAACTCGCTCGGGACAGTGCTCCGGCCGTTGGCGCCGCCTCTCTCAGACGGTCTTGCCCGACGCCTTGGCATCGAGCAGATACGCCCATGCCAGCGTCTCGGCGACCGCGGTCCACAGCGCCTGGGGCACGTCGTCGCCGAGGTCGAGCGCGCCGAGCGCCTCGGCGAGGGCGGGGTCGTAGCGCACCGGCACGCCGGCCTCGCGCGCGGCCGCGACGATCCGGTCGGCCACGAGCCCGACGCCGGTAGCGGTCACCTTCGGGGCGTGCGCTCCCTGCTCGTAGCGGAGCGCGGTGGCGCGCCGGCGCGGGGGCTTGCCCGGCTCAGGCATACACGTTGAGCGGCTCGCGGCGCGGGACCACGTCGACCGTGACCGGGAGCGCGACGGCGTCGGCCAAAACGTCGCCGAGCTTGCCGGCGCCGTCGAGCGCGAGGTCGAAGGGGGTCCCGGCGGCCACCGTCACGGACACGTGGAGCGATTTCGGATCGAGGCCGAATCGCAGGTCGACCGCCCCGAGCGCGGGGGCGTCGTAGACGAGGCTCAGCGCGTGGCACCCGGCGCCGGCGCCGGCGCCGCCGCCGCCGCCCGCGTCACGCTCGGCCACCTGCACGCTCCCGCCGCCGGGGAGCCGGACGGCGTCGGTCGCGGCCGGTGCCGGGTCCTGGCCGGACATGCCCAGCTCGACCCGGTCGGGACTGACGTGGCGGACGGTCAGGCGGAGCTCTTGGCCCGCCTGTACATCTTTGGGCAATGTCGCGTCGATGAGCGCGCCGGCGATGTTCAGCGACCCGCGCCCGAGGCCGTCGGCGGTCACCACGCGCGCCATCAGGGCGCGGCCGGGCGCGATCCGCAGCTCGGCGCCGAGCACGGCCTTGATCAGACGAATGTCCACGTTGATCGGGTCCATGTCTCAAGGATGATGAAGAACGGGCGACTACCCGGGGCGATGGATACCGGTCTCTACATCGCCGCGTCCGGGATGCTGGCCCAGCAGGTCAGGGAAGATCAGCTGGCCAACGATCTCTCGAACGCGTCCACGCCCGGGTACAAGACGGACTCCTCGGTCCAGTCGGACTTCGGCACGATGCTCCTCGCCAACACGGCGACCGGCCAGCAGATCGGTCAGGTCAACACGGGCGTGAAGCTCGGCGCCCCGGTCGCCGACCTGACGCCGGCCGCGCTCCACTCGACCGGTCAGCCGCTCGACTTCGGGATCGCCGGTGACGGGTTCTTCGCCGTTCGCACATCGCAGGGCGTGCAGTACACGCGCGACGGGCAGTTCGCCGCATCGGCCCGGGGCCTGCTCGTCGACGGTCAGGGCAACGACGTGCTGTCGCAGAACGGCGCCCCGATCGCGGTCGGCGCCCAGGGCACGGTGCCCGCCTCCTCGGTCGGGGTCTTCAACGTGACCAACCCGGCCAAGCAGGGCTACAACTACTTCACGGGCGCGCCCGCCGGCCGCGCCAGCGGGATCGTCAAGCAGGGCGAGCTCGAGGACTCGGCGGTCGATCCGATCACCACGATGGTCAACATGATCGGCGCGACGCAGACCTACCAGGCCGGCGAGAACGCGATCCAGACGATCGACTCGACGATGCAGGAGAGCTCGCAGTCGGTGGGCTCGCTGGGGGGCTGATAGATGCTCGAAGGTCTTTACGCCGCCGCCTCGGGCATGGAGGCCCAGCAGCAGCAGTTCGACGCCATCTCCAACGACATGGCGAACGTCGACACGCCCGGCTACCAGTCGACGATCATGGGCTTCCACGACCTGCTGTACAGCAGCGGCAACTACGGCTCGAACGTCGCCACCGGCGCCGGCGCCGGCGCCGAGCAGTTGGGCTACGACCAGACGCAGGGAGCGATCCAGCAGACCGGCCAGCCGCTCGACGTCGCGATCGCGGGCCAGGGCTACCTCGAGGTCCGCCGGCCCGACGGCACGATCGGCCTGACCCGCAACGGCGCGCTCCAGCTCGACGACAAGCGCCAGCTCACCACCCAGACCGGGATGCTGGTGCAGCCGCCGATCACGATTCCGGCCGGCCTCGACCCCAGCCAGGTGTCGATCGCCGCGAACGGCACCGTCTCGGCCGGCAAGCAGACGCTCGGCAAGCTCTCCCTCGTCGATGTCCCCGCGCCCGACGGCCTCGTCGCGGACGGCGACAGCGTGTTCAGCGCGACCGCCGCCAGCGGCGCGATCCGGGCCGCCAAGGGCGCCTCGCTCCAGCAGGGCGCGCTCGAGGGCTCGAACGTCGACATGGGCGCCGAGATGAGCAAGATGATGGCCGCCCAGCAGCAGTATGCGATGGGCAGCCAGGCGATCCAGTACCAGGCCCAGATGCTCCAGATCGCGAATGAGATCAAGCCATGAGCGTTGGGGCGATAGGAGGGGCGGCGCTGCCGCCGATCGACACCGCGAACGAACCGGCGGACATCCGCAACGGCGACACCGCCGCGAAGAACGCCTACCAGGAGGCGCTCGGGTTCGAAGACGTCCTCGTCCAGCAGCTCACGCAGGAGCTCGCCTCGACCGTGACCACCCCGACAGACGACACGAGCCTCGACGGCGGCTCGGGTGACTCGGGCGGCTCGGGCGGCTCGGGCGGCGGCATCCTCGGCTCTGACCCGAGCACGAGCGGGTTTGCCAGCCTGATCCCGACCGCTCTGACGCAGAGCATCATGTCGAGCGGCGGACTCGGGATCGCGCAGCAACTCGCGCAGGCGATCGATCCCGCGATCGGGACGCCGAAGGGAGAGACAAACACTCCAGACAAGACTGCGGGGGCGCAGTGATGGCGACGGCCGAGCTTCAAGCGCGGGCCGACGCCGCCCTGACCACGGAGGTGATCGCTCACCTCGAGGCGCAGCTGGTCGCCGCCCGGCGGCTGCTGCAGGTGGTGCTCGAGCAGGGGGCCGCGATCCGCAACCGCGACGTGAAGGGCGTCGTGGCGCTGACCGGCGTGCTCGGTGCCGAGCTCCACCACCGCCGGCAGCTCGAGACCGAGCGCATCGCGATCCTCGAGCGCGCAGGCGCGAGGTTGGGCGTCCCCGGCGCGTTGGTCACGATGGCGATGCTCGAGCCGCTGATGGACCCCGAGTCAGCGCTTCTCGCCGGCGCCCGCAGCGCGGAGCTGCGCGGTCTGCTCGAGGTCGTTCAGCGCGAGCACCACGTCAACCGTGCGCTGATGAGCCAGGAGCTCGCGTTCCTCGATCACCTGCTCAAGCTGGCCGGCATCGCCGGCGATGAGAGTTACGACGCCGGCGGCGACCGCCTCGCCACGACCGCGGCGCAGACCACCGGCCACCGCGTGTTCGATCTCGAGGTCTAGAGCGATGACGATTCCGAGCTACATGGGATTGCAGACGGCGCTCAGCGGTCTGGAGGCCGCGCAGGCGGCGATCGACACCGCCGGCCAGAACATCGCCAACGCGAGCACTCCGGGCTACTCGCGCCAGACGGTGAACCTGACCGAGCGCAGCGCGCTGACGATCCCGGCGCTGTCGAGCGTCACCGGCGACGGCGCGCAGCTCGGCACCGGCGTCGACATCACCTCGATCACGCGCATTCGCAACCAGTTCCTCGACAGCCAGTACCGGGCACAGAACACCACCGAGAACGGCAACAGCACTTCCTCGACGATCCTCAGCCAGGTCCAGTCGGGGTTGAACGAGCCGAGCGCGGACGGTCTCTCGGGCACGCTCGACCAATTCTTCAGGGACTGGAACACGCTCGCGTCGACCCCGGGCGACCAGGGCGCCCAGCAGGCGGTCATGGGTGATGGCGCCGCCGCCGGCGATCAGCTGAACACGCTGTCCGGGCAGCTGTCGACGCTCGAATCACAGGTGACGAGTCAGTACAACACGTTGACCGATCCCAGCAACAGCGCGGTCGCGAACGACGCCAACGAGATCGCGCAGCTGAACGGCCAGATCGCCCAGGCGCAGGCCGCCGGCATCGACGCCAACAACCTCGAGGACCAGCGCGACAACGTAATCGACGACCTGTCGCAGTACTCGAACGTGTACGTCAACACCCAGTCGAACGGGATGGTGAACGTGAGCTTCGGCAACGCCGCGCTCGCCGCGCAGAACGGGACGGCCGACGCGACCCCGCTGGTCAGCGGCACCAGCGTCGACCTCACCGATAACGTGACCGACTCGAACCTGAGCGGCGCGGGTGGGACGCTCGGCTCGCTGCTCGGCTTGTACGACTCGACGAGCGGCACCGGCAAGCTCGCTGACTACATGACCACGCTCAACGGCGTGGCCAGCCAGCTCGTCACCACCGTCAACAACGCGATCTCCGGCGCCGACGCGAGCGGACCGAGCGCCACCCCGTTCTTCGATCCGACCGGCACCACCGCGGCGACGATCGCCGTCAACCCGAGCCTGAGCTCGAACGGCACGACCCCCCCGTACACGGCGGCCGAAGCCAGTGCCGCCGCTGGCCTCAGCGGTGGTGCCGCAGACCAGGCGTACAAGGCATTCGTCACCCAGGTCGGCAGCGACGTGCAGTCGGCTCAGAACGCCCAGCAGACCTCGCAGTCGCTGCTGACCGCGATCTCGAACCAGCGCCAGAGCATCTCCGGCGTCTCGCTCGACGAGGAGATGACCAACCTGATCCAGTTCCAGCAGGCCTATCAGGCGTCGGCCCGCGTGATGAGCACGATTGACACCACGATCGGCTCGCTCCTCAGCATGGTCGCGGCGGGGTGAGGTAGATGATCGGGCGCATCACCAACCAGATGACCGCGCAGATGACCCTGGCCGGCATCGAGACGGCGATCGACCGGGTCGACACGACCCAGCAGGAGCTGTCGAGCGGCAAGTCGATCAATCAGCCGTCGGACAACCCGGCCGGCGCCGCGCTCGCGCTCGGACTCAACACCGACCTGTCCAACCTCACCAGCTACTCGAACAATGTCACGGACGGCACCGGGTGGGTCCAGGCGCAGAGCTCCGCGCTGACCGACATCACGAACTCGGTTCAGCGGATCCGTGAGCTCACGCTCGAGGCGGCCAACGGCACCCAGACGACGGCTGACATGCAGGCCTCCGCTCAGGAGGTCAACCAGCTGATCGATGAGATCAAGCAGGACGCCAACACCCAGTACAACGGCCAGTACGTGTTCTCGGGCTCCGCGACCTCGGCCCAGCCGTACGCGTCGGGATCGAACGACACCTACGCCGGCAACGCCGGTCAGGTGACCCGGACGATCGGCCCGAACACGTCGCTGACGGTGAACGCAAACCTGTCGGGAGTGCTCGGGAACGGCCAGACCGTGTCGGGCCAGCCGGCCGGCGACGGCCTGCTGCTGAACGCGCTTCGCAACATCGCCGACGACATGCAGTCCGGCAACAGCTCCGCGGTGAACGCTGACCTCTCGTCGCTCGACACGAACCTCAATTCGCTCGATGGCCTGTCGTCGAACGTCGGCGCGGTGCAGGACCGCCTGCAGATGGCCGCCTCGCGGATCCAGACCCTCCAGACCAGCGACACGCAGGTTCTCTCCAGCACCCAGGATGCCGACATGGCGTCGACCGAGATCAGCTTCTCCACTCAGCAGGCGGCGTTGCAGGCGGCCCTGCAGGCGGGCGCGAACATCGTCCAGCAGTCGCTGATGAACTTCCTCGGCACCGGCTCCGGCTAGAGTAAGCCCCGCTTTGTCGCTCACGATCGAGAGCTCGCGCTTCGGGCGCGTGCAGATCGACCCGGATACGGTCCTGGAGTTCCCCGAAGGCCTGATTGGACTCGGCGGGTCGCGCTACGCGCTGCTGGCGACGGACCCGGAGGCGCCGTTCGCGTGGCTGCAGTCGCTCGAGGACCCGGCGCTGGCGCTGCCGGTGACGAACCCGCACCGGTTCTTTGCCGAGTTCGCGGTCGAGGTGATCGACGAGGACGCCGAGCGACTCGGCTTCGACTCCTCGGGCGCCATGGACGTCTATGTGACCGTGCGCGCCGCGCCGGCGCTGGAGGACTTCACGGCTAACCTCAAGGCGCCGATCCTGGTGAGCTCCGGCAGGGCGTACCAGGTGATCAACCAGGCGCCTGGCTGTGAGCTCCGCGCGCCGCTGTTCGCAGCCCCCGACGGGGATAGCGCACCGGACGCCGATCCGGCATGCTGAGAATCAGCCGACGCGCCGGCGAGCGGATCATGCTCGGCGACGACACGATCATCGAGGTCCTCGAGGTCCGGGGCCAGACGGTCCGGATCGGGATTGACGCTCCGCGAGAGGTACCGGTCTACCGCGAGGAGATTTGGCTCGAGGTCAAGCGCGAGAACCAGGCCGCCGCCGAGGCGGCGGCTGCCGCTGAGCTACCCGACTGGCCCAAGTAACCGCGTCCGGCCGGCTAGGCCCTTGCCCTACGCCACCTCGCTGAACAGCGCCTCGTCGGCTTCGAGCTCGACGCGGAGCTTCTTGGTGATCTGCCCGTGGATCTGGCAGACACGGCTCTCGGTGACGCCAAGGATCTCGCCGATCTCGCGCAGGGTCAGGTTGTAGACGTACAGCAGGACCGCGACCTTGCGCTCGCGCTCGGGCAGGCGCTCGAACGCCTTGCGGAAGCGGGCCTTGGCCTCGTCGACCATCGCCGAATGCTCGGGGTCGCAGTCGCGGTCGTCGGAGTGCAGCGTGTCGATCCGCTCGATCGTGGTGTCGTCCTCGGCGAGGACCACGGTGTTCAGCGACCCGACGTGGGAGCGGGCGATCTCGTCCTGGCGGGTGATCAGGTCGTGGGTCGAGATTCCGAGGGACTCGCTCAGCTCCTCCCTGGAGGGCTTGCGGCCGTACAGGCCGACGAACTGCTCGTTGGCCTTGTTGATGTCGCGGTCCCAGCGGCGCAGCGAGCGCGGGGCCCAGTCGTTGCGGCGAAGCTCGTCGAGCACCGCGCCGTGGATCCGGGTCCACGCGAACTGCTCGAGCGTGGCGCCCTTGTTCGGGTCATAGCGGTCGATCGACCGGATCAGGGCCTCGAGGCCGCACGAGATGAAGTCCTCCACCTCGCAGCGGGCGGGGATCTCGCGCGCCTTCTTGTACACGATGTACTTGACCATCGGCGCGAACGTCAGGACGAGGCGGTCGCGAATCCTCGCATCTCCGGTCCGCTTGTACGCCTGCCACAGTTCGAGTGTCTCCTGCGCCGACATCCGGCCGCTCTTGTCCTTCGCCTTCCGCATTTACAGGACTCCGTATTCTCGAGGGAATTGGGGGCCGGGCTCAAGTTCCGGCTTGCGTGACTGACATCGGCCAAAGCG
>Ga0335080_10006365_pt1 | contig 12200 bp, 14 predicted proteins | sample Lox_Sample_34_FD_206720 | JGI IMG/M metagenome (GOLD analysis project Ga0335080, IMG submission 206720) | Soil microbial communities from Loxahatchee National Wildlife Refuge, Florida, United States - Lox_Sample_3.4 | ecosystem: Environmental > Terrestrial > Soil > Wetlands | place: USA...
GCTCCGTCTCCATCAATGTCCGGATCACCGCCGTGCGGAAACTGGCGGTCGAGGCCGCTGACAACGGGTTGCTGGCGCCGGAGTTGGCCAGCGGGATCGCGCGCGTGAAGGGAGTCGCGTCGAAGGGCGTCCGTGTCGGGAACTGGCTGTCGCTGCGACAGGCCCAGGCGCTTCTCAACGCGCCCGACACGACTACAAACAAGGGGCTGCGAGACCGGGCGATGCTCGCGGTGCTCCTCGGCTGCGGGTTGCGCCGATCCGAAGTGGCGGCTCTTACTCTCAAGCACATTCAGCAAGGGGATAACCACTGGTGCATCGTAGACTTGATCGGCAAGCACGGTCGCGTGCGAACAATTCCGATGCCGACGTGGGCAAAAATGGCGATCGATGCCTGGACCTCGGCCGCTGGCTTGGGTGATGGCTTCGTATTTCGGCCGATAAATCGTGGCGATCAGGTTTCCGGCGAGCGTTTGAGCGAGAAGGTTATTTGGCAGTTCCTTCGTAGGTATGCAGAAGCTGCCGGCGTCCTCGGCATCGCGCCACACGACGCCCGCCGGACGTGCGCCAAACTGTGCCGGGCCGCTGGCGGCGAGTTGGAGCAAATCCAGATGCTCCTGGGCCACGCGTCGGTCCAGACAACTGAGCGATACCTCGGTACAAAGCAGGATTTGGTCAATGCGCCCAATGACGGGATCAAGCTGAGAGTGGCGGTTTAGCCCACCGGCTTCGTGAGCGCGACGATAACCCGGCTACAAGCCGACTTCCGGGTAATAATCTCCTCGAACCCGTCTGGGGGGAGGAATGAACCAAGTCTTGGTGTTCCCGCCTTGTTCCCCAGGTCTTTAACCATCGGTTTCTAGAAGTCCGCTATTTTATCTAGAATGTCGGGGCCAGGGACGGAATCGAACGACATTAGAGTACGCTGCCGCTCGATGGAATTCGTTGAATCCAGCTACTCAAAGCCGGGGGGCACTCCCGTTAAGGTCTGAGACGACCGCCAGAACCTGCTGCTGTTTGGGCGCTTTAGTTCGGGCGCTATAGGTCCAAGTGACGCAACCCGCGTTGCCGGCCTTGCGGATTGCCGGTGGCGAATTAACTCAGCGCGCCAGGCTTCGAAGATCTGATCCACCGTGGCTCCCTCTCGCAACGATTTCACGCCCGCATGATAAGCCGACACGAAAATATTCCAGATCTCGCGCTGATCGGTGGTGTAGCGGCCCGATACCGGAACCGTCCGGCCCAGATCGCCCCCGTAGTGGTTCCACTCGCAACCAACATCGAGCCGTACGAGGTCGCCGGCATTCGTGACGGCGTTTAGATGGTCATAGAGGGTTAGTGAAGCGAATGGGTTCGGGAATACGCCATTCAGCCCCGCCATTGCCCACGCCAGAACGATGCCCCGTGCGCGCCCGCTCTCCAGCATGCGTCCTCTACAGCGGCTTCTACACTTCGCTGCGACACACCTGGCCCGATCGCGTGGATCCCAGCCATCACGGCCTGGACTGTGGCCTTTGCGGCAGCACGCACGTTGACCAGCTCCGACGGGCTTTGCACAGCCATGAGGGCATTGACTCGTGCGCTAGCTTCTTTAAGTTGAAGTGATGGCCATCTCCTGGCAATGGCGAGAGCCCACAACGGTGCGCTCGGTGGATCACCGGTGATGTTCGGCGGCAGTTCTGGGCGCGAATATTTGACCGCTGGGTAGTAAAGCGCTGTCGTAACGGTTCCATTCTTTTCGAGGAAGCTTGCAAGCTCGGACCAATCGACCACGTGTTCGATCCCCGCCTGCTTCAGGGCGTCTGAACCGGGTGAGCCTTTGAGCGGACCCGTCGCTCCCGCGAGGAAGCGCTCGTTGGGCGTTGGCGGGCTGAGAAACAGCCAACTCCCGTGGGATCGGCCGTCGATTGCGAGGATGGCACCGACAGTATTTTCGAGACCTGTGAAGTAGTAAAACGCAGGGTCCTGGCGGAACCCGTCGGCGGATTCGTCCACCACGGACTTTGCGTGCACCATAAGAATTCCATCGCCGAAGTCAGCCGCAGCGCGTTGCCGGCGGTTTTGCAATTCGCTGGTATCAGCCGCGAGTGCGGAGACCGCCATAAGAAACACCGCCACACACAGGGCCGTTCGCATGATGATTGTCGAGTCTATCCCGATCGAATCGACCTGTCAAACGAACGGCTTACGGCGAATGGTTTGCTGTGTACCTGGAAACAATCTCGCGATCGGTACCGGGAAACGCGCAAGGTTCCGCCTATCCGTTTCCACAAGAAGTCCGGATACGGCGGCCCGGATCACTCTTCCAATGTTTCGCGAACTCGGCGGATAATCTCGGCAGGCTGCTCGTTAGGGTCGAACTGCACGACCCGCTCGAAGCCCTGAGGGCCGGTGATGAGAACGCGCATGCCGCCGCGGAAGGGATCAGCTGCGATCCAGGCCTCGCGCAGATCGCTTGCGACGACAACTCCCTTCCGCAAGGCAGCCCGTGCTCCCCGGTCGTCTCGAACCTCATCGCACACATCATGGACATGCAGCTCCTCCGGCTCGTCTCGCGGGCGGGGTGTACGTACTCCCGGTATACGGACGATCTCACGTTCTCCACGAACAAGAACGAATTCCCGCCGGACATCGCGCAGCAAGACCCCGCGAACCCCCATGTCTGGACTCCAGCGCGGCCCCTCGTGCGGCAGATCACGCGCGCGGGATTCCGGATCAACCCCACCAAGACGCGCATGCAGTACCGGATGTCCCGACAAGAGGTCACGGGGCTCGTGGTGAATCAGAAGATCAACGTGCGGACCGAATACCGTCGAGAGGTACGAGCGATGGTGCACCATCTCTTCACCACGGGTAAGTTCACGCTCGTCGGGCCCGTCACCAAGAACGGCGTCGTGACCCTGGAGGATCGGGATGGCACGCTCGATGAGCTGCACGGTCGCCTCGGATTCATCGACAGCATTGACCGTCACGACGGGGAAAAGAAACAGCCCATGTACCGACGCTTCCTGCTCTACAAGGACTTCTACATGGCAGCCCGACCAGTGATTATTTGCGAAGGGAAGACAGACAACGTTTACCTCAAGCACGCGATCCGCAGCCTAGCGGCGCAGTTTCCTCAGCTCGCCACCATCGACCAGCAGGGCAAGATCACGCTCAACGTGCGCCTGTACAACTATCCCCAAACGAGCACAGGGCGCATTCTCGGACTCTCCTCCGGTGGAAGCGCGCTCATCGCGCACTTCATCGGCACCTACAAGAAGGATACGGACCACTTTCACGCGCCGGGACAGAAACACCCCGTGATTATCCTGTATGACAACGATGCGGGCGCTAAAGACATCCGGAGCGCCATTGGTAAGGCGACGAAAAACAGGGTGAAGGGAACCGAACCGTACCTGCACGTCGCCCGAAACCTCTACGCGATGCGAACGCCATTGTCTCCTGGAGTCACTGAATCGAAGATCGAGGATTTCTTTGATGCCGCAACGAAAGCCACCCAGGTCGGCGGCAAGACCTTCAACGATGACAGCAATGGCTTCGATAAGAACCAGCATTTCGGCAAACACATTTTCGCCGAACAGGTCGTGAAGGCAAAGGCGAGCACGATTAGCTTTGCGGGATTTCAGCCGCTCCTCGCCATCCTGGAGGACATCATCAAACAGCACGCGGCGATCCTCGCAGGACAAGCGGCAACCGTGCCGTAGGATGCGGGCTGCGCTCTCCCGGGGGTGGCTGTTCCAGACCTGTTCCATTCCTGTTCCAACAAATAGGGATAAAATCGGCGTTTTCTCGTTGGGTCGTCTCGTGGAATCAGTGGGTTAGGTTGGTTTGAGTTCGGCCCTGAAAAGGCCGCAATCTACGATAGATCCTGATATGTCCGCATCACGTCAACTGACGTCTGACGCACCTAACCGGAGAGTGGCATTAACCGGCCAGTTATCTCGGGTCAGTCAGAGAGACTCCGGTTGGGCCGAGCCACGAAACAAGGTTAGGAAGTCAGGCCATGCAAGGAAGCTCGACTGACTGGGGTCGCGCGAGCTTGCTAAAGCATCCGGATTCCACGCTCTTCGTACACAGAGCGCGACTGGTCATCGACCATCGAACGACTCAAACCCATGATGGCTGCCACTATTCCGTCAATTCGCTTGGACGATTTTAGTCGGTCAGGCTTGACTGGTCGCACGTTGCTGTTGATGTCGCTTTTGACCGTCATGCAGTCGGCCATCCAGCGCAGCACCGGGTTCCCACCATGACGGACGCTGCGGTGCACGATGCTGCTCTGGAGTTCCTTTGTGGCCTCCGAAAGGTGCCGATAGGTCTGCCCCACCTCAACCATTTGGAATCCGTCCTCTTGGAGTTGCTGCGCAAGTTGAGTGGCCGACCACGGATCATACGCCACTTGTTGGATACTGAGGCCTGCCTGGTCTCGCAACTCGTTTAATCTTCTGCGAACCGCCGTGAAATCTACGACGTTGCCGGTCGTGAGGGTGATGAGGCCTTTGGCCGCCCACAGACGATATTTGCTGCTCTCTTGGTGCGGTCGAGCCTGCATGTTATCTTCGGGCAGCCAGAAGAAGGGCAGCAGGTTGAAGACTCCACCGTCGTCCTTCGCCACAAGCACCAGGGCCGTAATATCCAGCTTGGTCGACAGGTCGAGCCCTGCGTACCAGGTCAGGTCCTTCGCTGCAGTCAGATCGATAGGAGCCGAGCAGGCATCCCAATCGGCCATGTCAATGAACCGGGTTTCCTGTTTGACCCACTGATTCAGCCGCAGCCGCCGAAAGCTGTTTTGTTCGCTGGGTACGCGCTTTGCACGTTCACACGCTGACCGGACCGACTCCAGGTTCAGAAAGTCGCCGAGCGCCGGATTGCAGGCTCGCCACACCTCTTCGCTGGTCCAATCGGCGTCCTGCGGCGCCGCGTAGATCACCGGGTAGAAAGTCGGGTCCGGAGGAATAACGCCGCGGATGATCTGATCCGCGTATTCGTGCAGTTCCTCCGCAACCGGGCTCTCTCCGGGGATACCGGCCGTCGTGATTCCGAACACCAGAGGTTGGGTGCGTGCGTCGCCGGCGCCGAACGTCAGTACCTCCCAGAGCCGCCGGTCCCGCTGCGCGTGAATTTCATCGAAGATCACGCCGTGGTTGTTAAACCCGTGCTTGCCACCTACGTCGGCCGATAGCGCACGGTAGAAGCTGCCCATCTCTGGTACAACAATGCGTTTGCTGGAATCGATGATTTTAGATCGCCGAGCGAGTCTAGCGTTGAATCGAACCATCGCCGCGGCAACCGTGAACACGATGCCGGCTTGATCCCGATCTACGGCAGCTCCATAGATCTCGGCTCCGGGCTCTCGGTCCGCGTAGAGCAAGGTAAGGGCAATGGCGGCTGCGATTTCACTTTTTCCGTTCTTTTTGGGAATTTCCCAGTAGACCTGGCGAATCTGACGGCTCCCGTCGTCATTGAGCCGTCCAAAGATCTCTCGGACGTGTTGCTTCTGCCAATCGCGCAGAAGGAAGGGCTGGCCGACGAACTGTCCCTTCGTGTGGTGGAGATAGTGCTCGATGAAGTTAACCGCTCGATCGGCGCGCTCATCACTGAAAGGCACACGTCAGAAATCCAACACGCCGTCGCTGGATTGTTCCCTCTCCGTTGAGAGCAACTGCATCCGAGAGCGGCTCGAGGGCGTCAATCCGAATTCTCGGCACAAGCGTGTAATGGTTTCCATGCAGGTGTTTACGACACCGAGCAAGGGACTCTGCTGCACGTAGCCGGAACCGGTCTTGAAGAGCAACCCGCTTTCGGAGAGCTTCATCTGGGCCTTGATCATCGTCGAATATGCTTGGCAGAGATTGCCGAGCGAGATGTAGTCGGCCTCCGTGAGGAGTTTCATATGACGCAGGATCCGGACGAGCCGCTTCCACTCGTTCTTGGCTTCCTCGTCCAGATAGTCTGGGCACCGCGGTGTCTTGAGCCGAGGTTGTGGCTCGGCGTGATTGATCGGCCGCTTGCCCGGGTTCCCTTCCAACAGCACAAGTGCGGTCGGCTTAGGAGCAGGCCCACGAGCCCCCACTAGGCGCCCCCCGTGCCTTCATTGGGTGCATGATGCGTGACGGGCTGATCGGCCACCTGCTCGCATGCCCGCTCGTCCAGTAGCCGCTCGCAATCATCCTTAATCGCATCTTCGGCAGCCAGAAGTCGCCCTTCTTTCACGTGCTCGAACGTGGCGCCGGCGTAAGGCCCATCAGCCAGCGTTGCCTCCTTCCCCGTTAGGGCTTGCCAGCGAAGTACCGCGACATCAACGTACCGCGGGTCGATGTCCATCCCATAACACAGGCGACCGGTTAACTCGGCAGCAGCCATGCACGTACCCGATCCCAAGAAGGGGTCATACACCGCATCACCACGCTCCGTATGATTCAGGATCGGGCGGCGCATCAACTCGACCGGCTTCTGCGTGCCGTGGCCCGTCTTCTCCTCGCTCCGGTCACCGCCGAAAGAGCCCAGATTGCTAACGTCCCACACTGTCGATTGTGTCCGATCCCCACGCCAGTGAGCGGAGCTCCCTTTGCGCACCGCATACCAGCAAGGTTCGTGCTGCCAATGGTAAGCGCCGCGGCTGATTACGAAGTGTTGTTTTCGCCAAATGATTTGTGCCCGAATCTGGAAGCCGCTGCCGAACAGCGAAGCGGCAACTTCTCCGGCATAGATCCCCGCGTGCCAGACATAAGCGACGTCCCCAGGGAATAGCTGCCAGGCCTGTGACCAATCCACCCGGTCGTCGTTAGCGACCTTGCCGCCCTGCACCGTTCGGGGGTTGAGACCCGCCTCCTCCCGCCAGGTTGGATCCACGCTCACGCCATATGGTTGGTCAGTCACCATCAGGAACGGGACCGTTCGTGCAAAGAGCCGCGATGTGGCGCTTTCTTGCGTCGCATCGCTACACAAGACGCGATGTGGACCACAGCACCACAGATCTTCTGGCTGAGTCACCGCGACCTCCGGCAGTGGCGGCGTGGCGTTGGCTTTCTCGTCGCCGTCCGGGGATGCGAGGAGAGCGTCGATCTCTCGTGCGTCGAAACCTGTTAACGACACGTCATAGGCGAGGTCTTTCAAGTCCGCGAGCTCTGGGCCGAGCAGTTCCAGATCCCAATCCGCCCAGGTTCCGGATCTGTTCACCAGGAGGCGGAATGCCTTCACGTGCGCGGGCGTCCACTCATCGCAGAGGATCACTGGGATTGCGGTGGTGTCGCCACCGGGCCACGATCCCAACTGGCGCGCTGCCTTAATTCTAAGGTGGCCGTCCACCACGGTTCCATCGCTGCGAGCCAGCACTGGGCACTTAAAGCCGAACTCCCGGATGCTGCTGCACATGCGGTCGACCGCGGCATCGTTCTTGCGGGGATTGCGAGCGTAGAAGACCAGTCGCTCAATGGGCCAAAACTGAATTTGTGGGATCTGGGCTGCCGTTTCCTGCGAAAGCATGCCTCACCTTTTGATAAGTAAAAGTGGAGGGATCTTTCGGAGGGTGCGCTTTGCGCTGGCCTGTCGAACCGAGCCTCTGATTCAGATTCTACAGCGGATGGCCCTGCAGTACAACATTTCCGAGCGGTAATGATTTTTTGAGAAGGTCCGGATTAGGAGACGGTAACGCTCAGACTGCGTGAACGGCCGTGGCGCGCCTTTGCTTCAACTCCATCCACACGCCTCCTTTGGGACGCAGGGTGATGCTCTGCTGGAGCTCGATTGGGTGCCCTGGCGCTGCGCGCGGCTGAAATCTCTGGGCCATGATCGCGAGCAGAAGCACGCCTTCCATCATGGCGAACGATGCCCCGATGCATTGCCGGGGGCCCGCTCCGAACGGAAAATAGGCGAACCTTGGCAGCTTCCGCGAGGCTCCCGAGCTCCACCGGCCAGGATCGAACTTTTCCGGATCCGGAAAGAACCGCGCATCGCGGTGTTGAACCCATTGGCTCATCACCACGTTCGCGCCCGCCGGAATGCGATAGCCTCCCAGTTCGAACTCCTCTGCCACCGTGCGGCCAACAGCCCACGCCGGCGGGTACAGCCGCATCGATTCCTTGATGACTCCTTCGGCGTACGGTAATAAAGGCAAGTCGGAGATCGCTGGTGCGCGGCCACTGAGGACGCGATCCAGTTCGTCACGCAGCCGTTGGTCAGCCTCGGGGTTTTCCGCCAGAAGGTGCCAGGCCCAGGAGAGTGCCAGCGCTGTGGTTTCGTGGCCGGCCAGTAGAAAGGTCAACACCTCATCGCGGACTTGTTCATCGTCCATCCCGCTGCCGTCTTCATCTCGCGCATCAAGCAGCATGGAGAGCAGATCGCCGGAGTCTTGTACGTTCCGACGACGACGATCGATGATCTGATACACCGTCGCATCCAGTTGCCTGACGGCGCGGCGAAATTCCAACATGCTCGGGAGCGGAACAAAGCGGGCGACGGACGGCATCAGCATGCGCGCCCCTGTCATATTCCGGACCAGGATGTCGGCGGCCTGCGAAATCTCCTGGATTCCTTCCGGTTCCACGTTGAAGAGCGTACGCACGGCGATCTTCAGCGTCAGACGCATCATCTCTCGGTGCAGATCGACCACCACTCCGTCCTGCCATTCCGCGACTGCCTCTTCCGTATACTGCATCATGATGCCGGCGTACGAGGCGATGCGCTCCCGGTGAAACGCCGGCTGCGTCAGTCGGCGCTGTTTCTTCCACGTCTCCGCTTCGCTGGTCAGCAGGCCATCCCCGAACAGCCAGCGGCTGTTCCGGATGACTCGGTCCTTCAACAGATTCTGATGGTGGCGCACCAACACCGCTTCGATGAGGTCCGGATGGTTCAAGAAATACACGCGAATCCATCCTGCGCGGTAATAGAAAATGTCCCCGTATTCGGCGGCCCAGCGTTGGAAAACAGCAATAGGGTTGCGGTCAGCCAAAGGTATATTTCCGATGAGAAAATGCGGCTTGGGGCCAGGGGGACGCAATGAATTCAGTTTATACCGTCAATGTGACGACAGGATGCTTTCTTCTTTTCCTGATGGCCAAATTTGGATCTCGAGTGTTTGCGGCGTCAGCATCCGAACATCTCCCAACACGCACTCCAGGCGTGTGCGGCGCTTAGTTGTGTGGGGATCTTTCGGAAGCTGCGCTCTGCGCTGGCTTGACGAACCGAGCCTTCAAAATAATCTTACCTACGATCTTTTTTTTAGAGCTAGTCTTCTTTTTCGGCTTGGTTCGGGTGGTGAGGCTCAGAGTAAGCACAAAGAGGGTTTTGACCCCCTGAGTGATTACCCTGCGTGAACGCACACTGACTCGTTCGGTATGGAGCCGGCCCTTCGTTCGCACCGTGGGCTTAGGCGCAACGGTTACCCGCAGCTTTTAGGCGCCCCACGCGCCTGCATGTCTGTGTACCCGCTTGTCTACCAGCAGCCTCAACAGTGCTTCTGCGCGCCGATGTTGCTAGCGCGGCTGGATGGCCTAACGGACCGGGTAGGGGTCCACCAATCAGTGTCACCAGCCCCTCTGACCTGTGTTGCTGTACAGGGCGGTCGCTGGATCGTCCAGAGTAGAAAACATCCTGACTGACTACGAAGCTGTCCCGGCAATGCCGCGGCCAAACACGACCGCCCACGCCCGCTTATTACCTCAAATAGCTCCGACATGCTCCCCTTTGACATCCGGCATCCCTCTCGAGATGCGATATTCAACCGCCATGGAAAAAGGCAATCCGTAGCGGATTTCCAGACGGCGGATCTCGCCGTGTTCAACGCCACGGATGTATTCCAAAAGTTCCACCATGGGCTTTTTGAGCTCGAACTCCGCAGGGTGAGCTGCCGGCGCGTTTTGGGCGGCCGTGAACTTCAGAACCAGCACCATCGCCGGCCATGGGTCCAAGATCAACCCGCCGCGACGAACTTTAATCGATTCGAGGTGGCCGAAACCGAGTTGCTGAAGGGCAGCAACGAAGCGGCGCTCGGCTGGCGAGAGGTCGCGGTTGGAGCTTGGACGAGTGGCTCTCGGGCCCATCAGGCGGCCGCCTCCGTTGCAAGGGCGCCACAGGCGATGGGGTTCTTCAGGCCCGTGTGACTGGTGGTGTGACTTAAAAGGGTTTTTCTGGAACTTCTGGTATTTTCAGGCCTTTGTGCTATGTATAAGTTACTTGTTTTCAGTAGGCCGAGAAGGAACAAGTCCCCCTCTCCGCACCAAAGACCCGAAAAGATTCGGGTAGCACGAACCTCATCGACGTTTCGTTTTCGGTAGGTGGGCGTCCTGGCACAGCCCGAAAGGGACTCTACTTCCCTTGGATGCAGGCCGTATTTCTGGGCTCGCTCTTGATTATCCACCGCTTGCTCCTCACGTTGCTGTTCGGCGGTGCGTGCCAGAGCGGGAGGCGCCGGAGCCGGAGGCACTGGAGCGGGAGCCGCCGCTCCGGCAGGAGTTGCGGGCAATGGCACCGGTGCCGCGGAACTCGCGCTGCCCTTTCCTGGGCGCCGCCGGCACTGGATTCGCCGCCGGGGCTGGAGCCTGCGTCGCCGGGCCTGGAGCCGTCCTCCCCGCGGGGCAGACGGAAGTCAGCGTTTCCGCCACCCCGAGCGGCGTCGCTCGAGTGTATCTGATGCGCCAGTGTCACCCGGATGCTGCCTTTGATGCCCCGGCAATAGGCCCGAAACCAAACACGAGTGCGGCTCCCGCAAGCAGCCTAGCCATCCGATCGCCCCTTCAGGATTTCATTTCGAAGCCCAGCCTATGACCGCATCGCGCCGATGCCGCGGAACAAAACTGCGCCACTCCACCTCATCGCAGGCATCACTTTCGAACATAGCCGTGCTGTGCCGTGCGCTTGCCCCCTTCCCGATGAGCCTCGGGCGATAGCGCGTGCACACCGGTCGCATCGATCCAACGATTATAGAAATTGAACAAGGCGCAGACTGTAATCGCAAAGTAGATGGCCTCATCATCCCAACCCACGGCGTACAACGGTTGCATGTCGGAAGGCGCAATGCGAGGAGAATCGCCGTTCACCTTATCAATGAAGCGGAAAAGGGCCTTCTCTTTCTCCGGGAGTGCTGAATTCTCCAGGTCCCGAATCACACTCCACACCAACTCTTCACTGCCCAGCAACTCTGCCGCGACCGCGGCATGCGCGTGCAGTCAAAATGGGCAATCGTTGCGGTACGACGTGTAGGCCGCGATCAATTCGCGAATGCCGGGAGCAATCGGCGCCGGTCCGCGCATCACCTCTTGAGTGAACCTCGCCAGATGCTCCGTGGCCTGCGGGCGAAAAGCAAACAGATGCCAAATCTGTGGATATTCCTTGCCAGCCGCCCGCATGGGCTGCAGGACTTCACGGTAAGGCCCGGGTTGTGGATTGTTTTCCACTCCGGGAAGAAACATCGGTTTCACGACCTCCCTCCGTTCGGAATCACGCCACCGGCTTCGTGGATCGTGATCCGCTGATTTGCTCTGATGTTCTCGAAGCGCTGCCGGGTACCGCTCGGCCACTCCACTTCCACCACCGCGGTGGCATCCCGGCCAAGCCCGAAAACCAGGCTCAGATCGCTCTGGGAACAATAACTGGATCCGCTGCGAACCATGTTCCACTGCTTTCCGGAAGCACTCGCCACGCGCACGACTGCGCCGATGCCGTCGCGATTGGATTTGCTTCCTGCCAGCCGGACGCTCAACCACGCGTTCCGATTGCCGCCATCGTTGCGCAGGAGACAGGCCGGCCCGTTGTTGGTGGAGACCAATACGTCCAGGTCCCCGTCGTGATCGAAATCGGCGTAAGCAGCGCCGCGCGCCACTATTGGCCGGGCGAACGCCGCGCCCATCCGGCTGCTGACGTTTTCGAATTTGTGATTGCCCAGGTTGCGAAACAGTAGCGGCGTCTCTTGATAACTCACTTTGGGCTGAACGCGCCCGATCTCGTCCTCAATGTGGCCGTTGGCGGCCAGGATGTCAAGGCGCCCGTCCAGGTCGTAGTCGAAGAAGAATACTCCGAACGTGAGCGACAACAGGCTGGCGCGGCCCACGCTCGAGGTGGGCGCCTCATCCACAAAAAGACCGTTGCCTTCGTTGTGGTAAAGGCCGAGCATCTGATTCGAAAAATTGCCCACCAACAAATGTGGGCGTCCGCTGCCGTCGTAGTCGGCGGCGTCGGCCCCCATGGCGCCACGCGCCACTCCA
>Ga0335080_10006367_pt1 | contig 12199 bp, 5 predicted proteins | sample Lox_Sample_34_FD_206720 | JGI IMG/M metagenome (GOLD analysis project Ga0335080, IMG submission 206720) | Soil microbial communities from Loxahatchee National Wildlife Refuge, Florida, United States - Lox_Sample_3.4 | ecosystem: Environmental > Terrestrial > Soil > Wetlands | place: USA: Florida...
CGCATGAAGTTGCGCTGCTTGCCTTCGGAAGAGCCGCGACTACCTTCCCGCAAGACATGGTTCACATCCGTTCTGGCCAACGGGATTGCGGGAATGACGCCGACGACGATCGCGGTCAGCAGGACGACCGCAGAAGTGAACAAATACACACGCACGTCGGGCTGAAAGTTAAATTGAATCGGCAAATCCGTACCCAGGGGAATCGAGCTTAGGAAGCCTGACGCCCACCAGCCGAGCAAAAGACCCAAACCGCCGCCGGAAACCGCGAGGAGCAGGCTCTCGGTGAGGCTCTGCCTTGCCAAACGAATCCAACCGGCTCCGATAGCGGTGCGAATCGCCATTTCGCGCTGCCGCGCCGTGGCGCGAACGAGAAGAATGTTTGCGATGTTGAAGCACGCGACAAGAAGCACCAGCGCCGAGAGAACGGTGAAGGCGATGGAGATCTTGGGCAGTGTACCTTCCGGATCAGGATCGGGCCGTGCCAGCTTTTCGGGAAAGGCGCTGAAGCGCAATCCCTTGTCGGTCTCTGGATGCTGCTCCGCTAAACGTTGTGCGATCACCTGGAGGGAAGATTGGGCCTGCTGCAGGCTGACGCCGGGTTTCAGGCGTGCGCGCAACTGAAGCGAGCGTTCGTCGCGATGCGTCCAGGTATCTTCGAGGGGAGCGTTTCCGCCAATGCCGGCCACTGCGCTCAACGGAACATAGCCGTCCATATTGATGAAGGCGTAGAGTCCCGTGAAATCTTTCGGCGCAACGCCGATGATGGTGACGGGATAGCCGTCCAGTTCGACCTGTTTTCCCACGATGCTCTTGTCGCCCGCGAAACGCCGCTGCCAGTAGGAATAACCGAGAACGAAGACAGGGTCAGCTCCTGGTGTTTGCCCTTCCGTCGGGAGAATCAGTCTTCCGGCCGCAGGCTGGACGCCGGCGGTAGAAAAGAAATTTCCACTGACGCGGCTGATAACGCAATGCTCGCCCTTGCCATCGACGGTCAACCCAACGAGAGAAACGCGATACGCGAGCACATCGGTGAAGACATCGGCCTGCGTGCGAATGTCGAGATAATCGGGATACGAGAATGCCTGAAAATCCTGTGTGCCTTCCTGTTGCGACGCGAGCACCGCGATTTGTTCGGGATGGGGAAGGGGCAGCGGCCGCAGAATCATGCCGTTGATGATGCTGAATACGGTGGTGTTGACGCCGATGCCGATGGCGAGCGTGAGCACAGCGACGAGAGTGAAACCCGGAGACTTGAGAAGTAACCGGATCGTGTGACGCAAATCATGAGAGAGTCCCCGCATGTTCCCTCCGTGGTCGAGCGTGAGTGTGGAAATTCGTGGTGCTGGTCAGGCCGGGCGGGCCGCCGCCGTAGTTTCAGAGCCGACAATCCAGCCGTCTTTCAGTTGAATGATCCTGTCTCCGTAGGCGGCGTTCTTCTCCGAGTGGGTGACCTGAATGATAGTTGTGCCCGCGTCGTTCAGCCTCTTGAACAGCTCCATGATTTCCTCGCCCTGCGCGGAATGCAGGTTGCCGGTCGGCTCATCCGCCAGGATCAGTTTTGGGTTCTGGATGACGGCGCGAGCGACACCGACGAGCTGCTGCTGTCCCCCCGAGAGCTGATTCGGGAACAGGTCTTTCTTGCCGACGATATTGAAGCGATCCAGAGCGTCGCAAACGATACTGGAGCGCTCCTTCGTTGGAATGTTGCGGTACGAGAGCGGAATTTCGAGATTCTCGTAGACCGTCAGCGTGTCGATAAGGTGATAGCTTTGAAAGACAAAGCCGATGTTGGCCTTGTGCAGTTCATTGCGTTGTCGAACATTCATGCGATGAACGGCCTGGTCGAGGAAGTAGTATTCGCCGGTCCAACCGCCGTCCAACATGCCGAGGATGCTGAGCAGGGTGGTCTTGCCCGCTCCCGAAGGCCCCATGAAAGTGACGAATTCGCCGGGTTGGATATCGAGAGTGATGCGGCGAAGTACGTAGAATTTCTGCCCTCCGGCTTCGAAAGATTTTTCCAGATTGTTTAAACGGATGAGAGGATCCACTCGCGCTCCTTTTTTTACTCGTACCGTAGCGCGACGAGAGGATCAACACGAGCCGCTCGCCGGGCTGGAATGTAACAAGCCAAGAACACCACAACCGCCAATAGCATGGCGCCGCCAGAAAAACTGACAAAATCCGTTGATTGAACCCCAAACAGCAGACTGGACAGAAGACGGGCGAGCGCCACCGAAAGAGGCAAGCCGATGCAGATGCCCAGCAACAGCAGTTTCAGGCCGTACTGGACAAACAGTCGCAACACGTCTGTGGGCTTGGCGCCCAGCGCCATGCGGACGCCAATCTCATGAACGCGCTGCGTCACCGAAAAGGCCATGACGCCAGATACGCCGACCGCGGAGAGTCCGAGAGCCATAAGGCCCGTCACTCCCATCAGCACGGCCACGTAGGATAGCCCGAGGATTTGGTTGGAAATGACATGCTGCAAGGAAAACACGTCGTAAATGGGTTGGTCCGGATCAATGGCAGAAACCGCGGAGCGGATCGCGGGGACCAGAGCCTTGGGATCGCTGCCGGTGCGAACTTGTACGTAAGCAATGGAAACCGGAGATTGGCGGAGGGAGAGATAGATGGTGGGTGGAGGTTCGTGAAGCCAGGGATCGTAAGTAATCTCAGGGGCCACCCCGATGATAGTAAGCCACGGTTCGGTTGATTTCGCGTCGCCGAGTTTGAGGCGGTGCTGAAGCGCTCCGCCACGCGGCCAGAAGCGCTTGGCGAACTTCTCACTGACGATAGCGACGGGGACGGAGTCCGCGGAATCTTTTTCGCTGAAGGTGCGCCCTTCGAGAAGCGGAACGCGAAGCAGTTGGAAATATCCTGGATCGATGTTGTTGAGTTTTGCGCTGGCAAGTTCCCCGGGCTGCAAGGGTTGGTCCTCGAGGTTGAAAGTTGCAGAGCTATAGTCGGCAAAGGGAATGCCGACGGATACGGAGGCGTCTTGAATGCCAGGAGTGTGATTGAGATGTTCTGTCAATCCTTGAAAAAAAGCCGAACACTGTTGAGGGGTCGCGTAGGTGTAGGTGGGAAGCGCAACGCGGAAGGTAAGTACTGATTCGGCGTCAAATTTGAAATTCAAAGCGAAGAGGCTCTTGGCGCCCTTGCTGATCAGCGCCGCGCCTACGAGAAGGACAAGAGACAGCGCGACTTGAAGCACGACCAATCCGCTGCGCAGGCGCATGCCCGAGACGCCCGATCCTCCTCCGCGTCCCGCCTCTTTGAGCGAAGAATGCAAGTTTGCTGCGGATGCGTACAGGGCTGGAATCAAGCCGGCGAGGATGCCCGCAGTCAAGGCAATCGCAAGACTGTAAATGAAGGTACGCGTGTCCAACCGTACCTGGTCCCACGCGGGAATGTAGCGCTCGACCTCTGGAGGCATCGCGGTGCGAATCAAAGAAATCCACCATCCACCGAGGAACAATCCGGCTACCGCGCCACCGAGTGCCAAAAGAACGCTCTCCACCAGAACCTGCCGGGTCAGCCTCAGGCGGTTCGCACCCATGGCCACTCGAATGGCGTATTCGTTCTGCCGGCTGGCGCTGCGAGCCAAAAGCAGATTCGCGACGTTCGTGCACGCGATGAGAAGCAGGAAGGCAACCGAAAAGAGCAACATCACGCTGTATTGTTTCCCGGGACCGGCAACGAAATCGCCTAAGGTCATGCACTGAACGCCCCAACCTCTTTCGGACTCAGGGAAGGATCTTTCCAGGCGCTGTTGGATCGCGAGCATTTCCGCGCGCGCTTCTTCCAGCGAAACACCGGGCTTCAAGCGGCCAACCGGCATCACATAACGGACGTTTCGCACGGATCGTGCTTCAGGCGAGAGGGCCATTGGAATCCACAGGTCCACACTCTGGGGAAAACGAACCTTGTCGTTCATCACCCCGACAATCTGTGTGGGAGTTCCATCCAAGCGGATGGTGCGCCCAATGACACTCGGATCCGAACCAAACTGGCGCCGCCATAGCCCGGAGCTCAGGACCGCGACATGTTCGCGCCCGGGTTCGTCTTCGCCGGATGCAAACCCGCGGCCTAGACGAGGCGTGGCGCGCAGCACATCGAAAAAGTTTGCGGTAACGCGGAATCCTTGGACCTTCACAGGTTCCCCGCTGCCCGTGAGATTGACGTCCGCCCAGCTGTAGGCAGCGAGGCTTTCGAAGGAGCGATTTTGCGCCCGCCAGTCTTGAAGGTCCGCAGGCGAAATGGTGCTCCAGCCTTCCGTTTGTCCGGGAGCGCGACCCAAGACCATAGCAACACGATTGACTTCCGGGAAGGTAATCGGATTGCGCAAATAGATGTCAGCAACGCTAAACATCGCGGCGTTCGCGCCGATTCCCACGCCAAAGGCGAGCATAGCAGTAAGCGTAATGCCCGGGGACTTCCACAACATACGCAACCCGAAGCGAATGTCCTGCCAAATCGAATTCATCTGCCGCCCTCCTTGCTAATCGAGGCGCGTGCCGGATTTCCAGTGCTAGGTAGGATCCGCGGCATCCTCGACGCAACAATGAGGCCGTCGAAGAGCCGAATCGTGCGCAAGGTTCAGTTCGCCGCGTGCGCTTCCTGGGTTTCTTCGACGATGCGGCCGTCAAAGAGGCGGATGGTACGTTCGGCGAAATGGGAGTAGCGCTCGTCGTGCGTGACCATGCAGATGGTGGCGCCGTTGCGATGCAAGTCGCGGAGCAGCTCCATCACGGCTTCGCCGTTGCGGGAGTCGAGGTTTCCAGTGGGCTCATCAGCCATCAGGATGAGGGGATCGCCCACCAGAGCGCGAGCCACGGCAACACGCTGCTGCTGACCGCCAGAAAGCTGCGAGGGGTAGTGGCGCATGCGATGGGCCATGCCGACGCGCTGCAGGGCGTGTTCGACCTTCTGCTTGCGCTCGGATGCGCTGGTGCCGCGATAGGTGAGCGGAAGCTCGACGTTTTCGTAAACGGTCAGGTCGCCAATGAGATTGAACGCCTGGAAGATGAAGCCGATCTCGCGATTGCGAATGCGGGTGCGCTCGCTGGCCGTGAGGTTGGCCACCGACTGGCCGTTGAGTTCGTACTTGCCGTCAGTCGGCGAGTCCAGCAGCCCGAGAATCGAGAGCAGGGTCGACTTGCCGCAGCCGGATGGCCCGGATATCGAGACATACTCGCCGCGCCTAATTTGGAGATGGATTTCCTCCAGGGCGTGGGTCTCGACCTCGTCGGTCAGGAAGACCTTCTTCACACCTTGCATACTGATTAGAACGTTGTTTGCATCACTCATTGGTTCTCCTCGCACACCACTCTCGTCTTAAGAAAATACGTAACTCGGCCGACCGAAGTTCCTTCTGGTTCCACAGCAAACTCACTCATAGCGCAACGCCGCCATCGGATCGATTCGCGTGGCGCGCCGCACCGGAATCCAGCAGGCCAGCAGGGCAATAACGGATAAAACCAGCCAAACCGAAACAAAGGTAAGGGGATCCGCTGGTTTAACGCCGTAAAGCAAGCTGGCCAGAAAACGTCCCAGGGCGAGGGCTATGACTGTGCCTACCGCCACGCCGAGGAGCGTCAGCTGCAACCCTTGTTTGACGATCAAACGAAGCACTTGTACCGGCCCGGCTCCCAAAGCCATTCGCAACCCAATTTCCTGGGTGCGCTGGGCTACGGAATAGGCCAGAACACCGTACAAACCCATGGCAGCCAACAGCAATCCGACGCCACTCAAGACGCTGAGGAGGGTGGCGGCGATTTTGGCGCCAAACAGCGAGGCGGCGATGTATTCGGTCATGGCCTGCGCGTCGAAGATCGTGAGCGCCGGGTCGAGCGCGGCTGTTTCTGTGCGAATGGATTGAATGGCCTCAGTGACGGAACCGGAAGTGCGCACATGGAAGGTCAGGCCGTACTCCGGCCGGAAAATCTGGCGAATGGGAATGTAGAAATACGGTTGGGGGCCTTCGGTGACTCGGTGATATTTGCTGTCTTTGGCGATTCCGACGATAGTGAACCAGTCGCCCCAGCCGTGGACTCTTGTGCCGATGACGACGCGATCAGGGAGGAAGCGCCGGACGAACTCCTGATTCACGATCATCACTTTTTGCGCGGAGCGATCATCGCGCCAGTCGAAATCGCGGCCTTCGAGAAGAGGAATCTTCAGGGACGCAAAGTAACCGGGAGAAATGAGGTCGCGGTAAATCTTCATGTTCTCGTTGCGGCCCGGAACGTAGCCTTCGACTTCGAGCGTCTCCCAATTGCCACCGTGGAAGCCAAGCTGCGGAGAATCGTCATAGCTGACCGCGGTGACGCCGGGGAGTTGTTCGAGGCGATCCTTCAAGCGGCGGCAGAGGGTATCGACCTGCTGCGCGTCGTAACCGGTGGTCGAGAAATCGAATTGCGCCAGGGCGACACCCTCCGCAGAAAATCCCGGGTCCAACGCGCGCGCACTTTGCAGACTTTTGAGGAACAGGCCCGCGCCGACGAGCGCAATGGCGGCGAGCGCCATTTCCGAGACGACCAGAAGCGCACGCAGTCGGTTACTGTGTTGGCTGGAAGCCCCGCCACGACCGCTCTGCTTCAGCGCTTCGTTGACGTTGGTGCGCGCCGCATGCAGCGCAGGAATCAAGCTGGCCAACACGGCGACGAAGACCGCGAGCGCGGCGGAGAAGACAAACACCGGCGTATCCAGCGGGGCGGAAAGCATGGCGGGCCGGGAGACCGCCGGAAGCAACCAGCGCAGCGCGTCGCTGAGCCAATTGGCGAGCAGGAGTCCGCCGAGACAGCCGGCCAAGGACATCAACAGAGTCTCGATGAAAAGTTGCGTGGCAACTTGTCGTGGTTTCGCACCCAACGCCAGACGGATGCTGAACTCTTTCATTCGACCTGTAGCGCGCACGAGCAACAGGTTTGCCAGATTCGCGCATACGATCAGGAGTACGACACCACCCGCGCCCATCAGAATGGTGACAGGCGTGAGTAAAACCGACTGGGTGCTGAAGTGTCCCTGCCAGACGGGCAGCACGGTTGCGCCGATGCCTTGATTGGAATCGGCATCGGCAACGGACATGCGATTGGCCAACGCCTGGATTTCGGCGCGAGCTTGTTCAAGTGTGACGCCGGGCGCGAGCCGCGCCATTAGCATGAAGTTGCGCGTGTTGCGGTCGTTCAACATCCACGTGCCGGTGTGGGTGAGCTGGCCGTACATGGTGAGCGGAACCCAGAACGAATAGTCCAAGCCTGCATTGGTGCCGTGGAAATTCTCTGGAGCGACGCCGATTACGGTGAATGGCGCACGATTGATCCTGAGGATACTGCCGACGGCGGATGGGTCGGAATGGTAGTGAGACTTCCAGTAGCTGTGGCTGATGACAACGACGGCGTGGGCGTTCTGGGCATCGTTGCGTTCCTCGGCGGAGAAAAAACGACCGGCCTCCGGTCGAATCCCGAGCATGTCGAACATCGCGCCGGATGCAACCTGGCCCCAGACGCGTTCTGTGTTTGGAGCATCACCGACGGAAAACACGTATCCACGATAGGCAGTGACATTGTTGACGAGCTTCAAGTTGTCGCGGAAATCGCGGAAATCGAGATAGGAAGTGGTGATGGGCTCGCCGTTGGGAGCAGTGTTTTCAAGGGCAACGACACGCTCGGGCTGCGCTGCGCCAGGCAGGGGATTGAGCAGTAGGGAACGAATCCAGCTAAAGATGGTGGTGTTGGCGCCAATACCGACGGCGATGGTGAGAATGGCGACGATTGCCACTGTGGGAGCGTTCCGGATGGTCCGGAGCGAGGTGCGAAGTTGTTTGATCACGTCAATCATCGCGATTGCTCCCTGTTATTCGTAACGCAAAGCCACCATTGGGTCGATTCGGGTTGCGCGCCGCACCGGGACATAGATTGCTGCTACTGAAACCACCAGCAGCGCAGCCAGCGCCACGCCGACGCTTGTCAAGCCGAATGCCTGCACGCCGTACAACATCGAATTCACCAGTTTGCTTGCGCCGTAGGCGAGCGGCAGCCCCACTACCGTGCCGATGGCCGCGAGCAAGGCAATTTCCCCACAGAGCATCCAGCCGACGCGAACCGGTGGAGCTCCCAAAGCCATGCGCACGCCGATTTCCTTCGTACGTTGCGTCACCATATAGGCGAGCAAACCGTAAATGCCCAGCGCGGCGAGCAATCCAGCCAGCGCCCCGAAGGCGAGTGCGAGCACGGCCACCAATTTATCGCCGGAGAGTCGCCGGTCGATCTGGTCCTCAAAGGTTCGCAGGTCGTACACGGGCATACCGCTGTCCAGTTCGGTTACCACCTGACGCACGGAATTCGCCAAGGTAAGTGGATCACCGGCGGTCCGCACATAGTAGGTCAAAGCGCCGACGTTCTTTTCCTGGGTGTAGGGTTCATACGCGAACGGCCGCGGCTTTTCCTTGGCGCCCCCGTGGTGGCTGTCTTTCACTATGCCAACAATTTCCAAATCGAGCGGGCCATTGCCACCGCCAAACTTCATTCGCTTGCCCAGCGCGCGTCCGTCCGGAAAGAAATCCTTAGCCATGGTTTCATTGATGATGACGACCTTCGGCGTATCCGGACCGTCCTGGCGCGTGAACTCACGTCCAGCGATGAGGGGGATGTGCAGATTTGAGAAGTGTGCAGGCCCGATGGCGTTACGCCACACGTCGTTGGCTTCCGCGAAGTCTTGCGGCATGCCTTCGGTAGTCACGTTCGAGCCGCGGTCGCTATCCGCGATCAGCGGCTCTTCGGTTGCGCTCAGAGAGGTAACGCCCGGCAGTGCGGCCAGTCGATCTTCGAGCCGCCGGTACAAGCCGAGGCTGCGAACTTGGTCGTAGCCATTCAGCTGCGGTGCCAGCGCGAACTGCAATACATGGTCCGGCTTAAACCCGAGGTCGACATGCTGCAAATTGTAGAGGCTGTGCACGAATCCCCAGGAGCCGACAACCAACAAAAGAGTGAGTGCTACCTGGGTGACAACGAGTCCTTTGCGTAGCGCGGCGTGCTTCATTCCTGTCGCGAGAGAGCCAGCTTGATCCTTGAGCGTGGCAGCCAACTGGATTCGTGTGGCGCTCAATGCCGGGCCAACACCAAAGAGAATTCCGCAGACCAGGGAGAGTGAGGTGGTGAAGAGTAACACTGGCAAGCTCAGCGATGCCGACAAGCCAGTCGCGATATCATTCGCGGATGCAAAGCTGACCAGCGCGCTGCTGATCCAACTCGCAATGACCAGGCCGAGCGCCGCTCCCACCAGAGATAGCAAGCAGGATTCTACGATCAGCTGGCGAATTAACGCCCAGCGGCTCGCGCCCAGCGAAAAGCGCAGGCCGATTTCCTTCTGCCGCGAAGCCCCGCGCGCCGTTAATAGCCCGGCGACATTTGCGCAGGTAATAAGGAGCACGAGCGCCACCATACCCATCAACGCTTTCAGCTGGCGGCCAGTATCGTTTTCGAGTAAGGGGCGGCCGCGTGCGCCGTCACGTAGCACAATCTGCTTCGCGAGAAATTCCTTTTTTTGTTGCTCGCGGAAGCTGGCGTTCAGCGGCAACTCTTCTTCCAACAAAGCATGATACGTGGGTGCGAGCGCCGCCGACGCTTGCGTCAACGACATTCCCGGCTTGAGCCGGCCGATGACTTTCACCCAATAGTCGCGATGGTCGCTGAGCCCGTTCGAGTTCGGCGTGATGAGCGGCTTCATGGTAATGGGAATGTACACGTCGGGGACTCTTCCCAGCTGGATCCCGTCAAATCCCGTTTGCAACACGCCAACGACGGTCATCAACTGGTTGTTCACCACCACACCTTGATTCAGGACTTTCGGGTCGCTGCCAAATCGTTTTTTGAAGTAACCGCTGCCCAACACGACGACAGCGTTGCCTCCTTCGGTGGCGGTGTCGGCGGGCATCAAAAGACGTCCGAGTGAGGCCCGGACGCCGAGGGTCTCGAAATAATTTCCGGAGACAATTTCCGCGTCTGCCCGCTCGGTCGTGCCTTGGAACGCGACGCTCACCGGGAAGGCCGCTTTAGCGGCAAGACCGGCGAACACCTGATTCCGATCACGCAGCTCTTTGTACATGGGGTACGAGAAGGATTCCGAGCCGTCCACTTCGTCGGAACTGACATGCCCGCTCTTGATTCCTGGCGCGTAGAGAAGGGCCAACTCTTCCGGGTGAGGCACTGGCAATCTTTGCAACAGCACCTGGCGCATAACGGAAAAAATCCCGCTATTGGCGCCGATGCCGAGCGCCAGCGTGAGGATGGCAATCGTGGTGAAACCGGGATTTTTCCCCAGCATGCGGATGCCGTAACGAATGTCTTGCCAAAGCGTTTCCATTACACTCTCCTACTCATAACGCAGCGCCACCATCGGATCGACTCGCGAAGCTCGCAGAGCCGGAACCAAGCCAGCCAACGCGGCCACAGCGACAAGCACCACGGAGGCGAAAGCGAGCGCGACGGGGTCGACGAGCTCCAAACCAAATAACATGCTGCGGACCAGTTGCGTTGCGGCAATCGCGACCGGTAGACCTATCAGGACTCCAACGAACACCAATGCCAGCGTCTCTCGCAAGACCTGCCAAAGAACGCCGCTGGGAATCGCGCCCAATGCCAGGCGAATCCCCATTTCGCGGGTGCGGCGCGCCACTGTGTATGCCATTACGCCATAGAGACCGACGCTGGCGAGCAGCAACGCCAGCCCACCAAACGCTTCGGAAAGAAGTTCGATGAAACGATCGGTCTGCAGAGTATCGTCCACCAACCCTGACATTGTGCGAATCTCGATCGGGGGAAGAGAGCTGCTGGCAGCCTGGGCCGCTTGGCGAAGCAGGGCACTCACGCTCGCCGGGTCTGCGAGCGTACGCACTTCAAATACAGCGCTGTTCATTTCCCACATCGGATTGAACAGCGGCGCGTAGATTCGCGGTGGAGTCTTCTCGCGCAGGTTGCGATATTTGGCGTCGGCGACCACGCCAACCACGACCATGTCGGCTGGATTTCCCGGATAGGTGTCGCGGACGCGCTTGCCGATGGGATTGGAGGCGGCAAAGAAGCGCTTTGCAAAGGTCTGGTTGATCACCGCCGGGCGCAGGCTGTTCGCACTATCTTGTTCCTCGATCTCACGCCCCAGCAGAATCGGAATGCCGACGGTCGAGAAATAATGCGGTCCAACGTGATCCATAGCCGCATCCATTTCTTCACCCTGCTTCGGAGCGTACCCTTCTACGAAAATGGGATCGCCCGATTCCGAGCCGCTGAACAGTCCATTGTTCGACACCGTCACACCGCGCAGTCCGGGGACCGCCGCGAATCGTTGCTGCAGCTCCTGATAGAGGTGGGTGGCGGCGGCTCCCTTGTAACCACCAGCCGTGGCATTCACTCGGAAAAGCAACAGATTCTCGCGCTCATATCCCAAACTGACTTGATGCAGCCGCGAGAGACTGCGTACGAACAGGCTCGCGGCAACCAGCAGAATCAATGAAACAGCGACCTGGGTGATGGCCAGCATCTTTCCCGCGGACAGACGCTTTGCGAAAGACGGGCCTGCTAGATTCGCCACGCGGGAGTTTATCGCCCAGGTGAGATTCCGCCGCGTGGCAGAGAGAGAGGGAATCAAGCCAAACAAGAGCGCCGTCAGCACCGTGATTCCCAGTGTGAAGGCCAGCATACGCGCATCGGGTTGCAAGTTGAGTTGAACGGCCGCCGCTCTGGTCGTTCCGGAAACCATGTGCAGCAACAAATAATCGGCCCAATGCGCCAGCAAGAGTCCGGCAGTCGCGCCCAGTAGAGCCAGGAGCACGCTTTCGGTGAGGAGCTGGCGAATCAAGCGCCCGCGTCCCGCTCCGATTGCCGCGCGCATCGCAAATTCCTTCTGGCGAGCGGTTCCGCGCGCCAGCATCAGGTTTGCTACGTTCGCACAAGAGATCAGCAGCACAAGGCCCACCAGGACCATCAAGTACTTGAGCGGTCCGCCAAAGGCGGCACGCAGAGTCGAAGCACCGCGGGACGCGAGCTGCACTTTGAGACGCTCGTCCAAATAGTTCTTCGAGTCTTTGAAAGAAAGGCTTGAGCCGGCAGTGGATTCGAGCAGCCGTTTGAATGACGCATTGAGGCTGGCGTTCGCCTGCGCAACAGAGACGCCTGGCTTCAGCCGGCCCATCACGGCAAGC
>Ga0335080_10006368_pt1 | contig 12199 bp, 6 predicted proteins | sample Lox_Sample_34_FD_206720 | JGI IMG/M metagenome (GOLD analysis project Ga0335080, IMG submission 206720) | Soil microbial communities from Loxahatchee National Wildlife Refuge, Florida, United States - Lox_Sample_3.4 | ecosystem: Environmental > Terrestrial > Soil > Wetlands | place: USA: Florida...
GCCGCCATCGTATTCCTCCGGCCCACTCAGGAACAGAGTCGCCGACACATCGGTGCGCATGCGGTACGGCGTGTCTCCCACCTGCCGGATCGCATTGTCCACGTGGGTTCCGAACGATTGTCCGCTCTCGTAACGGTTGAAGAGCGGTGGGAACACCTTGGCCGGCAGCGCGGCTGCGAGGAAGAGCGGATTCCGCTCCAGCGCCGCCACGATCATCGCCCCCAGTTCGCGGGCCGCCGGCGAGCCTTCCGGCAGCTGGCCGTTGTTCTTCACCCGGCTCGACTGGTGACCCGCTGTGACGCGCCCGTCCACCCACTCAGCCTGCTCCAGAATCTGCCGCGCCTGCTGTACCTGGCCGGCGGTCAATACCTGTGGGATGGGTAGCAGCATAGCCCCGTGCCCTTTCGTCTCAAAAATGGAACTTCAGCCCGGCCAGCGCCGAGCGGCCCGGCCCCGGCACGATGTGAGCGGGATGCAGCTCGTCGTAGTAGGCGCGATTCGCTATATTGTTGAGGTTCACCTGCAAGTCCAGCCGCTCCGTCAGACGGTGCTTCGCCATCGCGTGGAACACCCAGTAGCCGGGGGCCTCCTTGACCAGCCCTGTAACCGGATCCAGCGGTGCGGTCGTGCTCGCCGTCCGGCTGGACACGAAATTTCCGCCCAGGCCGGTCTCCCAGTGCCAGGGCAATTGGTATGTGCTCCAAAAGGTGAAGGTGTTGCGTGGCACGTTGGCGAGCCGCGCTCCCACCGCCGCCGGATAGTAATGGGAGCTCACCAGCCTGCCGTCGAGAGCGGCGTAACTGCCCAGCAGGTCCCAGCGGCTCGTCAGGTGCGCCCGCGCTTCGATTTGCCCGCCGTTCACTCTTTGCTTGCCGGCCAGCACGTTCAGCAGCGGGTTCGCCGGGTCCGGTTCCCGCGCGTTCAACTTGGTGGTCTGGAAGATCGCTGCCCGAATCGACAACCGGCTGCGCGGGAAATCCCATTTGCTGCCCAGTTCGTAAGCGCGGTTCTTCTCCGGCGGCAGGCCGGCCGAACCGGCGCTGAGTGACAAAGACTCGGCCGACGGATTGAACGAAGTGCCGGCATCAAAATAGATGCTGCCGCTCGAGACCGGCTTGTAGACCGCCGCCGCGCGCCAGCTCGGCATCTCATCCACCCGCTGGAAGGCTGCGCTCGGCGCGACGGTCTGCACATAGCTGGTGGCGAACCGGTCCCAGCGAATGCCTCCGGTCAGGTCCCAGTGCCGGCCCAGATGGATCGTGTCCAGGGCGTATGCAGCCGCGCTGATCGATGTCGTCCGGACGATCGATGAGATGGTCGCTTTCCCGGTCAGCTCTTGGTCGGGATCCGGGTTGAGCAGGCTCGTGGTGGGCACATTCGTCCAGGTCGGCCGCGTCGGATCGGACGTCTCGCGCCCCGCTTCGATTCCGGCCACCAGATCGTGCCGCAGCGGACCGGTCTGCGCCTGCGCCGTCAGGTCGAGTTGCTCATCCAGGAAGCTCTCTACGCTGTTCACCCCAATCTCGTGCCGCATTACGGCGATATCGCTGAGCGGGGTCGCCGGCGTCACCCCGGGCGGAACCTGGGCTTCGGTAATCAGGGCGTCCCGCGCGTAGCTGGCATAACGTGCCTGATCGCGCAGCTGGAAGTGCGCGCTGAAATCATGCTCCGCCTTGACGGTGCCTATGTCGTCGTACGTGCGCAGGTAATTGCCGCGCCGGAACCCGTAGTAATTGTGACGCGGGACGGGCGCCGGGCCGTTGAACAGCCAGGGGACTCCGTAATCCGGATTGTCGTCGGCGTTCTGATGGAAATAGCTCAGTGTCCACCGGGTCGGCGTGCCCAGGCCGAGCACAAAGGATGGCGCGATGCCCAAGCGGCGGTTCTCGGCGACATCGCGCCCGGCGACGCCGCCCGCGGTGCCCATCAGGTTCAGACGGAACGCGGCGCCGTCGCCGAACCGCTGCACGGGCTGGTCTACGTCCAGCGCCACGCGCCGTGTGAGATCGGTGCCGAGATCCAGGTCGCCGGACACGAACGCGGCCGCCCCGGGAGTCTTCGAGGCCTGGTTGACCGCTCCACCGGTCGAACCGCGTCCGAATGCTACCGATGCTGGCCCCTGCAGCACTTCCACCTCTTGCGTGTTGAAAGGGTCGCGATAGTAGCTGCCGAAGTCGCGCATGCCGTCGATGAAAAGATCGTTCCGCGCGGTGAAGCCGCGAATCGTCAGGCTGTCGCCTTGCGCGCCGCCCTCGCCGGCCGCCAGGCTGATTCCCGCCACGTTTCGCAACGCGTCCCGCAGCGTCGTCACCCCCTGCTGCTCCATCACCAGTCGCGGAACGGCCGTGATGGTCTGCGGCGTATCCAGCAGGGGGGCCGCGAACTTCGGTGACGAGGCTGCCAGGCTGTCCGCGCTGGCCGTCACCTCCACCGCGGTGGTCACGTCTGGCAGGCTCACCATCGCCGCATTTGCCGAGCGGAAGTGAAATTCCAGCCCGGTGCCGGCCAGCAGCCTCTGCAGGGCTTGCACGGCGGTGAACGTGCCGGCAACGCCGGGCGAAAGCACTTTTCCGATTCCCTCCCGCGCCAGGCTCACGCGGACACCGCTTGCCCGCTCATATTCCGGCAATAACGATTCCAGCGGCCCGGCCTCGATGCGGAAGCGGCGCACTGCCTGCGAATCTTGCTGCTGGGACCCGTGCGGACGCTTCGCCAGGTTTGATGGCGGCACATCCTGCGCCAGCGCAACGTTGCTCGTCTTGCTGCCGATTACCGAATAGGCCGCCAGCGTTCCCACCGCCGCCCACCGGCACGCGATCGGCCAGCCTTTCCGTCCGTCCTGCGTGATCCTTGTGGTCTGATTCGACCTTCTGAATCGGATTCCCATGCTTCCCCCTCCGCCGCCGCACACCCGCAGCTCTTCGCATCATCTTACGCAAGGGCGTCGGCCGAAGTCAATCCAAATGATGCAAATCATTTGCATTATAGATAGCTGCCTAGATGTCAAATATCAATAGATATCGCAGCACAAGCCCGGAATTCGTCAAGTTGCATATGCAAGTGAATTGCGTTATCGTACCATTTCTGAGATTCAGAGGTGTTACCATGAAATGCTGTTGGATCATGCTTGCCGGAGTGATCACCGTGTGCCAACCGGCCGCCCGGATGCTCGCGGCAGAAGACATCGGTCTTGCCGGCGTCGTTGTGGACCCGCGCGGAGCGCCCGTCTCCGGCGCCGCGGTGACCGTGGAGAGCGGCCATGGCTTGGCGGGCCGGGCCGGCACCAATGGCGAAGGGCGTTACCTCGTCCCCGGTTTGCGGCCGGGAGTTTATGCGGTGGAGGTTTCGCTGGCGGGCTTCGAACCCTATCGCCTCGCCGGTCTGGAACTCTCCGGCGGGGAAGTGCGGCTCGATGTTGCCCTCACCATCGCCCGGCGGCACGAATCCATCGTCGTATCGGAATCACCCTCGCTGGTCGACCTGCGCGACATGCTCGTAGGGCAGCCCATGGTTGCCGCCCAGGTGGCGGCGATTCCGGTCAACAGCCGCGCCTTTACCGATCTGCTGGCCGTCGAGCCCGGCGTTGCTCCGTCCAGTTCCCGCCAAGCTGCCGCCGTGGTGATGTCCGGGTGTACCAGCGCTCCGCCGTCCGGCGGCCTTAACCCCGGGAATCTTTCGGTCAACGGGCAGCGGGAAACCACCAACGGCTTCTACGTCAATGGCGCATCCGCGCAGGAGGATTTCAACATGGGAACCTCCGTGGTGCCGAACCTGGAATCGATTGCTGAGATGCGTGTTCTCACCGCCGCCTTTGACGCCCAATACGGCAACTTCAGCGGTGGACAGGTGCTGGTCGCCACCCGGTCCGGTGGCAATCAGTGGCATGGCTCCGCTTTCGAGTTCCTGCGCAACACCGCGCTCGACGCGCGCAATTTCTTTGCGTCCCGGCGCGCCCGCTTTCAGCGCAACGAGCCCGGGGGTACGGTGGGCGGGGCGATTCGTCCGAACCGCGTCTTTCTCTTTGCCGATTATCAGGCCGCCCGCTCCCAACAGGGCGTCGATACAGGACTGATTACGGTCCCCTCGGCCGCGAATCGCACCGGTGATTTCAGCGGGGAAGGGGGCGCGCTCCACGGTCGCGTCGGCGGGCCCTATTGGGCCAAGCTTCTCTCCGGCAAACTCGGGTACGGAGTGACTCCCGGAGAGCCCTATGATTTTGCCGGATGCGCCGACCCCGCAGACTGCGTCTTCCCATACGCGCGCGTTCCGCAGCGCGCCTGGTCCGCCCCGGCCCTCTCGTTGCTTCCGTACATCCCCACGCCCAATGTGGGTGCCCGCCAGTTTGAAACATCCGCGGAGGCGCAGTCGTTGCGCGACGACAAAGGCGCTCTCCGCCTCGACGCCAACACAGGGTGGGGAAGTCTCACGGCTTACTATTTCGTGGATCGGTATCGGCTCGACGATCCCTATCCCACCGCCCAGGGCGGCGCCAATGTTCCCGGTTTCAACGCAATCTCCTCGGGCACCACCCAACTGGCAACGCTCGGGCTTACCTCCGCATGGCCGTCCAACGCGGTGAATGAGTTCCGCCTGGGCTACCTGCGGGACGCACGGCGCATCGGGCAGCCCGCCGGCGGTGTCGGACCCTCGCTGGCTTCGCAAGGCTTCACCGGTATTGTTCCGCTCGATCCGCGTATCGAGGGAATCGAGAACACGGCATTCAACGACTTCACCATCGGCGTCGACACGACCGGCGCTACTGAAGCCAACAACATGTACCAGTGGTCCGACCAGTTCTCCAAGGTCGCGGGCGCGCACCTGTTGAAGTTCGGCGCCAGCCTGCACGACGACCAGGTCAATATCGACCCGGATGCCATCTACAACGGTTCATTCCTTTTTCAGGGGACCGAGACCGGATCTGACTTTGCCGATTTCCTGCTGGGAATCGCCAGCAGCTACTCCCAGGGAGACTCGAAGGCATTCTACCTCCGCAACCACTATCTTGGACTCTTCGCCCAGGACGCGTGGAGCATGGCGCCGAATCTGACCGCCAGTTTCGGACTGCGCTGGGATCTCTTGCCGCCCTGGAGGGAGCGGTACAACCAGTTGCAGACCCTCATCCCAGAGGAACAGTCGGTAGTCTATCCCGGCGCGCCGCGGGGCCTCGTGTTTCCCGGCGATCCCGGAGTTCCCGCCACGCTGGCCCCGGCGCGCCATACCAATTTCGCGCCTCGCGCCGGCCTCGCCTTCACCCGCGGCCGTACCCTGATCCGCGCCGGCTTCGGCATCTTTTACACCGCCTTCGAGGGCCTCTCGGCCGGCATCATGAGCGCCAACCCGCCCTATGGGTACGACTACGACAGCCTGGCCCCGCCGTTGGTGACCAATCCCTTCATCGGCGCCGCCGACGGTGCCGCCGTCGGCCAGCGCTTCCCTGAACCGATTCCCGCTTCCGGTGCGTCGGCCGGGCATCCTAACGCGTCGGTCAACTGGGCGCAGTATCTGCCGATCACCGGAGTGCCGTCGTTCTTCCACCGAAACGTCACGCCTTACAGCGAGAGTTATATGCTGTCCATGGAACGGGAACTGGCCCCCGGTACCCTCGCCGGTGTCCGCTATGCCGGCGCCCAGGCGCATCACTTGCTCGTCCTCATCTCCGCCAACCCCGGAAATCCGGCCCTGTGCCTGGCGTTGAGCCGGCCGCAGGACGTTGCTCCCGGGACCGCGACCTGCGGGCCGTTCGGCGAGAGCGGCCTCTACACCACGGCGGCAGGTTCCTTGGTCGAAGGGACCCGGACGGCCCTTTCGCCGCAGTTCGCCGCGGTCACCTATCAAAAAACCATCGCCAACTCAAACTACAATTCCCTGCAATTCACCCTCCGCCACTCGCGGGGGCCGCTCGACCTGCTCGCCGGATATACTTACGGCAAATCGCTCGATCAGTCGTCCAGCCTTTCCGAGGCAGTCAACCCGCTCAACCCGAACTCGAGCAGGGCGCTATCGGCCTTCGATTTACGGCATAACTTCGTGGCAAGTTGGAATGGCCGCCTCCCGCTCGGCTTCAGCATCTCAGGCGTCGTCCGCTTTGGCACCGGCCTGCCGGTAACCCTGTACAACAACGGCGACACGTCCCTGCTCGGCAGCATTCCGAATGGCATCAACAATAACGGCGTGGATACGCCGGATTTCACGCCGGGAAACCTGAGCCTGAATCTGGATCCGCGCCGCGGATCGAAGGCATTCAACACAGATCTCTTCAGCGTGCCGCCGCTGGGCCGGATCGGCACAGCCGCCCGGCGCTTCTTCTACGGCCCCGGCATGGCGAATGCTGACCTGGCCCTGCACAAGAATGTGCGCATCGGCGAGAGCCGCTCCCTCGAGCTGCGCCTCGAGGCCTTCAACGCGTTCAATCACGCGCAATTCTTTGGTCCGGAGGCGGTGCAGGGTGACATCAGCAGCGCCGCCTTCGGAGCAGTCCTCAACGCAATGCCTCCGCGGCTGGTTCAGCTCGCGATGAAGTTCGAGTTCTGAGACCCTGGAACGGCTCCGGCCGGCCGGCCGCAAGGCTCAGCCCGGCTTCTTCGGCGGTTGCAGCCCGTCGGCCGCGCAGCGGCCGGTCCCGGATGCTCCAGAACCGCCAGTGGCGATCCAGGCGGAGTTCGCGTTAGATTGTCGGAATTGAGGAATTTGCCTGTGCGTGCATGGATCGCCCTGTTTATGCTCCCTGCGGTTGGGGTTGCGCAAGTCCGGCCGGCAACTTCACAACCGGCTGCCATTCCGGCAGGCGTCCCGCTTCGTGTGAGGTTGGAGCGCCGCGTCGCCATCAAGCACCCAGGAGGCCATTTCGAAGGTAAACTGGCGGAGCCCATTTACGTTTTCGACCGGCCCGTTCTGCCGGCCGGCGCTACCGTGGAGGGACACATCGCCGAGATCGGCGCCGTCTCGCCATGGACGCGGATTACCGCTCTCCTCAATGGCAACCTCACACCGCCGCGGAGAGTGCGCGCAGGATTCGACACTTTGGTGTTGAGCGACGGTTCGCGGCTGCCCCTGCGAACCGTTCCCTCGCTCGGGACCGCGCACACAGTCGCTATCGCCAACTCACACCGCACCCCAAAGGCCAGCCGCGCCGGGGCGCCGGGACCGGCGGAGCAGCCTCCGCGCAAGGTCTGGGATGCGAGGCAGGCCTTCCAGGCGCCCGGCAAGATGCGGCAACTGGAGTCGGCGCTGCTCAGTCGGCTTCCCTACCACCGCCAGTCGTGGGCCGCTGGAACTCTCTTTACCGCCGTGGTGGTGGATCCGCTGGTCGTTCCCGCGCCGCGCGACGACGCAGGCCCTGCCGAGAGTGGACCGCAAGAAATCCGCGCCCGTCTCCTGACGCCGCTCAGCTCCGCCACGGCCCGCCAGGGCATGCCGGTCGAGGCCCTCGTCACCCGGCCTCTGTTCGCGCCGGATCATCGCCTGTTATTTCCGGAGGGCAGCCGCCTGCTGGGCGAGGTCACGGATGCACATCCGGCCCGCTGGTTTCATCGCAATGGGAAACTGCGGATCGCCTTCCGCCAAATTGCGCCGCCCGGCGCCGCCACCCAGTACATCCAGGGCTTCGTGACGGAATTGGAGTCCGACTTCAGCGCCCATCTGGCGCTCGACCAGGAAGGCGCTGCCCGCGCCACCAGCCCCAAGACCCGCCTGATTTTCCCAGCTGTCGCCGCGGCAGTCGCTGGACTTTCGTTCCATCAGGACTTCAATTCGCAGGGTGTGCCCGATCAGGACCTCGGAGGCCGCGCTGAGTCTGGCGCCATAGGTCTGGGATTGATCGGCACGCTGGTAGCCCAGGCCTCTCGCAGCCTGGCCTCGACCATCGCCGTCACCGGCGCCGCCTTTAGCCTGTACTCGAACTTCATTGCGCGCGGCGCTGACGTGGTGCTGGCAAGCAATACACCCATCGAAATCAGTCTCGCCGCGCGCCCACCCGCGCCCGGCGACGCCCATTCGCCTCCCCGCTGAACGTTCCCGGACGTTGCGCTGTCCTGTTTACCGTCATGCGGCGCGGATCGTCCCTTGCTTTTCTACCGGTTGTTATGATGGCGGCTGGACGTTATGGGCTCACTGGTCGGCGAAATCCTCGACGCCAAGTACCGCATCGACAGGCAGCTCGGCGCCGGCGGTATGGGGAACGTCTACCTCGCCACCCATCTCGGAACCACCCGTATCGTGGCCGTCAAGGTAATCGCGCCGCGGTGGGCGGCGGAGCCGCAGTTTCTCGCCCGCTTTCAGCGCGAAGCACAGGCTTGCGGCCGGCTGCGCCATCCCAACATCGTCAACGTCACCGATTTCGGAATTGCCAGGTCGGCGCGCGGCGATATGCCGTACCTGGTGATGGAGTTTCTCGACGGAGAAACGCTGTCCAGTTTTCAGGACCACAATCCGCAGATTGCGCTGCCCCTGATCTCGGACCTTCTCGATCAGATCGGCCTGGCGCTTGCCGAAGCGCACCGGCAGGGAATCGTTCACCGCGATCTGAAACCCGACAACATATGGCTGGAGCCGAATGGGCGCGGCGGTTACACCGTCAAGGTGCTGGACTTCGGAGTCGCCAAAGTGAACTTGGTCGGCGAGTGGGCGCCGCGCGTTTCCCGGACCGCCGATGACGGCGGCCTGCGTACGCCCACCCCGGCGCCGGCCCTTTCAGCCGATGAGACGGAAACGGCTGTCATCGGGATGGCTCCCGCGAAGGTGCCGGCGGAGTCTTCGGCGCCGGCCGAGGAAGCGGAAACGGTCGCGCTGGCCCTGGCTCCTTCCGGCCCTTCTTCCGGGTCGTTCGATAGCGGGTCCGGCGCCCAGACGATGCCTGGCAGCCTGGTCGGCACACCGGCCTACATGTCGCCGGAGCAGGCCTTAGGCGGGGAAATCGATTTCCGCTCGGACATTTATAGTCTGGCCGTGGTCGCCTATTCCCTGGTCTGCGGCGAGCTGCCCTTCTCGCGCAAACCAAGCGATCTCATCGAGTATCACCGGTCCGGCAGTCCTCCTCCACCTTCCAGCGTCCGCAAAGTGCCGCGGGATGTGTCCAGCGCGATTCTCGCCGGACTCGCCCGCAAACCCGCGGATCGCCCGCCGTCCGCCATCGCGTTTACCCGCCGCTTCCACAATGCGGTGGACGCCGAATTCCTCGCGCTGCGCCGATCCAAGGCATTCCTGCTGCAGCATCTGGGGGCCTACGCGCTCCTGGTAATGCCCATCTACACCGTGATTCTGTCGATGACGCAGATGCTGGTATCCTTCAGCCCGAAACTGGTCCCGCTGGAGCCCTTGCGGACGGTCCTGGTCCCGCTCGTCGCCGCGATTCTCTTCCTCCTATCCGATAACGCCTTGCGCGCGGCCACCGCGCTCATCGCGTTGGACGAACAGGCGCGCCTCCGCAGATTCCTGTCTTTCCGCGTCTTCTGGCGGCTGGTCAAGGCCACGCCCGTTCTTCTGAGAACGCAGATCCGTTCCTTGTGGTTTTTCGGACCCGGCTGGGTGATCGGCGATTGCCTGTGGCCCGTGGTCTGCATGGTGGAGAAGAAGTCGGGGAAGGCCGCGCTGCAACGCTCGCGGGATCTCATGACCGGGCTGCAGTCGGCCGGCCGCGCCCTCGCCATCCGCCATCTGGCGCTGGCCGCCTTCGCGATCGCCGACGTCATCAAGTCTCTCATCGTCTTATGGCACAGCGGGCGGACCGATCAGGTCAACGTGCTCCTCACCGCCTCCTGGTTTCCGGTGTTCACGCTTTTTGCCGCAGCGCCGCTATTCCTCTACGACCGCACCGCCGCCAATGAAGCCGGACCTTTGCTGCAACTGGACCGCACGCCTGAGGTGCGCACCACCGCGCGGGCCCTCTCCGTGAGCTCCATGATCTGGCTGGCGGCGGGTCTGATCTATCTGCTGTATCGGCCGGTGGAGGTTTGGCTCTTTGGCTCACGCTGAGGCGCGGCGGTAAGCGAACACACCCATGAGATGCGCCCGCAGGCCGTGCCGGCCGGACTCCGGCCTTGCCGCGCGCTGCAGGTTGCCCCCGGTTGCGGGGGTAACGTTATCCCGCGCGGACCTGGCGAGACCCGCTTAACGGGAAAGGCTGCGCGAGAGAAGCGGCTGCGCGGAGCGATGACGGAGGCGGCGGGCGGCTCTTATCTCCAGCCGGTATTGCCGCATCGCCAGCCGGCGCTCCGTGCGTTGCGCTCGCCAGATGGAAAAGTGCGCGTATAACTCTGCCAACAGTGAATCCGATGTTCTGGAGACCATACCAGCAACTTACACCGGCAACCTCCGGGCAGGAACAGTTGCCGCCTCCTGGAACCGGTACTGGGGCGGTACTAGCGCTGCGGCCCGCCACGCGGTGAGGCGCCGCGGGCGCTTGCGATAATGGGGAAGTTTCTCCATGCCGCGCCCCATCATCATCGACACGGACCCCTCGCCCGACGACGCGGTTGCCATCTTGGTGGCGCTGGCCTCTCCTGCGGAGCTGCAGGTGCTCGCCGTGACCGCGGTCGCCGGCAATGTTCCTGTGAATCTGACCTCCAAGAACGCCCGCAAGGCTCTCGAACTGGCAAGGCGCACGGAAACGCCGGTCTACGCGGGCGCCGCCGCGCCGCTTTTGCGGCCCCTCGTGACCGCCGAGGAGGTCCACGGAAAGACAGGCTTCGATGGATATGATCTGCCGGAGCCGGTCACTCCCTTGGCGGCGGGTTTCGCTCCTGACGCCATCGTCGATCTGGTGATGACCCGGCCGCCGGGCGAAGTCACCTTGTGCTGCCTGGCGCCGTTGACCAATATCGCCCTGGCTATGGCGAAGGAGCCCCGTCTCGCCGGCCATCTCAGGGAGATCGTAATGATGGGCGGCGCATTTTCCGAGGGCGGGAACATCACGCCGGCCGCTGAGTTCAACATCTACGTGGACCCCGAGGCCGCCGCGCGCGTCCTGGGCTGCGGAGCGCCGATCACCATGATCCCTCTGGATTGCACACACCAGGCGCTCACCACCGGTCCGCGCCTGGAGAAGCTGCGCAGTGTCGGCACTCCGGTAGCGGAGGCCTTCTACCACCTCCTGAAGTTCAACAAGATCTTCGACGAGCGCAAGTACGGATGGGAGGGAGGGCCCCTGCACGATGCGACCGTGGTGGCTTATCTTCTGGCTCCGCACATTTTCTCGGGCAGGACTGTCAACGTCGAGGTGGAATGTTCCAGCCCGCGCACCCTCGGCATGACGGTGGTGGACTGGTGGGGCGTAACCGGCAGAAAGCCCAACGTCCATTTCGTGCGAACGATCGATGCCGAAGCCTACTTCGAGCTGGTGATCGGCTGCCTGGCGCGACTCTGAAGCCTCCGGTCGAGCGAATTGCCAGGCGCTTCCGGCGCGGGTCTCCCGCCGGCCGGCTGTATCAGTACGCTCATTCTCGGTACGGGTACGTTCATTTTGGATTGCAGGGCCGCCCTTCCGCCGGCCTCTCGTGATAGTGTTGGCTCGGTCTCGCCGTTCCCGATGGCAGCGCGCACAGCGCCGGGACGCGGCGGGCAAAGACTCAGAGATCCGGCACACAGAGAGGGAGGGACGCATGCTTGGAGAAATGATCAGCGAATCCCACGGCAAACGGGCGCCCAGAAAGGTGCTTGCAACAGGCGCGAGCGGATTCAAAGTGGAAGTCTCGTTCGAAGACGGCGGCAAGATCTATGGCCACGATTTCACGCAGTTTGTGACCTACACAGCCGAGTCCCGGCCCGATGGCAGCGTCTACGGCGATGGGCAGGGAGTGCTTCTTCTGCAAAACGGCGAAATCGCCACCTGGAAAGGCTCCGGCGTCGGTGTGGTCAAGGCGGGCGGAGCGGTGAGTTACCGGGGCGCAGTGTACTACAGCACCGCATCTCCCACGCTCTCCCGCTTGAACACCATCGCTTGCGTGTTTGAGTTTGAAGTGGACGCCGCCGGAAACACGCACAGCAAGACCTGGGAGTGGAAGTAGCGGCGGCGCTGCGAGAGGCCGCCCGGCCGTCGGGGAGCGCGGTCTACAGCAGGAGTGTCTCGATTCGGTGGGCGTGAACCATGTTCTCGCAGGGTGACCAGGCGAAGACCGTGAACCGGCCATCCTGCGAAGCCACCAACGCCACCGCATCGTGCTGGTCGCGCACGAACTGCGCCGCCGAAAGGTGACGCGTCCCGCCC
>Ga0335080_10006370_pt1 | contig 12197 bp, 11 predicted proteins | sample Lox_Sample_34_FD_206720 | JGI IMG/M metagenome (GOLD analysis project Ga0335080, IMG submission 206720) | Soil microbial communities from Loxahatchee National Wildlife Refuge, Florida, United States - Lox_Sample_3.4 | ecosystem: Environmental > Terrestrial > Soil > Wetlands | place: USA...
TCGTGTTCATAGGCTGGAATGAGAAGACGAAACAATACGGCTGCGCGTGGATGGATGTCTACGGCGGGCTAACAACGGAATCCATCGGGCTGGCCGCCGCCAAAGACAATGAGCTTGCTTTCGTCTTCACCGATGAGCACGGCGAGACCAGCTTCACTAACACTTTCATCTTCGATCCCAAGACCAACAGCTGGGAGGATCGGCTCGACAATGTAGCCAGAGGCGTGGCCCAGCCCTTTGCGCGATTCAAGCTGACGAAGCAATGAACGCCAGTGAGGCGCCAGCCGCAAGATTACTTCGGCGGCATGGGCGCGAAACCCTGTGGGCAATCTTGGCCGCATAGGCAGAGCGATCAGCCTGCGCCCTGTTTGAAAACCTCGCAGAGGTAAGCGAAATCCCTTGGCCTTTGCCGGCCTTTACCGCCCTTTCGATGAGCTGAAGTTGTGGGTCGGCGAACCTGTGATTGACCGTATGTTTCTTGCACCAACCAGCCGGAACTCCCTTCCTGGAAAGTCAAAATCGGCACCAGTGTACGCTCATTTGCGCAAGACTTTCCCCAGAATTGCAGCGGCCTCTCGAAGAGCAGCCAACTCGCGTTCACCGAGGACGTCGAGGTGCTTAGCCAGATACTCAATTCTCCGCTCGCGGCCCAGCCTGAGCAGACGCTGGCCTTTGGGAGTGGCGCGGATCTGAACCCGGCGGGCGTCCTCGGAATCAGAAATCCGTTCCGCCAAGCCGCCGCGCTCGAGTCCAGTCACGATGCGGGTCATGGTGGGAGGCTTGACCTGTTCGGCGGCCGCCAGTTGCCCCAGCGTCATCGGACTGCCACCGGAGCCAAAAACCAGCACTGACAGCGCCGACAACTGCGCCGGCCCCACGCCGGCCAGGGCATCCTGCTTGCGGACCAGCCGCAGCAGATGGATGGCGGCTGAGTGCAGCCGGTCGGCGGTTTCGAGGCGGGCTTTGCCTCGCTTCTCCGCTTGGGCCGGCGGAATTTTCTTCTTGACTTGGCTCATTGTATATAGTTAGCTATGCTAAGTAATACGTTAGCTATGCTAACATACTCTTCCATTGGAGGCAAAGCCGTGAACTCAACCATTTCAAGCCTGGGTATCTCAGGCTTAACCCAAATCTCGATCAACGCACACGACCTGGATCGCGCCACTGCATTCTACCGGGACAAACTCGGCCTCAGCCTCTTGTTTACCGCAGGCAAGATGGCATTCTTCGACTGTGGCGGAGTGCGTTTAATGGTCACCTGCGCCGAACAGCCGGAGCTCGACCATCCGAGTTCGATCCTGTACTTCACCGTGCCCGACATTGCCGCCGCACACCTTCAGTTGCGGTCCGGCGGTGTTCGCCTGCAGGGAGAGCCGCACTTGATTGCAAAGATGCCGACCCACGACCTGTGGATGGTGCACTTCTATGATTCGGAGGATAACCTGCTCGCCCTGATGAGCGAGGTGCGGAGGGCGGGTTAGCCGGCCTGCGCGATTGGGAGAAAGCGGGACGGCGGTAGTTTCACCAGCGTGTGTGTGATGACGGGAAATGCCGTCCCTACGGGACTCGGGGAATTTTGTCCCTGCTTCCCAGCACTGCCGTGCCGGGCTTTCCCATGCCGCCGCTTCGCGGCTAGAGCAATGCTGGCACCAGCATTCGATTCAGACTCGAATTACGATTCCGACTCGAATTACGATTCCGACTCGAATTACGATTCCGACTCGAATTACGATTCCGACTCCGAATGGTGGGTTTCCACCCAGGGCCTGTGCCCCTGGGCTGCAATCTTGCGCCGCTTGCGGTTTTGAATCGAGGTTGATGGGCGTCAGAACTTGAATACCACGCCCGCGCTTGGTTCAGACATGAGTCCCCAGGCCCCGGTCGTGAAGTTCGACACGCCGAAATCGGGAGCTTTGTATAGCAGTCCGCGGTATTGCAGGCGCAGCGCAATCTTGTGATAGACGGTGTAGTCCGCGCCGCCTCCGAACAGGGCGGCGGGTTTGGTCTGCGTACTCGCGCCGAACGAAGTGTTGTTGAAAGTGCTGGTGGGACTGAAAATCAGCCCGCCGCCTCCGCCCAGAACAAATGGTTTGAGCCGGCTGGAGACGTGAAAACCCAGAACATAGGCTGCCGTGACTTCATGAATGTCCGTCTGGATGGGCGCGAACACCAGGCCGGGAAGCGTGAAATTCTGAGAGTTCCGGGTAAAGGCGTAGTTAAGTTCCACTGCCATCTGCGGCCGGAAATCAAAGCGATAACTGGCCACAAATCCTCCGGACTGGGTAGGTTCCTGAATGACGTCGTTGCCTTGAGATTGCCGACTGAAGTTCCCGGTAACACCCAGGCTGACTTCGGAACGAGTGTCCTGCGACTGGGCGGCGCCGGCCAGTAGTAAGACTGCTGCTGCGGCAAAGCTGACTTTGTTCAACATGAACATGGCAAGTCCTCGCGCGGGATGGTGGAGACGCGCCGAAAGATCGGGCCCGAAACCTCAAGCTCGAAAAGGCGGCTGCATCTCTACTGGTGCAAAGTGGGATGCGGGCGTCGAGAACTCGCACCGTAAAGATTCGGTAACGAGGCGGTAAAACTTTGTAAATCGCACCCCAGATAAAAACGGCCTCTGGAAACCGGCACATTCGCAGCCATTGCCGCGCACCGCCGGTTCAAGAGGCCGGGAGAGAATTCACAGCACCGCGAAAGTCCGAAGCCCGAGCTTATTGAGGCTGATCCGAGCCGCCCTCGGGTTTCTGTCCGCCCTGACCCTGTCCTCCCCAACGCATGTGGCTGCGCTGCTCCTCGCGCATCTTGTCGAATTTTTTCTGCTGGTCGTCAGTCAGAAGGGCCTTGATCTGGGTATCGCCGGAGGTCCGCACCTGCTGCATCTTGCTGAATCGGTCTTCGCGCGACAGGGAAGAGTCGTTGTGAATCTGGTCCATCTGTTTGCGCTGGTCTTCGAGGATGGGCTTCAATTTGGCTTGCTGGTCGTCGGTCAGGCTTAGCTTCTGGGTGAGGTGCTTAATCTGGTCGTCGACACTGGGCATCATGCCGCGATGCCCCATATGGTCTCCCGTTCCCTGGGGTGGGGCCTGATTGTTGTTGCTGTTATCGGTGCTTTGGGCCAGGGCCGTGCCCAGAGACAGGGTCAGACCAGCGATAGCAGAAAGTATGGTTGCGGTGAAAAGCGATTTGCGCCGGGCCGTTCTTGCACTCCGGATGATTTTCTTTTCCATGGGGGTTATCTCCGTTTCAGAATTTCAGTTCTCATGATTAGAAACCCATGGCCGAGGGCGGGCGGGTAAAGAGTCTGTAAAGCCGGGTAAAAATTCGTAAATCCGGCGTCTTTACAACACTTTACCAAGTTTGACCGATTCTTTACGCTGCCCGTGGCAACAGTAGGTTCTACTGGTAACATCTTTAACTGCATCACCCAGCTAAATTCACAGGGAGAGGTGTGTAGGTGAGTCGATCCTGGAAAGCGATTTCGCTAGGCGCCGGGTTGTTGCTTTTGGCTGGAATCTTACTCAGCGTCAGCTGCTCGAGCAGCGGGAGCACCCGGTTCCGCTTTATGAACGCGATGCCCGACCAAAACAGTCTGGATGTGCTGCTTAACGCTACGGCGACTACGACGCCCACGTTCTCGAACGTAGCCTACGCGACCGCCACGGCCTATCAGTCAGGACCTTCGGGCTCGCAGCAGATTGAGATTGAGCCATCGGGGAGTTCGGCCGTCATACCGGGTACTCCGCAAGCGGTCGACATCGCTTCCGGCGACAACACGGTGATCGCGTTCAATTTCACGCCCAGCGTCAAGATCTTGGGATTTGCGGACAACAACTCGACACCCGCGACCAATGATTTCAACATTCGTTTCATTGATGCCTCTCCGGCCCTGGGTACGTCCGGGCCAGCGGTGGATATTTACATTGAAACGCCTCCGGGAACAGCCATCAACAACCTGAGTCCTACCGTCAGCGGGTTGTCTTTCCAGGCCGCGTCCAGCTACGTGGCTCTGGCAGGGGGAAATTGGGAAGTTACGGTAACGGCCAAGGGGCAGAAGTTTCCTGCATTTCCTTCTACCGGATCGCTGACCTTTACCGCCGGCCAGGTTCGCACGTTTGTAATTCTGAATTCGCAGGGCGGCGGCGAGACGTATTCCATGCTGTCGGATCTGAACTGACGGGTTCACTCTTCGCAAGATCCAGCCTTAGTACAGACGAAAACAAACAAAGGGAGCGGGTCAAATAACCCGCTCCCTTTTCGCGTGCGGAGTTGCCAACGAGACGAACCGGAAGAAGCTCTTACTTGGTGTCTCCGCCGTGACTCGCTTCGCCACTTTTTTGGCTTATGGTGACTTTGTCCTGTGCGGGGGGAGTCTTGTATTGCGCATTAGAAGCTGCAGGCTTGGGTTGTTTGCTGGCCGCTGACTCCGCCTGAGGGGCGGCGCTAGGATGGCTGACCGGGCTGATCATAAATGTGTTCCTCCAGCGATAGTCATCGGCCCCTGGAGCGCAGTGCATGAGCCGGCTGCGCATTAAGAAACTCATATGTGAAGGTCGCAGTCCGAGGCAAACTTCCGAAGTGTTCTGCTATCATCGGTTTTTCGCCGGAGATTTCAGCTTGCTGGACCGCATGCAGGACGAAGACGACGAGATCCCCAGTATTTCCAGGGGACGGGAGGCATTCATGGAGGAGGCACCAGCCATGGCGTCGGGATCGCGCCGCAACGAAGACATCGCTCTGGACTTGATGAAGTTCATCGCCATGACAACTGGCTACGGCAGGACCACGGGCGGTGGAGTAGGCTTCCAGGGAGGCGGGGCGGCTTCCAAGCCGGAAGAATACGCTGGCCACCTGCTTGAGCTTTATGCCCGGTGCCTGGCCGCGACGCAATCCAAGAAATAGAGGGCCAGGGATACGTCCGTCCTAAGACAGCAAAGCCGCAGCGATTAGTGCTGCGGCTTTGCTGCAAGTGTGACCCACATGAAGTCTGGTGGCATTGCGAGCCAAGCTCGCGGGTCCGGACGAGGGCGTCCGGGCCTACGCGGATCGTTGCAAAGCGAGACCTAGCGGCGCCTGCCGCGGCGCGCCGGCTTCTTTTTCTTGGCCGGCTTCTTTTTTCCCGCTTTCTTTTTTGCCGGCTTGCGTGCGGGCTTCTTTTTCTTGGCCGGCTTCTTTTTCGCCGGTTTTTTCTTTGCCGGTTTCTTTGCTGCCGGCTTCCGGGGTTTGGGCGCAGCGGGTCTTGAGGGAGCGGCTGGGGCGGCCGGTTCAGGTGCCGGTTCGCTGATCAGCGGCTCAGATTCTTCTTCCTCTTCTTCCTCCTCGTAATCCTCTTCCAGCGCATCGCCATAAGCGCCGCTGTCGCCAAATTCATCCACTTCGTCGTCACGTCCGTAAAGGGTTTCGTCGAAAGTCATTTCTCCTCCTGGTCTCAGGCTGCACCCGGCGCCGGGACGCTGCGCCTGCGCGGCGAATAGGGAAATAAAAGGACAACCCAAAAACTGCTTCCGTCTCGCGGAACGGCGCGGATTATAGCACAGCCGTTTTCAGCTACACAGTAATCCCGCAACAGACCAGAAAGCAAGGCACAGAAGAAGGAGTCGGCAGCGGGTTTTCCCCAGGCGAACGAATTGTGAAAGTGACAAAGTGAGGATGGAACGGTAGCCCCCTGTCATGACCCGGGGACAGTGCCTGCCCTTGTTCCCCGCCTTCTCCAGAGGTGGGTGGCGGTTACAATGCAAGAGTCTCACGAGGGCCCAACCATTGCGAACTGTCGAGGCTGTGCTTAGTGTTTTGCTCGTATTCCTGACTCCCGGATTGGCACAGACCGCCAGCTCAGTCGATCAGGCGGTGACCCAAGCCGCCCTAAAGACCATCCGCCCAGAGGCCATTCGGGCCCACATGCGGTTCCTCTCCGATAGCCTGCTGACCGGCCGCGACCCGGGCACTCCCGGTTACGACATCGCCGCGAAATATGTGGCCTCTCAACTCGAGGGAATAGGGCTTCAACCGGGTGGATCGAATGGGTTCTGGTATCAGCCCGTCCCTTTCCGCAAAGCAATAGTTGACGTATCGCAAAGTTCGGTGGTGTTAGTTCAAAACGGGAACGAACGGAAACTCATGGATGGCGTGGACTATGTACTTGAAGGTGACGTGTTGCGAGAGGACGTCAGCGTCGAGGCGCAATTGGCGTTTGTGGGCTTCGGAGTCACGGCACCCGAGCTGAAATATGACGACTACGCGGGACTTGATGTGCGGGGCAAAATCGTCATCACTCTGGGGAATGCGCCGGCACGCTTCTCTTCCACTCAGCGCGCTTACTATTCGGATTCCGTAGTGAAACAGCGAAATGCAGTTGCCCACGGCGCGGTGGGAGTCTTCAACATCCTGACCCCGGAAGATCAGAAAGGAGAACCGTGGGACTGGCTGGCGCCGCAGTACCAGGTCGGGGACACCAACTGGCTCGAGGAAAACCAGGCGCCTCACAATATTTTTGGGGAATTACAGGTGCGGGCGCCATTCAGCCCGAAGGGCGCGGAGTTGTTGTTCTCCGGCGCTCCCATCACGCTCCAGCAAGTTTTCAAGAAAGCAGATGCAAGCCAGCCGCAAGGATTCGATCTGCCCTCGAAAGTGCGAGTTCGCGTGGTGAGCCAACGCCATGATTTTCGCAGCTCTAACATTGTGGGGGTGTTGCCGGGTTCGGACGCGAAGTTGCGCGATCAATACGTGGTTTACAGCGCTCACTTGGACCATCTTGGAATATGCCCTCCAGTAAATGGCGACAATGTCTGCCATGGCGCCTACGACAACGCTTCCGGTGTGGCTACGGTTCTCGAACTGGCGCGGGCTTTCGCCGGCCTGACGCGGGCTCCGCGACGGTCCGTCCTGTTCTTATTTGTCACCGGCGAAGAGGCCGGGCTGCTGGGCTCGGACTACTTCGCCAACCATCCCACAGTACCGAAGAGCGCGATTGCGGCGGATGTGAACATCGACGAAGCGCCCGGACTGCTTTATCCCCTCAAGGATATTGTGGCGCTGGGTGTCGAGCATTCGAGCCTGGACCGGGATGTGAATTGGGCAGCACAGCAACTGGGCTATCTGGTAAGTCCCGACCCTATGCCCGAGGAAGATCTGTTCATCCGCAGTGACCAGTACTCTTTTGTGCTGCAGGGCGTTCCTTCGGTGAACGTAACCGATGGCATGCAAAGCACGGACCCAGGAGTCAATGGCCTGGAAACGAGCAAGAAGTGGATGACCACGGTCTACCACACGCCCGCGGATAACATGAGCCAGACGTTCAACTACGAGTCAGCCGCGCGAGCGGCCGGAGTCTGCTTTTTGCTGGGCTATGAAATCGCGCAACAGGACGATCGCCCGAAATGGAACCCAAATGACTTCTTCGGCGAGAAGTTTGGGGCGCAAAGCCGCGGCGCACAGTGAGAAGCCCATTGACTGAGTTGGTGCGCGTGTTACTTGGGTCACCTTAGATACGGGGTTTCCCTGATTTAAATTCCTTGCACTTGCCTACTGCGGGAAGAGGCGCGTGGGTTAGGCCGCGCGCCGCGGGATTCGCTCGGCCCGGCCCTGGAAAACAGAAAACATTTGAGGAGAAGCATGATGCGGGGATGGATATTGCGTTGGTTCGGTGTGGCGGCGGGACTGTTGCTGCTGAACGTCTCCGTCTGGGGGCAGGGAGAAATCGGCAGGACGCCTCCACAGACCGGCAAGAAGCCGGCGCATCTGGGTTATCCGCAGGACTGGAGTTCGCGGCACTTGCTGATGCCGGGCCCGCGAGCGGAAAACTCACTGAAAGCCGGAGCGCCCGAACCGAGGCATATCTACAACCTGGTGATGCGGCGAGTGGCGGTGGAGAACGCACGCAAACGGCGGAAGCGGCACCATCGGCGTCACGTCAAGATCGACTGGGCGGTTTCGCTGGAGAACGGTTACGTGCCGCCGAACCAATTCCCGGCAAAATACCGCTTCGACTTCAGCACGGAGGATTGCAATTCCGATTACGTCCTGTTTGGGCTGACGGTGACTTCGGGGACGCAGGCCAATCTTGTCGGGATCAATAATCTCTACACGGAGGCGAGTCCGCAGTGCAATGGCGGCTCGCCGTGGGTGGCGTTCGCGTACAACACGGTGACGCAGCCGGGCGGGCAGATTCGTACGTCGCCTACGCTCTCGGCCGACGGGACCAAAGTGGCGTTCGTCGAGAGCACGAGCACTGGGTCGTACTTCCATGTACTGGTGCTGCCGAATCCGATTCCGGCTCCGCCGTCTCAGGCAGGAACGGTGCTGAGCCCGCAGACGCCGACTGCTTGCGCCGCGCCGACGACGGCGGGTTGCATGACCACAGTTCTGATCGAGAACAGCGCGACCAATAGCAATTCCTCGCCCTGGGTCGACTACGTCAGCGATACGGCATACGTAGGTGCTGACAATGGACTGCTGTATAAGATCGCGCCTGTATTCGGTGGCGGTGCCCCGGTGCTGGTGAGCAACTCCGACTGGCCAGTTGCCGTATCGAATCAACCGAACAGTGTTCTGACGGATCCGGTTGTGGATACGACTTCAGGGCGAATCTTTCTGGGAGACGGGCAGGGATTCTTGTATGCGGTCAACCTGGCCAGCCCGGGCGGCGTGGCTGCGGCGCGGCAGACGATTGGGTGGGCGGGAAATGGCCCCGGGACCGGAATTGTGGATCCACCCATTGTGGTCAATGATTCTGCAAGTCCTTCCGTCAACCAGGTTTTCACGGTTACAGGATGCAGCCAGGTGGGAGGCGTCGGCGGTGCCGTCAATCAGAGTGCGGCGAACTTCACCAGTTCTGACGGGTATACCGCGGTAGATCTCGGCTCGGGGCACGGGAATGGCGACTGCACGACGGGCAACGTGCACGCGCCGATCTTCGATAACGCTTTCTGGGTCAATGGGTCGGCTACGGGTCACCTGTTGGCGTGCGGATTCGTGTCGGGAACGGGTGGCGCGCCGCTGATTCCGTCGAATCCCAAGATGTATTTTTTCCCCTTTGACAGCAATCACCTCATTACCAGCTCGGGTTCCTCCACCTTTGTGATTAACAACACTCTCGGGGACGAGTGTTCGCCGCTGACCGAGTTTTTCGATGGCACTACGGACCGGATGTTCTTTGGGGTGGGCGGCGGGACCGATGGATTTCTGGAAAGTTCTACGATCACCAGCTCGCTGTCCACCCCCAGCTGCGGCGTGGGACCGAGCTCGAGTTGTGTGACCGCTCCCAGCGCCCTGGGAGGAACGAGCGGGATTGTGGTCGACAACCAGTTGTCGAACGGCGGAACGAATATCTACTTTTCAACCCTGGCGCCGGGCTCGGTGAATGGGCAGCAATGCAGCGCGGTTGGCGGTGCTGCGACTCCCTATTGTGCGGTGAAGTTGACCCAGGCCGGCTTACAGTAATCCTACGGCCTCAGGGCTTTGGGCGCGCAACACTGAGGGGATAGGAAGCGATCAGAGACCGGGCCTCGTCACTATCCACGGGATCAATATCGAAGAGCGCCTGGGATCTGGAGAAAATCAGTTGGCGTGCGGAGCCATTGGACACCCGTGGGCTGGCGGTGTCAATTTAGGCTGCCCCGGGCCGCTCCGGAAAAGGCTAGCCGATCTTTTGCGATTTTCGAGAGATGGGAACCACGAGGGCGTGCCGCGGGAGATCCGAATCGGTCGTGGCTACTGCGGACCCCGGACTATCAGGACCATGCCCGGCCGCAGGGCCGCCAGGCCGCCGTTGTCCCGTTTAAGGGCAGCGATCGTGGTGTGGTGGGTGGAAGCAATCGAACTCAAGGTCTCGCCCGGCTTTACGGTGTGACGAACCGCTGGCTTTTTTGCCGACGTATGGGAACTTGAAGTGGATTTTGATTTCACCGGAACCAGATGGTTCGCGGCAACTGTGGTCGGCGCTACGGGCAAATGAACATACAGCACCCGGCGTCCCTGCAAGCCGTTGCTTCGAAGGTGGTTCCAGCGGCGCACCATCGCAGGCGGGACGGCAAAATTGTCCGCTACGGTTTCTACCGTATCCCCCTTGTGAACGTGATAGACAGTTGCGCGGTGAGAGTAGGTCGCTTCCTCTGTGGCCGCGTGCTTTCCGGGGGCGATGGGGATGATGAGCTTGCTCTCCGCTTGGAGTTCGTCGCCTGCCTGAAGATTGTTTTCCTGAGCGATGGCCTGCGGCGTGGTGCGATAGACGTGTGCGATCGAGGACAGCGTGTCGCCCGGCGTAACGCTGTGGTAGCGCCACCAGAGCCGCATCTCCGGCGGAACAGGCTCGATGGCTGCCAGATATTGGGCTTTGGTTCCTGCCGGCAGGTGGAGTTCAAAGCCGGCATCCTTGGGCGTGGTCCAACGCAGCAGGCTGGGATTCAGGTCCTGCAAAGTTGAGGCCGCGACGCCCACGCACTGAGCCACAAGCCGCAGGTCCACAGCATAGTCGAGCTTTATCGACTCATAAGGAACTGGTTTCTCAGGTGTGAGGCTATCCAACCCATAGTGCGCCGGATTCTTGGCCATAATGGTCACGGCCAAAATGATGGGAACGTAATTGCGGGTTTCTTTGGGCAGGACGTTGCGCTTGTACAGCTCCCAGAAATCCACGTAGCCAGTACGCTTCACCGCCTGCTGCACCGTGCCCGGCCCGGAGTTGTAGGCGGCCATGGCCAGATACCAATCCCCGAACTGTGCGTACAGATCTTTCAGGTGATGGGCGGCGGCGCGGGTGGCTTTTTCAGGGTCCTGGCGTTCGTCCACAAAATAGTTGCGCTGCAACCCGTAGCCTCGGGCGCGTCCGGCCATGAACTGCCATAAGCCACGAGCCCCGGCGCGCGACAGCGCCTGCGGGTAAAAGCCGGACTCGGCCTGTGCCAGATAGATGAGATCTTGCGGCACTCCCTCTTGCTGGAGTGTGGTCTGGATCATGTCACGATAGCGCCCGCTGCGGACCAAGGCGCGTTCCAGCACGCCGCGTCCGCGCCCGGAAAAGTAGTTGATATAACCCGCTACCGGATCAGTCAGCATCAGCGGCAGGTCGGAGTGTGTGGCCTGGATTTGTGCCTCGGCCTGGGCTTTCACTTTGGCGTCGACCGGAGGGGTGACCTCGTTAACTTCGTCGATCGGTGCCGGCTCAGATTTCTGGTCCGTGGAATCCCCCGCCTGTTGCAGTGCGGCCATCTCCGGGCGGTTGACTTGCTCCAGCAACTTGTCGAATTCCTGCTGGGCGCGCGGATCAGAGCTGATCTCCGGCGGCGCGGTCAGCAGCAGCTCGAAGGCGTGGTCAAAGTTTTGGCGTGCGCCCTCCAGGTTTCCGGCTTTGAATTTCTCCTGGCCCGCCTGGTTTTCCTTTTCGGCTTGGGCCACTAGATCGGCGACTGGATCGGACTTGGCCTGTGCCGGAACCGGAGCGGCCGTGGGCGGGGCCGGTGCTGGCGTCGGGACCGCGACGGCTGGCGGAGCCGGCGCGGAAGGCTGAGCCAACGGCGGCGGAGCAGCCGCCGGCGACGGAAGCATCGCCACCGGACGCTGAGCGGTTTGGCATCCCGTGGCCGCCAACAAGCTGGCCAGAAAGGCGATCGCCGCCGGAGTAAGTCTGATAATTCTCATCTTATGAGTAACTTAAGCTTACCACCGCGCATCCCGGACTGTATCGGCAGGTCCCCTAAAATCGTACTACCCTGCAATTTGATGGGTCAATCTGAACCAGAGCTGCCCCGATTACCTTGGGAACCGGTCGGGCATGTTACCTGCGACGGTTTGGCGTTGGCAACAGGAAAGTTGGGGCACGGGCGGTATGTTTTCCGATAGGGAACCGGCGTGGGATTCGTAGCAAGCCACCCTGGCAACACACCCACGCTATAATTGCGCCCGATTCCATTATGAGCTTGGTATCCGGCACGAGACTCGGGCCGTACGAAATTCTCTCGCCCCTTGGCGCAGGGGGCATGGGTGAGGTTTACCGTGCGCGAGACACGCGCCTTGACCGTACCGTTGCTCTGAAAATTCTTCCGGTAGCCTTCGCCAGCGATGCGGAACGCCTGCAACGCTTCGAGCAGGAAGCGCGCCTCTTAAGTACGGTCAGTCATCCCAACCTGCTGGCTATTCACGACGTCGGTTCCGACCACGGCGTGCACTTCCTGGTCTCCGAGTTTCTGGAAGGGGTCACGCTG
>Ga0335080_10006372_pt1 | contig 12195 bp, 9 predicted proteins | sample Lox_Sample_34_FD_206720 | JGI IMG/M metagenome (GOLD analysis project Ga0335080, IMG submission 206720) | Soil microbial communities from Loxahatchee National Wildlife Refuge, Florida, United States - Lox_Sample_3.4 | ecosystem: Environmental > Terrestrial > Soil > Wetlands | place: USA: Florida...
CGGGAACGTTGGATATGGAGTTCAAGCTTTGCTGCGTCCAGCCATAGGGCGTGCTGTTGTACTCGTAACGGACGCCGAGATTCAAACTAAAGTTCGACCGTATTTTCCAAATATCGTTGACGTACCAGTAGATTCCATACTGATCGCCGGAATAGCCGACGCTTCCAAAGCTCCGCTCTCCAAGGGTATCCGGGATTTGATCCAGAGCATAAAGCGACAGAGTGCTGTAATCGTAGTCACCCCGCGAGCGCTGGATGAATTTCTGGGGCGTGATGTACCTCCGACCTTCTCCGCCAAACTTGAAAGTATGGTTCCCTTTCACCCAAGTCAGGTTATCCACAGCCTGGTAAAGGTTCTGCTGGCTGTACTGAGGCGCGTTGGGATCTGGTCCGATATTGATTCCCAACTCGTCGATGGTGATATTGGGAAATTGGTCGAGAGTCGGCAGATATGTCAGGTTAGGAACCACGTAATTGTAGCCCCACCGGTTATACCCCACCCGAACTTCGTTGCTGACCGTGGGAGAGAAAGTGTGGTACTCGCTGAGCGCAATGACGTGGAACGGCTGAGTGAGGTTGGTGAAAAAGACAGGCAACGTTGTGCCGATCAGACCCGCGTCAATTTGTGAAAGACTGTTATAGATGTAGCGTCCCCGGACTTGGTCCCTGTCGCTGATGTTGTAGTCCATCGAGGTGGTCAGCGCTTTATTGTTGAGCCAGTTTGGTGCGTTCAACTGGAACGAACCGGTTTCAATCGTATTGCCGCTTACTGAAGACTGGACGCAATTCGTCGTATCAGGCACCGGCGCCTGAACAAAGTTCTTCATAGCATTGACGTTGGCGGTGGAAACCCCCGCAATACCCAACAACTGGGTGTAGCCATTGGCGGTAGGGGCACATAGCGTTCCACCTGGGAGCGCCACTTGGCCGACCGGGTTGTACTCATAGTTTACGAAGAAGAAAAGCTTGTTCTTGAAGATGGGCCCGCCCACCTGGCCACCAAAACGGTTGTTGTCATAGCGGGGCTGAATAATCGGCGAACCTGGCGGCGTGTTGTTAACTACCGCTTGATCAATCGCGTTCAAGTTCCGGTTCTGGAAATATTCATACGCCCGGCCATGGAAGCTGTTGGTGCCGCTCAGCACGACCGTGTTGAACTGGCCGCCGTTCGAATGGCCGAATTCAGCGTTGAACTGGTTCTGCAGGACGGTAAAGTTGGCTACGGCGTCGTTGGGCACGTATGCCAGAGGGCCGGTCACACCCTTGTTGTTATTGTCTACACCCTCAATCGTGAAGTTGTTGTCGCGGGGGCGCTGACCGCCCACAGCCGGGCCCGATCCGGCACCCAGACCGCCGCTGGTGCCGACGCCGGATTGCAACAGCGACAGGTTCAAAACGCCGCTGCCCAGAGCGCCACCGAAGGCGGCAGTTGGCAAGTCGGCGAGCTGCTTGTCCTCGTAAGTCGACTGGATCTGCGCCGTGGTGGTATCGATGATCGGCGCCTCGCCCGAAACTTCAACCACTTCGTTGGCTGCGCCCGGAGAAAGCGTCACGTTGGCGGTGGCGGTCACGTTCAGCTGCACTTCCACCTGCACCGTGGTGGTGCGGAAGCCGCTGGCTTTCACCGTAATCTTATAGAAACCGATAAGCAGGTTGTCGAACCGGTATTCGCCCGTGGCGTTGGTTTTGCTATTCCCGCCGACGCCGGTGTTGATGTTGGTCACGTTCACGTCGGCGCTTGCCACCGCCGCACCGGAGGAATCTGTCACGGTGCCGACGATGTTGCCGCTGATGGCTTGGCCGTAGGCCGCGCCTGCCGTCAACGTCATCACACCCAGTAATCCGAATACGAGCGCGAGAACCTTAATTGTGGGGATCAACCGATTCATGGGTTTTCTCCTAGATTCGAAGTCCAAGTCAGCCCCGGGGATCGGGCTGGAACCGCTAAAACCTGACACTGTCATAGGTAAACAGCGAAACATTCCGCTTCTGTCAAAGCAAATAACATTCCAAAACACTCATCAATAACACTTAATGTTTTCAACGTCTTGTGCGCGTGCAAGTGTCTAGTTTATTGAAAAGTGGAGAGGTCTGGGACGAAGCCCTATGAAATCTTGTATTTGCGTCCGAGCGGACGCCGATTGTCTATGGCACAATCAGCCATGCACGCGGAGCAATACCGAGAGGGAATCAGCCTGTTTAATCGCGGGGAGTTTTTCGAGGCGCACGAAGCCCTCGAGGACGTGTGGCGGGCCGCTCCCGCAGGCGAGAAACTGTTCCTGCAAGGCCTGATTCAGGTGGCTGTGGCCTTGCACCATCACAGCAAAGGAAATCTGGTGGGGGCGCGATCACTACTGGGACGAGCTGCAAGGAATCTCTCTCAGTATCCGGACGGGTTCGGGGGGCTGCAGCTGGAATCACTTCGCCACTCACTAGCTCAGTGGCAACATGCTTTCGCCGAGGGTAGGGACCTGCCAGTTTCCCCCAAGCTGCAACTGAGCCAGGAGTTGTAACCGAACGTCGCATCACTCCTCTACGGATTCTGGCCACCCCGGCGATGGCTGGGCTTGGTCGCTGAGCGCTTGCTTGAGGACGTCGGTTTTTCACCCGGAGCCAACACCCTTCGCACGATTGGCGTATTCAATTTGTACTTGCGCTCGCTGATGTGGCCGTCGTCGTCCTTGACGCGCACCACAAAAATCGGCAGTGTGCCTTCCTTTTCAAAATTCTCCTGGGAGACGGTCACCGGAAGCACGGCATTCAAGTTGTGCTCGCGGTAGGCGGTTTCGTAGCGATGCCGACGCACGTTCCAGGTAAAGACGCGAATCTGGTTGAAGTCGAATGGCATGCCGTCCTTGTTTTCGGTCAGCAACACCAGGTACTGTGCGACTTTCTGTGCGCCATCGGCAACCTGGTCGAGCACAAACGAAGCCACAATGCGCTGGCCCTCGGCGTACTGGGCGATCTCGAGGGGTACGTCGATATCCACGAATCGCGCCAGCACCCAACCGACGTGGCCTTCCGCATCGCGGATCAGCCACCAATCTTCCATGACGGGGGCGGGCACATTTCCGTTTGACCCAGCGGCGGTTGCCGGCTTCGCAGGCGCTCCCGGAACCACCTTCTCGCTGGTGGCACGTTTGAGAATGGAAATTTTGGATCCCTGATCGAGTTGATAAAGATGCTCGGCTCCGCGGTTGGGATCGAGATGGATGTTGGTCTGATTGTGCGTGATCCCGGTGGCCTGGACGGGAGAATTCTGTTCTTGCGCCACCAACTTCTGGAATCCGTCAAACACCTGCCGGCTGACCAGGTTGCGCTGCTCAATCCAGCCTTCGGCGCCGGAGGAGGTACGGACCCGAACGAAGCGCCGCTCGCGTCCCAGCACCTGCACCGCTTCGCCATTCTTGACGGTGCCAGTCTTGTTGTAGACCGTGGCTACCTGATCGCGCAGGATGGCCTGCGGAGCGGAAACGTAGTTGATCTCATGCGTCTGGCGGCCGCGGGAGCAGGCGGGAAGGAGCGCCAAAGCGGTCAGCCCAAGTGCGAGCGCTTCTGTTGCCGATATCCATTTTGCGGGAGTCAACACCACAAATATAGCGCGAGGAGAGCGGGCGCGCTGGTGACTTTAGACAGTAGGGAGAGAGATGGACTCTAGACCGTCAGGATGGTTCCGTCGAACCTGGCGAAGGTGAAACCGGCAAACGATTCGTTGAACGTTGCCCCCTGATCGCGAAGCAGGCTGATGGCAACGGCCTCTCCCAACAGGCTGGAAGGAATCCTTGGGCTTTGATCTCGGAAGCTGGGCAATCTTTAGCTCTATCACGACTGAGGTTGCTCCGTCCGTCGCGGTTTTCGACGGATGGGGATTCGTGCTGATGGTATCACGCGATTTCCCGCATTCGAAGCTGCGCAATCCGCTGTTCGTTCCACCACTACGGGCAGATGGGGCGGATGAACTTTCCCAAGCGGACTCTTAAGGTCAAACGGGAATTGGGCACGTGTTCGTGGTCCCCAGCCGTCGAAAACCACGACGCCTGGGGCAGCCTTTGTCGCGGTGGGTGCAAGGCCGGCCCGCCCGCCCCAGACTCCGTATCTCGTTCTTTGCCGGTCAATTGGTGCGCGAGAATCGCGTGTTGCCAAGAGCCGTTATACATGCAGATCGAGGCATCGTAGATGTATCACCCTTGGGCGCAGCCTTCACCCCACGGATCAGATGTACGACAAGTTTGGTCCGACAACATCCAAGATGACCCCAGTGTGGAGGAAACCCCTTTTGGAGTGTTTCAGGCAGCTTGGGATCAGGTAGAGGCGGACCATACAATTCTCCTTCGGTCGCTAGATAGACTGCTTGCGAATGCTCAAGAAGTCCCTTCAGCTTCTTATCATTGCGTTTTGTCTTCAAGTCGAACTCTACCCAAGTGCTCTGATAGGGAGTGACTGGGCATGCAGGATCATCCAACGTCGAGTTCTCAGGCCCCACACTGTACACTCCTGAGATCCGAACATGGATGTGCTCGCCTTGAGCGACTGTTTTCTGCAGAGTGCACAGAGACATCTCACGCCCGGTCTGCGCAAGACACGTTCCTGCAATGATGCATGTGATTGCTGCCGCCACTGTGCCTAAACGCATTTTTCACCATCCCTAGAGAGTTCTGACCTAGTGGCTGGCTGGCCCACCCTTGGACTTTGATCTCGGAAGCTGGGCGATCTTTGCTCTACCCCGACTGAGGTTGCCCCATCCGTCGCGGTTTTCGACGGATGGGATTCGGGCTGATGGTATCACGCGATTTCCCGCATCCGAAGCTGTGCCATCCGCGGTTCGTTCACCACTACGGGCAGATGGGGCGGATGAACTTTCCCAAGCGGACTCTTAAGGTCAAACGGGAATTGGGCACGCGTTCGTGGTCCCCAGCCGTCGAAAACCGCGACGCCTGGGGCAGCCTTTGTCGCGGTGGTGCAAGGCCGGGCCAGCCCGCCATAGAAATTTGTCCCTCGTCAAGCGGAAGTTCTCCACAATGCAGGTGCTGGATTTAGTCTCCGAAGCAGATGCCGATGGCGCGGGCGGCGCGCACCATTTCGCCCTGGGGATCGACGGTTTTCAGGCGGCCGATGGCTTCGCTGATGTCGACAGCCTCGATGCGGTCGCCGCGCAGGCAAACCATTTTGCCAAACTGGCCTTGCGCGATCAGGTCTACTGCGGCCACCCCGAAGCGTGTGGCCAGGACGCGGTCGAAGGCGCTGGGGGAACCGCCGCGTTGAATGTGTCCGAGTACGCTGACGCGCACTTCTTTGTGTGCCTGTACAGAAATGGCATCGCCCAGCAGATTGCCCACTGAACCCCTTCCGGAAAGATGACTCAGCTCGGGCGGCAGTTGCACGCCCTCCGCCACAACTACGATGGTGAAGCGCTTGCCGAAGCCTTCGCGCTCAGAAACGTAATCGCAGATGCGTTGCAGGCTGAAGTGAATCTCCGGAATCAGGATCACGTGGGCGCCGCCCGCCATGCCGGCGCTGAGGGCGATCCAGCCGGCGTCGCGGCCCATAAGTTCGATCACCATGACGCGGTGATGGGCTTCGGCAGTGGTGTGGATCTTGTCGACCGCGTCGGTGGCCGTGGCCACGGCGGTGTCGAATCCGAAAGTTCGATCGGTAGCGGAGAGGTCGTTGTCGATAGTCTTGGGGACGCCCACAATTTTCAGGCCTTTGTGAAACAGTTGAAGCGCGATCTTTTGCGAGCCGTCTCCTCCAATGCTGATGATGGCGTCAATCCCCAGCTTGTGAGCGTTGGCGATGACGTCCGCGGAGATGTCGCGGATGACTTCTTTGCCGTTCTCGATGGTCGAATATTTGAAAGGATTCCCGCGGTTGGTGGTGCCGAGAATCGTTCCGCCGCGGGGCAGAATTCCGCCGACGTGCTTGAGCGTAAGCTCACGAGACCGTTCCGGCCAGATCAGGCCGTCGAAGCCATCCGGGATGCCGATGACCTTCCATTTATATTTGAGGAAGGCAGCTTTGACCGCGGCGCGGATGACCGCGTTGAGTCCGGGGGCGTCGCCGCCGCCGGTGCAGATGCCGATACAGCGAATGTGCGACATGGGGTGAGGGCAGGAAGCTGCGTTCAATTTTCGGCTCAGCCGGGTGGGAGTGACAACGTTACGAGGAGACGTAGGAAGCTAACGGGAGCACTTTAGGCTGATCTTACTGCCCGTCGGTGTTTACCGTTATGCTCAACTGCCCTTGGTTGGCGGAGCTATCCCTGGCGGTTATGAATGTTGAACCCACCGTTGGAAATGTCGCTGTACCGGCTGACGTGATACTTACGACGCTGCTGTTGTTTGAAGTCCAAGTTACACCCTGCGCTGGTGATCCGGCGAGCGAGGCGGTAAAGGACACCGCGGCTGATCCCACTTTGAAGTGGCCGTTGGAATTGAGGCCGCAGGGAGTAATGGCAAGGCCTGCCGGCGGAACGGGGTTGGCCGTCGCCTGGACTCCGTTGAAGATGGCGGTGATCGTGACGGATGTTCCCGTGCCGATTGCCGTCGCAAAGCCCGGCGATCCCGAGTTCTTGAGGTTGGAACTCCCGATGGTGACGGTACAAGAAGGCGAGCTGGTCCACAGGGCGCTCTTCGTCACATCGGAAGTAGTGTTGTCGCTTAGCGTAGCCACGGCGGAGAATTGCTGAGTTCCTCCCTGGCTTAGGGTTGGGCTGGCCGGAGTGACGGTCATCGCCGTGGGCTGGTTGACAAAAAAGCCCTTGCAGCCGGCCGCCAAGGCGATAGTCAAAAGCGTGGTAAACGCAAGCAGGAGTTGGAGTTTTTTCTTAATACCCATGGATTACAAAGCCTCAGCTGACACGTTCTCTCCCGCAGCGTCCGTACGGCTCAACTGCGATTGTAGCAGAGAATTTTCCGCCCGCGCCGGGCATGTACCAACGTGTGCAAACCCATTGGGACCCTCGAAGTCCCGTTGCGCTTTCAGCCCTGGTGCAGGCGATTCCCAGCGTTCTTCTTAATGGAGAACGTTGCACGAGGGGGAGCTTGCAGCCGGATTTTTTGGCCGAGTACAAACTGCGCTCGACCATCTGCCAATCAACCTCATCTGATAGCCTGAACCAATACTGATGAAAAAGTATTCGCCCGCCCTGTTGCGCTGCGCAGCCGTCTTCATGACAGCCGGCTTCGTTCTGGCGCAAGCCCCGGCTGTGCCAACGCAATCCGGGTTGAACGGCCAGAAGCTTTCGAATTCCTCCAGGCCATCGATCTGCGTCCCCTGCATTCGTAAGCACATGGAGTTTCTGGCATCCGATGCTCTGCGGGGACGGGGCAGCGCGACCGCCGACGAGCTGGCCGCCGCGAAATATGTTGCTTCGGAACTCCATGCTTACGGAGTTGCGCCAGCGGGGGACGAGGACGGCTACTTGCAGCAAGCGGCAATCGTGCGCCGCAAGTTCACGGCAGCTCCCCGGCTGCGAGTGGCCGGTCCGGCCTCGGGAGCGAACAAGGCAGTTGCAAGCTGGACCTATGGCGCGGATTTCCGAACGCTGCAATTGACTCAATTTGAGTTCACTGGCCGGCTGCAGAAGATTGAGGCGGAGGAGCCTGAAGTCAAGATCATCCCGGGAGCGATTGTTCTGGTCTCGGGGAAAACTGCAACCAAATCAAAAATTCGTCAGAGGGCGTTGCGGGCGCAAGCTGAAGGCGCAGTAGCAGCTTTGGCCGCGTTTCCCGATGAGCCAGAAGATTTCGCCTCTGCCGCAGAATTGCCGCAACTGCCGCAATTGCTAGAGGGCGAATCGCTGCGCCGCATGGGCGGAAACCTCAATCTGCTGGAGTTGAGCGTGGCGACCGCCAAGGCTCTCGAGCAATTGCCTGAGGGTACGCGGTTGCTCTTCTCGGGCCCGACAGCGGACGAAATAAGCCACACCTGGAACGCTCTTGGCATAATCCAGGGGAGCGATTTGAAGTTGCGCGATTCGGCGGTATTGTTTTCGGCCCACCTGGACCATGTGGGCGTGGGAACGCCGGTGAATGGCGACAGCATCTACAACGGCGCGGATGACGACGCTTCTGGTGTGGCTGCGGTGCTTGAGTTGGCGCGCGTGCTGGCCTCTGGGCCGCGGCCACGGCGCACAGTGATCTTCGCGCTCTTTGGCAGCGAAGAAATCGGCGGCCTGGGTTCGACCTATTTCCGCGAACATCCGCCGGTCCCGCTCAAGGACATTGCAACCAATCTGGAATTCGAGATGATCGGCCGGGCTGATCCCGTAGTGCAGGCGGACACGCTCTGGCTGACGGGATGGGATCGTTCCAACCTGGGGCCGGCGCTGGCGGCGCATGGCGCCCATCTGGTGGCTGATCCGCATCCGGCGCAAGACTTTTTTGCCCGCTCGGACAACTACGTTCTGGCCAAGAAGGGTGTGGTGGCGCAAACGGTTTCGAGCTTTGGATTGCACAAGGATTACCACCAGCCCAGCGACGACCTGGCGCACATCGACTTTGAGCACATGGATGCCGCCATCGCTTCGCTTTTGGGTCCGGTGGAATGGCTGGTGAATGCCGGCTTTGTGCCCGAGTGGAAGGCGGGGGAGAAGCCGTAGATCTGGTGGTCAGTGATTAGTGGTCAGTGCATTTGTTACTGGCCACTAACCACTAGCCACTGACCACCGGTTTTAATGCGTCCTTTTCGCCTTGGCGATGCGCTCGTCGATGCGTTTGCGGCCGGCGAAACCTTCGCTGACGCTGTGCCAGTGGGTGATGGACTTTTCGCCTAGCTTCCAGCACAGCAGGACGGTCTGGCCATCGACTTCGCAGGGAAAGTCGAGCAAGCCGATGTCGAGATCTTTCACCTGCACGCCGATGGAATCAATCTCGGCGATGGCGTCCTTTATGCGTTGCACGGCTTTTTCGCGCTCGGCCTTGCGGCGGGCGAGATGGACGATGTTCAGGAATGTGCCACCGTTGAGAAACACACGGTGCGCGACTTCCTGAAACTCGGTGTCTACGGACTCGATCAGCGTTTTGCCGTCAATGGCAGTACGCAGCAGGGATTCGAGTACTGGAAGAAGGGATTGGGCTTCATCGAGAGTAAAACTACGGTCGGCCATAGGAGTATAAGAACATTTTAGTCCATTCCGGGCGATCCGTGTCTTGCTTTCGGCTCTCGCGGGCGAGAGCTCCCGCGCCACACGTCTCTCAGCGGGTTCTTCCGTGGGAGGGATCTGCTTCCATCGCCGTGTCCAGGTCGATGTGCAGCCTCAAGGCAGGGTCGATTCCAGGCGGATAGCAACTCCCGTCGAGGCTGTAGTTGGCGGGACATCCGTGCGCGACATCCTTTCGTTTGGGTGATTGAGCAAACTGCCAGATTCCCACAAAATCGAGACCGCTCTCGGCCGGGCTTGGCGGAGGTTTGGGAAACACGCATCCGGGTGACGGCGGGCAAGCGTCGTTACTCACGAAGTAGGCCAGGCGTCTTCCTCCTGCGCTCTGGCGAATATCTTCGGCGGTGATGATGTTGCCGTCGTCTTTTGCCGGAATTCCCGAACAATATATGCCGGCGCGGAAGCCGTCAGCGATCACGCCGTCGACCCAGGCGAAGATGTAGGCCTTTTGCTCGGGCAGCATGCGTCCGCCTTGCTCCTGGTCGAGGAAGATGATGGTCTGCGCGGGAAAACCATCGCGGCGGGCTGCGGTGACGGCGGCGTGTGCGTCGGATTGACCGAGGCGCGTCGCGTTGGCAACGGTTTTCAGTTCGGCATAGAGGCGGCCATTGAAAAGAACGAGAAAACCGAATCCCGTGGATTCGAGGGCGATACGGTGGCCTGCCCACGTGTTCGCGCGCTCGCCGGGGGGATTGTTGAGCCAGTATCCGGCGTAGGAGAAAGTCTGCCGCAGAGCTTTGAGGTTGGCGTCGCCGGGATAGTCGTTGCGGTCGAAGCCGAGGTAAGGTTGATTTTGAGTCTGTGCCGGCGGGGCGAAGATCGCATTGATGGCCAGGAGAAGAGCAAGGAGCTTCACAATTTGATGTTACACCGGCGGTTTTCGACCACGGAGCCACAGAGGACACTGAGGAAGCGCATCCAACCACTGAGGGCACTGAGTGCACAGAGAGTGCCAAGTCAGCCTCCGATATGCACCATGGTCCTGGACGCGGGCACGAAGTCGGGTTCGCCGATATGGTGCCGTTCTTCTTTCTTTTGCACTACTCCCCGGATGAAATCGGCCAACTCTTCATCACTCGCCCCGCGTTGCATTTGGCCATGAAGGTCGTGGTCCCACACGGAGAACAGGCACGTCCGAATCTTTCCGTCGCTGGTGATGCGGATGCGGCTGCAGTGTCCACAGAAGGGATGGGAAACCGGGGCGATGATGCCGATTTCTCCCACGCCGTCTTCAAAGCGGTAGCGGCGGGCGGTCTCCGACCGGGCATGAGGGATTTCAACCAGCGGGCGGTATTCAGCCATGCGCGCCAGAATTTCGTCGAGCGTGACCACGGTGGCGGGCGACCACGTTCGATCTTCTTCGAGCGGCATGAATTCGATGAAGCGGACGGTAACGCCCTCTTCGCGGGCGAACATGCCGAAAGGAATGATCTGATCTTCGTTGAAGCCGCGCATCAGCACGCAGTTCACTTTCAGCGGCCACAGTCCGGCGCGGCGGGCGGCTCGGATGCCGGCGAGTACGTGATCGTATCCATTGGGTACGCGCGTGATGCGGGCAAAGCGGTCGGGATCGACCGCGTCCATGGAGACGGTGACGCGATTGAGGCCGGCGTCTTTAAGCGGCTGTGCTAGATCGGCGAGCAGGTGGCCGTTTGTGGTCAGGGCGATGTCGAGCGGATCTTTGTGGCCGTTCGACGCGCGGAACTGGGCGAGGTCGCGGACAAAGTCTACGACGCCCTTGCGCAAGAGGGGTTCGCCGCCGGTTAAACGAAGCTTGGTGATTCCCATGCCGACGAGCACGCGGGCCATGCGCAGATAATCGTCAAAGGGCAGATCGCCGTAGAGCGCGCCTTCGTTGCCGGTGCGGCAATAGACACACTTGTAGTTGCAGCGATCGGTGATGGAGATCCGCAGATCGGTGATGCGGCGTCCGAATTTGTCGGTAAGGACCAAGCTTTGGCTCTTAGCTCTTAGCTCTTAGCTCTTGGCTCTTGGCTCTTAGCTCTTAGCTCTTGGCTCTTAGCTTTTCGCTAACAGCCATCTTCCTTCTTGGAAAGGACTCCATGCGGGTCTCTCCCAGCGGCTGTTTCCTCTTCCAATGCGCTCCTCACGCAGCGCGGGAGGTACAGGCGTTTCCGCCTGGACCCTGGGAAAGTGGCGTCGCCGTCCCGGCAGCGTTCGGACGAGCCCCCCAAAAACCGGGCCGGGGGCCATGCTACTCGCTCGGCGCCGCAACCAGGGTATACCCGAAGGTCGGGGCGGTCGGAAACTAGTTTGATTATAGCTCCAACAAATACGGGCATCAGGTCGAGAGCGGTAAAGAATGCAGGCAACGCATATACTCATGTTGATCATGTGACCCCATCCGGCGCGACCTGGCACACAGATGAGAATCCGTAAGACGCTGGCGGTTGCCACGTTGCTGGCAGCGGGCGTGTTCGTGGTAGCCGACACGCCCCGATACAGGAGTGCGAATCCTACTGATGCCGTCCCGACACAAGAGTTGGTGCAGGGACCCGACCGTCATGATTTTCCCTGCAAAGTTGAATTGGAATCGCCGATCTTGACCTACCAGCAACGGTATCTCGTGGGGGTCGGCATCACCTTGGATCGCCGGGAGCTGATGAAAAACGGCGCCTCCCGCGATCTTCACTACGTAGTCAAAGTGGCGGACGAAGCGGGGAAATGGTTCGCTGGCCAAAGTTATGAACACGTCACAGTTTCCCGGAGCCGGCGTGCAACCGAATCCTACGCAGAGATTCTGGTCCGCCCCGGCAGTTACACGGTAGTCACGATTGTTTACGACAGTGTTCATCAGCAAGCGAACGTTCAGCGAGTTCACCTGAAGGTCGGGGCATTAAAAAACGATCCCTTGCCGCTGGTCGATCGGAATATCAATGCCGCCGAATTCCCACTGGATCCGCCAAGACTCCACTTCCAGAGTCCCGCGGAAGGACGCTGGTATTTTTATGCGGCACGTTTTCGTCCCGGTTACGTGACCGGCAGCTGGGCCTTTACCGACGATCCGCTGCATTT
>Ga0335080_10006374_pt1 | contig 12191 bp, 10 predicted proteins | sample Lox_Sample_34_FD_206720 | JGI IMG/M metagenome (GOLD analysis project Ga0335080, IMG submission 206720) | Soil microbial communities from Loxahatchee National Wildlife Refuge, Florida, United States - Lox_Sample_3.4 | ecosystem: Environmental > Terrestrial > Soil > Wetlands | place: USA...
TACAGGCCGACGATGGCATCCAGCCAGCCGTGGCCATAGAGATCCGGCCACTGATCGGCGAAGCGCAGGTGCGTATCGATGATGCGCCCGCCGATCGTCTCGAAGTTGAGCATGCCGGTGTAGGTCGCGAGGTGCTGTGCCACCCACTCCCCCAGGTACACCTCGAGTGCCGGGCGGCGCTCCGCCTCGATCGTCCAGTAGTCGAACGTACCCTCGGGGGCGGGGACGCCACAGGAGTGGCGCCACCACAGCGCCTTGCCCTTGACGACCGCGATGTCGGAACTCACGTGCTCGCCCTCGAGCAGCGTCATCCAGAAATGTCCCGGGTTCAGGTTTCGCCGGTAGTCCTCGAGACTCCTCAGCACCCGGCTGCCGACGCCCATGCCACGCAGGTTGGTGATCGGTTTGCTGAAGACCGGGAAACGCCGCGGTATCACGCCATGCGGCGCGCAGGCGAGGCCCTGCGAGGCACTGACCCGCAGCTTGTCGTAGATCCAGCGCTGTGCCGGGTACCACTCGTAGGCGTCCGGATCCTCGGTCGGGATACGCAGCGCCGCGGGACACTCCACGCCTTCGAAGTACTGCAGCCGCCACGGGTCGGCTTCGCAGAAGGGCATCGTGCTGCTCGCGTTGCCGGCAGCGCCTCTAGAACAGTCCCGTGATGCGCCCGTTCGCATCGACGTCGATGTTGTTTGCGGCCGGCACCTTCGGCAGTCCCGGCATGGTCATGACGTCGCCACAGATCATGATCACGAACTCCGCGCCGGCGGCGAGGCGCACCTCGCGGATATTGACGACGTGATGCGTCGGCGCGCCGCGCAGCTTCGGATCAGTGGAAAACGAGTACTGCGTCTTGGCGACGCACACCGGGTAGTGGCCGTAGCCACCCTCCTGGAGCTGACGGATCTGCTCGCGCACCTTGGTGTCGGCGGTGATGTCGCTGGCGTGATAGATCTTGGTGGCAACCGCCTTCATCTTGTCCCAGAGCGTCGCCTCGTCAGGGTACACGTGGTGGAAGTTGTTCGGCTGCTCGCACAGCCGCACGACCTCGCGGGCGAGCTCGAGCGCGCCGGGGCCGCCCTGCGCAAAATGCGTCGCGCCGATCACCCGCACGCCCTGCCTGGCGACGCGCTCGACCAGCAGCTGGATCTCGCGGTCGCTGTCCTCGGCCCGCCGGTTGATCGCCACCACGCACGGCAGGCCGTAGTGGTTGATGACGTTGTCGATATGCCGCTCGAGATTCACTGCGCCCTTCTCCAGCGCGGCGAGGTTCTCGCCCTTGAGATCGGCGAGCTCGACGCCGCCGTGGTACTTGAGCGCCCGCACGGTGGCTACGATCACCGCTGCGCTCGGCTTGAGCCCCGCCTTGCGGCACTTGATATCGACGAACTTTTCCGCGCCGAGGTCGGCGCCGAAACCGGCCTCGGTGACGACGTAGTCACAGAGCTTGAGGGCGGTGCGCGTCGCGATCACGGAGTTGCAGCCGTGCGCGATGTTGGCGAACGGGCCGCCGTGAATGAAGGCCGGATTGTTGGCGAGCGTCTGTACCAGGTTGGGCTCGAGCGCCGTCTTCAACAGCGCGGTCATCGCGCCGTGCGCAGTGAGCTCGCGCGCCAGCACCGGCGTGCGGTCGGCGCGGTAGCCCACCACGATCCTGCCGAGGCGTTCCTTGAGATCCGCAAGTCCGCTCGCCAGGCACAGGATCGCCATGACCTCGGAGGCGACCACGATGTCGAAGCCGTCCTCGCGCGGTACTCCATTGGCAGTGCCGCCGAGGCCGATGACGATGTCGCGCAGCGCGCGGTCGTTGACGTCGACCACCCGCCGCCAGGTCACGCGGCGCACGTCCACGCCGAGCTGGTTGCCCTGGTAGATGTGGTTGTCGATGAGCGCCGCCAGCAGGTTGTTGGCGAGGGCTACGGCGGCGAAATCACCCGTGAAATGCAGGTTGATGTCCTCCATGGGAACGACCTGCGAATAGCCGCCACCGGCGGCGCCGCCCTTCACACCGAACACCGGCCCCAGGGCCGGCTCGCGCAGACACAGCATCGCCCGCTTGCCGAGCAGGTTGAGCGCATCGCCGAGACCGACGGTGGTGGTGGTCTTGCCCTCCCCGGCCGGCGTCGGCGAGATCGCCGTGACCATGACCAGCTTGCCGTCGGCGCGCGATTGCAGCTGCGCGACATAATCGAGCGACACCTTGGCCTTGTAGCGCCCGTAGGGCTCGAGGCTTTCCTCGGGAATCCCAAGCCGCTCGCGCGCGAGCGGCACGATTGGCAGCAGCTTGGCGCGTTGCGCGATCTCGATGTTGCTCGGAAAGGGCGTAGCTGTAGCTGGCTTGGTCATGTCTCAACGGCCGTGAGTTGGAGGGTCGGGGAGCGTGATGCTACCAGAGGCCCGTACGGCGATGCCGCCGCTTGGCTACAATCCCGCCCCGATGCTGTGGGTCAAGGCCCTGCACGTGGTGTTCGTGGTTACCTGGTTCGCGGGGCTGTTCTACCTGCCACGCCTGTTCGTCTACCACGCGACGACCGGCGACGCCGCGGGACTGGCGCGCTTCATCGTCATGGAGCGGCGGCTGTTCTTGATCATGAGCATCGGCGCGCTGCTCGCCGTGTTGTTCGGCCTCGCCATGATCGTCGCCGCGCCAGGCTATCTCGCCATGGGGTGGCTGCGCGCCAAGCTGCTGCTGGTCACGGCGCTGGTCGGCTACCACTTCTGGTGCTACCGCCTGATGCTGCAGCTGCGTTCGGGGACGCCGCCGCACACGCAGCGCTGGTACCGGCTGTTCAACGAGGTGCCGGGGCTGCTGCTGCTGGCGATCGTGATCCTCGCCATCGTGAAGCCCTAGCGCAGCTGCGAGCGCAACAACGGTCCTTTCGGCGCCGCCGTGGATCCATTCCCGGAGGCTGCGGGCGTGCGCCGCCGAAAGTCCTTTTTTGCGCCCGCATCTCGCCTGGAGCTCTCACCAGATGCGCACCCGATCCTCGGGTTTGATGTAGAGCTTGTCGCCGGGCTGCACGTCGAACGCGCTGTACCAGGCGTCGATGTTCGGCAGCGGTCCGTTGACGCGAAACTGCGACGGGCTGTGCACGTCCGACATCACCAGCTCGCGCAGCGCTCCGTCGCGGTACTTCTCGCGCCACACCTGGGCATAGGCGAGGAAGAAGCGCTGATCGCCGCTCAGTCCGTCGATCGCCGGCGATGGCTGCCCCTTGAGCGAGATGCGGTACGCCTCGTGCGCCATGTTGAGGCCGCCGAGGTCGCCGATGTTCTCGCCGATGGTGTTGGCACCGTTCACCTTGAGGCCCGGCAGCGCCTCGAACTGCGAGAATTCCCTGATGAGGCGTGCGGTGCGGGTAGTGAACACCTGCGCGTCCTCAGCCGTCCACCAGTCCTGCATGGCGCCGTTGGGGCCGAACTTGCGACCCTGGTCGTCGAAGCCGTGGCCCATCTCGTGGCCGATCACCGCGCCGATCGCGCCGTAGTTCACCGCCGCATCGGCGTTGGGATCGAAGAACGGCGGTTGCAGGATGGCGGCGGGAAACACGATCTCGTTGTTCGAGGGGTTGTAGTAGGCGTTGATCTCCTGGGGCGTCATCTGCCACTCGGCGCGATCGACCGGCTTGTCGAGCCGCGCCACCTGATAGTCCCACTGCCACTGCGCGGCACGGCGCACGTTGCCGAGGAGGTCCTCGCGGCGGATGACGAGCGCCGAGTAGTCCTTCCACTTGTCCGGATAGCCGATCTTCGCCGTGAAGGCCGCAAGCTTCTCGTGGGCGCGCTTCTTGGTTGCCGGCGTCATCCACTCGAGGGCGTCGAGCCGCTCACTGAGCGCGGCTTCCAGATCCGCCACCAGGCGCTGCATCTTCGCCTTCGACTCGGGCGGAAAGTATTGCGCCACGTACAGCTGTCCGACCGCCTCGCCGAGTGCATCGTCGACCGCCTCCACGGCGCGCTTCCAGCGCTCGCGCTGCTGCGGCTGCCCGCGCATGGTCTTGCCGTAGAACGCAAAGCGCGCCTCGTCGAAGCGCTTCGGCAGGTACGGTGCATGGCTGCTGAGATAGTGGAAGGTGAGGAACGCCTGCAGCGTCGGCACATCGGTGCGGCCGAAGAGCGCGGCGAGATCGCGGATCGCGGTCAGCTCCGCGAGCACCACCTCCTCGCGGTTGCCGAGCTGCTGGGCGGCGAGAAATACCTGCCAGGGGAAACCCGGTGCATAGGCGATGAGCTGCGCCTTGGTGCGCGGATTGTAGATGGCATCGACGTCGCGGCGCTTGTCGATCGGCCATTGCACCTCGGCGGCGGCGGTCTCGAACGCCATGATGTCGCGCGCCTTCGCCGCGGCATCGCCGACGCCCGCGAGCCCGAGCATCTGCGCGATGTAGGCGACGTACTTGGCGCGCAGCTGCTTGAGCTGCGGATCATCCTTCAGGTAGTAGTCGCGATCGGGCAGCCCCAGGGTCGACTCGCTGATGAACACGCTGTAGCGGTCGGGGTTCTTGAAATCCGCCGGCAGTTGCACGTCGAAGAGCGTCGCGAACCCCACCTCGCCGAACAGGCGGGCCACCGCCTCGTGCGTGCGGGCGGCGGCGATGCGTTCGAGATCGTTCTGCGCCGGTGAGAGCCCGCGCGTCTCGATCGCCGCCTGATCCATGTAAGCCGCGTAGTAGTCGCCGATCTGCTGCGCGGGCGTGCCGCTCGCGGCGCCGCTTGCGGCAGCCTGCTCGATGATCCCTCGCACGCGTTCCTTGGAGAGCTCATCGAGGCGGTCGAACGGACCGAAGCTCGCGCGATCCGCGGGTATGGAGAACTGCTCGTACCAGGTGCCGTTCGCATAGGCGAAGAAGTCATCGCCCGGCTTGACACGCGGGTTGCCGGCACTCAGGTCGAGGCCGAAGGCGCCGATCGCGGGCTTGGCCGCCGCAGGCGCAGTGGCCGGGGAAGCGACAGCGGTGGAAGCAGCGTCGGCGGGCACCACGTTCTCCTCAAGCGGCGTTGCGGCGCCGGCGCCGTACGCGGCGAGCGCGAGCGGCGCCATGAGCGCAGGTATCCTCGACAAGAGTCTCATAGGAGCAGAACCCTCCGGGAATTTTTCGCACCGCGATCATAAGGCACCGCCGCGGCCCGCGGGACGGCGTGCGCCGGCACTGCCCGCCCGCGGCACTCGGTTCGTCGCGCCTCACGGCCCGGGGGCGAGCTCGTGCACCAACTCGTGCCAGTCGGCGCGCGGGGCGCGTGGCTGCTCGGCCGCCTCGGTGCCGAAATACAGAAAGCCGACGATAGCATCGTCGGCGGAAAGCCCGAGCGCCTCTTTCACCCGCGCGTCGTAGGCCGCGGCGCCGGTCTTCCACATGGCGCCGAAGCCGAGCGCGAACGCCGCGAGCATCATCGCGTGCGCCGCGGCGCCCGCCGAGAGCAGCTGCTCGACCGCGGGGATCTTGACCGCGGGATTGCAATGCGCCGCGACCACGACGATGAGCGGTGCGCGGAACGCCTTGAGGCGCTCGCGCTCGAGCGCCTCCGCGCTCGCCTCGGCCTGCGTGCGGCGCAGGTGCTCGGCGAGCAGCTCACCGAAGCGCGCACGCGCGGCAGGCCGTATCACGACGAAGCGCCAGGGACGCAGCCGTCCGTGGTCGGGGGCACGCGTGGCGCTCGCGAACATGAGTCGCAGCGCGCCCTCGTCGGGTGCCGGCTCGGCGAGGGCGCGCGCGGAGCGGCGCAGCAGCAGGGCATCTATGGCTTGCATCCGCGCATTGTCGCAGACTCACCCCATGCTGGGCTTCTCGGAAGCGTGCGAGCGCAACAAGGGGCCGATCCTCGCCGTACTCGAGAGCGAGCTCGCCGCGAGCACACGGGTGCTCGAGGTCGGCAGCGGCACCGGGCAGCATGCGCTGCATTTCGCCGCGCACCTGCCGCACCTCACCTGGCAGCCGAGTGAGCTCGCCGAGAACCTGCCGGCACTCGCGGCGCGCATCCGCGACGAGGGACTTGCGAACCTGCGCGCACCGCTCGCACTCGACGTCCGCGATGACCCATGGCGTGTGTCGCCGGTGGACGCGGTCTTCAGTGCCAACACGCTGCACATCATGGCGTGGGAGGCGGTGGGCGCGTTCTTTCGCGGCGTCGCTACGGTGCTCGAAGCGCCCGGCGTGCTGTGCGTCTACGGACCGTTCCGGTTCGGCGGCCGCCACACCAGCGACAGCAATGCGGAGTTCGACCGCTACCTCAAGGCGCGCGACGGCGACAGCGGCATCCGCGACTTCGAGGCGCTCGATGCGCTCGCCGTGGCGCACCGACTCAGCTTTGCCGCCGATCACGCCATGCCGGCCAACAACCGCACGCTCGTGTGGCGGCGCACCGCGGGTTAGAGTGCGCACATGGACCCCGAGGTGCTGCGCGAGATCCGCGAGGCCATCCGCGCCATCCCCGACTATCCGAAACCGGGCGTGATGTTCCGTGACATCACCACTCTGCTCGGTAATGCTCGTGTGTTTCATGAGGTCGTCGAGCAGCTCGCGCAGCCGTGGCGCGACACGCACATCGACCGCGTCGCGGGCATCGAAGCGCGTGGCTTCATCCTCGGCGGCGCGATCGCGCATTCACTGTCGGCGGGGTTCGTACCGATACGCAAGAAGGGCAAGCTGCCGCACACCACGGTACGGGTCGCCTACTCCCTCGAGTACGGGCTCGACGAGATGGAGATGCACCGTGATGCCGTGGCACCCGAGGAGCGCATCATCCTGGTCGACGACCTGATCGCAACCGGGGGCACCGCCGAGGCCGCCGTAACGCTGCTGCGCTCACTCGGGGCTCACATTCTCGCCGCCTGCTTCATCGTCGATCTGCCGGACCTCGGCGGCTCCGCCCGGCTCGCGCGGCTTGAAGTGCCAGTGCGTACCCTTGTCGCCTTCAGCGGACACTGATCACCGCGCCACACGCCGCGCGCCACGGCGAGAATAGCTTATCGTTCAGTGACATAGCGCACCTTGAGCGCCAACATTACTTTACGGTCATACGGCGCTTGCCCGGGGGGATTCCGGTCATAATACGCGCGCCTTGGAAGCGGGAGCCTGCCCGGCTGATGCGTAGCAGCGAGGGCGCATGAGCCGGTCAGGCACCCGGCCGAGGCATGCAGCGCACTTCTTTCACTTTGGAGACCACCTAGATGTTCAAGACACTTGTTCCGGTCGTTGCCCTGGCTTTGCTCGCGGGTCCGGTTTTTGCTGGTGACACGCCGGCCTCGACGCCGTCCGCGGATCAGTCGAGCAGCTCAACGTCCAAGTCCTCCTCGCATCACAAGAAGCACAAGAAGTCGACCTCGACGTCTTCGTCCTCGAAGCCCTCGAGCGACACGTCGACCGCGCCCGCCAAGTAATCGTTACATAGCGCAAGGCTGCGCTACGAAAGCCCCGCCCCTACCGGGCGGGGCTTTTTGTTAGGCGCGGTCGGACCGGTCGACCCCACCCCGAAGAAGGGCTTGCGGCTTTTCGCAAACGGGTTCAAATTCTCCTGCATGGATGGAGCGCAACAGGCCGCAATACATCAGGCGCTGGTTTCCGTTCAACATGCCGTCACGAGCATGACCTTTCCGAGCTGCGATCGGGAAGACCTGATCGAGGCAATTGATCGCGTCGAAGAGCAGCTGCACACCAGTCACCCGAATCTCGCGCTGATGTGCCGCTTTTTGAATTCGATCGCCAGGAGTCTGCGCGCGCAGCCAGAGGCGCGCGATTGCTGCCTTGCGATCGAAGACGCGATCGGCAAGGCCGGCATGCCCAGCACCTGGCAATCGGGAATCTAACCTTCCCGAAGCCGACGCCCCGGGGGTGCCAGCGGGCGCCTGGCTGGGGCACTGTGCCATTGCGCGCGCGCGCACCGGCGCTCTAAGTTGCCGCCATGTTCTCGCCGCTTTCCCAGGTCCTGATACTCCTCGCGGCCTGTGTATTCCTCGTAACGCTCGTGCGGCGCCTGGCGCTGCCGACCAGCGTGGCGTACCTGCTGGTGGGGCTGGCGCTCGGGCCGCATGCGCTCGGCGTGGTGTCGAATTCGAACACCACGCGGCTGCTCGCCGAGCTCGGCGTGGCGTTCCTGCTGTTCACGCTCGGGCTCGAGTTCTCGCTCCCCCGCATGCTCGCGATGCGACGCGAAGTGTTCGGCCTCGGGGCGCTGCAGGTTGTGGCGACCGCTGCGGTGTTTGCGCTGCTCGGCAACCTGCTCGGCATCGCCTGGCTGCCGGCCATCGTGCTCGGCGGCGCGGTCGCCATGAGCTCGACGGCGATACTGCTGGCGCAGCTCACCGAGCGCGCCGAGCTCAACCGTACGCACGGCAGGCTCGCCTTTGCCATGTTGTTGTTCCAGGACCTGGCGTTCGTGCCATTTCTCGCCCTCGGCGCCATGCTTGCCACGGGGCGGCAGTACCTGCCGGTGAGCGAAAGCGTGCTGGCGATCATCGGCGGGGTGCTCGCCATCGTCGCGGTGCTCGCCGCGGGGCGTTGGCTGCTGCGCCCGTTGTTTCACGAGATCGCGCACAGCCGCCTGCGCGAGCTCTTCACCCTCGCGGTGCTGCTGGTGGTGCTGTCCTCGGCCTGGGTGTCGTACCTCGCCGGCCTGTCGCTCGCGCTCGGCGCCTTCCTCGCCGGCATGATGCTCGCCGAGACCGAGTACCGCCATGCGATCGAGTCGGCCATCCGCCCGTTCCGCGACATCCTGCTCGGGCTGTTCTTCATCTCCGTCGGCATGTTGCTCGATCTGCATCTGCTCGGCCGCATCAACGTGCTCGGCATCGTGCTCGCCATGTTGCTGACGCTGATCGTGCTCAAGGCGGTGATTGCGGCCGCGGTGACCCGGCCCTTCACCAACTCGCGCTTCAAGGCGCTGCGCACCGGCATCGTGATCGCGATCGGCGGCGAATTCGGCGTCGCGCTGTGCACCATACTGCTGCAGACGGGACTCGTGCCCGCGAGCCGCGGCCAGCCGCTGCTGGTTGCCATCGTCCTGTCGATGGTGCTGAGCCCGCTGATCCTCAACAACAACAAGCGCGTGGCGCGCTTCCTGCTCCACGAGCGTGCGCCGGCGATGACCGCCAGCCAGCGCGAGGAGTCGGCCACCAAGGAGATCGCCGCGCGCGAGCACGTCATTCTCTGCGGCTTCGGCCGCGTCGGCCAGAACGTGGCGCGGGTGCTCGAATCGCAGGGATTCGAGTACATCGCGCTCGATCTCGACCCGGCGCGCATTCGCGCCGCACGCCAGGCCGGCGACCCGGTGATCTATGGCGAGTCGGCGGACGAGGAGATGCTCACGCGCGCCGGTCTCGTCACGGCGAGCGCGGTGGTGATCAGCTTCTCCGACCCGGCGACCTCGATCGGCATTCTGCACAGCGTGCGGCGCATGCGTCCGGAGCTGCCGGTGCTGGTGCGCACCCAGGACGACGCGCGGCTCAAGGATCTCAAGGCTGCCGGCGCCACCGACGTCGTCCCCGAGACTTTCGAGGCGAGTCTCATGCTGGTGTCGCACGTGCTGATGTTGCTGCACGTACCGGTATCGCGCGTGGTGCGCACCCTCGGTGAGATCCGCAACAGCCGCTACGCGGTGCTGCGCAACATCGTACGCCAGGGCGACGCCCCGCAGGTCGATGCGAACGAGCCCCGCGAGGAGATCAAGTCAGTGGTCGTGCCCCCCGGGGCCTGGGCGGTGGGACGCTCGCTGAGTGAGATCCGCGGACGCGGGGTGGAGGCGACCTTCACCGGTGTGCGGCGCCGCGGAATCCTCGGCCGCGAGCCAGGCCCCGAGACGGTGCTGCGCGACGGCGACATCGTCGTGATGTACGGCGCACCCGAGGAGCTCGAGCGCGCCGAATCGGTGCTGCTGGCCGGGTAAAGCGCGCGCGGGGTAAGCCCGCTAGAATGCGCACCCCCCGCCGACCCCGCAGGACACCCCATGCACAAGAGCCGTCTCGCCGGATTCATCATCGACTGCCAGACCAACGACCTCGAGGCCGCCACGCGCTTCTGGAGCGCGGCGCTCGGACTGCCGGTGCGGGCCGCCGCCGAGCCCGATCCGCTCTATCGCAGCCTCGACACCGCAGCCGACGAGGTGCACCTCGAGGTGCAGCAGGTCACCCACCCGAGCCGCGTGCACCTCGATATCGAGGCTGACGATCTCGAGGCCGAGGTGCGCCGGCTCGAGAAGCTCGGGGCACGCCGCGTCGGCGCGGTCAAGTCCTGGTACGTGATGGAGGCGCCCACCGGGCAGCGCTTCTGTGTCGTGCGGGTGCAGCGCGCCGACTTCAACGCCAAGGCGCACCTCTGGAACGACTGAGGTGAATCGCGCCGACATCCATTTTCCGCCCAAACACGAGCCGCTGCGTGACGACGTGCACGCGCTCGGGGCGCTGGTGGGCGAGATCCTGCGCGAACAGGGCGGGCAGCAGCTGTTCGACCTGGTCGAGCTCGATCGCGTCGCCGCCATCGGTGCCCGCGGCGGATCGGATGCGGCGCGCACCGAGCTGGCGGCGTGCGTCCGCGATCGTCCGCCGGCGCTGGCCCGGGACCTGGTACGCGCCTTCTCGGCCTGGTTCCAGGCCGTCAACCTCGCCGAGCAGGTGCACCGCATCCGCCGGCGACGCGAGTACTTCGTCAAGGACAGTCAGCGGCCGCAACCGGGCGGCGTGGAGGACGCAGTTGCAGCGCTCAAGGCGCGCGGCCTGAGCATCGCCGAGGTGCTCGAGCTCGTCGGGAATCTGCGCATCGAGCCGGTATTCGCGCCGCACTCGATCGAGGCGAGTCGCCGCACGCTGCTGCGCAAGCAGCAGCGCATCGCGCAGCGGCTACTCGAGCGGCTCGACCCGAGCCTCACGCCGAACGAATCCCGCAGCGTGTGGAACAACATCCGCATGGAGCTCACCGCCGCCTGGCAGACCGAGGAGTTACCGCGCGAGCGGCTCACCGTGTCCGACGAGCGCGAGCAGATTCTCTTCTACCTGGTGGAGATCCTCTACCGCGTGGTGCCGGCCTTCTACGAAGAAGTCAGCCAGGCGCTCGAGAAGCTGTACGGCCTTGCTGCCGGCACGGCGCGCATCCCCTCGATCCTGCACTTCGGCTCGTGGGCCGGCGGCGACATGGACGGCAACCCCGATGTGCACGCCAAGACCATCCGCGAGACGCTGGCGCGCCACCACCAGGTGATCGTCAACCGCTATTTCGCCGAGTGCCAGGAGCTGGCGCAGCGGCTGTCGCAGAGCGCGAGCCGCGTGTCCGCGTCCGCCGAGCTCACCAAGCGCCTCGAGGAGTACATGCGGCTCCTGCCCGGCGCGCGCGCCATCACGCCGGCACGGCATGACCGCATGCCCTACCGCGTGTTCCTCGCGCAGGTCGGCGAGCGGCTGCGCTGCGTGTACGAAGGTCGTGCCAGCGCCTACGAGAACGCCCGCCAGTTCCGCGACGACATCGCGCTCATCGCGACGAGCCTCAAGGCCCACAAGGGAGTCAACGCCGGACTGTTCTACGTCGAGCGGCTGCTGCGCCGCATCGACGCCTTCGGTTTTCACCTGGCGACGCTCGACGTGCGCCAGCACGCGAGCGTGCTGCACCAGGTCATTGCACAGGGCTTCGACGATGCGCAGTGGCTCAGCCGCGCCAGCCGCGAGCGCCGCGATCTGCTCGCCGCGGCGCTCGAGAAGGACCGCGGCCCGGTTGTCGAGCTCGATGCGCTCGGCCGGCGTACCCTCGCGGTGTTCGATGCCATCGTGCAGGGCCGCTATCGCTACGGGCCCGAGGCGATCGGCTATTTCATCGTGAGCGGCGCGAGCGGCGCCGACGACGTGCTGGCGGCGCTGCTGCTGGCGCGCTGGGCGGCCGCCTACGACAAGAGCACCGGCGAGGTGGCGCTCGACATCGCGCCGCAGTTCGAGAGTGCCGCTGCGCTCGGCGGCTGCGGTGAGGCGATGCGCGAGCTGCTCGCCGACCCGCTCTACCGCAGGCATCTCGAGGCGCATGGGCGCCGCCAGTGCGTGCTGATCGGCTATTCCGACAGCAACAAGGAGACCGGCCCGTGCGCCTCACGGGTCACGATCCACCAGGCGCAGCACGATCTCGCGCGCGTGCTCGGCGGCGCCGGCGAGCGGCATGTCCTGTTTCATGCCCGCGGGGCGAGCGTCGCACGCGGTGGCGGACGGATCGAATCGATCCTGC
>Ga0335080_10006375_pt1 | contig 12191 bp, 11 predicted proteins | sample Lox_Sample_34_FD_206720 | JGI IMG/M metagenome (GOLD analysis project Ga0335080, IMG submission 206720) | Soil microbial communities from Loxahatchee National Wildlife Refuge, Florida, United States - Lox_Sample_3.4 | ecosystem: Environmental > Terrestrial > Soil > Wetlands | place: USA...
TCGTTACGTAGTATCGGCACGAGGCTTTAAGTCTGTGTTAAATCGGGGCGAAGCGGAGTTAAGCCGCCTCGCGGCGCGGGGGGCCATTCGGTGAACGACGAACGCGACCAGACCGCGGCGCCGCTCGTCGAGGCGCTGCGCACCTATCGCGAACGGCAGACGACCGCCTTCCACACGCCCGGCCACAAGCTCGGCGCCGGGGCGCCGCCCGATCTGACCGAAGCGCTGGGCGAGCGCCTGCTCTCGGCCGACATGGGCGTCGCCAACGGTCTCGACGACACGCAGGAGTCGGGCGGCCTGCTGCACGCCGCCGAGGATCTGGCGGCCGCGGCCTGGGGCGCCGACCGTGCCTTCTTCGTGCCCAACGGCTCGAGCGGCGGGCTGCAGGCGCTGGTCCTGGCCGTTGCCGGGCCCGGCGAGACGATCATCGTGCCGCGCAACGCACACAAGTCGCTGCTCGCCGGCCTCATCCTCTCGGGGGCGTGGCCGGTGTTCGTCGAACCGACCATCGACGAGACCTGGCAGATCGCGGTCAACGTGCCGCTCGAGCGCTCTGCCGCCGCGATCGCGGCCCACTCCGACGCGCGCGCCGTCTTTGTGACCTCACCAAGCTACAACGGCTTCTGCGCCGACGTGACCGGGCTGGCCGCGGCCGCTCACGACGCCGGCCTGCCGCTCGTGGTCGACCAGGCCTGGGGCGCGCACCTGCGGTTTTCGCCGGCGCTGCCGGCCGACGCCATGGCGGCCGGCGCCGACGCCGCCGTCGTCTCCGTGCACAAGTTGCTGTCCGGGCTCTCGCAGGCCTCGGTCGTGCTGGCGCGCGCCGGGCGCCTCGACGTCGACCGCCTGCGCACCGTGGTGGCGATGCTGCGTACGACGAGCCCGCTCGTGCCGATCTACCTCTCGATCGACGCCGCCCGGCGCCAGATGGTCGCCGGCGGCGAGGCGCTCTGGGGCGAAGCCCTGCGCCTCGCCGCTTCGGCCCGCGTCCGCCTGGCGGCGATCCCGGGCATCGCCGTGCTCGGCGCGGAGGCGGCCCGGCAGCACGGCTCGTTCGACTTCGACCCGGTCCGCATCACGATCTCGGCCGCCGCCAGCGGCCTGTCCGGCTACGAGCTGGAGCGCCGGCTGCGCTCAGAACAGGCCGTGGCGATCGAGGCCGCCGATCCGCACAACATCGTGGTCAACGTTACCTTCGGCGATTCGCCGGCGAGCATCGACCGCCTGGTGACGGCCTGCGCGGCGGTGGCGGGCCGGGCGGTGGCCGCCGGCGGCGGCCCGGCGAGGGCCGAGAACGGGGTCGCGCGCGAGCCGACGGCCGCCGGGGTCGAGCCGATCGTCGCCGGGCACGGACGGCCGGCGGGCATCGACCGCGACCCCTCGAGCGACGTGGCGCCGCGCTACGGCCGTCAGGTCTGCTCGCCGCGCGACGCGTTCTTCGGGGCCGCCGAGGCGCTGCCGCTCGCGGCCTGCGTGGGCCGCGTGAGCGCCGAGATGGTCGTGCCCTACCCGCCGGGCATCCCCGTGCTGGGCCCGGGCGAAGAGGTGACCGCCGAAACGGCGGCCTACGTGGCCCGGGCCGCCGCGCGCGGCGTGCTCATCCACGGCCCGCGCGACGTCTCGCTGGCCACCCTGCGCGTGGTGGCGCGGGACTAGGCCGGCGAGCGACTTCGTCGTCGCCGCTCAGGCAGGCGTGACTTCGTCGCGCGCCTAGTGCCGCCAAGAGACTTCGTCATTGGCGCTCAGGCAGGCGCGACTTCGTTGCGCGCCTAGTTGCTCCCGCGGGGCAGCAGCGGCTCGTCGGGCGGGCCGACCTGCGGCACCTGGCCGCGCAGCTCGATCAGCTTCTGGCGCAGGTCGCCCTGGAGCTGCACGATCTCGCCCTCGGCCTGGAGGCGCTTCTGACGCCCCTCGTCCTGGATGCGGATCGTCTCTTCGAGGGTGGCGATCAGGTCGGAGTTGACCTTGCGCAGCGTCTCTACGTCGACCACGCCACGCTCGACCTCGCGGCCGACCTTCGCCTGCCCCTCGCGCAGCAGCTCGGCGTTCTTGGCGAGCAGCTCGTTGGTCGTGTCGGCCACCTCGTGCTGCAGGGCGAGCGCCTTCTGCTGGCGGTACAGGCTGATGGCGATCACGATCTGGTTCTTCCAGAGCGGCACCGTCGTCAGGATGGAGCTCTGGATCTTCTCGACCAGATCGTGATCGGAGCCCTGGATCAGGCGGATCTGAGGCGCCGTCTGCACCGCGATCACGCGGGTGAGGCGCAGGTCGTGAAGGCGCCGCTCGAAGCGCGTCACGGCCTGCTGGAAGTCGGCCAGGCGTTGCGCCGCCATGGGGTCGGGCGACGTACGCGCCTCGACCTCGAGCTCGGGCAGGCGCTCTGTGTTCAGGTGCTCGAGGACCTGCTCGCCGGCGGCGATGTAGACGTCGAGCTGCTTTAGGTACTCGAGGTTGAGCTCGTACATCTTGTCGAGCACCGTGATGTCCTTGAGCAGACCCATGCGCGAGCGCTCCAGGGCGTCGACGATGCGGTCGATGCTGCCGGCCACCTTCTGGTATTTGGTGGCGAAGCGGTTGAAGACATTGCCGAAGCGGCCCACGATGGGGATCCGCGACTTGCCGCTCGGGCTGAGCGCGTCGATATCGAGCTCGCGGACCTTCTTGAGCAGGTCGTTCAGGGCCGCGCCGCCGGCGCCGGCGTCCTTGTTGCGCACGTCGCCGAGCAGCGAGTCGGCGAAGGTGGCGATGCGGCTCTGCGCCGGCAGTCCGTAGGAGATCACCGACGTGGAGTCGGTCACGTCGACGTCGCCGGCGATCTGGGCGACCTTGGCCTCGTCGGCGGGGGACAGCGGTCCGGCCACCGGTCCGCCGGCGCCCGTCGCGCCGGCGGCCTCGCCGGCCGTTGGCGGCGCCGGTACCACCGGGGCGGCCGGCAGGTTCGCCTCGGTCTCGACGGACCTGTCGTGCCCAGTCTGATCGTGCTCGAGCTCGTCGGTCATCACGTCTCCCGGTCTCGGCTGTCGCGCACCTCGGCTCTCGTGTACCCGTGGGGGCGATCGTCGAACGTGCGGCGACGGCCGGACCCCTTTTGGCGCCGAGTCTACACCCGCGAGCGCAGGTGCCGGCCGGAGCGCCGCCTCAGGTCTCGAGGCCGCCCGTCTGGCTGTAGTAGTCGTCCATGTGGACGGTCTTCTCGAGCAGCTCGATCTCGCTTTCGAGGTCGAGCACGCGGTCCTCGAGCACGTTGGCGAGCTGGCCTTCGAAGGCGGTCTGGACGCTGTCGAGCGAGGCCTCGGCGCGGGCCAGGGCGGCGGCGATCTCGGGCGAGCTCGTGGGCCGCGCGGCCAGTTGAGCGTAGCCGTCGACGATGCGCTGAGCGGCGTCGAGGTAGTACGTCAGAAAGCCGCGCGCCGAGTCGACCTTGCGAGGCCTCGTGGCGAGCTCGTTCAGGATCTGGTCGGCCGTCTCGCAGAGGCGCACGACCTTGTCCTGCACGGCGCGTTTGCCGATGGCGCCGGCCGTCTCGCGCACGGCGTCGACCTGGCGGCGGGCGGCGACGATCACCTCGCCGGCCGCTTCGTCGACGCCCCTGGGCAGCGGCGGACGCTCGGCCGGCGGCAGCAGGCGCGGGTCCTGCGGCGGCGCCGGCAGCGAGGTACGCGGCGCGTCGCCGAACATCACCGCGCGGTAGTAGGGCCGCAGGTAGAGGGCGTGAGCGACCGAGATGGCCGACACGAAGATCTGCAGCGCCACGAAGCCGGAGAAGAACGATGAGCCGAACGACGCGATCGTCAGGATCAGCGGGACGAGGTAGGCAAAGCCGGCGATGGTCCAGGCCGCGTGCCGGGCCCGGATGCCGATGTAGACGAAGGCGAGCCAGTTGAAGAAGCCGAGCGTGAACGTCCAGCCGATCCACAACGAGTGGCGCCACCAGAACCGGAAGCGCGCCTTGCCCGGCGCGAACGGGGCGTACTCGCCCTCGTAGGGAACGACGCCGGTCGTCGTGCTGGCCTTGAGCTGCTGTACGTCGCGCACGGCGGTGGCCGGATGGCCGTTCTCGCAGGCGCCGTACGGTGTGAGCCACACCCAGCGGTCGCAGACCTCGCAGAATCCTCCGAGCGGCATTCCTCGCGCCTCTTCAGGGACGCTCCGGCGGCCGGCGCGTCCGGTCGATCTTGACCTACGTTTCTAGCATAGCCTCAGCCTGGAGGGTGCACACCTTTTTCAACGGCGGCTCGCGTCGTCTCATTGCCCTCCGGGCATTGTCCTCGTTGGTATGTACGCAATCGTCCTCGTCCAGTGGGAGGCCTCATGTCTTTGAGCAAACGCGCCGCGGCTGAGTTCATCGGGACGTTCTGGCTCGTGTTCGGCGGTGTCGGTGCGGCGGTTCTGGCCGCCAAGTTCGCCGGCGGCCCCGGCCTGGGCAACATCGGCATCGGCTTCGTCGGCGTGGCTCTGGCGTTCGGCCTCACGGTGCTCACCATGGCCTACGCGTTCGGCCCGATCTCGGGGGCGCATCTGAACCCGGCCGTGTCGATCGGCCTCTGGGCCGGCAAGCGGTTCCCGACGAGCGACCTGGTCGCCTACATCGTCGCCCAGCTCGTCGGCGCGATCGCGGCGGCCGCCGTGCTCTACGCGATCGCCACCGGCGCCAAGGGATTCAGCCTGGCGGGCGGCTTCGGCTCGAACGGTTACGCCGCCCACTCGCCCGGGGGCTACTCGCTGGCCGCCGTGATCGTGACCGAGATCGTCCTGACGTTCTTCTTCGTGCTCATCATCCACGGAGCGACGCATCCGCGGGCCCCCAAGGCGCTCGCGCCACTCGCCATCGGCCTCACGCTCACGCTGATCCACCTGATCAGCATCCCGGTCGACAACACCTCGGTGAACCCGGCGCGCAGCCTGGCGCCGGCGCTGTTCGTGCGCGGCTGGGCGCTGAGTCAGCTCTGGGTGTTCATCGTCTTTCCGATCGTCGGCGGCGTGATCGCCGGGCTGGTGTATCGGACCTTCTTCGAGACCGGTGAGCTGCCGGCCGAGATACCGACCGCGGGCGCGCCGCGCGAGTCCGAGATCTGACGCTCGGCGGCGCGGCGTGACGAGTGTCGCCGTGCCCGCTAGCATGACGGCATGGATGCCGAGGTCGCCGTAGCTCGCCAGCTTGTCGATGCGTTCGACGACGCACTCGAGACCGGCGACGCCGACGCCCGCGAGTACGCCGAGCAGCAGCTCGCCGACTTCGTCGACGAGCTCGGCGACGGCACCGCCGACGAGGTGCTCCTCGCCCTCCTCGACTTGCCGCTCGACGACGGCACCTTCTCGCTGCTGCATGAGGTAGCACAGAGACTCCTGCGGCGCGGCCCGGGCGTGGTCGGTCTCCTGCTCGAGACTGCCCTGGGCGACGCGCCGCCGGAGCTCAGCGTGCGCGACATCGTCTCGGTCGCCGGCGCGGTGGGTGCTCTGCTCGAGGCCGCCACGCGTCGACCCGACCTGCCGGATCGCACCGCCAACGCGTTCTCGGTGATGGACGCCATGGCGCAGGGCGACCTGATCCTGGGCCTGATCGAGGTGCTCGAGGCGCCCGGCAACGAGCGCCTCAAGCGCGCGGCCGGCGAGATGCTGGTCGAGATCGGAGAGCCCGCGGTCGCCCGGCTCGAGATGAGCCTGCGCGACCGCGACGCCGAGCCCTGGGTCACCGACGTCCTCGTCGACATCCGCGAGGGACGCGAGCTCGCCACCGACGCACCCGCCGCGGAGCCCGACGACGTCTCAGACGACATGGCCGAACACGACGGCACCGGCGACCCGGCCGACATCGACGACTCGGCCGACATCGACGCCGTCCCCGACGACTCCGCCGACGACGTCCCCCACGAGATCCCCGACGATGACATCGACGTCGTCCCCGACGACTCCGCCGACGACGCGACCGGACACGAAGACGCCGTCGGCAACGACCCCGCCGGCGGCTCCGCGCCCCTGCCCGGGCCCGGCGACATCGACCGCGACTACGACGCCTTCCTCGACAGGTTCAGGCGGGAGACCGGCCAGCGCTAGAGCCCCGAGCGACCGCAGCTCGCGGGTGCACGGGCGCGCCCCGCGGGAGCGTCGATTTTAAGATTGGCTCACCCGTTTCCGATACCTGTACCGGCTTCATCATCGAGAGGGAGAGCCACCATGCCATCGTGTGCCACGTGCGGCACGAGCGTGCGCGACGCCGCGACGCACTGCACGACCTGCGGGACCCCGACCGGGTTCGCCCCCGCGCCGCCGCCACCGCCGGCGCCGGTGCCGGTGGTCTCGCCGCCCTCGCCGTTCGAGTCCGAGGCGAGCTGGCGCGACCCCATGCCGCCCATCGTCCCCGAGGGCGCGTGGAATCCCGCCCCGATGGGCCACCGTCCCGCCGCTCCCTCGGGTTCGCGACGCACGAGTGTCATCGTCGCAGCCGCTCTGCTCACGGTGGTCGTCGCGGTCCTCGCGGTCGTCGCGCTGCCGCGCCTGCTCGGCGGGGTCGATCCACAGAAGTACGTCGGCACCTGGTCCTATCCCGGTGTCACCCCGGCCAGCGTGACCGTCACGCGGCAGGATGCGCACTTCACCATCGCGTTCGTCGATGAGAGCGGCGCGCGCCAGACGCTGCCCGGCAAGATCAGCGACGGCAAGCTCGTGATCGACTACGACGCGCTCGGCCCTCAGGGCCCGATCATCAAGAAGCTCGCCGAGAGCATCGGCGCGAAGCTGTCGTTCGACTACCGGCGCAGCGACGACCGCCTGGTGCTGGCCGGGTCGAACTCGCAAGGGTCGTTCACCACGGTGCTTCACCGGTCGGCGTCGCTCTAGACGGTGGCGGTCAGCAGCCCCGGCGCGTACACTTACCACTACAGTCGCGAGTCATTGACGCCGTCTTTCTGACTCCTCTGCCACGATCGGTGCAGACGGCGCGCGGTACGTTCCAGGAGGTTCGACGTTGAGTCCAACACGCCTGTTCGCCTGCATGTCCTGCGGGCAGCACTTCGAGATCTCTCGTGTCGTTGCCGACAGCAGCGTCAGCATGACGCTCTGCCCCAACTGCGGCGGTCACGAGGTCGAGACGCTCGGTGACGGCAGTCGTCCCGCCGGCTCCGACCAGGTCGGGGAGTCGTCCCAGAGCGTCGCCTGACGCTCGCTCTCGCCGCCCGCGACCGTCTCGTCGCGGGCGGCCGCGGGCCGTTCGTCCCACTCGCGGCCGTCGAGCGTACGGCCGAGCGCACCCTGCACAGTGCCGCCCCATCCCTTGAAGGTGAATGCGACGCCTGCGTCGCGGCAGTGATCGCGGAGGCCGCGGAGCCACTCGACCCGCGGCGGACGGCGTGACGGCCCCGATTCGCCGCCCGCGATCAGCCAGTCGATCCCGGCCAGATCGAGCTCGTCGAGCGGCCCCAGCAGCGGCTCGGCGCTGACGTGACGCAGCGCCGCCGGCACGGCGCGCAGGACCTCGAGTCGGTCTGCCGTCGCCATGTGCTCGACGGTCACTCCCAGATGCACGTTCGCCGGCCAGGGCAGCGCGCCGGCCAGTTCGCCGAGCCGCTCGTGGCGTTTCGTCAGGACATGGAAGACGTGACGATCGGCCCGCGCCATGACGGCGAAGACGGCGGCCACGTACTCATCGGGCACCGCGTCGTGGAAGAGGTCGCCCATCGACGTCACGAACACGTGACGCGGCGCTCGCCAGCGCAGCGGCAGCTCGAGACGCTCGGGGCGTAGCATCAGCTCGAAGCCGTGCTCGTAGGGGTGCCCGGGCAGGCCGCGCCAGCGTTCGGCGAACCGTTGCGCGTAGCAGTGGGCGCAGCCCGCCGAGACGGGCGTGCAGCCGGTGACGGGGTTCCACGACTCCCAGCGCCGCACCACGGCCCGGTTCACGGCGGCGGCGAGGTCGCACGCCCGGGTCCGCGAAGCGTGCCGATCAGCTCGCGGAACGCGGCGGCGACGACGTCGGCGCCGCGGGCGTTCAGATGCACGCCGTCCAAGGTGAAGCGCGTCTGTGGCTCGCTCGCCGCCGCCGCGAAGGCCGGCGCCAGGTCGTAGAGCCGGGCACGCGGTCCGCGGGCGGCGGCCGCGGCGGCCGTCATGGCGCCGATGCCGGCGACGCGGCCGGCGATGCCGCCCTGCTCGAAGGGGTCGGGCAGCACGGGCGGGACACAGACCGCGAGCGGTGTGCGGGCGAGCGTGAGGTCGAGGATGCGCTCGTACAGGGGCCGCAGGGCGCGGCCGGCGCGCCCGCCAGCGCCCGCGTCGTCGCCGCCAGCGCCCGCGTCGTCGCCGCCAGCGCCCGCGTCGTCGCCACCAGCGCCCGCGTCGTCGCCACCCGTGCGCTCGCCGGGCTCGACGAGCGGCGGCAGGTACCAGTCGCCGAGGAAGGCGTCATTGGTGCCGATCCAGACCACGGCCAGATCGGCCGGGGCGAGCTCGCCGGTCTCGAGCCGGGCGAGCAGGCCCGGGATGGTGTCGCCGGCGCGGCCGTGATTGAGCAGCCGGTCGCCCGTCAGCATCGCCTCGAGTCGGGCCAGGAACGACTCGCCGGGCCGGCCCTCGGTCAGGCTGTCGCCGAGAAACGCGATCCTCATGCCGGCAGCGTAGCCGACTCCGGCCGCGCCTGCAGCCGCCACACGTCCCTGACCAGCAGGACCCAGAGCGAGCAGACGAGTCCCAGCACGGCCGACAGCCAGAGCGCGTCGGTGACGCCCATGAGCTGCGCGATGGGTCCGGCCAGCACAAGCCCGAGCGGCCACAGGCCGCCCGCCGTCATCCAGTCCCAGCTGCTCACCCGGGCCATCGCCTCCGGGGCTATCCGCAGCTGCAGCGTGGCGTCCCAGATCGCGCTGAACACGCCGATGGCGATGCCTCGCGCGAACCACACGGCGACCAGCTCGCCGCGCGAGAGCTGCAGCGCGAGGGCGATCATCGGCACCGAGGCCGTTGTGCCGCACAGCGCGCAGACCACGATCGGATGCCGGGGCCGGTAGTACAGGGCGATGACGCCGCCCACCAGCATGCCGAGGCTGAAGAGTCCCACCATCAGGCCCCAGAGCGCCTTCGCGGCGGGATCAGGGTGCTGCGCGGTGAGCGCCAGCGGCCCGAGCACCTGCAGCGGGGCGATGGTCACGAACAGCACGAGCATGGCGCGCAGCATCATCACCCACAGCCAGGTGCGCGAGCGCACCTCGCGCCAGCCGTCGCGCAGCTCGGTCAGGAAGGTCGCCGGCGCGCTGGTGCGCAGCAACGCCGGCACGTGCAGGGTCAGCAGAAACCCGGCGCTCACGAGAAAGGTGAATGCGTCGATGCCGAGGGTCCCGCCGGCGCCGATCAGCGCCACCAGGATGCCCGAGATCGAAGGTCCCACGAACCAGCCGAAGCCGTCGGCCACGCCGCGAAGGGCGTTGGCCTCCTGGAGCCGGTCGAGCGGCACGATCTGCTGGATGAGCGCGGTGAAGGCCGGAAAGAAGAAGGCGTCGCCGCAGCCATAGACGAAGCCCAGCAGGGCGAGACTCCAGACCTCGGCGCGGCCGCCGAGCAGCAGCGCGGCGATGAGAGCCATGGTGACGAACCGCACGAGGTCGGAGACGATCATGACCCACTCGCGGCGCAGGCGGTCGGACCAGACCCCGCCGACCAGCGTGAACAGGACCATGGGCAGCGAGAAGGCGGCCAGCACGATGCCGACGTCGGTGCCGGAGTGGTGCAGGTCGAGGACACCGAACGTGAGCGCCACCGGGAACAGGCCGTCGCCCAGCAGCGACACGGCCTCGCCGATGAACAGGTTGCGGAAGTTGCGCAGGCGCAACACGTCGAGGCGGGCTGGCAGTCTCATCACGAGGAGTCTATCGGACGGCGCCGCGTGAACGCGGCCGTGACGCGGCCGTGTGTCGTCGGCGCGCTGCCGGGCGGCTCGACGCCGCCGGCGGGTGCTGGGCCTTACGCGCGCCGGCGCCCGCCCGGGCCGCTGCCGACCTCACGGCCGATGGCCTCGATGCGGCCCTGCAGGCAGCCGCGGCACATCTCGGCCGTCTCGTTCACGCAGGCTTTGTCGGGGTAGATCTCGTAGCGCTGGCGGTACTCGGGCGGCGTCAGGTTGGGCATGACGATGTTCGCGCCGCGCTGCAGGCCGAGCTCGCGCCCGTCGATCTTGTTGATCGTGGCCAGCGCCGTCGTGCTGGGGATGTTGGCCTCGGGGCAGACCAGACGCGTGAGGGCCACCGTCTTGTAGACGGTGATCTCGTCGCTCGGGATCTGGGCGTCGTCGGCGATCTCCCGCGCCCACGAGCGGTCGCCGAGCGGCGTGGCCGGGTGCGAGATGTACGGACCGATGCCGATCATGTCGAGATCGAGCCCGCGGAAGGCGTCGATGTCGTCGGCGACGCTGTCCCACGTCTGGCCGGGGATGCCGACCATGATCCCGCTGCCCGCCTCGTAACCCAGGCGCTTGAGGGTCGCCAGGATGGCGAAGCGATCGGAGCGGCGTCCGGGCAGGTCGGGATGGATCAGGCGGTAGAGCTCGTCGTCGGAGGTCTCGAAACGCAGCAGGTAGCGGTCGGCTCCGGCGGTCCGCCAGAGCGCCAGGTCGTCGTCGGGACGCTCGCCCAGGCTGAGCGTGACGGCCAGGCCGATCTCGCGTTTGATGGCGGCGACGAGCTCGGCCATCCAGTCGGCGTGGATGCCGTAGTCCTCGCCCGACTGCAGCACGACGGTGCCGTAGCCGTACTCTTCGGCCTGGCGGGCGCATTCGAGGACCTCGTCGGCGCTCATGCGATAGCGCTCGATCTCGCGGTTGGCGGATCGCAGGCCGCAGTACCCGCAGGCCCGGACGCAGTAGTTCGAAAGCTCGATCAGGCCGCGCAGATGAACCTCGTCGCCCACGCCCCACCGGCGGGTCTCGTCGGCCGCGGCCCAGAGCTCGCCCAGGCGCGCGGGGTCGTCCTCGCGCAGCCACGCGAGGATGGCGCCGCGGTCGAGGACCGTGTCGGTCCCTGGTCTGGGCAGGGCGGGCGTGCTCATCTGGTCTCCACCGTTCGCTTGCGTGCGGGCTCCGCCGGCATCATTCCCCCGAAACCGGGCCGGCCACGCCTCGCGACGAGCGACGCGAGGCGTGGCCGGCCGAGGTGAAGTGTAGCCGTCCTAGATCTTGGACGCATCCGCGGTCTGCACCTCGGGCTCGGCGAAGAGCACGCTCGAGAGGTAGCGCTCGCCCGTGTCGCAGAGCACGGTGACGATCAGCTTGCCCCTGTTCTCGGGGCGGCGTCCGACCTCCCAGGCCGCCCAGGCGTTGGCGCCGGCCGAGATGCCGACCAGGATGCCCTCGTCGCGGGCCAGGTTGCGGGCCGTCTCGACGGCTTCGTCGTTGCCGACCTGGATGACGCCGTCGTAGATCTTCGTGTTCAGCACCTTGGGGACGAAGCCGGCGCCGGTGCCCTGGATCTTATGGGGACCGGGCTGCCCGCCCGACAGCACGGGGGAGGCTGCCGGCTCGGCGGCGTAGACCTGCACGCCGGGCTTGCGCGCCTTCAGGACCTCGCCGACGCCGGTCACCGTGCCGCCGGTGCCGACCGCGGCCAGGAAGATGTCGATCTTGCCGTCGGTGTCGTTCCAGACCTCTTCGGCCGTGGTCTCGCGGTGGATCTCGGGGTTGGCCGGGTTCTCGAACTGCTGCGGGATGAAGGCGCCGGGGTGCTCTGCCAACAGCTCGCCGGCGACGGCGATGGCCCCGGGCATGCCCTTGGCGCCCGGTGTGAGCACGAGCTCCGCGCCGTAGGCCTTGAGCAGCGCGCGCCGCTCGAGGGTCATCGTGTCGGGCATGGTCAGGATCAGACGGTATCCCCGTGCCGCGGCCACCATGGCGAGCGCGATGCCCGTGTTGCCGCTGGTCGGCTCGATCAGGGTCGTCTTGCCGGGGGTGATCAGGCCGGCCTTCTCGGCGGCGAGGATCATCGACAGGCCGATGCGGTCCTTCACGCTGCCGCCCGGGTTGAACGACTCGAGCTTGCCGAGGATCGTGGCGCCCGAGTCGTTCGAGAGCGCCTGCAGCTTGACGAGCGGGGTGTGTCCGATCAGGTCGGAGATGCTCTCTGCGTAGGTCATCTGGCCTCCTCTACTCGTTGACGAAAAGCACGCCCCTGCCGTGCCTCGGAGGATTATAACCTAGTAAACCTATCAAAAAACAA
>Ga0335080_10006377_pt1 | contig 12190 bp, 11 predicted proteins | sample Lox_Sample_34_FD_206720 | JGI IMG/M metagenome (GOLD analysis project Ga0335080, IMG submission 206720) | Soil microbial communities from Loxahatchee National Wildlife Refuge, Florida, United States - Lox_Sample_3.4 | ecosystem: Environmental > Terrestrial > Soil > Wetlands | place: USA...
GACAACAGGAATGCAAAACCCAGGACAGAGAGCGAAGGTTTGGCGTCGATGGGAACAAACGTCGCGGAATGAAATGCCAGAGCGACGATCAGCTTCACGCCGGCAAAAGCAATCACGATTCCCGCGATACCGCCGAACAGCGCGAGAACAACACTCTCGGTAAGCGACTGCCGGACTAGACGCATCTTTGAAGCGCCCATAGCGAGACGCACGGCAGCCTGTGTGCCGCGAGCGGAACTGCGGGCGAGCAGGAGGTTGGCGATGTTTGCGCATGCGATGAGGAGCACCAGGCCGCAGACAGCCATAAGGATCCGTAGGCTGCTCTCATAACCTGCTTTCATCTCGGCCACTCCGCCGCCTGCTCCGACCACGTCCACTGTCTCCTGGGGCAAAGCGGCCTTGAGCTGATCCAGATACTGCGGGTACTCAGCGCCGAGGTAGGTCACTTCCCACTCGCGCGTCATGGTGGTGAAGCGCGCGGCCATGCCATTCGTCGTTGCTCCGGAACGAAGGCGGCCGATGATTCGCAGCCATGCGAGCGGGGTCTTCAGCGTCGAATTCATCCCCGCCATCAGAGGTTCCTGCTGGAGCGGGATGAACAGTTCCGGGGGATCACTGCGCAGGGTTTCTCCAAAAAAGCCGGGGGGTGCAATGCCGACGATCGTAAACGGGTGTCCATCAACGATGAAAACGGAGCCAATGATCTTACGGTCGGAACCGTATTCCTGCTGCCAGACGCGATGGCTGAGGACAGCGGCGGGGGGTGCGGCAGGTTGATCATCAGCCTGGGTGAGGGTGCGACCCGCGAAGGCCATTACGCCAAGAGTGGCGAAGTAGTTTCCGGAGACGTACTCACTGCGCAGAGGCCTTGCGGGGTCCTTTGAGCCGGCGCGGCGAACGCTGAAGGTAGAGAACCAGGATTCGAAGGCGGCAGTCTGCTCAAATTCAGGAGCATTGGCCGCGATGCGCTGATAGAGGGTATAAGGGAAGAGGCCCCACTCCTTCTGCGGACCAATTTGCCCGCAGCATTTCATCCCTGAGCCAACGCGATAGAGACGCGACGGGTCTAACACAGGAAGGGACTTGAGCATGACGGAGTCGATGAGGGAGAAGATGGCGCTGGTGGCACCGATGCCGAGGCCCAGAGTGAGCATGGCGGTTAGCGTGAACACAGGCGACAAACGCATCTGCCGCAATGCATAGAGAACGTCCTGACCCAACGTTCGCATCGCGTCCCTCTCGTGACTTCCATGTGGGGAATTTGCATGAATGATACTCCTGTTTTGGGCGCAGATGTTCCGCTGGTGCGTCAGAAGTGATCCGAATCACGATGTCAGTTGGAGCGCGAAATCGGGGTGAGCAGCGAAGGCGGGTCACGGAAGACCGCGCCTTCAGAGAAGGGACAGACTTCCAGCGTTCAGGCTGGGCTATTGCTTTCTGATGGAGTCGAAGGGAAATCGCCGCAGCGAGAGCCCCACTTCTGGCGCAGACGCTCACGCTCTTCGGGTGTCATCTTTTCCCACTTGTCTCTGCGGCGCGAACGGCGGTTACCGCCACCGGAGCTCCAACTGCCGAAGAGAATGCGAGTCAGCAGCAGCAGCCCAAGGGCCTGCCAGAATGTGATCACGTGCAGGCCGAACAGCGGCGGCAGAAGCCAGTTCCACAAGTGCATGACCAATTCGCCGAAGAGCCAAACGAACAGGACAATTGCGGGTGGTGCGATGAGAGCAATCCATACTTTTTTCATAGCGATCCTCATTTCTCCAGAAACTCGTTGTGAATGGCTTGCAGCCGCTCGCGGAGACGCAGCACCGCATAGCGCTTGCGCGAGAGCAGGGTGTTCACAGTTACACCGGTCTCAGCGGAAATCTCTTTGAAGCTGCTGCCCTCAAGTCCATGGGCCACGAAGACGTCGCGCTGCTCAAGGGGCAATTCTGCAAGGGCTCGCTCCAACTCGCCCAGCAGCACACGGCGCAGGTAATGTGCCTCAGGACCGGCGTCGGGCGAGGGCAGCAGCTCCTCGGCATCGAGCAGTTCGCCTTCTTCGTCCTCCCGCATCGCGTCGCTGAAGGTTTCCGGGCGCTTCTTTCGGAAAAGGTCGGTGATGCGGTTGCGAGCGACACGATAGAGCCAACCGGTTACGAACTCGATGGGCATGAGCAGGCGATGCGCGCGGACCAGTTCGAACAGCACATCCTGCAGCAAATCCTCGACGTCGGCTTCGTTGGAAACGCGACGGCGAATAAAGCTCCGCAGCCGGGGCTGTTCCCTGGCGACTACCTCCGCGATTTGCCGGTCTTGCTCAACCATCGCGATCATGTTCATGCACCGTACATCTACTGGGCTAGACGGACGGGAGCCTGAAATATTGTACGGATTAAGGATGGTGTAAGTAGCGTTTTTTGAATCAACCTTCCCAGCGCAACGCCAGTTCGGAAGGCAGTTCTGCAACCTTTACGCCATTACACCCAGCCAAGGTGTTATGGCTCGTGCGATCGGAGGGGGAGCATCCTGCCTGTGTTCCCAAGCTGAATCCGAAGCGAGAGCGAGAGAGACAAATGTCCGGTTTGTTCATGATTCTTGCGCTTGTGCTGCTCACGGTGGTCCCTCCAGTTGCAGCAGTGGCAGCGTCAACGGCCAGAGGCAGACGCAGGCAACAAAGCGGCTGATTTCGACGATGTGATGCAGGCCTGCTGTGGCGCTAGGGCGCTTGTACCGCCAGGCCGAGGGCTTTCACGTAGCCCGGATTCACCTTCTCATTTGAGAATTTGATTTTGTTCAGAAGGTCGTCGAACGCCGTCTGCGCGTCTTCGGGTGACGGGCGTGCGGCGATGCGCTTCTCCGCGTTGCCGGTTCCTGCAGGCATTTTGCTGAGGGCGACGATCGCGTCCCAGTGGATTGGGCGATCGAAGCTGACCTCGCTCGAGGCAGCATCCATCTTCTTATACGGCCAGAAGCACCAGCCAATGTGATTGTCTTCGAGGGTCTTCACGAAGGCGGCGATCCACTCGTCCTTGTTTTCGCCTGATTCGCCGAGCCAGATGGGTACGTTGTATTTGTCACGGAATTCGATGTACTCACGGATGACGCTGACGTCCGTCGCGGTCCAGTATTTGTGGAACGTGTACATCACGTTGGAGTCGAAGGGCTTGCCGAAGACTTTGAAGTTCGAGTCCCACTGCGCTCCGCCGAGGATGAGCACGTGGTTGCGATCGACTTCGCGAATGGCGGCTGAGATGCAGCGATAGAGCGGCTCGAGGTCAGTGTTGAAGCGCTGCAACTGTGAGAAATGCGGAATCGGCTCGTTGAGCAGATCGTATCCGAGGATGATTGGCTCCCTGCCATAGTGCGCGGCAATTCGGTGCCAGATGGCGATGGTCTGCTGCTGCGCTTCGGGGCTTAGATAGAGCCAGGGATAGCCATAGCTGTCGTCGATATTGGTGCCGGTCTGGCCGCCCGGGGCGCAGTGCAAGTCGATAATGACGTAAATGTGGTCTTTGCGCGCCCACTCGACGAGGCGGTCGAGCAGGCGGAAACCGTCTGCATTGTCAGACGTGAAGAACTTCCAGTGGATGGGGACACGTACGGAGTTGAAGCCCATGGCCTTGATGCGGTCGATGTCGGCTTCAGTGATGTAGCTGTCGCGCCACTGCTTCCAGAAGGCTTCGGATTTCTCGGGCCCGATCAGTTCCGTGGTGAAATCTTCGATTTCGCGCGGAGACTGAGCCGAGTCTTCGAGGTGGAACATGTAGCCCTCCGGCTCGAGCCAGTTGCCGAGGTTCGTGCCGCGGAGGAGGAGTGGTTCTCCGGAGGCGTCGATGAGTTCTGTGCCGGAGGTGTGGACGAAGGCGGGCTGGGAGAGGAGAGCCGGTGCGAGGAGGACACCGACGATGGCTACGCAGAGAACGCGAAAATGGCTGGTGATCATGGCGAGGCGAGTATAAATCTTCGCCCAGTGCGCAGGGTGGAGTGGTTAAACGGCACGGGATTGCGTTCGTGCTTTCCCACCCTAAACGCAAATGCGGCGTTTAGGATGGGGCACCCTGCGCTTGTGCACACGCAACGAATTCAGGGAGCGGATTTCGTCGGAGGTCTGAGCCCCAGTTCGCGCATGGCGATTTGAAGGTCGGCCCAGGCTTCTTTCTTCTGGCGGGGATCGCGCAGCAGAAACGCCGGGTGGTAGGTGGCGATGAGCTTGCTTCCGCGGAACGAGTGAACGCGTCCACGCAGTCCGGCCAGCGGCTGGCGCTGCCCCAGCAAATACGTGGCAGCCGTTGCGCCCAGCGCCACAATCACCTCCGGCTGAACCACATCGATCTGCCGAAAGAGAAATGGCGAGCAGGTGTTGGCTTCTTCCGGCTCGGGCGTGCGGTTCTGCGGAGGCCGGCACTTCACGACGTTGGCGATGTAGACCTGTTCGCGCCTGAGCCCCATGGCCGCGATCATGTTATTGAGCAACTGGCCGGCGCGGCCGACGAAGGGGAGTCCCTGCGCATCCTCATCAGCTCCGGGGCCTTCGCCTACAAACATCAGGCGCGCGTTGGGATCTCCGTCGGCGAAGACGAGCTTGTTGCGGCCCTTGTGGAGAGCGCAACGGGTGCAGTCACCAATGTCATCGCGGATAAGACGAAGGGCCGACACGCGGTCCTGTTCGATGAAGGGGGAGACGGGTGGCGGCGATTGAATGGGCTTGCGAGGCGGAATGGGAGTGGCCTCCGGAGATTTCTCTAGTGTGGAGTCGTGCTCTCCCACCCATGACCTCGCCATGGATGGGGCACCCGGGTTCTCTGGAACAGAAGCGTCGATGTTGACGGGGCGGCGGTAGAAGTCAGTGAGGCCTAGTTCACGGTAGAAGCGGAGGCGTGCCTCGAGAGCTTCGCGGGTTGCGGGATCGAGCGATGGCACGCGACGTTACTCCACGATGATGCGGCGGCGGGTTGCTACCGGAGCGACGGATTCGTTGAGGACCTTATCCTGCGGCGAGGCTTCATCGACTTCGAAGACCAGCGGACGGGGGCGGCGCAGAGCAACAATTTCATCAAGAATACGATCGGCGAGCTTGCGCTTGGGCATCTCGGGCAGTTCGATGGAGGTGGATGGCGTGAGGAAGGTCGCCGCGTTGTTGTCGGCGTCGATGCCCACACCTTCCCCGGAAACATCGTTCACAACGATGGCATCTGCGCCCTTGCGCAGCAGCTTGGCGCGGCCGTTCTCCATCATGTCCTGGGTCTCTGCAGCGAAGCCGACGATGAGCTGGCCCGGGCGGCGTTGCCGGGTGACTTCAGTGAGAATGTCTTCTGTCGGTGTGAGTTCGAGAGTCATCGGACCGGTGCGCTTGAGTTTCTGCTCGGAGACGTTTGCAGGACGGTAGTCTGCGACCGCGGCGGCCTTAATGACCATGGTGGCTTCAGCCATCCGGCCGAGCACCGCCTTGCGCATCTCCTCGGCGGTGGTGATGCGCACAACTTCACAGCGAGCGGGAGGATGCAGTGCCGTTGGCCCGCTCACGAGGATGACTCTGGCGCCACGGCTCTGGGCGGCATCGGCCAATGCATATCCCATTTTGCCGCTGGAGCGATTGCCGAGGTAGCGGACAGGATCGAGGGCTTCGCGTGTGCCACCAGCGGTGACAAGGACAGTTTCGCCGGCGAGATCGTTGCGGCGTCCGAGCGAGTTGAAGACCACATCGGCGATGGCTTCCGGTTCGGCCATGCGGCCTGCGCCGATCATGCCGCAGGCGAGATCGCCTGTGCCGGGATCGATGACGCGAACTCCGCGCTGACGGAGGGTTTCGAGATTGGCCTGCACTGCGGGATGCTGCCACATGTTCACATTCATCGCCGGCGCAACGAGGACCGGCGCGGGCGTGGCGAGATACATGGTGGTCAGAAAGTCGTCAGCGATGCCATGCGCGAACTTGGCGAGAATGTTCGCGGTGGCCGGCGCGACTACGAGCGCCTCGGTCCATTGCGCCTCACCGATGTGCTCGATAGAGGATTCGTAAGTAGCCTTATTGTCGTCGGAGTCGTCCCACAGGCTGGTGATGACCTTGTGCCCGCTGAGTGCGGCAAACGTAAGCGGCTGAACGAAGCGCGTTGCACCATCGGTCATGACAACATGGACTTCTACGCCGCGGCGTTGCAGGGCACGCACCAGTTCTGCTGCTTTGTACGCGGCGATGCCGCCTGAGACGCCGACCGTCACTCGCATGAGTTGATTGTAGTCCAGAGCAAGGTGAAAAACCGGTCAGCGATCAGCGGACAACCCTCAGTCGTTAGCAACCTGCATCATTGCCGACGCATGCGAGTGCCCTTTCACTCTTAAAGACACAAGGGGTTGCGGTTCTGTCGGATCGTCCCCAAAGAGGCTCGATCCCTAAAGGATCGGGATGCCGTTTTCTGCCACGAGGGGCTTCACGACTGGCTGCTCCTTCTTAACGTAGGAGATTTTGCCGGCGTCGATCTCCTCCTGCGCGATGCGACAAGCTTTCGTCGAGCGGGTGGGTACCAGCGATGCAGCGCCACTCTGGATCTGGCGAGCGCGGCGTGCGGCCACGAGTACCTTGCGATAGTTCGAATCGAAACTAGTCTCAATCGTCATCGGGATCCTCTCCAAAGGGAAGTTGTTGCTGGCCAGAACCCCCGTCAATACCAAAGGCTTCCAGCACAGGTTTAAGCCGCTCCCGCGAGTTCGACTGGCGGCAGCCCGCGGCGACCTCCAACACACGGCCCGATCGGTAAGCAATCGGCTCCGCATTGCGATAGTATCGCTCAGCTTGCACGATGGCCTCAAGTTGCGCCACTGCCCGGTCAAGGATGTCGTTGATGAGAATATAGCTGTATTCGCGATAATTCTCAATTTCCTTACTGGCTTCCGAGAGGCGGCGGTATAGTTCCGCCTCATTGACAACGCCTTCCGCACGGCTGCGGTTGCGCAAACGAGTGCGAAGAACCTTAGGAGTCGGCGGAAGAACGAAGATGCTGACAGCCTCGGGCATCGAAGCCCGAACCTGCGCAGCGCCCTGCACGTCAATGTCGAGCAGAAGATCGTGGCCCTGGCGTCGTGCATCCTCGAGGTTCTGGCGGGCGGTGCCGTAGTAATTACCGAAGACTTCAGCGTGCTCAAGGAACCTGCCCTCCGCAATCATTCGCTCAAATTCGTCGCGCGTAGTGAAATTGTATTCACGCCCGTTCTCTTCAGATCCGCGCGGCGGACGCGTGGTCCAGGAGATAGAAAAGTCAACGCCGCTGACCTGCTTGCGGAGTTCGCTTACGAGTGTGCTCTTGCCGGAGCCCGATGGAGCCGAGATGATAAAGAGGATTCCTGCCACTTGCTGAATGTCCCTTTCGTGCTTTAGTTCATCGTTTCGCTATTCCGCGTTCTGAACCTGCTCGCGCGCTTTCTCAATGTCCGATTTCATCGCCAGGCCGAGTTCGGTGATGCGCGTACCTTTGCCGCCGACACCGCCAGTCTTTGATAAAAGCGTGTTGGCCTCTCGATTCATCTCCTGGAGAAGGAAATCGAGCTTTTTGCCCACTTCACCACCGGTGGTAAGCAACTCGCGGAAGTGGCCGATATGCGTGTGCATTCGCTCGATCTCTTCTGAGATATCACTGTGGTCGACAAGCACGGCGACCTCTTCGAGAAGCCGCTGGCGATTGAACTCAGTTCCCGTAGCTGTGATCAGACGTTGCGTGAGTCGCTCCTGATAGCGTTGCTCGACTTCCGGGCGCAACGAGGCAACTCCTTCTACTGCCTCGGCGAGACGGTCAAGGCAGGCGCGCAGGATACTCTCGAGAGCTTCCCCTTCGCGCGCACGCATCACTTTCAATTCATCAAGAAGCGGGCCGATGGCCCGTGTGGCGCTCTCGGTCAGTGCCATCGAGTCTTCTTCGCTGTTGTTGCGGGTCTCGGTCTGCAAGGCGCCGGGCATGCGAAGAATCGCATTCAGATCGGGATCACCCTTAATGCTGAATTCCTTGCGTGCCTGTTTATAGGCGTCGATATACCCGGCGACCATATCGCGGTTATAACCGGCCTTTTGTTGTATGGAACGGTCAACCGACAGCGTCACTTCGACGTGACCGCGAACCAGGTTCTCCTTGAGCACGCGGCGTAGCTCCATTTCAAGCGCATCGAGTCCGGCGGGCAGTCGCAACTGAAGATCGAGAAAGCGATGATTCACACTCTTCACGCTGAGCGAGAACGCCAGCTGGTCGTGAACGCGAACCTGGGTGCGGGCAAATCCGGTCATTGAGTAGATAGGCATGTTCTAGTGGTCCTCTGCCTCGGCCCAGAGTGTCGGCTGCAGAAGCCGATCGAGGGCTCGCTGGTCGCGGTCAATGGAGTCTTCCGACTCCGGCACATCCATGAACTGAAGCTGATAAAGACGCTGGTAGGTGGGCGAGGTGGTCAGCAGTTCCTCGTGCGATCCGATCGCGGTGATGCGGCCCTCCTCGAGCACGGCAATGCGATTGGCGCGCCGAATGGTGCTGAGGCGATGCGCGATGACAAGAGCCGTGCGACCCTGCATGAGATTGGAAAGTGCAGCCTGCACGAGTGACTCGCTTTCTGCATCGAGCGACGATGTGGCCTCGTCGAGGATCAGAATCGGGGCGTCCTTGAGGATGGCGCGCGCGATGGCCAGGCGCTGACGTTCGCCACCGGAAAGGCGGAATCCTCTTTCGCCGATGACGGTGCCATAGCCCAACGGCATGCGCATGATGAAGTCGTGTGCGAGGGCGGCGTGTGCAGCCTGCTCGACAAGTTCGTTACTCGTGTCGGGCTGACCGTAGGCAATGTTGTTACGCACCGAATCGTTAAAAAGGATGGTCTCCTGAGTCACCTGGGCGACCTGGCGGCGCAAAGAACTCAGCGTTACTTCGCGAAGATCGAGTCCATCGATGAGGATGCGGCCGGAGGTAACGTCGAAGAATCGCGGGATGAGATTGACGAGTGTCGACTTCCCTGCCCCGCTGGGGCCGACCAGGGCAAGCAATTCACCGGCGCGGACTTCCAGATCGACATTATGCAGGATCTGGCTTTCGCCTTTTTCGGTGGAATAGGAGAAGCCGACATTCTCGAACCGGATGAAGCTGGTGAAGTGATGCATGGCGGCGGCATGAGGGCGTTCTTTCACGTCGTCCTTGGCGTCGAAAAAGGCGAAGATGGACGCGCCTGCACCCATTGCCTGCTGGAAGCTGTTGTAGAAATAGGCGAACTTGCGAATAGGGTCGTAGAGCTTGAAGAGCAGGAAGATGAAAGCTCCGAAGAGACCCATGGTCATGCGGCCGTGCTGGATCTCGTTGCGGCCGATGAAGAGGAAGAGTGCGATGGCGATCGCGCCGATCGTATCCATCAGCGGCGAACTGATGGACTGAATGCGGACGTTGCGCAGGTTAGCGCGGAACAGGCGCTTGGCAGCGCGGCGGAAGCGCAGGACCTCCCATAACTCGGTGTTGAAAGCCTTGACGATGCGGTTTCCGGTAACGGTCTCGTGAAGGATGTTCTGGATCTCGGCGAGCTTGTCCTGACCAGTGCGGGTGCGGGTACGAACTTCCCTTCCGATCTTGCGCGCAGAGGTGATGACAAAAGGGATGAACAGGACTAGTGCCCAGCTCAGATGGCCGCCGAGACGAATGACAAAAACGATTCCAACAAGGAAGGTAAAGAACTGCTGGAGGAACTCGCCGATGACGGAGCTCATCGCAAGTTGAACGCGGTCGACGTCGTTAATCAGTGTGGAGAGGATGGTGCCAGTGGCGTGCTTGTGAAAGAAGCTTAGAGACCGGCGCATGGTCACCTCATAGAGGTGATTTCGCAGGTCGGTGATCATGCCGAAGCCGGCGTAGTTCACCAGGTAGGTGCCGAGATAATCGCAAAAGCCCTTGGCGATGGTTGCCGCGACAATGGCCGTGGCAACGACGGTCCAGGCATTGTGCATATGCAGGAAAGGCGGAACAATCGCACGGAGGTCGAAGTGCCATCGACTGTTGGCCAAGCCGAGCGTGATGGGGCCTTCGGGAGCGTCGGGCCGAAGCACCTGGTCAAAGACGGGCTGAAGCAGGAGGACGCGAAAGGTATCCAGAACACCCACAGCAGCCAGAAGGACAACGCCGAGCACCCATTGGAATGTGTAGGGTACACCGTAACGAACGAGGCGGAAGAAACCTCTCATGCAGCTAAGACCGCCCGCCGGCACCCCTGCAACCGGCTATGTCCAGGATGGGAACCCATCCGTTCATTGTATCTGGGGCAGCGGCCTTGCCTATTCCGCCGGCATTTGAAATACGCTCCAAACCGGAAACTCGATTCACTTCTGTCTGACCGACTTTGGCTAAGTATGTTCTCTTCGCTTCATTCCTGCCTGACGTCGCCGTCTCTGACCTTTGACGAAACTTCTCAGAACCAATTCTGAATGCTGCAGAATTCGCGTTGACTTGTGATGCGAACCGGCGCACATTGGTGCCTGATTCTCAAGGAGGCCAAATGCGCTCTGTGATTGTTGCCTTGTTGGCTCTTGTTTGCTCGTTCCCCGTTTCGGCTCAGGGAACGGATGCAAACTTGCGCCCAGAACTTGAGGCGTTTCACGCGAAGTGGATGAAAGCATTTTATGCGGGCGACATCGCTACGATGAACCAAATGGAGGCTGACAACTTAGTACTGGTAATGCCAATTGGACTGATATGGCTTAAGAATGGACCGCGCACGGACAAGCAGACAGCATTCGATCCAAAGACCGACTTCACGCTGAACGATGTCTCTGTGCGGCAGTTTGGCGACACGGCAATTCTTACGGGCACGCTTCACACAGAATCGGCTAAAGAGGACTCTAGTGAGGGAACCACGGTGGTGTTCGTAAGAAACTCGGGGACGTGGAAGATAGCGTCGGCCCAGTGGACCCCAGTTGCGGAAACCAAGTAAAGAGTTGGGACATATTTCTCGAGACACAAACGAGAAGCTGTTCTTAAGAGGTCGATCTGCAGTACCTGATGCGGCCCGACGATGATGGTCGCACGGCAATAGCCTGCTCTTTTTTGCGAGTGCTAATATTGTCGCCAACTATGGTCACCGCTGCTTCTCCTCGTCCGCGCGTTTCTCCAGCGGCCAGCGATCACAAGTTCTACACCGGCATGGCGATCGCGATGCTGCTCATCGCTCTGGTTGGCTTCTCGCGGACCTATTTCCTCGGCCTGATCTCCGGGCATGCAACGACCATCACAGGGCGCGTTCCGAACGGGACCGTGCACCTCCACGCCTTCCTGTTCACGTCGTGGCTGGTGCTGTTCATCCTGCAGACGGGCTTGATCGCGACTCACCGTGTGAAAGTGCATCGCAAGCTCGGCTACTTCGGGGCGGCTCTGGCGGCGGCAATGATCGTCGTCGGCGTCCAGCTCGCGGTTGAAGCGGCGCGGCTCGGCGCGGTGCCTCCGGGCAACAACCCTTGGAACTTCATCGCCATCCCCTTCGGCGACATCACGACTTTCGCGGGCTTCTTCCTCGCCGCCGTCCTCTGGCGCAACGACAAGGACAAACACAAGCGGCTGATGATCTTGGCCTCCGCAACCCTGATGTCGGCGCCGCTGGTGCGCTGGCCGGGCGTCCTGAGCGTCGGACCACTGCTCTCCTACGTCCTCACGTTGCTCTTCCCCATCGTCGCTGCAGTGTACGACCGGCGGTCGCGCGGGCGGGTCCACCCGGTGTACTGGTGGGGTATGGCGCTGATCGCGCTGGGCGTCGCAGTACGCGTGGTTCTGCTCGGTAGCCCGGCCTGGCGGCATGCCATGCAGTCGTTATTCGGCTAGTTGCACTCATCAGGCTTCAATACCGAATCCGCTCTAGGAAAGGAATGGATGAGCGCATCGGAGGTGCGACCATCAGTATCGTTGCCAAGAAAGCAAGCGGAACTGGACAATAACTGAGCTCACACCCACACCACTCGACGGAACCGGTCCCCATTGTCTTACAGTGCCGCTTTTAACTAACAATTTGCGGCTGCTTCGGGAGGACACCGCCCGCACTTCCATTTGCCGAAGTTTCGCCCGGGCATCAGCCACTGGATGAGATGGTCGCCTTGCCTCCTGCAGGTCCTCTCTCGCTTGGGTTTGCCCTGCTCCTGCCTTGATTGCATAACGACGTCGGCTCCCTCGGCTATGGGGTTAAGCTCGTGGTGGATTAAGGCCAGGGCTCC
>Ga0335080_10006379_pt1 | contig 12185 bp, 6 predicted proteins | sample Lox_Sample_34_FD_206720 | JGI IMG/M metagenome (GOLD analysis project Ga0335080, IMG submission 206720) | Soil microbial communities from Loxahatchee National Wildlife Refuge, Florida, United States - Lox_Sample_3.4 | ecosystem: Environmental > Terrestrial > Soil > Wetlands | place: USA: Florida...
GCGGTTCGGTCGAGCTCGCCAGCGGCTCCTTTCGCCTGCGCTTTCCGCGCGCGCGGCGGGTCCGCCGCGGCCGCCTCTCCGACGAGCTCGGCCCCGGCCTCCTCGCCGGAGAGATCCTCGGGGTCCTCAAGCGCATCGAGACGGGGCTCGGCCGCGAATCCCACGTCTACCGGCCGCTCGGATGGTGCGCGCGCGGCGGCCAGGTCGTCCCGGTGCAGGGCGAGGCGCCGGACCTGATCGTCCGAGGCCTCGCGGTGCGCAGCCTCGCATGAGCCCGGAGCGGCTGACCGAACGGCTCGAGGCGCTCGCACCCGGAGCCTGGGAGCTCTACTTCAAGCAGGGCATCTCGCGCGAGATCCGGCGCGCGGCGCGCGACGTCTCGGAGACGTTCCGTTCCGAGGAGGGTCTGGCGGCGCGATGGTGGGACCCGGCGCCGCGCTTCGCCGCCGCGGGCGACGAGGCCTCGCTCGCCGGCGCGATCGAGCGCGCCCGCGAGAGCCCGGTCTCCCCCGGAACCCTCCCGTCCTGGCCGACGGGCGCCGCCCCGGCCCCCGAGCTCGTCGCCGCCGAGCCCCCGCCCGACGTGCACGAGGAGCTGGCGCGTCTCGTCGCCGCCGAATCGCGCGGCGAAGCGACGTTGACCGAGCTGACAGTCCGGAGCGGACGCACGATCGAGCGCGTCGTGAACGCAGCGGGTCTCGACGTCGCCTGGAGCGCCGGCGCCCGGACGGGCTTCGCAGCGGCGGTCGGGCGCCGCGGTGCCCGCGCGTGTGAGGCGCGGGTTCCGTTTCGCTGGGATGGCGCGCCCGATCTCCCGAGCCTCGCGCGCCGGCTCTGCGACCGCGCAACGCTCCCGCTCTCGGATCGCGCGGCGCCGGTCGAGCGTGGAGACTGGCTGCTCGAGCCGTCCGTCGCCGCGGCGCTGCTGGCCGGACTCGCTCCGCTCTTCTGCCGGGAACGGTCCGCGCGATGGGCGGCGCGCGGCGGGCTCCTCGCGCCGGAGATCTCGATCGTGGACGACGCCGGCAGCGACGCGCCGTTCGACGGCGAGGGAACGCGGACGCGGCGGGTCGTGGTGTTCGAGAAGGGAGGGCTCGGCCTGCCCCTGCGCGATCTCGCCGCGGCGCGGAGAGACGGCGCCTTCTCCACCGGCCACGGCGTCCGCCCCTCCTATCGCACGCCGCCCGGCCTCGGCGCGCGGCGCCTCTTCTTCGAGACCGAACGGCCCGCGCCGCCGCGGGAGCTGCTGGCCGGCGTACGCCGCGGCCTCTTCGCATCGGCCCTGATCGCTCCGTGGCGCTGCGACCTCGAGAACGACCGCTACGAGGCGGAGTTCACCGGAATCGCCGTCGTGGCGGGCCACGCGCAGGGGCCCGTGTCGTCCGCGCGGTCGCGAGGCCGGTTGTCCGAGCTGCTCCGCCGGATCACCGCGCTGGCGCCGGCCGCCGAGGCGTTCCCCTCGCCCGAGCCCGTCGTCGGGGCGACGGTTCTCGTCGAGCGCGTGTCGTTCGACTAGGCCGGGATTTCGCTTATTGCGGTTCGGGCTCGGGCTGCGGTTCGGGCGTCGGAGGCGGCGGCATCGGCGGCGGAATCGCCTGGGCGGGCACGGGCGTCGGGACCGGGTTCGACGCCGCGGGCGGCGCCATGTCGCGGCGGCCGGGACGCGGAGGCGGAGCCGCCGAGTTGGCGCGGCGCTCCGCGCGAGACGCCGGCGGCGCGGCGCCGGCACGGCCGGCGGGTTGCCGCGCGGGCGTGGAAGGGTGCGACTCGATCGTCTGCGGACCGGAGTCCTCGAGAGCGCTGACCTCGGCGGCGTCGAGGGGCCGCTCGACGGGCACGGGGCGGAACCGCTCCTTGTCGATGTATTCGTCCTCCCTCGCCTGGGCCACGCGCGCCAGATCCGTCGAATAGTTCACGAGGGATGCCTGATCGAGGAGGCGCGAGTCGACCGCGAGGGGATTCCGATGAGGATCGCGCATTGAGTTGTCGATGCGCATCGCAATGGCGTACTCGGCGATCGCGTCTTCGTTGCGGCCCCCGATCTCGTAGAGCCTGCCGAGCCGGAAGTGCGCCGGCGGAAATCCGGGCCGGCGGTGGATCGCCTCGCGGTATGCCGAGACGGCGGCTGACGGGTGGCCGTTCGCCTCCTCCATCATCCCGAGGTTGTAGGCCGCGAGGAAGAAGTGCTTGTCGAGCTCGAGCGCCTTCTTGTATTCCGCGCGCGCTTCCTTGGGAAACCGCCGCTCCGCGAGCAGATTGCCGTAGTCGTTGCGCATCGCGGCGTCGTTCGGGCTCTCCGCGACCCGCTTTTCCTGCAGCAGGAGGTTCTCGTCGAGCGGATCGCCGGGAATCAGGAACTGGTGGAAGAAGGGCTCGGACGGCTTGGCGGTGCCCTTGTCCTTGGCGGCCGCCGGTCCCGCCGCGACGAGCGCGGCCGAAACGAGCGCGGCGAGGCCGAACACACGTCGGGTTCTCATGGTTTTCCTCCGGAGCTCGGGCCTCCCGCCTTGGCCGCGCGCCGCGCGACGAGCTTGACCTTGCCGTCGCGCTCGGCGACGTCGAACACGACGTCGTCGGTTCCGAGCTTTTCCTTCAAGCGCGCGCGCTCCTGGGCGAGGTTGGCGGCGAAGTGATCGAATTCATAGCCTTCCACGCTCTCCCCCCGCGCCTTCCGGGCATCGAGGTACTTCTGGAAGAGCCCCCGCTCGCCCGACGCACGGGTCTCCGCACCTTCTACGGAGCCCGGCGGCGGGGCGTTGGGGGCCTTCGACGCCGGGGCCGGATTCCCGGCGGAGCTCGCTCGCGCCGAGCCGGCCCCCGTCCCGAAATGGCCGTACAGGCCCGGACGGCGGCCGGACTCCTTCTCGGCCTGGAGGCGGTCCCACCGCTCGAGCATCGCGGTGTACCGGCCCTGGAGCGTGCTGAGCCGGTACCGGTCCGCGGCGGCATCGAGCGGCTCGGTCGACAGCTTCCGGATCATCTGATCGACGTGCTTGCGGCTCACGACCGGCGGGCGCGTCGCCCCGCCGTACAGAAACGCGTCGTATTCCGCGGTCAGGCGGCGGATCGCCTCTTCGAGGACCTGGAACTCCCGTTCGAAAGGCACCGATCTATAGTAAAGGACGTGAGGCGGGACGAGGGCGCCGGCTGGCGCACGGGGCCTTGAAGCCGCCGCCCGCGGCCCCGGTCCGGCCCCCTTCGATGGACTCCCTGCTCGCGGCGGAGGGCGCGCGGGAGCCTTTGCAGCTCTACGGCCGGGAGGCGGTCAAGGAGGAGCTGCGGCGCGCCATCGCGGAGGGCGAGACGTCCTCCGAGGCGCTCCTCGAGGCCGCGCGGAGCGCGCTCGACCGCCGCTTCGCGCCGACCCTCGTCCGGGCAATCAACGCCACGGGCGTTCTTCTCCACACGAACCTCGGGCGGGCGCCGCTCGGCGCCGAGGCGCGCGCGGCGGTCGCCGAAGCGATGCGGGGCTACGCGACGCTGGAATACGACGTGTCGAGCGGCGAGCGAGGCCGGCGCCAGGACCACGTGCGGGCGCTCGCCCGCGACGTCTTCGGCGCTCCCGAAGCGATCGCCGTCAACAACAACGCCGCCGCGCTGCTGCTCGCCCTGACGGCCCTGGCGCGCGGCCGGCGCGCGCTCGTCTCGCGCGGCGAGCTCGTCGCGATCGGCGGCTCGTTCAAGATCCCCGAGATCCTCGAGGCGTCCGGGGCGCGGCTGGCCGAGGTGGGGACCACCAACCGCACGACCATTGCCGACTATCGCAAGGCGCTCTCGGACGGCGAGGTCGCCGCGCTCCTGCTGACCGTGCATCCCTCCAACTACGAGATCCGCGGGTTCACCGCCCGCCCGGACGCCGCCGAGCTCGCCGCGCTTGCCCGCGAGGCGCGGATTCCGTGGCTCCACGATCAGGGCACCGGAGGCGTCGTGCCGCTCGACGAATTCGGCGTGCCCGGCGAGCCGACGGTGTCCGACGCGCTCGCACAGGGAGTCGATCTGGTGACGTTCTCGGGAGACAAGCTCCTCGGTGGTCCGCAGGCCGGGCTGGTGGTCGGGCGCGCGGATCTGGTCGAAGTCCTGGCCGCGCACCCGGTGGCGCGAGCCGTCCGGCCCGACAAGCTCACACTCGCCGCCCTCGCCGCGACGCTCTCGGCCTGGAAGCGGGGGACCTGGCGCGCGCTGCCCGTCTACCGCGCGGCCGCGCGGACGCTCGAGGAGCTCGAGCGGCGCGGGGCGCGCCTCGCGGAAGCCGCCGCGCCCGCTTCGGGGGTCACCGCCGAGGTGCGGCCTTCGGAAGCGCTCTTCGGCGGCGGCACGAGCCCCGAGAAGCGATTCCCGTCGCGCGCCCTCGTCCTCGCGCACGCACGCGAGTCCGCCGACGGCCTCGCCGCGCGGTTTCGCCGGCGGCCGACGCCCGTCGTCGGACGGGTCGAGGGCGGGCTCTTCTGGCTCGACCTGCGCGCGGTCGAGCCGGAGGAGGACGCCGAGATTGCCGCCGCGATCACCGACCTGCGATAATTCCGCCGTGACATCGCGCCGAAGCCTGCGGATCCTCGCTCTGTCCGGCGCGATCCTCGCCGCGGCCATTCCGGGAACCGCGTGCAAGAAGAAGACGGTGGTGCCTTCGACCGGCGCGCACGCCGTTGCGACGCGGCGCCCCTACACGCCCGTCCGGCCGCCGCCGACGCGGACCCTGAGACCCGGCGAGCCGACGCCGCTGCCGCGCCTGCCCGAATAGCGGCCGCCGGCCGATCAGCCCTCGTCGAGCCCGTGCTCTCGAAGCTTGGCTTCGAGCTTGCGCGGCGTCAGGTTGAGCGACGCGGCCGCCTCGGTGCGATCTCCCCCCGCGCGCTCGAGAGCGCGCGCGAGCCAGAGGCGTTCGGCGCTCCGGGCCGCGCGCTCGCGGACCTCCTCGAGCGTCGCGTCGGCCGGCAGCGGGGCGGCCGCCGCGTCCGGAGCCAGGCGCAGGTGCCGCTCGCCGATCCGCCCGTCGTCCGAGAGGATGATGGCGCGCTCGAGGCAGTTGCGCAACTCGCGAACGTTGCCGGGCCACTCGTACGTGCGCAGCCGTTCCCTTGCCGCCGGCTCGAGGACGACGGGCTTCTTCTTGAGCTCGCGCGGGAGATGTTCGAGGAACCAGTCGACGAGCGGGTCGATGTCCTCGGGACGCTCGCGCAGGGCGGGGATCCGGATCGGGAACACGCGGACGCGGTAGTAGAGATCCTCGCGAAACGCCCCCTGCGCCACGAGCCGGTCGAGCGGGCGGTTGGACGCCGCCAGGATGCGCACGTCCACTTCGATCGAGACCGTGCCGCCGACCCGGTGGAACGACCTCTCCTGCAGCACGCGCAGGAGCTTGCCCTGCGTCGCCGGCGTCAGCTCGCCGATCTCGTCGAGGAAGACGGTTCCGCCCTCAGCGAGCTCGAACTTGCCGAGCCGCCGGGACGCCGCGCCGGTGAACGCGCCGCGCTCGTGCCCGAAGAGCTCGCTCTCGAGGAGCGTGTCGGGGATGGCCGCGCAGTTGATCGCGACGAACGGATGTTCGCGCCGCGTCGACAGCAAGTGAATGGCGCGCGCGAAGAGCTCCTTGCCCGTGCCGCTCTCGCCCTCCAGCAGAACCGTCGCATCGGTCGCAGCGACGCGCTCGGCCTCCGATCGGACGTTCTTCAGGCCGGCCGACTCGCCGACGATCTGCGGCATCTGCCGCGAGGCCGCCTCGGCGAAGAGGAGCGACTCGCGGCCTTTCGAGCGCCGCTCGATCGCGCGGGCGACGAGCAGGCGCAGCAGGTCGGGATCGACCGGCTTGGTGATGAAGTCCTCGGCGCCCTTCTTCATCGCCTCGACCGCGGTCTCGATGGATCCGAAGGCCGTCATGACGACGACGGGTAGGGTGGGGTCCGCCGCCTTGGCCGCCTCGAGGACCGCGAGTCCGTCGGCTCCCGGCAGCCTCCAGTCGGTCAGGACGACGTCCACGCGCTGGCCCGAGCGGAGCCGCTCGACGGCCTTCCCGCCATCCGGGAGGCCGACGACGTTCCACCCTTCGCCGCGCAGCATCTCCTCGAGCATCGCGCGCAGGGAGTCCTTATCCTCGACGACCAGAACGGAGGGCATGAGACTAGTGTAGAGGCGCCGGGGAGCCGGCGCCAGGCGAGCGAAATTGGACCCGCGGCCGCTTACTCGGGCGGTTTCGGCTGGTTGTCGGCGCTCGCAGCGCCCGGAATGTAGCCGGTCTTGCCGTCGGCCGGCGCCACCGACGGAGCGTTCGGCGCGGGCGCCGCGTAGAGCGTGCCCTGCCCGTAAGGAATCGGCGTCGGCGCGGGCCTCGACGCGGCCGCAGGCGGCGCCGCAGCAGCAGCCGCCGCGGAAGCCGCAGACGAGCCCGAGCCGCCCGCGCCCGGAAGCGCTGGCGCGGTCCCGTTCGAGCCGGCGGCGGCCGCCGCCACCTCGGCGGGCGTCGCCTGCGGAGTCCAGCGCGGGGAGAACTGCATGATGCCGACCGTCCGCTTGCCCACCGGCACGGTGGCCGTGAAGCCGACGGACTTGCCCGCCTCGAGCGTGCCGTTCGAGACGCTCGCCTCGACGGTGTCGATCGGCTGCCCCTTCTCGTCGTGGGGCGTGACCGCCAGCCGCACGTTCAGCGCCGTCCGCGTCCCGAGGTTGCGCAGCACGCCTTTGACAATGAGGTTGTCGCCGGCCTTCGACTGCGAGTAGTCGGCCACGTCCACGCGGGAATCGCCGCCCGCCGTCGGGGCAGCGCCCTCGGCGGCCGCGGTCTCGTCTCCCGGGCCCGTGGGGGCGAGCTCGTGCCCGACATCGGCGTCCGTCAGCCGGACCCGGGCCTTGGGACCGCCCTGCGTGGCACGCGCCGCTTCGGCCAGCGTCTGCGGGACCGGAGCCGCCGCCGCGGAAACCTTCGCGGGCGGCGCCGCCTTGGCCGCGGCCGTCGCGGCGGTATCGATTTCGGAGTAGGGCACCGAAAGGAGCGTTCCGTCTTTTCTCGTCAGCAGGACGTTGTTCCCCTGCCGCATCGGAGGCGACTTCAGCTCGATGCGGGTCCCCCCGCGCAGCACGACGACTTCGGAGGCCGCCGCGGCGCCCGCGAAGAGGCCCAGGGCCAGCATCAGTCGGAGCGTTCTCATTGCTGCTCCTTCCAGTTCTGGTTGATGGTCGAGAGGTCGCCCGGCACGATCTCCGGAGGCATCATGAATTTGTCACTGCGTACGAACAAGTTGGTCGTCGTCCCGTTCGAGAGCGTCACCTGCGACTCCGTCGTCGGCCCGGCGCCCATGGACTCCCGGTAGTCGGCGAAGGTGCCCGTGGGCGCGGTCGTATTGTAACCGCCCTTTCCGTTCAGGAAGAAGAACCGGTAGCGGAACGACTCGCCGTTGGTCGCGCAGGGGCTGGTCGAGTCCGGCGTGAAGGTGATCAGGGTCAGGTAGCCGTTCGTCGACAGGACCGAGGTCAGGGTCTTCTCGTTGCTCGTGGCGAAGTCGAGGAAGAAGCCGTTGTTGGACGTCCCGGGGCCGCTTCCCGCCGTCGTGACCCCGCCCGTGGGCGTGATGTCGAGCAGGTCGCCCTCGTGATACGTCACGCTCTGGTTGTTGTCGAGGATGTAGTAGAAGCGCTGCACCGAGGTGTTCGTCCGCGCGAGCTCGGCGCGGTCGCCGGTGCCGAACGCGATGCCGAGACTCGGCCGGACGCCGCCGTTGACGAACACGACGCCCGGATCCTGGAAGATCGGCTCGTTGGGCTGCGTGGAAGGCGTCGAGCCGTCCGTCGTCGCCGCGTCGTAGATGGCGAACGGCGTATAGCCGCTCACCGTCTGCGCATTCGTCTCGCAGCTGTTGCAGATTCCGCGGCTGGACGACGCGTCCGGCGTGAGGTCGACGCGCCACATCCGGCCGTTGACGTCGCCGATGTAGGCCACGTCGAGGTAGCCGTCGTCGTCGTAGTCCACGACGGAGGGAGCGGCCGGCATCGGCGGGAAGTCCACCGTTCCGGCGGCGCTGTCGTTGCCCTGGGTCATCTTGGTCAGGATCTTTCCCGTCTCGACGTCCACGATGTAGATCGACCGGCCGGCCGTGGCCTTGCGCGCCGGACACGTCGGCGGGCACACCTGGTCGGCCATGACCAGCGGATCGCCCGGGCGGTAGTTCGGATCGAAGCCGCCGCCGAAGATCGCGACGTACTTGTCCTTCGAGGCGCCCGTCCCGCTGTCGAGAACCCGGATGCGGCCGACCGTCGGACGCGACCAGGTCTGTCCCATGCGCGGGATCGTGTTGTCCGTCGTCTCCCAGAGGATCTCGGGATACTTGCGGGTGGTCGCTCCCGTGGGACCGCAGCCGCCGCCGCCGCCATTCAGGCAGTCGGGCGCGTTGTCCTTGGCCGCGGTCTTCTCGCCGGTCGCATCGACCTTGTCGGGCTGCGTCACGTCGAGGGCCCAGACGGAGTTCCCGCCCTGCCGCAGGCCGCCCACGATGACGCTCCGCCAGATGCGGGTTGGTCCCGTCGGGTTGCCGGCGACGTCGATGAACACGTCTGCCTTGCCCATGGAGCCGTCCACGAAGTATTGCGGACGCGGCGGAATGTTGAGCAGAGCCGGGAAATTGCCCGACATGATGGGCGACGGGGCGTAGGCCGCGATCTCGCGACCCGTGCCGAGGTCCCACGTGCTGTCGAACGTGCCGCCCGCGTCGCGGTTCCACACGCCGGCGTCGAAGAGATGCAGGAAGCCGTCGTTCGCGCCGACGGCGAGGACCTTGCGGCGGTACTGGTGCGTTGACGCGAAGGTCGCGTAGTCGTTCAGGTTCGACGACAGGTACTGGAAGTAGTTCGGCGGACCGATCATCAGCGGCTCGGAGTGGAAGATGTCTCCCAGCTTGTGCGAATAGCCCGGCGGGCTCGTGGCGCCGTCCGTCTGGACCTGCGGCGCCGTGCCCGGAGGCGGCGTGTCGTCCTGGTAGAAGTAGGAGTACTTCTGCTGCTGGCCGGCGTTCGGGCCGACCGGGGCTCCCGGCGGCGCGACACTCGGCTGGTTCAGGACCTCGTCGCGGCTGCCGTTGGTGGTCATGCCGCCGCGCAGAAAGTCCACCGTGAGCTTGGCCTTGAGCGCGTCGGCCGCGGAGGTCGTCAGACCCATCGCCGACACGAGACCCGTGGAACAGGTGCCGCCCGGGCAGAAGAAATCGTTCCGCGTCATCGGAACGCTCGCGCCCGAGCCCCAGACGATCTTGCGGCCCGGCCACACGCTGATCTGCGGCGCGTTTGGGGCCATCGGGCCGACCGGCGTCGAGTTCTGCGCGAGGTTCGCCACAGGGTCGGTGTAGCCGAGCACGCGCGCGGCGTTCCACACGGGCTTACGGACGGTGGGATCCGGATCGTCGGGCGTCGATTCATCCGGGTATCCGCCCGTTCCGAAGGTGGACGGCGTCGGCGTCGGCGTGCCCGCGGCGACTGCCGCCGTGACGACCGGGATTGCGCCGTTGCTGTCGAGCCGGTAGCTCTTCAGCGAGCCGCTCCAGATCGACCACTGCGACAGCGTGCCGTCGGTGCTCTTGTGGCTCGGAATGACCGCGCCGATCTGGGCGGTGTCGGCGCCCGTGCCGCTCGCGAAGCCCGGCACGCTCGGCGCCACGAACGAGTTCTCGTTGCGCTTGAAGTTGAGAATGCTCTGCAGAGCGTCGCGCAGCGCCGCCCGGTTGGTGACGCCGAAGACCTGGCCCTTGCGCTGCGGGTCCGTCGTGCTGCTCGAGTTGTCCGCGATGCAGGTCAGGCGCGCGTCGTTCGGGTCGAGACCGAGACCGATGACGAACACCGGGATCGCGTCCACGGGAACCGAAGAGTCGTTCGCGTGCGCGTCGGTGCGGGCGTTCGGCGGGCTCGACGGCAGAAGCAGCGCGCCCAGGTCGCCCGCCGGGCCCTTGCCCGTCGGTCCGCCGGAGCACGGGTTGCCGAAGCACTCCTCCTCACCGTCCGTCACGAGCACGATGACGTAGTTGCGGCAGTTGATGGCCGGATCGTCGGTGAGCGGGAAGACGGAGTTGACGAAGTAGTCGTAGGCGTCTTTGAGCGCGCCGGCGAGCGGCGTGCCGGGCGCCGTCACGACCACGTTGCGCGCGTTCTCCTCGAGCCGGTACTCGTTCATGTGCGTCGCCGTCGAGTCGTAGCTGACGACCGAGGACGAGAACCGCAGGAGCTTCTTGATCGCCGGAACGCTCGGCGTGTCGCTCGGGATCCAGTCGCGCGGGAAGGGCACGACCGGCCAGTTCCCCTCGGACGGAGGCGCCGCGACGACGGGATACGGGTTCAGGAAGCCCGTCGCCGACGTCGGATCCGACGGTTTCGCCGTGTCGAACAGGGCCATGCCGCCGCAGTCCTGCGAGTAGACGTCGCACGGGTTCGCGAGCGGCGGGAACGGGCACGAGATGCCGGCGAACGCGTCGTTCGGGAACTGCTGGTCGCGCTGGAACGGAACGTCGGGGTCGAAGATCGCCGCGTACATGCCCTGGTTGTGGCGGTCGGGGATCGTCGAGGAGTCGAGCACGCCGTCGGCGTCGTTGTCGGGCGTCCCCGGCTCGGAGCCCCACTGCGGGTTGCCGGTCAGGGAGTCATCCGCCTGGTAGATGCCGAGGCCCGCGCCGAGATCGTAGAGGTCGGCGCGCTTGTAGTCGATCGTCACCGATTGCCGGAGCGTCAGCGTCGGATCCGGGTCGGCCTGCGGGTCGTCGAAACCGCGGTAAGCGAGCGGTAGCGGCGCGACGTCGGGGTTGCCGTCCCCGTCGAGGTCCACGAAGGCGCACTGCTTCGTCGAGTCGTAGGGGCACTCACCGCACAGAGGCTGGAGCTCGTCGGGCGGCAGATTCGGAATTCCGACGCACGGGGTCGCCGGAGGCGGCAGCGGCGGAGGCGGCGGCGCCATCGCGAGCAGGCCGCGGAGGGCCGGCGAGAGCCAGTTGGCGATCGCGGGCAGCCAGCTTCCGACCGGCATGCGGCCGAGCGGCAGGACGATCGGCGTCGGCGTCGGCGTCTTCGACGGGAAGGGCGTGGTCGTCTGCGACGGAGTAAGCGTCGGCGTGATCGGCGTCGCGGTGCGCGTGTTGGTGGCCGTCGGCGGAATCGGGGTCGCGGTCCGCGTCGGCGTGTTCGTCGGCGGCAGCGGGGTGTTGGTCGCCGTCGGCGGGATCGGCGTGTTGGTCCGCGTCCGCGTATTGGTCGCCGTCGGCGGAATCGGGGTCGCGGTCCGCGTATTGGTTGCCGTCGGCGGCAGCGGCGTGTTGGTCCGCGTCGGCGTCCTGGTGGCGGTCGGCGGGATGGGCGTGTTCGTCCTCGTCGGCGTGTTCGACGGCGTGAACGTGCGGGTGAACGTCGGCGTGATCGTCGGCGTGTTCGTGCGCGTCGGCGTGTTGGACGGCGTGAACGTCCGCGTGAACGTCGGCGTGTTGGACGGGGTGAACGTCCGTGTGAACGTCGGCGTGTTCGTCGGCGTGTTCGTCCGCGTGAACGTCGGCGTGTTCGTCGGCGTGTTCGTCCGCGTCGGCGTGTTGGACGGCGTGAACGTCCGCGTGAACGTCGGCGTATTCGTCCGCGTCGGCGTGTTCGACGGCGTGAACGTGTTCGTCCGGGTCGGCGTGTTCGTCGGAGTCGCCGTCTTCGTCGGCGTGTTGGACGGCGTGAACGTCCGCGTGTTCGTCGGCGTGTTCGAGGCCGTCGGGGTATTGGTCGCGGTCGACGTCCGCGTCGGCGTCCGCGTGATCGTCGGCGTCAGGGTGATCGTCGGCGTGCTCGTCGGGGTCCGCGTGAGGGTGGCCGTCCGCGTGGCCGTGGCCGTCGCGGTGGAGGTCGGCGTCGCGGTGGACGTGCGCGTGGCCGTGCGCGTCGGCGTGCTCGAAGGCGTGGCCGTCGCGGTCCGCGTCAGCGTCGGCGTCGACGAGAGGGACGGCGTCGCCGTCGGCGTCGCGGGCGGACCGTACTCGTCCACCTTCACGAAGACGTCCGGGTCGCCGTAGTTGCCGGAGACGACCTGCATCCGGAGCTCGAAGCCGGGCTTGTTGGGGTTGCGATAGATGACGAGGCCCTGGTTCAGGCCCTTCGGTCCGAAGGCGCCGCGCCAGGTACCCGGGTGGGGCGGGTCGGGCTTCCCGCCGCTACCCGGCACGCCCACCGGCAGACCGTAGGGGAAGCGGATG
>Ga0335080_10006380_pt1 | contig 12185 bp, 7 predicted proteins | sample Lox_Sample_34_FD_206720 | JGI IMG/M metagenome (GOLD analysis project Ga0335080, IMG submission 206720) | Soil microbial communities from Loxahatchee National Wildlife Refuge, Florida, United States - Lox_Sample_3.4 | ecosystem: Environmental > Terrestrial > Soil > Wetlands | place: USA: Florida...
TCACCTGTCCCAGCAGGGGGTCGATCTGCGACAGGCTCTCGATCTCGTCGCCCCACAGCTCGATGCGGTAGGCGTAGTCGTCGTAGGTGGGGTACACCTCGATCACGTCGCCGCGCACCCGGAAGGTGCCGCGGCGGAAGTCGATGTCGTTTCGGTCGTAGAGGATGTCCACCAGGCGGGAGACGATCTGGTTGCGCGAGATCTTCTGCCCCTTTTCGAGCATCAGCAGCATGCCGTAGTACGCCTCGGGCGAGCCGAGGCCGTAGATGCAGCTGACGCTGGCCACGATGACGCAGTCGCGGCGCTCGAACAGCGATTTGGTGGCGGACAGGCGCAGCTTGTCCAGCTCGTCGTTGATGGTGGCTTCCTTCTCGATGTAGACGTCGCTGGCCGGGATGTACGCCTCCGGCTGGTAGTAGTCGTAGTAGCTGACGAAGTACTCCACCGCGTTGTCGGGGAAGAACGAGCGGAACTCGTGGTACAACTGCGCGGCCAGCGTCTTGTTGTGCGCCAGCACCAGCGCCGGGCGGCCGATGTTCTCGATGACCTTGGCCATCGTGAACGTCTTTCCGGACCCGGTCACCCCGAGCAGAACCTGGTGTTGTTCCCCCTCGCGCACGCCGCGGCACAGCTCTTCGATGGCGGCGGCCTGATCGCCCCGGGGGCGGTAGCTGACCGCCAGGCGGAAACCCATATACATCCAGTATAGGAACTGGCCGGCGTCCGCGAAGCGGCGCGAGACGGCCCGTACTGCGGCGCGCTACCCTACGGGAATGCCCGCCCGCCTGGCGGCGCTCGCGCGCCGGACACTGATGTGCGCCGGGCTGCTTCTGCTGGTGGTGACTTTCACTCCGCTGGTGCGTTTCATGGCCGGGCGGCTGGCGGAATGGGGCGACGGCACGAGCGGAGATACGATGGTCCTGCTGGGCGCGGAAACCGTCGAGTACCCCGGGTTCCCCGGGGGTAGGATCATCGGCGACAGTACCTACTGGCGGACGCTGCACGCCATTTACTTGTGGCATAAAGGTCACTTTCGCCGGATGGTGATCTGCGGCCGCGGAGTGGCGGCGACGGTGAAACCGGTCCTGGTAGCCTACGGTATTCCCGAGCAGGCTATCGAGCTGGAAGAACGCTCCGAATCGACGCGGGAGAACGCGCTGTACGCCAAGCCCGTTCTCTCGGCGTCGCCCGGTCCGGTGGTGCTGGTGACCAGCGATTACCACATGTACCGGGCGCGGCGCTGTTTTGCACGAGAGGGCATCGCGGTCATTCCGCAGGCAGCGCCGGACGTGCTGAAGCGCTTCGGCTCCTTCCCGGCGCGGTGGCCCGGATTCTGGGTGGTCGTGACAGAACTGGGCAAGATCGCCTGGTACCGGGCCCGCGGCTGGATGTGAACCCGGGCGGAGGTCTCGCGCAGGCGCGTAGGCGCAAAGAAAAGAGCAACCGGAACGCTCCCGGCGGCAGCCTCTGCGGGGACTCGCCGGCCGATCGTGTCCGCGCCGCGCGATGACGGGATGCCATACCGGTGTCGAGCCCGGATCGAGCCCATGCCGGGGGCAGGCGGCGCCCACAAACGCGGGCGGTTCGGCGGCACGGGAGGGCACGTAGCGGAGTGAGCTGCCGGCGACAGCCTGGCCGTGACCCTCCGGCCGATCGGGGCCGCCCGCGCCCCGGAATGACGGGATGCCATACTGGTGTCGGGCACCGGTGCGCATCCTTTTTCTCTCACCCCGGCAATGCTGGCCGCCGACCAGCGGCGCCAAGCTGCGGGATTTCCATCTGGCCCGGGCGCTGGGCCGGCGCGCGGAGGTGAGCTATGTTTTCTTTTCCCAGGAGGGCGCCCCTCCGCCCCCGGCGCAGGACCTGTGCTGCCGCGAACTGGTGGCCGTCCCCCCGCCGCGCCGGTACACGCCGTGGAAGATCGTCCGCGGGTTGTTCGGGCGCTGGCCGCTGCCGGTGGTCAACTACACCTCGCCGGAGATGAAAACGGAACTGAGCCGCCTGACGAAGGGCCGCTCGTTCGACCTGGTGCATCTGGACAGTATCCACATGACCGGCTACCTTCCCCTGCTCGAGAAGCGGTTGGGGACGGTGCGGGCGGTGTACGACTGGCACAACATCGAGTCGGAGATCATGCTTCGCTACGGTACGAATACCGACTCCGTTCCCCGCAAGGTCTACGCGGCCATCACGGCGCGCCGCCTGGCCTCGCTCGAAAGGGCGGTGCTGGCGTCGGCGTTCGGCCACATCGTGTGCAGCGAACGCGAGGGGCTTCAGTTGCTGGGTATTGCGCCCGGACGGAGGGTGGAGGTCATCGACAACGGCGTGGACATAGCGGCATGGAGCGAAGAAAATGAGGCGACCCGGGACCGCCTGCTGTTTGTCGGTGCCATGCGGTATCACGCCAATGTCGACGCCGTGGTTACGTTCGCGCGCGGCGTCTGGCCCAGGGTGCACGCCCGGTTTCCCGGCTGGCGGCTGACCGTGGTAGGCGCCGACCCCGCGCCCGAAGTGCTGGCGCTGCGGGCACTGCCCGGCGTCGAGGTCACGGGCACCGTGCCGGAGGTGAAGCCGTATTATCGGGAGGCGGTGGCCGCCATCGCCCCGCTGCGCTCGGGTGGCGGCACGCGGCTGAAAATCCTGGAAGCGATGGCGGCCGGAGTCCCGGTGGTGTCCACCGCTCTCGGCGCGGAGGGGCTGAAAGTTTCTCCGGGCCGGGACATCCTGCTGGCCGAGACCGGGGAGGAATGGGTCCGGGCTTTGGAATCTCTGGCGGAACAGCCGCAACTGGCTCGGCAGCTTGCCGCGGCGTCAGGCGCGCTGGTGCGGTCGCAATACGACTGGAACGTCCTCGGCGAGAGGCTTTATGCGACTTATGACCGCTGGCTGCGAGAAGTGGCCGCTTCGCCCGCAGGAAGAGCCGCATCTCCTTCACCCCCCGCGACACACACCCGCCCTGTTTCTTGAATCGGGCCGGGGGAACCGCCCCCGGCCGATAGTGGCAACGGGTTCCTAACCCGGCATCGCGGTAGACTGAGGCAGGCGGAGCAGGAGCACACTCATGTCCGACAGGCATGCATACGGAATCGCGGCGGCTGCCGCGCTGCTGTTGGCACCGGCGTTCGCCGGCGGTCCAACGTTTCTTCCCGACGCGACCTTCAAGGGGTCGAACCTGGCAGGGTGGCACTCGTGGGGTCAGGCCGACTGGCGGGCGCAGGACGGAGAACTCATCGGCACCCCCCGGCCGGGCGGCAGCGGCTGGCTGGTGCTGGATCATCCCTACCAGGACGTCGGCCTCTACGCCTCTTTCCGCTGCGCTGGGGGCTCGAAGATGGGCGTCCTCTTCCGCGCCGAGAAGACCGCCGACGGCATGAAAGGGATCTTCCTCTCGCTCGACCAGGACGACGTCGCGTCTTACCGCGTGGTGCTGGACGCGGACGGCCGGGAAATCCAGCGCGAGAAACTGAGATACGCGGGCGGGCAGGTGCGGATTGCGCCACCTGCCAACCCCGCGGCTGCCCGCGGCGGAGGCCCTCCTCGTTTCGGCGGTGCGACGATAGCCCGTTTTCCGGGCCCTCCCGGACTGATGCTGCCGATCCCGGCGCCCCATGGGGACGTCCGCCCGGACGACTGGAACCAGGTGGAGGTCCTGCTGGACGTCAACATCATCCGGGCGTTCCTCAACGACGGCGGCGAAGCGGGGGGCGGGGTGGCGGACGACGATGCCGGACGCTATGGTCCGCTGGCGCTTTACGCCGGCGGCGCTGGCGAGGTGCGGTTCAAGGATGTCGCCTACAAGGACCTCTCAGTGAAGGTGACGCCGGCGGAGCAGGTGTCGCCGCGATTCCGGATAGAGCGCCTCAACGAGATGTTCTATTCCTGGTCGGCGGCGACGGCGGATTTCAATCGCGACGGCATCCCGGACCTGGTGGCCGGTCCCTACATCTACTACGGTCCCGATTTCCGCAAGTCGCGTGAGATCTATGCGGCGCATACCTGGAACGCATCGCGCGAATATCCGTCGGACAGCTGGGTACAGATGGCGGCCGACTTCACCGGCGACGGCTGGCCCGACGTCCTGACCACCAGCCACTCCGGCAACGCGGGAGCGATCCTTTACGTGAACCCGCGCGGAGAATCGCGCCGCTGGGACAAATACCAGGTGGTGCCGATCGTGTCCACCGAGATCGCGCTGGTGCGGGACATCGACGGCGACGGCAAGCCGGAACTGGTCTACGGGGCCGAAGGTTACCTGCGTTACGCGAAGCCCGACCCGGCCCGTCCGACCGCTCCCTGGATCGTGCGCACGATCTCGGAGAAGGGTCCCTGGGGCGCCGCCCATGGCCTCGGCGTGGGCGACATCAACGGCGACGGGCGCCCGGACGTGGTGGGCGCGTGGGGATGGTGGGAGCAGCCCGCGCCGGGGAGCGGTCAGGAACTCTGGACATACCACCCGGAGGCGTTCGGCCGCTGGAACCGCGCGTCTCCGGGCGGCGGTGAGACGGCCGTGTACGATGTGAACGGCGACGGCCTGAACGACGTGGTGGCCTGCCTGCAGGCGCACGGTTTCGGCCTGGCCTGGTTCGAGCAGAAGCGCGACACGGCCGGCAGGATATCCTTCGAGCGCCACATGATCATGGACGACTTCTCGACCCGGAATGCCGGCGGCGTGACCTTTTCGGAACTGCACGGATCGACCGCGGCCGACGTCGATGGCGACGGCGTGCCGGACTTTATCGTCGGCAAGCGCTACTGGTCGCACCTGGACGACTACTACGATCCGGATCCGTACGGCGCGCCGGTGCTGTATTGGTACCGGACGGTGCGGAACCCGAAGGCGCCGGGCGGCGCGGAGTTCGTCCCGGAGCTGATCCACAACCGGTCGGGCGTCGGTTCCGACGTGCTGGCCGCGGACCTGAATGGGGACGGCGCCATCGACATCGTCACCTCTACCAACCGGGGTACGTTCATCTTCTGGGGCGCGCCGCGCACCGGCTCGGGAAAAACGGCGGCTGCGCGCACGCGGAAGTAACGTCGGGGAGCGCCGGCGGCTGCCGGGCCCGTGGAGTCCTCCGGACCGGCAGTTCGCCGCAGTTCGGGCCTCTGGTGCGACGTAACGGGTTGAACCCGGCCCGGGACCCGGTTGCGGTCGATGGCGGGAGTCACGGCGTGGGGTTCTGCTACCGGGCGGCGGCGCAGGGCCCGCCGGGCCGGCTGCTCGCCACCCCTTGTGTCTGGCGGCGGCATGGGCTCAGCCCGGCCCGAGTCCCGGTTCCGCGCCTCGGGTGGCGGTCTTCGGGGGTGTGGCGGTCGGAGGGAGTCACCCGGATCGGGTTCCGACGCCGGGCGACGGCGCAGGGCCCGCCGGCCGTCAGGAGCCTACGCTCCGGACTCCGGGTTCCAGCGATTCCGCGGCCGGGGTCGCCTCGGGGGAAGGGCGCACGTAGACAGTCTGGGACTGGTAGGGCATGGTGATCCCTTCCTCGCGGAACCGGCGGTAAATGCGCTTCCGCAGTTCGTGGCGGGCCTGGCCCTGGTTGGAGAACTCCGCCACCTGGCAGTTCACCGTGAAGGCAAAGGCAGAATCGCCGAAACCGGGCTCGAACATAACGCTCGGCGCCGGTTCGGCCAGCATGTTGGGCGCCTCCGCGACGGCGGTGCACGCCACGTCGAGCAGCACCCGCTCCACCCGCTCGGGGTCGCAGTCGCTGCTCGCGGCCACCTGCACCGATACCGAGATGCGCTTATCGGGGAGGTAATAGTTGGTCACGATCGCCTGCGCCAGCTTGTTGTTGGGCACGATGATCAGGTTATTGGCCAGGGCCCGGATGGTGGTGCTGCGCCAGCCGATGTCGGTGACGTAGCCCTCCTCGCCCGTATTCAACTTGATGTAGTCGCCGAGCCGGACCTGCCCGGCGATGGCCACGTAAAACCCGGAGAACAGGTTAGACAGGGTGTCCTGCAGGGCCAGTGCGACCGCCAGGCCGCCGACGCCCAAGGCCGTCAGGATCGGGGTGATGGGGATCCCGAGCTGATTCAGCAGCACGAGGACGCCCAGGATCACGACGGCGAGCTGGGCCAGGTTCCGCGTCAGCGTCGTCACCGGCAGCGCGCTTGGAATCTGGCCGCCGTAGTAATGGATCAGGTTGCCGGCCAGCCGCGCGAACATCACCGTCAGCGAGAGGATCAGCAGCACCAGCAGTATGCGCGCGCCCCAATTTTGGTATCTCGGCGGCAGGTCGGAAGACTGGATGGCCGCGTGCAGCGCCAGCATCAGCGCCCACATCACCATCGGCGTGCGCAGCGATTCGCTCAGGATGAGGGCCGGACGGCTGTGCGTGCGCTCCGTCCACGACCCCAGCAACCTCCTGACCAGGCGGGCGGCGGCATACCCAGCTGCCAGCGTCACAGCGAACACCACCAGAGGGAAGAAGACTTCAATCGGGTCGTGAAACAGCAGGCGGCGGATCGCTTCCATCTCGCGGTTCTCCTAGGATAAGGTTCGCATATCCCGGCCTGGGGAGCCGCCTCCCGCAGCCGGCCGAAGGCTCGTTACTGGTCTGCACGCCGGAGCCCCATGGTGCGTCACTCAAGTGTGCGGATACGTGCGCAGGTTGGGGGGCTGGTGGTGTGCCTGGCTCTGGCATACGGCGTGCGCGCGGCCGGGCCGTCCGCCGCCGAACTTTTCGCCCAAGGCCGTAAGGCGGAGAAAAAAGGCGAGATGGCGGTCGCCTACATCCTGTATGCCCGGGCCGCCGCGATGGAACCGGGGAACCAGATGTACTGGCTGCGCAGCCAGGCGGTGCAGTCCCGGGCGGCCCTCCAGGCCAAGCTCAGCCCCAAGCCGTCGGAGGAATCCCCGGCTCCGCTCGAGGCCGCTCCCGAGCCGCAATACGACACCCCCACCGATCGCGACCTGGCGGACGCGCGCAAGCCCTTGCCGCCATGGGAATTGAAGGGCCAATCGGGACTCCGGGATTTCAGCCTGCGCGGCGACTCCAAAGCGCTTTACGGGCAGGTGGCCCAGGCTTTCGGCCTGGACTGCGTCTTCGACGGCGACTTCGATGCCGGTAAGTCCATCCGCTTCGAAGTGCGGCAGATGGACTACCGCCAGGCGCTGCACGCCCTAGAGGCCGCCACCGGGTCGTTCCTCGTGCCGCTCTCCGGCAAACTGCTCCTGGTGGCCAAGGACACGCCGCAGAAACGCCAGGAAGTGGAGCCGAGCGTGGCGATCGCGATTCCGCTGCCGGAGCCCACCAGCAACCAGGACTTCAACGCGCTGATCACGGCCGTGCAGCAGTCCATGGCCATCGAGAAGGTTTCCTGGGACACGCAGAAGAACGTGGTGGTGATGCGGGACCGAATCTCCAAGCTGATCCCGGCGCGGGCGCTGTTCGAAGATCTGCTCTACCCGCGCGCGCAGGTGATGATCGATCTCCAGTTCAATGAGATCAGCCGCGACGACCTGATCACCTGGGGACTGGACCTGAACGCCACGTTCCCTCTCATCCCATTGACCAAGGATCTGCACAACAATCCGTCGAACATTCCGCAAGATATAGCCGGCCTGCTGGTCTTCGGCGCCGGCAGGAGCCTGATGGGCCTGGGGATCACCAACCCCACGCTGGTGGCCCAGATGACCCGATCGGCGGGCAACCTGTTGCTGAGCTCGACAATCCGCTCGGTGGACGGGCAGCCGGCGACGTTTCACATCGGGGACCGCTACCCCATCGCCACCAGCGGGTACTTCGGCCCCGCGGGTTTCAGCGGCGTGAACGCCTACACTCCGCCGCCGTCGCTTTCCTACGAGGACCTCGGGCTGGTGTTGAAGGTCACCCCGGCGGTGCACGGAACGCAGGAAGTTACGCTGGATATCGACGCCGAGTTCAAGGTGCTGTCGGGGACTTCCGTAAACGGGATTCCGGTCATCTCCAACCGCCTGCTGAAGTCGAAGGCGAGCCTGAAGACGGGTGAGTGGGCGATCGTGGCCGGCCTGATCAACCCGTCGGAGGCGCGCACTCTGGCCGGCATCGCCGGGCTGGCGCGGGTGCCTGTGCTGGGCACTCTCACCAGTAAGCACACCCGCGACAAACAGGACCATTTCGTGCTGATCCTGATGCGCCCGCACCTGCTGACGCTGCCTCCCGACCAGGTCATCACCCACACCTTCGCGGTGGGGTCCGAGAGCCGCCCGCGCACCCCGCTGTAGCTGCTTTCTGACCACCCGCCCGCTCTTGGACGGTCGTGGCCTCTCGGATTGCGTCGTTGGTGCGTTGGCACTCGCGCACCGAGCCGCTGAGCGCTGCGGGAAGCGGGAGACGATTTCCGCCGGGAGCGCTGGAGGCAGCGTTCCACGGAATGGCGAAAATCGCCTTGCCGGCAAAAGGCAGAATGGCTCCGGCACCCGGATCACGGCCGCTTTCACGGCGCGCCCATCGCCGGCTGGTATGGTGAAGAGGATGTCGCGCATGATCGAAGAGATCCGGCAGCAGCCGGAGGCGCTGGAACGGACCCTGGCGGCGGAGATCCGCCGGGTGGAACGGTTCCGGCAACGGATCGCGCGCCGCCCGCCGAAAATGGTGGTGCTGGTCGCGCGCGGCACGTCGGACAATGCCGCGCTGTTCGGCCGGTACCTGCTGGAGATCACGACCGGCATTCCGGTCTCGCTGGCCGCGCCCTCCATCCGCACGCTTTACAAAGCGCGCGTCGATTACCGCGACGCCCTGGTGGTCGCGGTCTCGCAGTCGGGAGAATCCACCGACACCAACCTGGTGCTCGAGGACGCCCGCGAACAGGGAGCGCTCACGCTGGGCATCACCAACGAACGCCGCAGCACGCTGGCCTCGCTCGCCGAGCACGTGTTCCTGGTGCGCGCCCGGCGCGAGCAGAGCGTGGCCGCCACCAAGACCTACACGGGCCAGCTGCTGATGCTCTACCTGCTGGCTTACGCACTGGGCGCGCGCATCCGCCCGGCCGACCTCGAGCGCCTGCCGGAGCGCGCCAACCTGGCGCTGCAGACCGAGGACGAGGTGCGCGAACTCTCCAGCCGCTACCGCTACATGCATCACGCCGTAGTGGTCGGCCGCGGGTTGAACTACGCCAACGCTTTCGAGTTCTCGCTCAAACTGATGGAGACCTGTTACGTGGTGGCGGAGCGGTTCTCCTCGGCCGACTTCATGCACGGCCCCATCGCCCTGGTCGAGCCCAGCTTTCCAGTGTTCGCCTTCGCTCCGCCCGGTGTGACCTGGGCCTCCATCAGCCCCACGCTGGACCGCCTGAACAGCCTGAAAGCCGAGGTGGTCACCATCACCGACGCCGGCAACCGCGAGGTCGAGGGCAAAAGCCGCCGGGTGATCCGCCTGCCGCGGCGGTGCGGGGAACTGTTCACGCCCATTCCCTACATCATTCCGGCACAGCTGTTCGCGGCCTGCCTGGCGGCCCAGAAGGGCCTCGACCCGGACCGCCCCCGCACCCTCAGCAAAGTGACCCGGACGCTGTAGAGATCGGCGGAAAGGGAACGCCCGCGGTACCGCTCGGGCGTTGCCCTGCGGCCGTCAACCCTTCTTCATCGAGTACTTGTTCAACATCTGGATCAGCTTGTCCGCGGCCTCCGGCGGCTTGGCGCCGCTTTCCAGGATCTGTTTGCTGTCCCAGCGCTGCCCGTACATCGCCTGGTTCTCGTCGATATCGTTACGCAGGGTGGCGCCGTCCAGCGACACCCCGGCAAACACTCCTTTCGACCGGGACCAGGAAAGGATTTCCGCCGTCATCAGCGCGTCGGTCTGGGCGGTCGCGTTGCGGCCCACGGGGCCGGCAGCGGCCTGAGCCTCGGCGCCGATGGTGAACTTGCTGGTGGTCAGCCGCTTCATGCCGCGTTCGTTCATCACCAGCAGGATGACGTCGGTCGAAGAGACTCCGATCTGGAGCCCGAAGCTGCCGCCCTCGATGCGGATGGCCGCCGGCGCTCCCCAGCCGTTGCCGTCCGCGGCGCGGCAAAGTGCAAACCCCCGGCCGTATTTGCCGCCGACGACGAAGGCTCCTTTTTTGAGCCCCGGCACCAGCACGATACAGAAGGACTTGTCCAGCAGGTCCTGGGGAATCGACCTGTCGGGACTGCCCATGATCTCGGTGAACAGGCTGGCGGCGTCGTTCAGCCGGTCGGCGGCCTTCTCCGCCGCCGGCAGCAGGCCGCAGCCCAGCGTCCCAGTCAGCAACACAGTGGTCAGGCGCATACCAACATGCTACCGCGCGCGCGATGCTCCCGCGGTGAAATGTTGCGCTGCCTCCGCTGCCAGTCGCGCCGGCATCGCTCAGCGGCGACGCTCGGTCAGGTAATACAGGCTCGGCAGTGCGAGCAGCGTCAGCAAGAGCGTGGAAATCAGGCCGCCCAGCACCACGGTCGCCAGGGGCCGCTGAATGTCCGATCCGATACCGGTCGCGAAGGCGGCCGGCACCATGCCCAGCATAGCGACCACGATCAGGATCAGCCGGGGCCGCAACTGAGCGCAGGCGCCGACCACGACCGCTTCACCGAGGGGCAGCCCGTACAACTCCCGCTGCCGCCTGATCTCGGCGATGTAGAGGACGCCGCTCATCACCGCCACGCCGAACAGCGAGACGAATCCGACCGCCGCCGACACGCTCAGGTTGATCCCTCGCAGCCAGAGGGCGACCACGCCTCCGATGATGGAAAACGGCACGTTGACCAGCACCAGCCCCGCCGCGGTGGACGAGCCGAAGGCCCAATAGAGCAGCGCGAAGATGATGAGGATGGTGAGGGGCAGGATGAGCCGGAGCCGCTTGCCCGCGCGGTCGAGGTTCTCGAACTGTCCTCCCCAGTTCACACGGTAGCCTTCCGGCAGGCGGATATTGCGGGCAAAGGCGTGCTGGGCCTCGCTCACGAACGAGCCCTGGTCCCGTCCACGAATGTTCGTGCGGACCGTGATCTGGCGCTCGTTTTCGCGGCGCGCGATCATGCTGGCTCCGTCCGCCACGCCGATGGACGCGAGCTGCGAAAGGGGTACTTTTCCGCCATCCGGCGTGTGCACCAGGATGTTGCCGAGGGCGACGTTGTCCGCGCGCTCCTCCGCCGGGTACCGGGCGGTGATGTCGAACTTGCGGTCACCCTCGAACTTGGTGGCAATGGCCTTACCCCCCACGGCCAGCTCGATCAGCTCCTGGATCTCTTCGATGTTGATGCCGTAACGCGCCAGCGCCTGGCGGTTCAACTCGATGCGAAGCTGCGGCTGGTCGGCTTCCTGCTCGATGGCCGTGTCCGCGGCGCCCGGGACCGATTTCAGGAGAGCGAGGGTTTGCACGGCGGCCTGCCGCAACCGGCCCAGGTCGGGACCGGTCAGGATGACGGCCAGGTCGGCCGAAGATCCCGTCACCGACTCGGTGACCATGTCGATGATGGGCTGAGTGAAATTGAAATCCGCACCCGGAATCTGGGAACGTAAGCGGGCGCTCAGCTCTTCCACGAGCTGGCGCTTGGTCCGGCCTTTCTCCCACTCCGCATAAGGGCGCAATCCGATCAGGAATTCGTTGCGGTTGGGTCCGAAGGGATCCGTCCCCGAGTCCACGCGTCCCGACTGCGAGGCGACCAGGCTCACCTCCGCGGATTGGTGCAGCAGCTCGCGGATATCCGATGCGATCTGTGCCGATTTGGCCAGCGAGACGCCAGGAGGCAGGTTGGAGCGAATCCAGATCAGGCCCTCGTCCAACTGCGGCAGGAATTCCGTTCCGAGCGACATGCCCAACGCCACCGCTCCCGCGACCAGGAGACAGGCTGCCGCCGTCATCCTCCAGGGCCGCCGCAAAGAAATGCGCAGCGCCCGTTCGTACCAGCCGGTCATGTGGTCGATTAGCGGGTTGTGCCAGGCGTTGCAGCCGTTGCGAAACAGGTAAGTGGCAGCCGCCGGAACCATGGTCAGGCTGAAGATCATCGAGCCCACCAGCGCCGCGCACACGGTGAAGGCCATGGGTGTGAACAGGCGGCGTTCGACGCGCTCCAGGGTGAACAGCGGGAGGTAGGCGGAAACCAGGATCAGCAGCGAGAAGAAGATCGGGCGCTGGACCTGCAACGCGGCGCTGCGAACCGCCTCGAACATCCGCACCTGCCCGCCTTCCCGCTCCTCGAGCGAGAGCCGCCGCACGATGAACTCGACCATTACCAGGGTGCCGTC
>Ga0335080_10006381_pt1 | contig 12184 bp, 12 predicted proteins | sample Lox_Sample_34_FD_206720 | JGI IMG/M metagenome (GOLD analysis project Ga0335080, IMG submission 206720) | Soil microbial communities from Loxahatchee National Wildlife Refuge, Florida, United States - Lox_Sample_3.4 | ecosystem: Environmental > Terrestrial > Soil > Wetlands | place: USA...
CCCAGGTGAGCCGCGCAAAGCGCTCGCGGCACCTGGGGCACCGGGCACCGGCCATCACTGAAACGGATTCGCGACCTTGACCCCGAAGTACTCCTGCCCGGCGTTCAAGTCTTCCGACCAGATTCTTTCGCACCCGGCTTTTTCTGCCGCGGCGACGATCATGCCGTCGTAGAAATGCAGGCCGTAGCTGTCACGCGCCTCGACGGCGCGCCTTACCATGTCACCGTCGGGCGTGATCAGCGGGATGGGGGCGAGCGCATCCAATAGCGAAACTACAGTTTCCGACGATGGGGTGGGAACGACCTTATGAAGCAGAGTCGCCGCAAACTCTGCCAGAACCTGAGTGGAGATTACGAACCCGCCGGCCACGGCTTTTCTGATCAGCGCCTGGGCGGCCTGCTGCTTGGCCGGGTCGGTAACGTCGTAGGCATAAACCAAGATGTTCGAATCGATGAAGTCAGGAACGGACATACAGGTCTTCCCGCTTCCAGTTGCGCTTGCCCACCCGAAATTGAAATTTGGAGAAGCTGCGCTCGAGGGCTTCGCGTTCGCGTCGCTTGCGGCCAGAAGCAGTATGTTCGGCCGCCAGACCTTCAAGATATGCGCGTACCAAACCGGTGAGGGTCGTGTCTTTTTCGACAGCTATTTTTCGTACATCTTTTACCAGCTGATCGTCGAGCGAAAGCGTGATGTTCATTGACCCATAATAAGGGAAATACTTATTATGGGCAAGGGAGAATGTTCAGTTATTACCGCTGTCCTTTGCCTTTCTCCCGGCCTACCCCGACAGAGGCTGCCCCAGCTTTAGGGTTGTGCCTTCGCGACTGGAAAGATATCAAGAAACGCGGCAGCTGCGCTCCACTGCGAACACAGATTCGGCCCGGGATATGTTTGTTGCTGCGCTTCCGTGCGCGCGACGGAAATCCCCAGCCTTCGCACAGAACGCGAAAGGCTGGGCCGGCCTGCGGTTTGCCGTTTAGTTCGGACCCGGTGTTCCGTCCGACCAGTGGTTCACCACCACCATCATGACCGTCGCCCGAGCTTCCGCATAGTTTGACGAGATGACCGGTGAACCTGGAAGATTCGCGCCCCAACTCCCCGCCGAATCTCCCGCAACATAAAACATCAGGTGTGGTTTCCAGTTCTTGCCCTGGTCGTTCAGGTACTGCTGCTTCGACATCATGTAGCACATCGCGCCGGGTTCCAGCGCAGGCAGTTCCCCGTGATCGAGGGCCGCCGCCAGCGCCTGCTCGATCTCCGGCTTCGATTTGCCGGCCAGCACCAGCCGGGTTTTCATGAGATAAACCTGGGCAACGCTCCGAGCGGCCGCCGGATTGAAACAGTTCGGCGAGAAATGTTTGGGATTCCAGAACTCCGGGCTGTCCACGGGATTGGCCCAGGATCGCTCCACATAGCAGAGAAAACCGTTCGTGCCCTGCTGGACGGTCGTGTATCCCTGGCGCCCCATCACCATCACCGTGGCCCCGTCCGCAATGGATGCCGGCGCGGCGCTGCGAGCGAGCGCGATCTCCGCCTCTTTCGGCATCAGATACTCCTCCAGAGGAGCCATCGCCGGATACGGGTTCGCCTCCGCTCGCTCCTGGGAGGCGGCTTCCCGCACAACAAACAGTGTCAGCAACACAAGAGCGAGGATCGTGACCGTCTTTCGCATGCGACTCTCCATCTCTGGAAGGATTCGAATGTGGAGTTCCCCTGGTCCGCATGCTCAGCGGAGCAATCGAACAGCCAAAGCGCGATGTGCCGAAGCACTGTATTTTCGGGATTAACGCCCCGAAAATCGTCCTCATTCTTCCGAGGAATGGAGAGTCCCTACATAACGCCATAGGTCATTCTTCCGAGGAATGGAGGAAGTACAGCGGCGGGACTGAGTATAGGCATCCGGTCAACCGACGAATTCGAATGGATTGAAGACGTTGACTTCAAGCTGCCCAAAGTTGCGCTGATTGCGTGTGGCTACGCTCAGGCCGTGAACGCGTGCGGTCGCCGCGATCATGGCGTCTTCGATCCACTCCGGTGACTTGCCCGCCATCATCCGCCCCCACTCGCGAAAGCAGGCGGCATCCATTGGCAACGTCGCGAACGAAGCCTCTACCGAATCGAGCCACCGCTCAATTTCCCGCGCCTCCGCCGCATCATTTTTGCGGGTGAGTTCTACGCCGGCTTGCAGTTCTCCGATAGTCACCGCGGAAAGGAAAATTTGCTCGACGCGAAGGGTCCCTATCCACGCCACAACAGCGCCGTGGGGTTTGGGCTTGCGCAATTCAGAGACAATATTCGTATCGAGCAGGTAGCGCGTCACTGGATGTCAGGATTAGCCAAGTCTACCGTCGGGCGGCGTTTCCATGCGCCGCGTTTGGGCGCGATGTCGTCAAAGCGAGGGCCGTGACCAAGCAACAACTCCTTGATATTAGGCCGGCTCTGCGATTGCAGGCGCCGCCATTGTCCGATCGGAACCAGCACGGCCTCTGCGATTCCCCGCCGCGTCACGATCTGCGGTCCCTTCTTCAGTGCGGCATCGAGGAAATCACTGAACTGCGCCTTCGCCTTCTGCAGTTGCCATGAGTTTTTCATTCCAAACTCATTATACGACTAGTCAGATAACTAGTCAATATAGCACAGTCGGGCTGCCTCGCTTTGACCCCTGAGTATCATGACTGGCAATCAATCACAGGAGGCGGAACGTGGGTCAAGGAACGAAAGCTTTCCTTATAGCGGCGGGGATGATGCTTATAGCTGCCAATGCCGCGGGACAGCAGTTTCAGCTTATGGAGGCTTCCATTGACGACATTCACCGCGGCTTCGAGAACGGCACGCTGACCTGCCACAGCCTGGCGCAACAGTACCTGGACCGAATCAACGCCTATGACCACGACGGGCCGACGCTCAATGCCATGCTGTACCTGAACCCCAAGGTGTTGGAGCAGGCCGATGCCTGGGACAAACAGTTCAAAGGCAAGCAGCGGAAACCGGGCACGAAGTTCAAGCCGCTGGATTGCATTCCTGTGGTGTTGAAGGATAACTTCGACACCGCCGACATGCCGACCACCGGCGCATCGCTCGCGCTGAAGGGCATGCAGCCGTCGAAGGATGCGTTCACGGTGGCGCGCCTACGTGAGGCCGGGGCCCTGATTCTGGGGAAAACGAATATGCATGAACTGGCGCTCGCTGGGCTAACCGCGAGTTCGCTGGGAGGCCAGACAAGAAATCCCTATGAGCTGTCGCGGACCCCGGGCGGTTCTTCCGGAGGCACTGGGGCGGCCTTGGCGGCTAACTTCGCGACCGTGGGCACAGGTTCGGACACGGTGAACTCGATTCGCTCGCCTGCCTCGGCGAACAGCCTGGTCGGCATTCGCCCCACCCGGGGACTGGTCAGCCGCGCAGGCGTAATCCCGGTCTCGTTCACACAGGACGCGGTTGGGCCTCTGGCCCGGACCGTAGCCGATGCTGCGGTCATGCTCGATGTCATGGCCGGCTATGATCCCGATGATCCCGTCACGGCGCTGGGCATTGGCAAGATTCCTGCGACCTACACGGCGTCGCTCGACCGCGATGGTCTGAAGGGTGCGCGCATTGGGGTGGTGCGTACGCTGTTCGGCAGCGGCCCCGATCACCAGGAAGTCAACCGTGTGATGGCTAGTGCCCTCGAAGTACTTAAAAAGCAGGGCGCAACTCTCGTAGACATCGACGATCGAACGCTTGACGCCGGCAAGCTGAATTCGGATCTCGATGTCCAAAAGTACGAATACAAGTTGGATCTCGACAACTACCTGAAAGCCCAGCCTGACCCTCCGGTACACTCGCTGGCCGAACTGATTACGTCGGGCAAATACCATAAGTCATCACTGGAGAAGTTTCTCGCTTCGGCGGAAAGCTACGAGAACGGGCTCAACGAGCCCGACTACAAGGACCGGCGCATCAAGATCGATGACTTGCGGGTGCACATGGCGAACCTGATGGCGAAAAACAATGTGGTAGCGCTTGCCTACCCACACCAGAAACGCCTTCCGGTGATGATCGGGGATGCGGTACAGGCGGAGCGCAACGGCATTCTGGCCGCCCTCGCGGGATTGCCCGCCATCACGGTGCCCGCTGGGTTTTCCCCGCCGACGGAGAATGCACCCATCGGGGTGCCGGTTGGAATCGAGTTCCTCGGCCCGCCGTTCAGCGAACCACAGTTGTTGCGGATTGCCTACAGCTTCGAGCAGGCGACGCGCGCGCGCAAACCGCCGCAGTCTACGCCGCCACTCAATGGACGCTGAATCAAGGAAGTAGACTGGCGCCGGGGACCCGCTCTAGCGCCTGGTAAAGCATTGGCTACAGTACATAATCCCGAATGGCAGCCGGTGGGTTGCGGGCCGACCTGCGCGAGCGTCGGCGGCGCAGTCACCATAGTTGCCTCTAATTTTGTTCTCGTTCGAGGTCGGGTCTATAATCCCGGCCCGGAGGAAATCCATGCGCAAACGCATTTGCTATTCACTCGCGCTGGCCTGCCTGCTCGCGGGCACGCTCTACGCGGCGGACGATCCTTTCTACGGTAAATGGAAACTCAACATGTCGAAGAGCAAGATTACCGGAGAACAAATGAAGATCGCCGATCTGGGCGGCAACAAGTACAGCATCAGTTTCGGTACCACTCCGGAGACGTTTGTCGCCGACGGCACCGACCAGCCGACCCGCTCCGGGGGAACGATCTCCGTAACCCCAGATGGATCTAATAGCTGGAAGATGGTGGACAAGAGGAACGGAAAAGTAACCACCTCTATGACCCACACCATCTCGGCCGATGGGAAAACCCAAACGATCAAGGGCACAGACTTCAAGCCCGACGGATCAACCTCCGATTTCAAGGTTGATTACAAGCGGGTGGGCAGCGGTTCGGGATGGGCAGGCACATGGGAAAGCACCACTCTCAACTTTTCTTCACCCGATCAGTGGGAAATCTCGGCCTTCGAAGCCGACGGTCTGACCTTCTACACGGCGGCTTACGACGACCGGCTGAGCATGAAGTTCGACGGCAAGGATTACGAAGAGAAGGGTCCGAACGTCGCGCCCGGTTCGATGTCCTCGGGCAAGCGGGTCAATGCCCACACCCTGGAAGTCACCGACAAGGTGAAAGCTGAGGTGATCGACCACACGAAGTTCCAGGTATCGGCTGACGGCAAGACGCTGACGCTTACCGTTCATGAAACTGGGCAGCCGAATGCCCTTACCATCGTTTACGACAAGATGTAGCCCGCGGCTCTGTTTTCGCTCACACCCACTTCTTGCCTCTCGGGCGAGAGGTGGGTGAGCTTTTTAGGGGCGCTGCTTGCGATGCGGAGGCTTCAGCCGCGGAAGTCTGCCACCCCATCCCACACTAATTGCACCGCGATTGCGAGCAAGAGAAAACCGAAGATGCGGTTGATGGCGCCGGCCGCTCCCGGACCCAGCCGCTTCACCAGGGGACCGCCCATGCAGAGGAAGAGATAGACCATGAGGCCAAGCACGGCGATGCCGACCATCATGCCGAGATAGGTGATCCAATTGTCAGCGTGGGCGGCCAGGCCCATCACCACACCGATGGAGCCCGGGCCGGAGAGCATTGGCATGGCCATCGGAGTTAAAGAAATGTCGTCCTTTAAAGCAGCTTCGTTGCTTTCCTCAGGCGTGATTCGGCTATTGCCGGTCACCATGCTCCAGGCGGTGTTGGCGACGATCAATCCTCCGGCAATTTTCAACACCGGCAGAGAGATTCCGAAAAAGATCAGGACGAAGCGTCCGAAGAAGAGGAATACCACAAGGATTGCGATGACGTAAGCCGCGGTTCGCAGCGCCGTGTGCCGCCGTTCCGCAGCAGGGAAATTTGTGGTGAGGGAAAAGAACAGGGGCACTGCGCCGAACGGGTTAACGATGGGAAACAGCGCGAGAAACGTTCCAATGGCCGCGGCGGGCAGCTCGTGCTGAAAATGGCGCATGGCCTCGGCTGCGGTCGGCACGTTCAACGATGGCTCTCCAGCACACGAGTGGCGCGATCGAGCGCAGCTGCTAACACGGCGAGTTGCTGGCGGGTGAGAGCGAGGTCATGCTTGTCGAGAGCTTCGTTGACACCGGGAATGACTACGGCGGCGTATCCGGTGTATTGGCCCGGCGCATAGATGGCGTGGTGAAACCAAGGGCGGCCGGGCAATCCGTCGGGCATTATCAAAGCGCGTTCTGCCTCACGCAAACTACGATTCAAGGCACCCGCATCGTTCGGCGGATTTTTCTGTCGCGCCAGCAGCTTGGCTCCGGCCTGCTCGAACTTCTGCGCCGCCTTCATAGCCTCGGCAAAGCTTGGGGCCTCGGCGGCGAACTCGGCCTCAGCCTTTTTCCGTGCGGCGTCGATGTATGCCGTGATCTCCTTGCCGTATTCTTCATAGTCGTAGGGCAGCACATCGGAATCGGCCATGCGCATCAGTTCCAGACCGAATACCCGCGCCATTTCCTGCTCGTAAACGAAGGTGGGGTCGGCAAATTTCTTAAACCAGTTGAAGTTATCAAACGCCGAGTGATAAACGCCGTAGGGACCGCTTGAGCTGATATCGGTCGAAGGCACGCCGAGATGTTGCAGAAATACGGAGTAATCAGAACCGCTCCCCAGATCGCCCACCGGAACATCAGGCTTGCCTTGAGCCTGCGGAACACGCCGCGATTCGCCGATAGCATCGGTGGGTTGCTGACCAGAGTCAGCTCCGGCCTGATTCGACTTTTGCCACGCGTCATAGAGAGTGCCGCCCGCCGGGCTCGGCACTGCGGTCGAAATGTCACGGAGAAATTGCTTCAAGCTGGGAACGGAAGATGCGCCGAATTTCGTCCCGCCAACCGCCACGTCCATGTTGAAGTAAGCGGGAGAGTCGCCAAGTTCCGATGCGTGCTGCTCTCCCCACTCGGTGGAACCGATCAGGCCCTCTTCCTCGGCATCCCAACTGGCAAAGACAATGGTTCGCTTCGGACGCCAGCCGGACTTCAGTAGTTCCCCAATTCCATGGACAGCCTCAAGCATGGCCGCCGTTCCACTATTCGGGTCCACCGCGCCGAAGACCCAGGCATCGCGATGATTGCCGCCGACCACCCATTCCTTGGGAGATTCGGTTCCCGGGACACGGCCAATAACGTCCCAGATCGTGCGGAACTGGTAGTCCTGGCGAAGGTGCATCTTCACCGTCACGGGTCCGGGACCAACGTGGTAGGTAAAGGGCAAGGATCCCTGCCAGTCTCGCGGAGATTCCGGTCCTCCCAGGTGTTCGAGTATGGGCCAGGCATCGGCATAGGAGAGCGGAGTCGAAGGCACTGTCGCAAGCGCCGGCGATTGTTCCGAGGGAGTGCGCTGCGAATCCGGCAGGGATGGTAAAGATGCGACGCCTGGCGTGGTGGGATCGCCGGGAAACTGGAACATGTAGCCGACGGAACCGCGCTGCACGCCGGTATCGGGCCGCCATGGACCTTGCGGGTACTTGTCGCCTCGTCTCCATCCGTCGTCGGCGGGATCCGAATAAAGAAGTACACCGGCGGCACCGTGTTCCTGCGCGATGAACACTTTGACGCCGCGGAAATTCTGTCCATAGCGCATCAGCAGGATCTTGCCGCGCACGTCCACTTTTAGTTGTTCGAGCTTGTTGAAGTCCGCCGGGGTCCCGTAGTTGGCGTAGACCACTTCCTGCTCCACGTCTCCCGACGGCGACCCGCCATTGAAGGGCGTCACCACTCTGGGATCGTCCTGAAAGGGATCGCCCTCCACATGCTCGCGAGTGGGCCCGTGCATGTGGACATGCGGCGGCGCCGTGATGTCCACGCTGATCTCGGAGGGATAGTTCATCCACACGCGGTACTCGACGATCTCGGTTTCGAGACCCGCCTCGCGAAATTTCTGCGCTACATAGTCGGCGGTGGCCTTGTCTTCCGGCGAACCGGCAATGTGCGGCGCTTGCGTCAGCACCCGCAGGTGTTCTTCAGCAAGTTTGGGATCAGGGACGGCAAGAAAGCGCGATTCTGCGGCAGTCTCCGCCGCTGCATTGCGAAAACCGAAAATGGCAGATGTGTTGTTGTTGGGAAGAGCGGCGCTGTTGGTCGCTGCCGGCGAAGAGACCAGGACACAGGCAGCCAGGACTGTGGCGAACAGTTTCATTCCTCACCCGGAATCAAATGATGGGTTTTCAGTCTAACAGAGCAGATAAACAGATGTTGGCGCGTCGGTGAAACATGGAGGGGACCAGAGACTGGCTCCCTCCATGCGCGTGAACTTCAGAATGGCCGGGGCGGAAACACAGCGACACCGGTCGCCGCGTTGCTTGCCGGATCCGTGAACGGTGAACCGAACGGCACTGCTTCGCGCGTGCACCCGGTGTTCTGCACTTTCAGCACGGCGACGGACGATGGTGTGCCGAATTCAGCCACGTAGATGACACCCCCGGTGCCGGTCGTCTGTTCCGTCTGGATGCCGGCGTTGAACATCCATCCGCTCGTGTTGTTCAGGTTCGTGGGATTGGTAAACAAACCGGTGCAGGTGGTGGAAGGAATTGCGGTCACAATCCCGGCCGCCGGCGCTAGTTTGATGGTGGTCACTTGCCTTGAAAGGTTGTTGCTTACGTAAACGTAGTTGTTGCCAGCCATCACTCCCGGGCTGATCCAGACATTCTCGGCTCCCACGCCTGGCCCCAGGTTCACGCCCGACGCATTTGCCGGCCCGCCGTAGTCAACGGTCGGAGTGAGAGCTCCGGAAGGCATGATTTTGGAGACTTCCACCTCGGCGATGCTGTTGCGGTCACCAAAAATCGCGAACTTGCCATTGGCGGTGATGTCGATTCCGTCGGGCACGCCGAACTGGGTTGTGAAGCCGGTGGACTGGAAGGGCGGACCGGTCGGAATAAGAACACCGCCGCCCACCTTGAAGGATTGAATGGAACCATCCGCATAAGTCGCGATCAAGATATGGGGACCGGCAGCGGAAACTGCGAGCGCCTCCAGCGGTGCCCCGCTCACCCCTACTGCCGTAGTGGAAGACGACCAGAAGGGCTGGCAGGTGCTGGGGTTGATCTTGAAGAATGCAATCTCATTCGAACTGGTGAAGCCGGCGAACAAATATGGGAATCCGGTTCTACGATCAACCGCCAGAGGGATGCCTTTGTTCGGCCCTCCTGTGGCTGAGGGATCAATGGTGTTGGCCACGAACACGGTACTGGGTCCGTTGATCACAAAAGAAGCGATATCCCCATTGGGAAAAGGCACGGAACCGTTCGCATCCGAAACGTACAGGCAGTTGACCGAACTGTAACTTGCAACGACTTGTTCGGCGCCGCCATCCTGACCCGGTACGCCGTTTCCGAAGGTCGTATAACTCGCCGGTGTGGCGAGCGCGAAACCGGAAACGGGAAATACGGTCACAGTGTTCGGACCGTTGTTGTCATCCACATAGACAAACTGCCCCACAGCAATTTGCGCACTGAACATGAAACTGAGCGCGGCACAGCAAAGCAGCGTTGAGAACGGCAGTCTCATGATGTCTCCTTAGGATTCCGCCTCAGGTCCCGAGCACCCTGGCGGTGAAGTGTGTACGTGGGAAGGCATTGTACTCCAAACTCTAAGGAGTATCGGACAGGTTTGAGAATCGCGGAAACCGCGGGGGCGATTTAGACAGGGATGGCCGTTGCAGCGGTGTCTATCGCACTTGGCCAGTGCCGACGATTTCGTATTTGGTGGAAGTCAATTCCGCGAGCGCGAAGGGGCCGCGGCAATGCAGCTTCTGCGTACTGATGCCCATTTCCGCCCCGAAGCCGAATTCCCCACCATCGGAGAAGCGGGTGGAGGCATTCCAGTACACCGCGGCAGAATCCACGCCACGAAGGAAACGGCGGGCGTTGCCTTCATTCATCGTCACGATGCAATCGGAATGGCGGGTGGAATGGCGATTGATGTGAGCAATGGCGGCCTCGACATCGGAAACGATGGCGACGGCGATTCGCAGGCTGAGATATTCCTCGCCCCAGTCCTGGGGTGTGGCGGGAATCACCTCAGCACTGCCCGCCAGTGAACACGCCTTCTCATCACCGCGAACCTCGACTCCATGATCGAGCAGTTTCAGCACGATGCGGCGAACATAGGCAGCTGCGATTTGTTCATGGATCAGCAACTTTTCAGCGGCATTGCAGACCGATGGGCGCTGCGTCTTGGCGTTGATCACGATGCGGTCGGCCATCTCGAGGTCGGCTGATTCGTCCACGAAAATGTGACAATTGCCCGCCCCGGTTTCAATGACCGGCACGGTCGCGTTCTCCGCCACGTAGGAGATCAACTGCGCACCGCCGCGCGGGATGATGACATCGACAAAGCCACGCGCCCGGATCAATTCCTGTACCGACTCCCGGGTGCTGGCATCGAGCAATTCCACCGAACCGCACGGCATGCCGGCGACGCTGGTAATGACTTCCACCAGGGCCTGGTTGCTGCGAAGCGCCTCTTTCCCGCCGCGAAGGACGATAGCATTGCCAGTCTTGAGCGCAAGAGCGGCGGTATCCACCGTAACATTCGGTCGGGATTCATAGATGACGCCGATCACTCCCAGCGGCACGCGCAACTTGCGGATGCGCAGGCCGTTGGGCCGCGTCCATTCCTCAAGAACTTCGTAAACCGGATCGGGCAGGCTGGCAACTTCGCGCACGCCGCGCGCCATCGCGGCAATACGCTCCGTGTTCAGCAACAGGCGGTCCTGCATGGCGCCGGACAAGCCGGAAGCCTCGACGTCTGCACGGTTCGCAGCCAGGATTCTGGGACCCTTCGCCTCAATTGCGTCGGCCATCACCAACAGCAGCGCGTTTTTCTGCGCCGTTGAAAGCTGGGCCAGCCTCGGAGCGGCCTCCCGCGCACGCTGCAACTTATCGCGAGTGGAGACGGGCGTTGTGGCTATGGTCGCCATGTCAGAGGGCCTTGCGCTGCGGTGGAAAATAGGTGCCGATCTTTTTCTCGATGGCGCCCGCAATCGCGTGCGGATCGCGCCCGTTCACGATCGCCACGTTGACACCGGCTTCGCTGGCGACTTTGGCGGCGCGAATCTTCGATCGCATGCCTCCTCTACCCAGCTTGCCGTGTCCGTTACAGAGCTCCTCCATCGCGGGAGTCAGCTTACGTACCGTACGCAGCAGCTTCGGCCGCTTACCGTTGGGAACGTAAAAGCCGTCTACATCGGTCAGCAGCAGCAGCCAGTCGGCCTTCACGGCCTTCGCCAGCAGGGCACTGAGTTCGTCGTTATCGCCGAATGCACCCACGAGTTCCCGCACCGACACACTGTCATTTTCATTCACCACCGGGACCACACCGAGCTTGAGCAGTTCGTACAGCGCATTCTGCAGATTCTTATAGCGAACAGGAGAGGTAAAGTCGTCGCTCGACAGTAGCAACTGCGCGACGACCTTCTTCCCGAAGAAAAGCTGTTCGTAGGTGTGCATCAGCAGGCTTTGCCCCACGGCGGCGCAAGCCTGCATCAGCGGCACACTCTCCGGCCGGTCGCCCAGTCCGAGGTTCGACATCCCCGAGGCAATTGCCCCCGAACTGACGATCAAGTATTCGTGCCGCGTCAAGTCCAACTGGTCGACCAACGAGCGCATGCGGATGGTATCGATCCTGCCTCCGGGCGCGATCAAACTGGTGCCGACTTTCACTACGAGTCGCATAAGACACTGCTAATTTAGCAATTTGGGAGCCATTTTGGGCAGGCGAATCGGCGCGCCTGGCGCGGCGCCCGCCATCCCGGCCCGGCGGGCCTGCACATTAAGTGAAAAAAGTTTCACGAGTGAGGAGCATCGGCGTCTGAACCGGCCCGCCACATTCACCCCGGGCGGCACGATAAACTGGCTTCATGCCCGTCAATAATCCTACCCAGCGCTTTTCCTCTCGCGTCGAGAACTACGTACGATATCGGCCGGGCTACCCTCAGGCGGTGCTTGATCTCCTGAAGTCCGAATGTGGCCTGACTCCGGATTCCGTAGTCGCGGACATCGCCTCGGGGACCGGTATCTTCAGCCGCCTGCTTCTCGAAAATGGCAACCAGGTTTTCGGCGTCGAGCCGAACTCCGCGATGCGCTCGGCTGGAGAAGAATTTCTGGCCGGCTATCCCCGGTTTACGAGCGTTGCAGGAACGGCAGAAGCCACCAAC
>Ga0335080_10006383_pt1 | contig 12183 bp, 8 predicted proteins | sample Lox_Sample_34_FD_206720 | JGI IMG/M metagenome (GOLD analysis project Ga0335080, IMG submission 206720) | Soil microbial communities from Loxahatchee National Wildlife Refuge, Florida, United States - Lox_Sample_3.4 | ecosystem: Environmental > Terrestrial > Soil > Wetlands | place: USA: Florida...
CTGGGTGAGGGTGCGATCGTCGCCCGATCGTGCGATGCCGAAATCCATCAGCTTCACCACGCCCTGGGGGGTGAGCATCATGTTGGCAGGCTTGATATCGCGATGAATCACACCTTGTTTGTGGGCGTAGCTGAGGGCGTCAAGGACCTGATCCATGTAGTTGAGCGCATCGGCGGTGGCGATGGGTCCATGCTCCAGGCGCGCCGCCAGCGTCGTGCCTTCGACATATTCCATGATCATGATGAGCTGGTTGTCGACGGTCAGCGCGGTGCGCAGCGCGGCAATGTTGGGATGATTCAGGCTGGCGAGCAGCTTGATTTCACGCAGGAAACGGGCGGCCAGTTCCTGGCGTCCGGCCAGATCGGGCAACAGGACCTTCATCGCCTCGACGCGATCGGAGATCACATTGCGCACGCGATACACCCGGCCCATGCCGCCGCTGCCCAACTCGTCAATAATTTCGTAGTCGCCAATGCGTTTTTTCGCTTCGTCGGGCATAGAGTCCTTTCCGGTCGCTGCGCATAAAGATGTAAGGGAGAGGAAGTCTGGGAACTGGTTGCCGAAGCCCTCCGGCTTCAGCGCGCCATTATGACGCTCGCTGGAAGCAATGGTCAAGGAATTGTTGGTTCGGGCGGTGTACCAAAACTACGGCGTGATCTTGAACACCACGCCTTTCCCTCCGGGACCGCCGCTCACCGTGGTGCCGTAGAGACGACCTTTCTTGTCCATGACCAGCGGCGCCTCCGGGGCATTCCCCTCGCCCGGGTGAATGCGGTGCAGAACCGAGTAGGTCCAACTATCGTCGGGATTGTGAGTCATCTTGTACACAACTCCGCAGCCGCAGGTCTTATCGCCCCCGTAGTCGGTTACGCCGGATGCCGCGGTGGCAAGGAGTTTGTATGCGAGGTTCGTGGGTAGTTAGAAAAGCGCAAGGTGGGACCTCGGACTTCAGACCCCAGACCTCATAGTGTCTGTGGAGACGCTGCGTGCAACGTTTTGCGTGCAGCGCACAAACTCTGTCTTCCAGTGTCCTGGGATTGACCTGGGATGTGGGACGTGGATGATCTCGATCGCATCCTTGCCACATATTGCGACGTGGCACGTCTACGGGGTGACCTCGAACACCACACCGTAGCCACCGGGGCCGTTGGTCACCGTGGTGCCGTAGAGGTTCCCTTTCTTGTCCATCACCATCGTCGCCACGGGGAGGGCGCCATCGGCCACGTGAAGGCGATGTAGCACCGTATACGTCCAGGTATCGTCCGGGTTGTGCGTCATCTTGAACACCACGCCGCAGCTGCAGTTCGGGTCGCCGCCTGAGCCGGTGGTGCCGTACAGATTGCCGGCTCGATCCATAGTCAGCCCAGCGCTGGGACCCAAGCCGTCGTGATAGTTGGGGAAGTTGTAGAGGATGGTTTCCTTCCAGTGGCCATTGGGCTGTTTTGCCAGCTTGTAGATGGTGCCGCAGCCTACTTCACACTGACCGCGGTGGGTGCGATGACTGCCACCTTGGATTGTAGTCCCGTAGAGGTTCCCCGCTGCGTCCCGGACTGCGCTCCCTAACGCATTCTGTCCGTCGTACTTCCAGGCGGCGAACTTGTGCAGCAGGTGTTCGGTCCAGGTGCCGTCGCCATTAGGATGCAGCTTGAATACGGTGCCGCAGGAGTCACCAAAACAATACGGGGGACCATTGCCGCCAAAAGCGCTGGTGCCGTAAAGATTGCCGGCTGGGTCGAGGATCATTGGTGCATAGAAGCCACCGGCGTCGCCCTGCCGGAAGTCATAGATTTCCCTGTAGGTCCAGCCATCGGGCCCAGGAGATAGTTCGAATACGCCCGCACCCAATCCATAAAGATTGCCTGAGGGATCAAAGACCAATCCAGTGAAGGACCCGACATCGTACAGCACATTCAGCGGCCACTCGCCGTTCGGATTGGGAACCAACTGAAACACCGTCCCGAAGCCTTGTGGGCCACCATTGCTGGTGGTGCCGTACAGATTACCCGCGGCGTCGAAGACCATGCCGTCCTGGGGTTCGCCACCATCGGTGTGAAAGTCGAGGTCGTGGATGACGGTCTTCGTCCAGCTGCCGTCAGGGTTGTGCTGTAGCTCGTAGATCGTCCCGCCTTGACCATTCCCTCCGCCTAGGGTTCCACCGTAAAGATCGCCCTTCGCATCAACAATCACACCACTGTACAGACCGCCCCCGTCGTAACCGCCGGAGAAGCCGTAAAGAACCCTATATTTCGCCGCCGACGAAGTGCCGCAGAGGGTGAGCATAAGGACGATAAGGCTTGTCGCGGCAAAGAGTCTGTCCGAAATCCGATCGCAGGGCATGTCATACTCCGTTTTCGCCTAATGGGTAAGGCTAGGGGCGCGGAAGGCCCCTAGCTCGTTGAGTTTACCACCGTTCTCTGCACAAACTACTGTCATAGAGCACCGACTTATTAATCGTCATCCGGCGGCACCTCGCCCGTGTAACCAATGAAATAACTCTCGCCGGGGGCGCCCTGCGGAATTGCGATTGGTTCAAAGTTCTTAGGTGATGTCAACGAAAAGAACTCCGATAACGGAACGTTGCTGTTCTTGTTGTCCGGAGCAAAATCATCGGCATAGTTGAGCCCATCCTGAAGACCAACCGAGGGTAAGCCCCAGTTGTTTTCGATGAATTTCAGAATGCTGCCAAAGTCGTGACAATATAGAACGGTTGGGTCGGTACAGTTGGGAGTCTGAACGCCTCCTCCGGAGACTGTCCCATCTTGTGTATAGGCGGAGACCACCAGCAGCGGCACGCGAAAACCGGACACAAATCCGGAGCCCCAAGTACCGACTTGTCGGACCACATTGTAAGGCGGGATGTGGTCGTAGAACCCCCCCCAGTCGTCCCAGGTAATAAAGATCGCCGTGCTGTTCCAGTACTTGTCTCCATTGGCGCAAGTGGGATTATTACCGATCTTGTTCACAATGCTGGCTACCCAGGCTGGCCCGTTCTTGGTTGCATGACTCCCGGGATGATCGGACCAATCCCCATCGGGCACAACCCATGAAACGTTCGGGAGTTGGCAGTTGCCGATGTCGGTCAGAATCTGCCCCTGCGTTATGGTGACGTCCCCGTTGGTGAAGTGCGAGCCTGTGCAGCTTCCGGTGCTACCTGGGTGGTTGGGTTGGCACAGATGATAAACGGAGTATGGAGCGTTCCAGATGTTGTAGGGCTTCTTCCAGGCGTAGTAATGCCAGGTCTTGCCAGCGTGATCCAGCACATCGCCCAATGTCTGATGATCGTAGCAGGGATACCCCGCATTCCCCCAGGTTATGAATGGGGGTGTAAACGCGTACGACTGAACGTCATCCGGACCAACATCTTCAGCCGTACTTCCGGGAGAGGCGGTGCAGGATGCCTGACCTTGAGGAGTGTTTCCTGAGACGAAGTACTGGCTGGTCTGGTAATTCCCAATAACGCCACTGGTGTACGGCACCGACGTGCCGGAGAACAGAAAGTGGTGGGCGGGAAAACTCGGACCCTCGTTGGTCTGAAACATGAAATTGGCAAATCCGTAGTATCTCGCGATCTGGAAATACGGGTCGACGTCCAAGGCAGGCACAAAGGTCTTCTGCAGACATATGTTGGCGGGAGGCTGGGGGTTACAACTGCTGGTATCCACGGCAGAAGCGCAAGGCTGATATGTACCGCCGTTGTTCCACTGCGCTTCCCAGTCACTGTGGTGATGGAGGGGATCAAAACACGCATCGAGGCCCCAAGCCTGAGCGTTCTGCCCGGTGCTGATATTGACGCCGGCTTCGAAGCTGGGGTTTCCGCCGAACAGGTTATCAGGAGTGCGGTTCTCCTGGATCACGATGACGATGTGTTCGAAGTGGGGCGGGCTCGCGAATGCGGATAGGACAAAGCCAAATAGCCACAACGCTACAGTAGCTGCATACTTCATGGGAACCTTCCTTTCTGCGGCGGAACGCAGGTTCGTTCACGGAGGCGATGTGGAAGGTGTCCTTGCCCGGGCGCAGGAAGGTCGTGGAGCGACCTTAATCACAAGCAACGGCAACAAACCGACGCAAAGCCCGCCGGACCCGCCTCCGCAGGGCCTGGCAGACTCCCCCTCAATACAGCGGCAGGAATGTACCTCAATGAAGGGGGGGGGGCGTCAAGGGAAACTTTGGCTACAAAGTAAACTCCTTGTTTTCAATCCAAAGCTCTTGTACGATGCCCGCACTCCGGAGGGTGGAGGATGGCATCGCGCGCACCACAATTGCTGGCTTCGTGGCTGATCGGGAGCGGTGACTCCTGCGATATCGTGGTCAACCATCCCGGGGTATCAGGACAGCATTGCCGGCTGTATCAATATGACCGCCAGCTCGCGCTCGAAGACATGGGCTCGACCAACGGAACTTATGTCGACGGGGAAAAGATCACGCCGCGCACGCCGGTGATCGTGCGCGCCGAGCAGCGGGTAACGCTGGGCCGCACTGCATTACTGCCGTGGCCGGAAGCGGTTTTAGCGCAGGGTCCGCCGCAGCATCCGCGAGATGCGCGCGTGATTCGCATCGGGCGAGCCCCCGATTCCGATATCGTCCTCGACTATCCCACCGTCTCCTGGGAACATGCCCGCATCATCGAGCGCAACGGCCAGCACATTCTCGAAGACCTGAACTCGCGCAACGGCACCGCGGTCAATCAACTGCAGAACCGGGTGCGGGAAGCAGCCCTGCAGCCGGAGGACGATGTCTACCTCGGATCCTTCAAGATTCCGGCATCGCGATTGCTCATCAATCGCAAGACTGCGGTCGGCGAAGCTGCCTACCAGTCAGTAGCGTTTGCCGGGAATTCCATGCTCATCGGGCGCGATCCCGATTGCGAGCAACCGGTCGACAATCCCGGCATCTCCTGGCATCACGCCCGCCTGTCGCGCACCGAGCAGGGCATCTTTGTGGAGGATCTCGGGTCGCTGAACGGGACCTTCGTCGACGGCATCCGTATCTCGGGCCGGGTGCAAATCACGCCAGGGCAGGAAGTGGCTTTGGGCAGTGTGCGTTTTCAATTGCTCGAGGGCGGGGCGCTGCAGCGGCGTGAGTACCACGGCAACGTTTCGATTCAGGCGGTCGAGATCACGGTTACGACCGCCAAGGGACATCGTCTGCTCGACCCCATTTCGCTGACCGTCTATCCGGCGGAGTTAGTTGCGCTCATGGGGCCGGCGGGGGCGGGCAAGACGACATTCCTTAAGGCGCTGAACGGCTACACCCGCCCGGCGCAGGGACAAGTGCTGTTCAACGGTTCCGATCTCTACCGCCATTACGATCTGTTCCGGCAGCAGATGGGCTACGTGCCGCAGGACGACATCGTGCACTCCCAGCTCACGGTGCGAGAAGCGTTGTATTTCTCCACCAAATTGCGGACTGATTTGTCCGATAAGGAAATCGAAGACCGCATCGACAAGATTCTCGACAACCTGGGCATCCTCGACAAGAAGAATTCTCTGATCGGCTCACCGGAAAATAAAGTGCTGAGCGGGGGCCAGCGCAAGCGCGTGAATATCGCCATGGAACTGATCAGCGACACGCCGGTGCTCTTCCTGGATGAGCCAACCTCGGGACTCTCCTCCTACGATGCCGAGGGGGTGGTCGATCTCCTCAAACGCCTTTCGCGCGAAGGCAAGACCATCATCACGACGATTCACCAGCCCAGCATCGACGTCTACCGAAAGTTCGACAACCTGATCATGATCTCGCGCGATCGCGGCGGATGCGGCGCGCTGGCCTTTTTCGGACCGGCCTATCCCGATTCCATCCAGTTCTTCCAGGGCCACACTCCCGGCGCCACGGCGGTCGAAGCGCCTGGCGACATTCACCAGGAACTGAGCCCCGAAATGCTCTTGACCGGGCTAGCCGGCGCGCCCACCGCGGAATGGTGCGAACGCTTCGCAAAATCGCCCTATCGCAAGCAGTTCATCGACGACCGCGCGGGAAAAGTTCCCAACCAGGGCAGCCAGGAAACTTCCGCTGGCCGGCGTTTTGGCCTGGGCCAATGGTTCATGCTGGTACGCCGCAACCTGATCCTCAAGCTGCGTGACAAAGTTCAGTTCGTCATTCTCCTGCTGCAGGCTCCTTTGGTCGCGGTCCTGATTGGCCTGGTGTTCAACGTCATCAAAGAAATCGCGCCGCTCAGCGCGCAGCGCGTCACTCCCGCCGACGCCGCTCAGGCCGCACAAACCTTCGCCGAACTGGGCGGCAACATCGCCGGCGTGGAGTTTCTCATGGTGGTAGCCGCGGTCTGGTTCGGCTGCAACAATGCCGCCCGCGACATCGTGGGCGAATGGACCATCTTCCAGCGCGAGCGCATGGTGAACCTGAAACTGCCCTCCTACGTGTTCTCGAAGTTCGCCATCCTATTCGGCCTGTGCGTCTTTCAATGCCTGGCGTTGCTGACCATCGTTTATTTCTGGTGCGATCTCAAGGGCGATTACCTGCAGACCGCCGGGGTGCTGATTACCGCGTCATTGGTAGGAGCCGGGCTGGGGCTGGCGATTTCTGCGCGCAGCTCAACCACCGAGAGTGCGATTGCGTTATTGCCCGTCGTGCTTCTGCCCGTGATTGCGCTCGGGGGCGGCATCCGCTCCGTCTACAAAATGCCCGAGCCCGCACAGTACCTGAGTTACGCCGTACCTTCACGCTGGGCGTTCGAAGCTAACGTCATCAATGAGGCCAAAGGCCATTACTGCGGATATCTCCCAGGTCCGGTGCGCTGGGATTCCTGTCCGCTGGGCGGCAAGGGAGTCGACGCTGCCACCGCCGTGGTGCCTGAGGCAGTCAGTGGCGCGGAAGGAGATAAACATCCCGCCCCACCGCAAAATGGAAAGACCCTGCGCTATTCGTTCGCCGAGTCCATGGGCGCGCTGGGCGGAATGCTGATTGCGCTGTTGACGGCCGTGCTGGGATTCCTGAAGATGCGGGACATTCATTGATCTTTCCGGCCGGAAGCGAACCAGTTCGGGCCGATGATGTGGTTCCTCGGCTCCGCTCTCTTCATTCCTTACGGTGATTCCAGGTCTGGGTTTAGCTCTGCGGGACTCGGGAGCGCGAGTTGACGGCCCTTGCCCTGCGCACGCAGCCGGGAGGCAATCGCACGAACCACATTCAGCGCCGAGCCGGCCAAAACACCCCGTGGGGACGCATCCAGGAATTTTATGCTTGGCCGCGTTTCGGCAGCTCTTGTCGTAGACGCCTTTGCTTTCATGGGCCGGTTCCTCTAGAAGAGTCTGTGTCACATTCCCCCACGCTGCAGAAATGCTTGAGTTACGGTCTGCCGGCGCGCAGCACCACGATTCCGGCCAGAACCAGTCCAACCCCGGCAAGCTTTGTCAGCGAACTGCTTTCCTTCAGGACGAACACGCTGAGGCAAAGCGCCGTGATGGCCTCGAATCCGAGAACCACAATGTAGGTGATCGACATCTCCTCCCCGCTCATGGCGACGGTCTGCAGGATCGCCCCTACTGTGAAAAAAGCAAACATCAGGGCGGTGGGCCTGAAATGAGTAAGCCCCGCCGACAACTTCATGAAATATCCGCCAACGCTGAAGGACAGTGCAGCCAGGCACGTCAAGGTCGTAAACATAAGCATCCGTCACTTTCCGCCCGCTGTGGCGCCTGCAGTAAGCCAGGAAGCCGCGGGGGTTGTTCCGGTCCCCAACCCGCGCCGGTCCCCCACCGGCGCGTTCCCCCGAGGGGACCGGAAACAGGAGTTGTTATTTGGAAATTCGCACCGCCAGAACATTGGATCCGAAGTCCATTTTGACGGACTTGTTCACGCCTCCGGCGCACACGGTGAAGCTGTTCAACCCCTGCCTAAGCCCATCGGTGGGGAGGATGGCCCACTGAAAAGTGCCGCTCACAAATTGGCTTTGAGTTCCAGTGGCGGCGATATTGGCTATTCCGGATCCGTAAAATGCGCACGGTCCTCCATTCAGGCTGAGTTCGAACAGGGTCGTGTCTGCGACCACGTAATCGGTGCTCCAGGTGACAATTACCGGCACCGTGGGAGATGGTTCATTCACCTGAACCGTTGGGCCGACCGGGACGCAGCACTGGGCGGTAAACTCCTGGATGTTCAGGACCCGTGCCACCTGCTTGACGGGAACCGCGAAGGCCGATACCGACCCGGCCAACATCAGACAGCCGATGGCTGCCGCTATCACCGCGCTCTTCCTGCTGACTTTCGAGAATGCTCTCATCTGACTTCTCCTTTTCATTTCGTTTCTTCGCTCTCCTGAGCGCAAACGTGGGCGGATAGTGCCGCAGTCACCGGGTTAAGCCAATGGCGAAGGGCTGAAGACTTTCTTATTTGCGCTGAACCCGCAAACTGTTGGAAGCAAGCATGTTGGTTCGATGTGACCGAACCAAGGTAAAATCGTCGCCAAGGCTTTGGGGGGTGCGTGGCGTCCGAGCAGGTTTCATTCTCAAGTCCAATTCGTTTTGGCGAAGACTTTGAACTCGATCTGCGCGCTTTCGAGTTGCGCCGTGCCGGGCGCCCCATCAAACTGGAAAGAATCCCGATGGATCTGCTGGTCCTGCTGGTCGAGCAGCGCGGGCAGTTGGTCTCGCGCGAGCAGATCATCGAGCGGATCTGGGGCAAGGACGTCTTCCTCGATACCGACAACAGCATCAATGCGGCCATCCGGAAAATTCGGCAGGCCTTAAAAGACGATCCCGAGAAGCCGCGCTTCATTCAGACGATCACCGGTCGGGGCTACCGGTTCATCGCGCCTATCGTCGATGCCAGCCCGGTTTCCGGAGCCGGGGCTGTCGCGCCGAAGCCGGTCCCGGATGCTGGCACGGCGGATGGCCTCATCGGCAGGAAAATCTCCCACTACCGAATCCTCGAACTGCTGGGCGGCGGAGGCATGGGAGTCGTCTACAAGGCCGAGGATCTGAAGCTCGGCCGGCGCGTGGCTTTGAAGTTTCTGCCCAGTGAGCTGGCCAACGATCCCAAAGCATTTGACCGCTTCGAGCGTGAGGCGCGCGCTGCCTCCGCTCTTGACCATCCCAATATCTGCTCCATCTATCAGCTCGGCGAGTATGAGGGCCAGCCCTTTATCGTGATGCAGTTGCTCGAAGGACAAACCCTGCGGGAATGGATTGAGGCGGAGACGGGTCAGGAAACATCATCGCGAGTGAAACGATTAATCGACCTCGGTACGCAGATTGCCGACGGCCTCGATGCCGCTCACTCGAAGGGCATCATTCATCGCGACATCAAGCCCGCCAACATTTTTGTCACCAGCCGGGGGCAGGCCAAGATTCTCGATTTCGGTGTGGCCAAGTTTCTGGAACTGAAAGACGGCACTGCGGAGGCGGGCGATGCCGTGCTTGATTCTGCGTCTTCCGCGAACCCGGCTCTCACCCGCACCGGCATTTCGATGGGCACCCCCTTCTATCTGTCTCCGGAACAGTTGCGCGGCGAACCGCTGGACGCGCGCACCGATTTGTTCTCATTCGGCCTGGTGCTTTACGAGATGGCCACCGGGCGGCGCGCCTTTGCCGGTAATACCACCGCCGTCATCCGCGATGCCGTGCTGCATCAAGCGGCGGCGCCCGCGCGGCAACTGAATGCGGAAATTCCGGCGGCATTAGAGACGGTGATCGGCAAGGCCTTGGAGAAGGCTCGGACGCAGAGATACCAGTCGGCTGCTGAGATACGAACTGACCTGGAACAATTGCGCCGCAGCGTGCCTGTCGTTGCCCAACAGCCGCGCAAATCCTGGCCGTGGATCTCGCTGGCTGCCGCGGTGATGGTGCTGGCGCTCTTTGCCGCAAATGTGGGCGGCTTACGTGACAAGGCATTTCGCCGCAGGCGCAACGGCGGCGCCGTCGCGGTGATCAAGCCGCGACCGACGATCGCCGTCCTGGGCTTCAAGAACCTGTCAGGCAAGACCGATGAAGCCTGGATTTCGACAGCCCTGGCGGAGATGGTCGGGATGGAGTTGGGGTCGGGGCAGCAGATGCGCGTCATCCCGAGCGAAAATGTGGCGCGAATGAAGCTTGACCTGTCGCTTCCGGCCGCCGACGCCTACAGTCAAGACACTCTGACCAAAATCCGCAACCACCTGGGTACGGACATGATCGTAAGCGGTTCCTACCTGGCGCTGGGAGGAGAAGCCGGGAGGAAAATCCGCATCGACCTGCAACTGCAGGACACCAAGGCGGGGGAGACCATTGCCATGGTCTCGCAGGAGGGAAGCGAAGCCGATCTCGCGGAACTGGTCTCTCGCGGCGGCCTCAGCGTAAGGCAAAAACTGGGCATCGGCGAACTCTCCAGCAGCGACGCGCGCCAGGTTCGCGCGACCATTCCTACCAGTCCCGAAGCTGCACGCCGCTACGCCGAGGGCCTCGCAAAACTGCAGACCTTCGATGCGCTTGGCGCTCGCGATCTGCTGCAACAAGCGATCAAGGCTGACCCCAACCACGCGCTTTCCCATTCGGCCCTGGCCGAAAGCTGGTCAGCCCTGGGCTATGACGGACAAGCCGCCGGCGAGGCGAAAAAGGCATTCGATCTTTCGGCCAATCTTTCTCGTGAAGATCATCTCTCCATCGAAGCTCGCTATCGACAGTTAAACCACGACACAGCAGGCGCGGTTGAGATCTACCGGACACTTTATGGTTTCTTCCCGGATAACGTGGAGTACGGCCTGAGGCTGGCAAAGGCGCAATCCATAGGAACCGGGGCGAAGGACGCGCTTGAAACTATTTCGCGCATACGAAATTCCGGTATGCCACAGGCCTCGGATGCCAGGGTCGACCTGCAGGAGGCGGCCACGGCGCGAGTGTTAGCCGACTTCAAACACGAACAACAATCGGCAGCAGCCGCCGCGGCTAAAGGGCAAGCCCAGGGAGCAGCACTGATCGTCGCCCAGGCGAAACTGCTTGAGGGCTGGGCCTGGGACCACCTGGGAGATCTTCAAAAGGCGATGGCCGACCTCACTGAGGCGCGGGATCTGTCGGCAGGAAAGAATCCCCACACGGTGGCCGATGCCCAGCTATTTATCGGACACGTTCTCTACGATCAAGGCAATTTCGACCAAGCTCGCAAATCCTACGAACAAGCCCTCAAAGGCTTTCAAGCGGTAGGCGACCAGGTGGGAATCTCGAATGGTCTCGAGGCGGTTGGCAACGTTCTGGTGGAGCAAGGCAGTCTCGCCGAGGCCAGGCAGTACTACGAGGGCGAACTTCGAACCAACCGCGAAATTGGAAGGAAGAATGGCATTGCCGCTTCCGCGTTAGGTCTAGGAAACCTGTTCGATCAAATGGGAGATCTTTCCAACGCTGCCAAGATGGACGAACAGGCATTGCAGAGTTTTCGGGAACTAGGCAACAAACGCGGCGAGGCGACCGCGAATGGAAACTGGGGGCTCGTGCTGGTTGAGCAAGGGAACCTTGCCGCCGCGAAGAGCAAGACCGACGAGGCCATGAAGCTGCAGCGTGAGACCGGATACAAACGAGGCGTGGGCTTCTCGCTGTGGACGTTGGCGGAGATACTCCGCTTGCAGGATCATCTCGACGACGCGCGCCAGACTGAGGAAGAAGCCATCGCTCTGCGCAAAGAAATTGGCGATGACGGCAATCTGGCTCGCAGTCAGATGCACCTGGCGCAAATCACCCTGGATCAGGGACATGCGGAAGCTGCCGAGCCGCTCGCGCGGGCGGCGGCGGAAGCTTCTGGCAAGCTGAAAATACCGGAGAACGAGGCTCACTCCGACGCCATTCTTGCCGCGTCCTTGCTGGCGCTGAAGAGAACTTCAGAAGCGCAGGCCGCAGCCAATCAGGCTTTGGCCGCTTCGCGGAAGGCCGACCGGTTAAGCCGTTTCGAGGCCGCCATCGCTTCCGCCGAGGTCAGTGCGGCTTCGGGAAGATTCAGCGATGCGGTCAAAACCCTGGAAACCATGCGCGCGGAAGCTCGCCACTACGGATACCTCATCTATGACATGGAAGGCCGGTTGCACCTGGGCCAAATGGAACTCCGGGCCGGCAAGGCCACCGGACGCGTGGCCTTACAGCAACTCCGAGACGAGGCCCGAAGCGACGGCTATCTGCTGATCGCGCGCCAGGCCGATACCGCGCTCAAACACTAGGGCGATTCTGGAGGCGGCCCACGCCGGGCGGGCCGCAATCAGAGACAATA